>Ga0187867_10004277_pt1 | contig 11102 bp, 6 predicted proteins | sample June2016WEW_13_1_FD_132976 | JGI IMG/M metagenome (GOLD analysis project Ga0187867, IMG submission 132976) | Peatland microbial communities from SPRUCE experiment site at the Marcell Experimental Forest, Minnesota, USA - June2016WEW_13_10 | ecosystem: Environmental > Terrestrial > Soil >... | reverse complement strand
TTTGCGCTTGGAGGTCAAGTGGCACTGGAGAACTAAAGTTCGTGCCCCATACCGATGGTTTCAAGCAGGTGTGCAGTTGGCTGATACGGTATGATCATGCCAACTCCACTTGAAACGCGCTATCTGCTCGCTGCGGTGATTCTCGCCGAGGAACTCAGCTTCACCGGGACGGCAAAGCGGCTCAAGATGTCCCAGTCAGGAGTGAGTCGGCGTTTGAACGAATTGGAGAGCCGATGCGGATTTAAGCTCTTCAACCGCGATCATAGCAATGTGGTTATCACTGACGCGGGACGAGCATTCGTAGAGGAAGCCAAGCTTTCACTCATCCACGATGAACGAGCCATTGAATCCGGGAAAGCGGCAAACGAAGGCGTCGAATCACATCTGACCATCGGTCGGTCGCCGTACCTGGATCCGATGATAGTTCCCACGCTGTTCTCGATCCGGCTTCCTCTCTATACTAACCTTGTCCTCCATATGCAGAGCGATTTCGCGCCTGAGCTTGTGCACGGTCTGCTTGCATCAAGACTCGACCTCGCCCTGATTGCAAATCCTAGCCCTAACCGCAAGCTCACGATGGCAAAGATTACGGAGGCCCCGTTCTACATTGCCATTCCAGAGAATCATCCTCTAGCGTCCAAAGACGTCCTTACCCTTGAAGACTTGCGGGGCTGCACCTGGATTGTTTTTGATCGCAAAGTCCACCCAATACTGCACGACATGATTTGTCGGCGCGCAACAGAGCAAGGGGTCGTTTACAAGAATAATCAGAATGTGCTGACGGCCGACGAAGCTTTTCAATTGGTTGCGGAAAACGTTGGCATCGCATTTCTGACAATGGCAAGCGCACTGCGCACGAAGCGGCCGGGCATAGCAGTACGTCCGCTCGTCGATAAGGAGCTTCGGGTGGAGCTTTGGCTCGCCTCCCGAGCCGACAATAAATCCAAACTTGCGAGCGAATTCGTGCGGGCGTTCATGAAACGAATTGAGCAGATCATCGCCCCTCCTCAAATGATTCTGCCGTTGGGTGATGCGCATTCCCGAGCTGGCGCGCATGCCCCATGCGCTCGATCCTGAAGGCGGATTTCGCGTTCGCTCAAAATTCACTTTAGGGCTCGGCCTAATTAACCACCCTGCATCGGGCCGACACACCATCCCTGCTAGTTGGTTTGCTCCTTACTCTACAAACATCTTCTAACCATGACGATCTCGGCCCCGGCGCGCACCCGCGCCAGCACGCCGGCGAAGTCGCTGGCGGCTTCCGCCTCCGAGATGTGGATGATGTTCTTCGCCATCAATGACATTGTATCGCTATGTCGCTACTTACCTTCCTCCTTCCACGTCATTCCTCGTAACCTCTTTCGCGGTCGAGCGACTGTAGAGGTTCGGACCTTCTTGTGCCTTCGGCGTAGTCTTCCGCGTGTGCGGCCACGGCCGCGGTAGACTGTTTCTTGTTGTGCGGCGCCGGGATGCGTGACCGGGTGGACCCGCTCGAACTCCTGGCCTGCGTGCTCTGCAGGCCGACCTGGAAAATGCGACAATCTTTCCGTTACATCGGTCTCCTGGAGGCGCAGGGCAGCGGCGGATTGCGCCGATGTGCCTGGGACACGATAATTGATGGTTGTGCTGGCGGCAGAAATTGCGGGATGGAACGCAATAGTGAGGAAGCGCATATGGACCTTAAAACTCTGCTCGATACACCCCCGTGGGACTGGCCAGAAGATGCCGGGAGGACGATTTGGAGGATTCTGATTGATCCGCGAGCCAAGGAATCCGACCGCCTGGTCGCCGCCGAACTGGCGGGCGATTTTACGGTGATCAACGAGGAATTGGCCGATACGTTAGTGACGATCGCAAGTAGTGCCAACGAGGCAGAGCAACTGCGCGCACGGGCGGCAACTTCGCTTGGGCCAGTCTTGGAGCAGGCGGACACCGATGGATTCGAGGATCCGGATGACGTACCCATTACCGAGCATACGTTTCGCACCGTCCAGGAGTCGCTGGAGAAGCTTTACCTCGCTAACAGCACTCCCAAGGAAGTGCGGCGGCGAAGTTTGGAAGCATCGGTGCGCGCACCCCAGATATGGCATCAGAATGCGATCGGGCAGGCGTATTCCAGCGGAGACAAAGAGTGGATGCTGACCGCTGTATTTTCGATGCGATGGATTCGCGGTTTTGACGATCAAATACTGACGGCCTTGAAAACCAGCGATCTCGAAATCAAATACCAGGCAGTCATCGCGGCCGGCAACTGGGGGCTGGACGCTGCCTGGTCGCCCATCGTCGAACTCCTAAATGACGCTCACTCCCCAAAGCCTTTACTGCTTGCCGCGATCGGTGCCGTGGGCAGTATCCGTCCCGATGAGGCGCCGGAAATCCTAGTTGATCTGGCCAATTCCGATGACGAGGAAATCGCTGAGGCCGTTGAGGAGGCGGTGGCGCCAGCCGACGTGGCTTCAGACGAGGAAGACAGCGAAGAGGACGAGTGGATCAGTTGAGCGCGATTACGCGTGCACGGATCGGAAATGGCAACCGAGTGGGTACTCAACGAATATTGCTCGACCATAGCCGCGCCGGGGTTTTTGTCCAACAATGGGGCCACAAAATCGTCGGGGCCAAAGTTGACGCAAGTAGCCTATGGGCACAAAAGATTGATCCTCGGGCCGCCCCTACCTCCCATAAGCTAATCGTAGAAGATCTGTTTCGATTCACTCTCTCTTCCCACGTCTCCAGACCAGCCACATTAACATTTGCTCGACACAATACGATAATAATGACGCAACATAGTAAGCTAATACTAGTACAGCCTAATAGTATATTTAATAAAGAATATCGCTATTAACGGCTTGGTGGTTTCAGGGCTAAGTACCATCGGGCCGCGAATTCCAGGTAGTCCTTCGGGAAGTTGAATGTGGGCCATCACCCAATCCTCCAATTCTTGTGCACCATCAAAAGAGAAACTTTAGCGCCAACTGGATCACCCGCGGACCCAAGTCCGCCTGGATTTGTCCGAAATCTGGCGAACTGATGTCACTCACCGGCAGCCGGAAATTCGTATGATTCAGGAAATTGAAGAACTCAGCCCGGAATTGAAGTTCCTTTGACTCTGCCACCTGAATATTCTTGAACGCGGAAAAATCCCAATTCACGTATCGCGGCCCTTGCACGACGTTGCGGCCCTCGTCACCGAATACCTGGAATCGTCCAAGAGGGTCGGGAGCGAGTTTCTGGAAGGCGCTTACGTTGAACCATTCCTCTGGCGTGTGCGGGCCGCTGTTTGGGTTTCCAATCAGATTCGGGCGGTTCGCGGAGAAGCCAGTGATTTCCGGCGCACCTCCTTGGAGAGAATTGTCAGACGAGTCAAATACGGTGAAGGGTGTTCCGCTCATGAAAGCCGCAATGCCGTTCAGCTGCCAGTCGCCCAGTACGTGCTCGTACCAGGTATGAGGCTGCCTCCAAAACGGGAGACTCCACTGATAGCTCAAGACCAGCCGGTGCCGCGCGTCGAACATAGATCTACCGCGCTCAGCGGCAAGATCAAAGGGGTTTTGCGCCAGGTCATTCTCTCCGGCAACCGGTTGCGACGCCGACCCGGTGATGTTGAAGGAGGAAACGTCATCGATGGATTTCGATAACGTGTAGGAAGCGAGGAAGGAAAGGCCGTGTCCAAAGCGCTTCCGCAGGCTGGCCTCTAACGCGTTATAAGACGAATTTGCAATTCCCGCGATCAATCCGGCGGAGGCGTAGACGCAGCCATTTGGCTGTGCCAACGTACATCCTGAATACAGGCGCCGCTGGTTCACGTTGTTTTCGTTCGAGATGGGGTTGCCGCTGGAGTCGACGCCCGGAACAAAGACAGTCGGGTTTCCTTCGATGAACCGTGGCAGTTTGATTCCATTCGTTCCCACGTAGCCGATCTGCACCAGCCAGTCGCTGCCGAACGATTTCTCGAGATTGAGATTCCAGTCTTGCGCGTAAGGCAAGGGCAGGTTGGGGGCGAGCGTCAGAATGGTCATTGGCTCTGCGAACTGGCCGGTGAAAAGATTTTGACCTGCATAGGGATTGGCAAAGCTTGTAGGGGTACTTACCTGCGGGGTCTGAAGGAATGGCGGTGCGCTGATGGGCGACTGCAGTGGACCACCCTGGCCCGTGTAGTACGGCTCGTAGAAGATGCCGTACGCCGCACTCACCAGCCATTTCGCATCACCAGTAGGATCCCAGGCCAGGCCCACGCGAGGGGCAAATGCCTTCTTGTCAGTCGGAATCAGGCCCGCCGGCACGCCGGGATCACCCGGATAGAGCAGGCCCGCAGGAGCGCTCGGCATGACTCTGGACTGTGCGCCTGGAACCCAGAGATTTTGGCGATTGTGAATTTCCGTGTCTGGAGACGGCAACTCATATCGGAGCCCCAGGTTCAGGGTCAGACGTGACGAGACTTTGTAGGTGTCCTGGGCATATGCGTCCGAGGCTTGCCCTCGAATTCCCCGTGAAAAATTGCCGACTCCTTGCAAGAAAAGCACGGGCTGGCCAGACAGGAAGCTGGCGAATCCGTCGCTGTAAGGAAAGGTCGAAAATACAAAGAAGCCGTTGGTAGCTATCCCCTGCAGGGCATTGATATTGTCGTGGCGATAGCCTCCGCCAAACTTCAATTCGTGGTTGCCGTGAATCCAGCTCAGAGAACCGGAATAGTCAAAGGTGTTCTGATACGTGTTGCGCGGTCCAGTGATGGGATCGCCGACCGAGGCGTAGCCGCCTACCTGGATGAACGGCGGTCCAAGGGCTGCATCGAGACTTGGCTGGTATTGAAAACCCAAGTCCATCGGGGACTCATGATTGATGCCCTCGCCAAAGAGAAATTTGTTGCGCAGATAAGAAAAACGAGCCACGCCGATGATTGCAGGTGAAAAGATGTGGGTCTCCTGCGCCACAAAGTTCTGCGCGCGATCATCCTCTCCTACCGGGAATCCCGGCACATTCGCACCGGCGGGAGAAAGCGGATCGGTAGTCGGGCCGCCGCTGAACATGTAGCGAAAATTCAGCGTGTCCGCGGGAGAAAGATACTGGTCTAACCGCAGTCCGAATTGATCGTTGTTTACGCTCAGTGACTGCGTGGTTATGAATGTGTTGCGCCCGCTGTTGGCTGCAGGGAAGAACGGAAGGACGTTCAACGCAGTTGGATCGAACGGGCCTGTCAATGTATTGTTCGGAACCGGAACCGGTTGGCCCGTCGCAAAACTGTAGAGCTGATTCTGAGGATTGCTGCAGAACCCACCCGTAAAGGATCCGCCTGGGACCGTGCACATCTCCGAGAAATTGCCTTGCCGCTCCAGCGGCGAAGGCACGGTTGCGGAATCCGTTTCACCCTGGCGGTTGCGGAATCCCTCGTAATATCCGAAGAAGAAGGTTTTGTCTTTGATGATCGGCCCGCCGAAGGTGCCGCCGAACTGATTCTGCTTCAAAGGCTGAACCGTCTGAGTGAAGTAATCCGACGCGTCGAAGGCGTCGTTGCGCAGAAACTCCCAGGCAGCGCCGTGAAATGAATTGGAACCGGAACGTGTGATGATGTTGGTCGTGGACCCAGTATTTCGACCGAACTCCGCATTGGCATTGTGCGTCATGATCCTGAATTCGGCGATTGCGTCGATAGGCGGCTTAAGCACAAAACCGGCATCGACCGCGTTCACGTTGTCGGCGCCATCGATGAGAAAATTGTTGGACTCCGGCCTCTGGCCGTCGACCGCATAACCCTGATTGTCTCGCAATCCTCCGCCTGCCTGGAGAAGTCCCGGCGTCAAGGGAACGACGCCCGGTTGAAGGACTCCCAGTTGAGCAAAGTCGCGGCCATCCAACGGCAAGTCGAGGATTTCGCGCTCCATCACGGTTTGCCCCAGGCTGCTGACCGTATTTTGAATCAGCTCCGCGTTCGCCTTGACCTCAACTTGTTGGGTCTCGGACCCAACTTTGAGATGGATGCTGACCGTCGCGGTCTCGTTGACATCCAACGAGATTCCTTGTTGCAGGTACCCTTCGAAACCTTGCGCGTGCACCTCTAACTGGTAGTGCCCGATCGGAAGTTCGACCAGCACGAAGGCTCCCTGGCGATCCGTAACCGCTGCACGAGTTAAGCCGGTTTCGACCTGCTTTGCCGTCACCGTCGCAGCCGATACGATAGCGTTACTCGGATCCAGTACAGTTCCGCGAATACTTCCCGTAATTTGCTGTCCCGCGACGTTCACACTTACGAGGTTCAAGCCTGCAACGGCCGTCGCCAGCACAAACGCCAGCTTTCTCAACCTACTCATGCGTCTCCCCATTTGTTCTCACGAATCGCTAGTGACGTTGAGATGAAAGCATTCCTGACGAGCGAACAGTTCAGAACGTGCCGCGAAATCTACCCACAGATTAAAGTTCCGCGATTATAGGGATGCTTAGTGGCGGGTCAATAATGCGAAAGCAGTATTAGCTTTTGCCAAAGCGCGACTGACCAAGTCTGTAGGGTTCTCGAATTACCGCGCCGTAGCTCCCATCCCGTGCTATCGCGCTCATCGCAGTCGTTTGGGCCGACGCTGTGTAGGGCACACAGCAGGCGTGGGACTCAACAGACACCCATACACCAACTCCTGCGGCTTCTGTCGCCGGTTTGCGACGCGAACTCGGCTTGGTTTCCACGACCGCGTCAGTAATCGGCGAGATCGTAGCCGTCGGCATTTTTCGTACTTCCGCCGGCATAGCTAAGGCGTTGGCTTCTCCGCTGTGGCTGCTGGTGGCCTAGCTCGCGGTAGGTTGCGAAACAGACCCCTCGAAGTCGCCATTGCGCCTTCCTCACGACGAAAGTCCCTCCTCCGGTTTCACCGCGTCCTTCATCTTGAGAATGCTCAGAACTCCAACCGCGCCTGAAACGCGATCATGCGGGGAGTGCTGTCGCCGCCCAACCCCACGCCGAGCAGGCCGGTCGGAGGAGAGGTCGTGTACGTCAGAGCTCCGAATCCAGTTTGACTAGAAGGCTCGCTTGGAATGCCGGCCTGCACCACGCTTGGAAGGCCGAAATTTGGGTGGTTGAATACATTAAAGAACTGACCCTCAAATCGCAGTTTTACATGCTCGGTCAAGGGAAACCATTTCGTCAGGTAGAAGTCACTCCAGAGGAAATCAGGACCGCGCAGTGAATTGCGGCGGAGGTTGCCGAACTGGCAATTCTGCGGGCTGTCGCCGCCATAGCATTGCCCGGTGCTCGGATCAACGGTCGAGACGAAAGCATCCGGATTGAGCCACTGAAGGGTTCCTGCCTGCGTGACGCCCGGAATCGGATGATGCTCATAGGGCGGAACACCAGCAACGATACTGGCGAACTCCGGCCCACTACCTTGCACAATTCCGTTTCCACCCGCGGAATAGGGCGTGCTCAGCACCGAGAACGGAACCCCGCTGTGCCAAAACGCGGTTCCAGAAATCTGCCAGCCGTTCAGCGCGTAGCCGAGCGAATGATTTCGCACCTTCACCGGTAACTGGTAAACGTATTGCCCGTTGAGATTGTGCCGGATGTCGTAATCGCAAGGACCATAGTCGCGAGCAAGCTCTCCCGGCAGCGGGGAAAGAACCCCTCCCGCGGAGAACGGCAGGAATCCGCCGTTCGAGACGGTATCCATGCAACGGCTCCAGGTGTAGTTGATCTGTCCTTGCAGACCGTGCCCTAGGCGTTTCATGGCGGTGAGTTGAAGACCGTTGTAGTGACTGTTCGCGCCGGTGGAGAACTGCGTGACCGCACCGAATCGTGGATCGGTCGGCCGCATGTAGGGGAACGGCGCAAAACAGCTCTGGCACACGGTTTCGTAGCCATTGACTTGTGTTGAGTACGGCTGGTTTACGGCCCGTGTGCCCACGTATTGCGCTTGCAAACTGGCCGTCGTTCCGAATTGATGCTCCATTCCCAGACTCCACTCCATGAAGTACGGCGCGTGGAGTTTGCCATCCGGGATAGCGGTGATCGCGACCGGTGGAAGACAACTTGTGGGCTTTGCCTGTGGAGATGCGCACGAAGGCTGGCCCTGGGGAAATTCCACAGTGAAAATCTGATTTGCAGCAACAGTTGCGTCGATCGCGCTGTTGGGTACTCCGGGCGCGATTGCTGTACAGCCAAACAGCGTGTTGCAGCCGGCAGATCCGGCTGTGCCCACGGTGCCAAGCGCTCCTCCCTGAAAGGTTTTGTCGTATGGAGGATTGTCGCCGATCAGGTCGGCCACAGTGCCCGGCAGAATGTCACTGAAAATCCCGAAACCGGTGCGGAGCACGGACTTCGGCTCGAATTGCCACGCAATCGCTGTTCTCGGTTGCAGAATGGCCAGCGGTGTAGACGAGAACAGATTGCCAAGATGAGTCTGGATGGCAGCATTCAACGGTTGATTGACATCATGCGAGATGGAGCTGAAAGAGCCGCGAAGACGGGCGACTTGATCATGCGGATTCAGCGGATTGGAGTTGAAGGTATCGCGCAGACCAAATGTCCAGGTCAGTTTACGAGTCACTTTCCAGGTGTCTTGCGCGTAGACATCGAGATTGAGAAAGTTAAAGGGCTCATTCGCGTTCGAAGGGAACGTCTTCGACGCGGTATTCGCTACTCCATAGATAAATTGTTGCAAGTTCGCGTAGGTCACGGTGGGAACTGTGCCTTCCCCGAAGTCATAGTCGTTCAGGCGGAAAATTCGAGTATTTGTTCCAAACCTCAGTTCGTGAGCGCCCCGGCTCCAGGCCAGGTTGTCATTAATGAAGAAGCGGGATGCACGCCTGCCTTGAACCCAGGTGTTGTCAAGCCCTCCGATAGGCGTGAAGGGATTCGCGCCGCTGCCCTGGAACACGATCGGGAAAGCCGAAAGTGTCTTCTGAAAGTTGTTTGGCCCAAACAAGCTCTCGTACCAGGAGAATGCAGGATTGAAGTAGTTCACCAAGTTCTGTGAGAAGACGTGGGCGTGCCCTGCCGCGAACGAATAGAGAGGCTGCGGCGAAATAGCGTCGAACAGCGGGTTGATCGGATCCGTCCACGCGGCTTGCAACCCGGTGTCCGCCTGAAAACGAAACCACGCGCTGTCCCTCGAATTGATGTTGTAATCGACGCGGGCAGTCTGCACCTGTTCATGGTCGTCGCTGGAGTGCGAAACGCTCTGCCGGTTCGCGCAACCCGCCGTGATCGGACAACCGAGCAACGCGGTGGGTGTGCCGCTGGTATCTCCATAGAGCGAAAACATCTGCTGATAGAAAGGGACCAACTGTGGCGCCGCGGGGTAACTCAATCCCGTGACAGGGTCCGTGTACCCAAGAGGAAGTTGCTGCAGGACGTACTGTTGGAAGGCCGCATTGGGAACGATCGTCGGCGTGACGATCGGCAGGGCGATTCGCACCCACTCGCTGTCGAAGAAAAAGAAGAGCTTGTCGTGCGCAATCGGACCCCCCAGACTCCCCCCAAAATGATTCACGGTCGAGCGGGGCTTGTGATTCCCCGGTGTCGCATTGGTAAAATAGTCTGCTGCGTTCAGTAGCGAACCATTCCACAGTTCATACAGATTTCCGTGAAATTGATTCGTACCGGATTTGGTCACGTAGTTAATCTGGGATGCTCCATACCGCCCTTGATCCACGGAATAGGAAAGCGTGTTGACCGTCACCTCGGAAATCGAATTCAAGCCAAGCACGAGGTTGGTCGAGAGGCCGCTGTTTAGGTTGGTGAGCGGGTCGTTCGTCTCCAGTCCATCAACGATGTAGCCGTTTGAGAGGGCAGGCAGGCCGTTGAATTCCACGTTGCCATACCCATTACTGCCGCCAACGAAGTCGTTGCCGCTGCCCGCCGTGTTGATAAGGGCCCCAGGCGAAAACTGCAGCGGGTAGGTCAGGTCACCGCCTGGATTCGGAAGGTCCTCCAGAGCTGGCGCACTCAACGTCGTCGATGTGTTGGCATCTGCCGGGTTGATGAGCGGAGCTTCGCTATTTACCACCACAACCTCATTTGATCGAGCGATCTTGAGTGTGAAATTGACGATCTGCTTCTGGCCCAGACCGGAAGACACATTGTCATTCTGCTGTGGCTCGAAACCTTCCGCTTGCACTTTGACCGAGTAGGTACCGGGCTTTAGCTGTGGGAAGTTGAACCGACCTGCGTTATCGGTATAGGCACTACGCTTTAGGCCGGTCTCGTGATTTGTGACCGCCACAATGGCGCCCGGCACAACTGCGTCACTTGCGTCCATTACTTCGCCAGCGATGGCGCTGGTGGTCTCGCCCTGTGCCCGTGCTTGGCTCGGAAAAAGAGATATGAGGACTGGCAGAATAAGAGCCAAGCGAATTACACGTGCCATGTGTTCCCCACTCATTTGGCCTGATCCGTAACTGTTTCCCCACTGCAGTACATTAACTAGTGATTATTGTTGGTAGTTAATCATAGTTAATTATAATGGGCAAGACAAAAAAGAGAAGGCGAAAGGAGTAGTGGCAGGTTATGCGCTTGCATCGCGTCCAACAGTGCTTTCGGGCGGGAAGCCCCATAGATAGACAACGTCATGCCTAAACGTTCCCCGCCGACATGTGCGCTCGCTCAAGCCCGTGTGTAAGATGAAATGGTTCGTGGAACTGCTTGAAAACATTCCGCTGGCACCTCTCACCACCATCAGAATCGGAGGTCCGGCGAGGTATTTTGTCGAGGCCAGGGACGTTGGTGAAGTGCAGGCGGCGGTTGCATTCACGCGCTCGCGCGATCTGCCTCTGTTCGTGCTAGGCGGTGGCAGCAATCTGGTAGTGGCCGATGCTGGCTGGCCCGGACTGATGCTGAAAATTGCGATTCCAGGCATCGACCAACGGGGCGCGCATGATGAACACGGCAATGTTGTTTTCGACGTAGGCGCTGGCGAGTCCTGGGATAAGTTTGTTTCTCGATCCGTGATGGCCCGCTGCGCCGGCATCGAGTGCCTGAGCGGAATCCCGGGCAGCGTGGGCGGTACACCCGTGCAGAATGTCGGGGCCTACGGACAGGAAGTCTCCGACACAATTTCGTCTGTGCAGGTCGTCGACCTGAGAGATGGTCAAGTCCGCGAACTCTGCCGCGAGGCCTGTGGGTTCAG
>Ga0187867_10004271_pt1 | contig 11111 bp, 9 predicted proteins | sample June2016WEW_13_1_FD_132976 | JGI IMG/M metagenome (GOLD analysis project Ga0187867, IMG submission 132976) | Peatland microbial communities from SPRUCE experiment site at the Marcell Experimental Forest, Minnesota, USA - June2016WEW_13_10 | ecosystem: Environmental > Terrestrial > Soil >... | reverse complement strand
TGAAGAGTGGGTCGAAAAGGGGCTCGAGACGGTCGATGCGCAGAAGGACAAGGGAACGTCTTTTTTTTCTCTCCAGACCGGAACGAGCCGCATGGCGGTTGAAGGGCTTGTAAAGGGTCTTGAACTGAAAGACATACATACCGTGCTTTGCTCCTATGCGGAAGCGCTGAAGGGTTCTAAGGTCCAGATAAGGTCCTCTTCCCTCTTTTACAAGAACCTCCCTGGCCTGAGCAGGTTTTTTTCAGTGACCGACGGGGTCAAGATTTTTCTTCCATCACGGATAGAGTTGTTCGAAGACGAGGACCTAAATTTCACGACCTATAAATGGATTTTGACCCACGAGCTTGCCCATCTGCTCTTTGGGACCTTCGATTTAGCCCTTGCCGACCTCTCGCGGCTCATGGAATTTCAGAGTCCCCTTTCAGCGTACAAGATCTTCGAATTCCTGGAGGACGAAAGGGTCGATTATCTCATGGGCCTTCAGTATCCCGGACTTGAAAAAGACAGACGCCTGATTATGGAAGCCTATCTCACGAGGATGCCCTCGCACATGCGGGAGGTGAAACAGTCTGTTCTCGAGACGCTCAGTTTCAGGGTCCTGGACAAGCCCGGCGCAGCCCTGACTGCGGATTGCAGACTCGGTCCCCTTTTGAAAGAGGCCCTCTCGAAAGTACTGGAGACCGGATGCTCGGTGCAGCGGGTCCTCGATCTTACCTTTCATATCTTTGAGTCGTTGAATGGCGAGTCGGTCTGTGCGGTCTGCGAAAAAAAGGAGTCCCCCGACAGGGTCTTTTATCGCGGTGTTCTCGATTTCGAGTTGGTCAATGCGGCGCGGGCGGGGATGAAGGAACTGGTGCGGGACATGAACGAACGTTTTTATGAAAGGAAGACGGAACTCGCGCCTGAGTCCGTCGGCGTTGCTCTGGACCGCATCGAGGAGGCGCAGCTTATCGATTCCGAGGAACTGCTCTGGCAGATTCGGGACAATGAAAGGCTGAACAGTCTGTTCGAAGAAGTTCAGGATATCATCGCCGACATGGATGCCGAGAGGCGCATCAGAAGAACAGCATATTACGACGAATGGGATATGAAACTCGATGACTATAAAAAGGACTGGTGCAAGGTGCGTGAAATTGACATGCCTGAGACGACACCGGTCTTTTATCGTAGGACGATCGATGAAAACTACGGGATCGTGAGCCTTCTCAGAAGGCATTTCGGCATGCTCAGACCCGACAGGGTAAAGCGGTTCTTCCGGGAGGAGCGTGGAGATGATATCGATTTCGATGCCGTTATCGAGGCGATAGTCGAACGCCATGCCGGGATCACACCTTCGGACAGGGTGTATATCAGGCGGGAGAAAAATCTGAGAGACGTATCGGTGGCGTTCCTCGTTGATATGAGTTATTCAACGGGAGACGTGCTGCCCTCAGGCAAGAGGATTATCGATGTTGAAAGAGAAGGTCTTGTCCTGATGGCGGAGGCACTCGAAAGCATCGGCGACCGGTGGGCCGTCTACGGATTTTCGACTCATTACCGCGACAAGGTGGACTTTTTTGTTGTACGTGATTTTGATGAGCCCATGGGAAACGAGGTCAAAATGCGCTTCGAAAGCATCCGGCCCATTGCACAGACCAGGCTAGGCGCGGCGATAAGACACGCAAACAGTCTGCTTGCCAGGCAGGCTTCACGGATACGGCTCCTGATTCTCTTGTCCGATGGTAGACCTTACGATATCGATTATGGTGATGCGGATTATGCTATCGAAGACACCCGGCGGGCACTATGGGAAGGACGGAAGAAGGGCGTGAGTTCCTTCTGCATCACTGTCGACAAGAAAAGCCGGGACTATCTTCCCTATATGTACGGAGAGACGAACTATACACTTATCGACAACATAGAGACATTACCGATAAGGTTGCCTTTAATTTACAAGAGGCTGACCACTTAAAAGAAAGGAGGTAACGATGGAAGCTTGTTATAGGTGCGGACGACCGGCGGATTTCATCTGCCCTGATTGCGGAAGCAAGGTATGCAAGGTTCATATGGAGTCCCGGTACGCTGGGCCCGACCGTGGGTTCAGATCCCGCTATATGTGTCCGGTGTGCTGGAAGATAAAGCGGGTCGTGCTGAATGAGAACATGCTCAGGGCACAGAACTATAGGCCGAAGATCTATGTCCAGGGATTCGGGAAGGTCAAGGGATGAGACGTCGATCATGGAGGAGACAGAGGACATGAAACAACCGGTCCGCCCGGCAATTGTCAGGGAACTTGAAGCGTTTGCACTCGATCGAGGTGCCTACAGAGCGAAGATTTTTTCTGCGAGACTGGTCGCGATGGATGAACGGGTAAGACTGAAGTGCCAGATCCCCCTCTGTCCCCATTACGGTAGAGCGCTCACCTGCCCGCCTAATGTTCCTACGGTGGGAGAGTTCAGGACGGTTTTGGGTCTTTATAGGAAGGCGCTCATGCTCCAGACCCGGAGCCCCCTTGGGGAAGAGAACGAGGATTATGACAAAGACGAGGTAAAGAAGTTCTTCGCGGCCCCAGGAAAGATACCCGCGGCGAAGGAAGGCGAAGAGGACATCGTAGCGGGTGATTTCAGAGGTGCCAAAGCCGCGGCGATCAGGCTTCACAAACTGGTGAACGAGGTGGAAGGCAAGGCTATGGCACTCGGATTTCCCTATGCCCTCGGATTGATTGGGGGTGTGTGCATGTTTTGTTCCGAATGTGTAGGTACAGCCTCAGGGCAAGCCTGTCGTCGGCCCTATGAGGCGAGGCCCTCCATGGAAGGCGTGGGCATCGATGTGATAAGAACGAGTATCAAAGCGGGGCTCCCTTTCGACGTCCCGCCGAAGAAGGAGATAATCTGGTCGGGGCTGGTCCTGATCGATTAGAGAAGACGGCTTTCTGGGCCGCCTTAAGAGAGAAACGGAGAAAAAAATTTACCAGGAGGAGGTAACACAATGAGTGAGATGACAAGTCTAGAGAGAGTAGCAACTACTCTGCAGTTCAAGGAACCCGACAGGGTTCCGGCCGCTCCCTTGGTTTGCGGTGCTTCCCACCGCATTGCCGGAGTGAGCTATGGCGAATGGTCGTCGGGCGAGGATGTCGACGCCATGGTCCGCGGCCATGTTGACGGACTGAAACTCTTAGGACATGACGGTGTCGTAGCTCTGGTGGACCTGTCTGTCGAGGCCTATGACTTCCGACAGGAAGTGATTTTTCCCGAGATGAACACGGCCTATCCCAATTATGATAACCCCTTTATTAAAAACCTTGGCGACTACAAGAAGATAGAGAGGCTTAACCCGAAAAAAACGAAGAGGATGAAGAGCGTTCTCGATATGATCTCCGGCATCTCAAAGGAAGTCGGCAAGACGCATGCGATCGTAGGGTTTGTCTATGGCTCCTTAGGCGTAATGAGCATGATGCGGGGACCTGAGAAATTCTTCATGGACCTCATCGAGGCACCTGATGCGGTATTGCCAGCCCTTCAGACGATGGATGAGACACTCCTTGAGTATGCGAAGGCGCAGGTCGAGGCTGGTGCACATTCGGTCTGTTACGACCACCTTTACTGCTCGCAGAGCATCCTGAGCAAGGACCTATGGGAGAAGTTCGAGGGGCCTTCGATCAAAAGGCTTTGCGACACGATCCGTGGTATGGGTGCGCTCGTAAGCCTGCACAACTGTGGGAACGGTATCTACTTTGACATGTCGTTGAAATGGGCGAATCCGCATGCGATTTCCCATGCATATGTGGCCGACGATGTAGATAGCTGGGAAGAACACAAGACGAAGTGGGGCGACAAAATCGCAACTATAGGCTGGATTCCGCCCGGACCGGTCGCGATGCTAGGCACGCCCGAGGAGATAGAAGAGGAGTGCAAGGCCGAGATTGAGATATTCTCAAAAGGCGGCGGCTTCATCCTCGCCACTGGTTGCGAGTATCCGCCGAATGCGCCCTTGTTAAACGCACGGCGTATCGTGGAAGCTGCAAAGAAGTACGGTGTGTACAAATAGATAAAATCAAAGAAAAAGGGAGGTATCAATAATGGCAACAACCGAAAAAGAAAAGGAATTAATCAAGAGACTTCAGGACGCGGTGATTAACTACAAGGTAGCCGATGCGAAAAAGACGGCCGAAGAGGCCGTTGCAGCAGGCGTAGATGCATACACGGTCACCATGGAGGGACTTGCGGGCGGAATGGAGGTAGTGAGCCAGAAATTCGACTGTCACGAGTATTTCGTGCCTGAGACGCTCCTCTGTGCGAAGGCGCTATATGCGGCCCTTGACGTACTGAAACCCCACATCAAAGTGCAGGCAGGGGGGGCCCGGGGCCAGGTCGTTTTAGGAGTTATGCAGGGCGATGTGCACGACCTCGGGAAAAACCTCATCAAGGCGATATTTGAGGCCTCCGGCTGGACGGTCCATGACCTCGGCCGTGATGTCCCACTTCAGAAGTTTGTTGAGGAACAGCTCAAGACCGACTCTGATATTGTGATGCTCTCGGCGATGATGACGACCTCGATGGTTGGCATCAAAAAGCTTATCCCGATGATCAAGGAGAAGAACCCGAAAGTAAAGATCATGATAGGAGGGGCGCCTATTACAGAGAAGACCGTTGAGGAGTATGGAGCTGACACCACGGCAGACAACGCCCCCAATGCCTTGCGGGAAGCGATGAAGATGCTCGAGACTCTGAGAAAAGGAAGGGCGGCTTAAGGATGTCAGTCTGCGGATGCTGATATGGCAGCCCGACAGGACCCGGCTGGACGCGGCCCCGCATTGAAAGCCATGTGGGGCTGTGTCCAACGTCTGATGTCATCCGGGCGCACGGAAGCCGGCGCAGAAATGAATCCTTACACAGGAGGTTAGAAGGTATTATGGAATACACGATTATTTTTCAGCCTTCAGGCAGGCGCGGCCGGGTACCTGAAGACACGACGATCCTTGACGCCGCTCGCAGACTCGGAGTAGGCATAGAGGCCGTATGCGGAGAACAGCTTGTCTGCGGCAAATGCCGCGTGAAGGTCATGGAGGGGTCATTCCCAAAGGAGGGTATCACCTCAGCGATGGCCCACCTGAGCGATCTTGACGAGAAAGAGATAAAGGTGCTCAAGCGCAAAGATTCGGACGAGCATATCCGGTTGGCATGTTCTACGAGGATAAAGGGCGATGTGCTGGTGTTCGTTCCTGAGGCGAGTCGCACCGGCAAACAGGTGGTCAGCAAAGCGGCCGGCAAGATCAAGGTAAAGATCAAGCCTGCTGTCAGGAAATATTATGTTGAACTGCCGCTGCCGTCACTAGACGACCCGCTGGGGGATTTTGAACGCCTTGAGCAGGCGCTTGTCGAGAAGCACGGTCTCAAGAAACTATCGATCGACTACAGGGCCCTTCAGAAACTGCCTGACGTCATCAGAAAAGGTGACTGGAAAGTGACGGTAACCATCTGGCAGAAGAAGGAGATCATCAGGGTAGAGCCCGGGAAGGTCGAGACGAACATTGGACTCGCAGTGGATATCGGCACAACCACTGTTGCCGGATACCTCACCGATCTCAATACCGGCAAGGTTCTGGTGACTGAATCGATGATGAACCCCCAAGTGAGGTATGGTGAGGACGTGATGTCCCGCATTACTTATTGCATGATGAATGAGGAGTCGGGTCTCAGGGAACTCCAGCAGACGATCATTGAGGGGCTTAATACCATTGTAAAACAGGCGGCCCACAAGGCTGGTCATTCGCCGGAGGATATAAGCGAGATGGCGCTTGTCGGCAATACCGCGATGCATCACATCCTCTTGGGCATCAACCCTGAACACATGGGAGTGGCTCCCTTCACTCCTGCTCTCCACGAGTCTTTGGACATCAAGGCGGAGCGTTTTGGGATCAACATCCTCCCTGCTGGCAATATCCACGTGCTGCCGATCGAAGCGGGCTTTGTGGGCGCCGACAATGTCGGTTGTCTTATAGCCGATGAGCCGCATAAACGAAATAAGATGACCCTTCTGATCGACATCGGCACCAATGGAGAGCTTGTCCTTGGAAATAAGGAAAAGCTCATCTCCTGTTCCTGCGCCACCGGGCCAGCCCTTGAAGGTGCACAGATCGAGTTCGGGATGCGCGCCGCACCCGGCGCTATCGAAAGGGTAAAGATCGATCCGGTCACGCTGGAGCCAATCTATAAAGTGATAGGGAACAACCTGTGGAGCAATGGACAGATGAACATGCAGGCCAAAGGCATCTGTGGCTCTGCGATCATCGACGTGATCGCGGCGATGTTCTTAGCAGGAATATTGAAAAAGAACGGCCAGATCGATATGGAGATCAAATCTCCACGGTTGAGAAAGGGCGACAAGGGAGTAAATGAGTATGTACTTGCCTGGAAGCATGAGACGTCGATAGACCAGGACATCGTCGTGAACCAGAAGGATGTCCGTGCGATACAACTCGCAAAAGGGGCCCTCTACGCCGGATGCCTTATCATGATGAGAAAACTCGGCATCAAGGAGTTCGACAGGCTTGCAATAGCGGGCGCTTTCGGCAGCCACATCGATAAGATAGCTGCGATGGTGATCGGCATGATCCCCGACTGCGACATGAAAAAGGTAGAATACATCGGGAATGCCGCCGGTGACGGAGCCCGCATCGCACTCCTGAATGTCGACAAGAGAAAGGAGGCCAACGAGATCGCCAGAAAGGTTGAGTATGTGGAACTCGCACTAGAAGAAGACTTCAATGACCGTTTCGGCGAGGCGATGTGGTTTCCACATATGTTTGATGAGTTCCCTCACCTGGAGGGTATTCTACCGGCTGAGGCGTTAACCTTGAGTTAAACGATTTCACCGGCCGCTCATGTTGCGGACGGTAAGAAAGGAGAGGATCATGAAAGTAAAGTACATTGGAGAGACGAGAGAGACGAAGACTGTGAGCGGAAAGGACGCAAAGCTCAATCAGGGAATGGAACTGGAATGCATGGAGAAAGAGTATCACTCGGCATCGACCGTCAGGGCATTATTAGCCTCCGGCGAACATGTGAAGGTAAAAAGGAACGAGTTGAAAAAAATAGATGTGTGTTAGGGACGGGAATTTAAGGGAATAAGGGAGCGGGAGAGGTTCTTGAGAGGCAAGGCCCGGACAGGTGGGCCTGCCTTTTTTTCAAATGTCCTGCATTGTCGTCAAAACATCGTCGCTTGACTTCCATGGTAACTCATGACTACCCTAAAGAAAAAGTGTCGCGAGTCATAACAGGGACTCTGGTGCGGGGATATATGCCTGTGGAGGAAATGAAGATGAAGGTAAACCGGGAGCAACCCTTAAGGTATTCTTCCCCTAGAGATTTTCTTGTAAGAGTCGCTATCTTAGATATATTCTTTCCGGACAAGCTGTCATGAACCGTATCCCCTTTGCCGACCGGGATCCTCAGGATGCGGGACCTCAGTATCTCGAGGACCTCGCCACGGGCTACTGGTTCTCGCTTTCCCTCTTTACGGCAGTGGAGGCGGGTCTTTTCGGTCTCCTTGAACCTGCTGGAAAAACTTTGGATGAGATCTCTTCTGCACTCGGCTTCAAGCGCGAAGGGACGGACAGATTTTTGCATGCGCTCTGCCGCATGGGATTGCTGGTGCAGGATGGTCCACGGTATTTTAATGCCGGGCTCGCGAGTAATTATCTCGTGGCTGGGAAGGACCATTACCAAGGTGACTCGATCCTCTGGAGAAAAGATCTGATCGCGCAATGGTCCGGTATCAAAGATTGTCTCGAGGCCGGCGGGAGGATTGTGACGGACTCCGGGCACGAAGATCAGATTGTATTGTCTCAACGGAGATGGAAATATCTCCGCGCTATGGATTGCATGGCAAAGACGAAAGTGAGAGAAATGCTTCCGCTCTTTGAAGGCTGTTCCCTCGGGGGCGAAATGCTCGATGTCGGAGCCGGGTCCGGTGCAGTCGCTGCAGGATTCCTCGATCGTTTCCCATTGCTCAAAGCCACTCTTCTCGACATCCCCGAGGTACTGGAACATACGAGGAATTTTATTCGTGAGAGGGGGATGGAGGGAAGGGCAGATCTTATAGCAGGCGATATCCTCGGACCATGGCCTGTTGAAAAAGGGCGTTTCGACTTTGTCATGCTTTCGAATATCATTCATGCCTACTCGGAAAAAGAACTCCCTCATATCCTCGCGGAATCCGTAAGATGTATGAAGGATGAGGGAATATTGGTGATACATGATTTTTTTTTCGAGCACTTCTCTGAAAAGGCTGCTCTCTTCGACCTGAACATGTTTATCAACACATATAACGGAAGGGTTTTTTCGGATCGAACTGTCTCTGAAGAACTCGAAAGACTGAATCTACATACGACTGACCTCATCCCTCTTGGGACCGACACAGCTCTGCTGCTCGCATCAAGGAAAGAAGGGCCTCTTGCAGATATCGTTATCGATAAAAAGGCGCGTCTTACTACGAAAGTGAAGACCCTCGGTTTCCGCAACGTCGTCTCTGTCCCAGTTAGTGCGATCCATATCCCCGGCTGGACAGACATGCGATGCCGGTTCGGATGCGGCTATTTTGGGAAGCCGAATTGTCCTCCGCATGCGCCTTCACCTGAGAAGACAAAGAACTTAATCAAAGACTATTCGTATGCGCTTCTCCTTGAAGGAGAGCCTCCGACGAGAGATTTCCAGTTACGGATACTTCAGGCTGAAAAGGAGGCGTTCACTACAGGATTTTACAAGGCATTTTCATACTGGGCAGGTCCCTGCTCTCTCTGTCATTTCTGCACAGTGGACGGTATATGCCATAACACAAAAGACGCACGGCCTTCTATGGAAGGGGCGGGGATAGATGTGTTCGAGACGGTCAAGCGTGCTGGACTATCGCTCAGGACGCTCAACAAAAAAGACGAGTTCGTCAGATATTTCGGTCTGATTCTTCTGGAGTAAGTGGTATGCGAATCCTCATGGTCCAGACACAATCGGTAGAAGGGACCTCATCGGAAAGGGTCTATCCCATCGGTATTGTGTTGCTCGGAGGACTGCTGAAGAAGGAGGGACATGAGGTGTCGATTCTGGACATGAATCTTCCAAGCGATCCATTTCGGGCGCTGAAAGAACGTCTTCTGGATTTTCATCCCGATGTTGTCGGTCTCTCGTTGCGGAACATCGACCCCCTCGGGAACAAAAGCACATCACTCGTGCCCTCCTTCGTCACCACTGCCCGCCTCGTCTCCCAGTTAGCACCGGATGCGTGCATTGTCGCAGGCGGAACAGGTTTTTCGCTCTTTTCTGAAAGGCTTATGGTGGAGGTCCCGGAGATCCGCTACGGATTCGTTGGCGAGGCTGAAGAGACCTTCCCCATCCTGATTGCATCACTCGAAAATCCACCGCGACTGAAGGGACTCTGTTACAGGAAGGGTGGTAAGATTAAGACGGTTCCCCCCTCGCGGGATTTTGATATGAATGCGTATCGTGTACCCGATCGAAGCCTCCTCGACCCTTTAGCCTATATCGATATCAACGCGTATGTTCCTGCCATCGGGATCGAGAGTAAACGAGGATGCCCTTTTACATGCTCTTATTGCGTATACCCGAAGCTCCAGGGAAGAAGGCTGAGATGCAGACCGCCTGTTACGATTGTGGACGAGATGGAAGCTCTCCACAAAGAATACGGCATCGGGAGTTTTCATTTTACGGACCCGGTGTTGAACATCCCTCAGGGCCATCTCGAAGAGATATGTTTGGAAATATTGCGAAGGAATCTGAAGGTGAGGTGGGATGGATTTCTGAGGGAAAATCTTTTGACTGAAAAAAACATTGCCCTTTTTGAAAAGGCTGGTTGCGAATGCTTCTCGTTCTCCCCCGATGGCCTCTGCGGTCAATCTCTTAGGGTGCTTGGGAAAAGGATGAAAGAATTGGACATCCTTAAAGCAGCTGAGCTTGCTGCAAGGACGGATGTACTCAGCGTGTATCATTTCATGGTGAACGTCCCAGGCGAAAATGAAGAGACTTGCCAAAAGGGGATAAGTCTTCTCGAGCGTCTCTATGAACTCCACCACAGGAAAAGAAATCTCGGCACGATCGTGCTGAACAACATCCGCATCCTTCCGGGGACCCCGATCGAAGAGCGGGCAAGGAGGGATGGAGTCATCGGGCCAGACACAGATCTCCTCTACCCGGTTTACTATAATCCGCCGCCCTTTGATGCGATGAGGTACAAGCTCGAGACGCTCCATCTTTGCAGAAACGTCTTCTTATGGCAGGAGATAAAATGAAAGTCCTATTGCTGGAACACCCGCGGCAGATCAGTCCCGAGAGATGCAACGATATTGCCAATACTCCCCTCTCTTCGTGCCTTCTCTCAGGATACGCTGCGGCCCAGTTGAAAAAAGACGGCCACGATGTGGAAATAATCGAAGGCTATCTCGACAGTCTTTCCTATGAAGACATAGGGAAAAGTATCGGCTTAATGAAGCCTGATCTGCTTGGCGTTCATATGGTCTATCACTGGAAGCGTGACCATGCCCTTTTCGATTTTCTCGAAAAGGTGAAGGGTGATTTTTCTCCTTACATTGCTGCCTATGGTTTTTACCCCACTATCGCGTATGAAGATATTTTGGGGCAATGCATGGCCATCGACTCTGTCATCCTCGGGGAACCGGAATCGCCCTTTTCGTATCTTGCTGGCTCCTCCCTGACAGGCGAGCATCTCCCTCGGATTCCCGGACTCGCGCTGAGAGGTGTATCGGGAGGCTGCACCGTTACAAAACCGGAGCCGATAGAGGACCTCGACAGTATCCCCTTCCCGATCCGCACAGATGCATTACTCCGGCTTCCCGAGGTGAATATTCTGGGAAGTCGCGGCTGTTATGGAAAATGTACCTTCTGCTACATCAACACTTTCTTCAGCCGCGGGACTTCATGGCGAAGGCGGAGTCCGGAGAACATCATAGAAGAGATTGACGACCTTATTTCCCGGACAGCGCTGAAGGATTTTTATTTTACCGATCCGAATTTTTTCGTATCCGGCAGAACCGGCCAGGAAAGGGCGTTGCGCCTTGCTTCCCTCATCAAGCAAAGGGATATCAGGTTCGGCATCGAAGCCCG
>Ga0187867_10004270_pt1 | contig 11114 bp, 3 predicted proteins | sample June2016WEW_13_1_FD_132976 | JGI IMG/M metagenome (GOLD analysis project Ga0187867, IMG submission 132976) | Peatland microbial communities from SPRUCE experiment site at the Marcell Experimental Forest, Minnesota, USA - June2016WEW_13_10 | ecosystem: Environmental > Terrestrial > Soil >... | reverse complement strand
GAATGAGTAAGCCGCTCGTCCTGCTTGAGCCATGCCTTGCGGTGGTAGGCACGCACCAGGAAGCTGCCAGAGCCGCATGACGGGTCCAGCACGTTGGCTTCGGCATGTCGGATGCAAAAGGCATTCACCACGTCCACCAGGTCTTCATTTGTGTAGTGCTGGCCAAACTTGTGACGCTCCTCCGGGTCAATAATCCTTCGGAAGATGCCACCCAAAACATCAGTCGGGATGAGCTTGAAATTGAAGGGTTCCAAGTTTTGCAGAACCGAACGCCATGCTTCCGCCGAATCTGGATGGCCAAAAACATGAGTTCCGGCCCAGTCCTTTTCAAAGGGGTAAAAGAGAGTCTCGTAATCGCCAGTGGCTTCAACAGCCCTTTGAAATGTCTTCTGAAAATGCGTGTAAAGGTCGCTGGCAGACGTGGTGGCCTTGGGGATTTTGAGCGCGGCCAGCTCCGAAAACTTGACGCGGACGGATTCGTAAAAAATCAGACGGTTGGCAAAAACGTAACAGACTGTGCGCGCAGCGCGGTCAATGATTTCCCGCCATTGTTGCGGGTCGTTGCGCGCGAAGAGCCAGCCTTGTTCGCGGCCCAGCCATTCTTGCAGTTGATGGTCAAAAGTTTTGCTGGCGTTGGCTTGCGCCCATAAAAAATCGGCGGTCAGCTTGACGGGCCACGAAATATGGCTTTCAAAAGACCGAATGAACCATTCGTCGAGCCGCATTCCCCATTCGGGTTGCTGCCCGGCCAGAATCGCAGCAAACTGGCCGAAGAAGTCGGAGACAAACTTTTTGACGCGGGTTTCGGTTTCGGCTCGGTCAATGTCCTCTGCGCTGTCGAGGGCGAGGCCAAGCGGATATTCTTGGACGCGCCGCTCCATCGGCGGAAGCTGCCATTTCTTTCGGTCAAAAAGGACGAAATCGTTGACGTTCCAGGTGAAGAAAAACTCCGCGCCAGCGTTGTCGGCTTTGGTCGCGGAATCGGCAACCAAATCGGCATTGTAAGGGGTGGATCCTTGCAACGTGCCTGGCATTTTGACTTCACCGGCGAGAATGAGCTTGCCCCCCACGCCATGAATGCGCAGATCAGAGCGTTTTCGTTTGATGGCTTTTGACTCCTCAATCTCTGCGCGGCGAAACGGCCATTCGGGGTGCTGGTTGAACAGTTCGTTCGCCCAGCCAGCTACGCGGCTGCAAAACGTCACTTCATGGGTGCGCAAGTCCTGTTCTGCCATTCGTAAGCATTAGACGCCACCGGGTTGTTTGACGAACAAAAAGTGTGGCTTCTCGTAAAGTTTGACCCAACCGTTCTCAAGAGCGTTTCGCTGCTGGATGGAGCGCTTCCGCACGCTGGGGCTGCGCCATCGCATTTTTTAATTCCGACACGGGAATTGGGGTGCGTCTTGACACTGCCACTATTGATCGAACGAACCCCTTTCCCTAATCCTCTCCCCACTTCGCGGGGCGAGGGAATCGGCAGATGGCACGGTAGCAGTGCATGGATGCGCCCATCCGAAAACCAGGGCAAAAAAAACACTGCAATCCGGGCGCGGGGCGTTTAGCATTCCCAGTCAGAAATATGGATAAAGTGCTCTTAATTGATGATGAGGCGGATGTGCAGTATTCGTTCCGCCGCATCTTTGACCAGGCTGACATCGAGTTGACTACGGCCAACAGCGGGGAGGAGGGGTTGAAAATCCTGCCGCGGCTCAAACCGGACCTGGTCATCATGGATGTGCGCATGGGCGGGATGAGCGGGTTGGAAACGCTGCGGCGGTTGCGCCAGATTGACGCCAAACAAATGGTCATCATGATGACGGCTTACGGGACGACGCAAACCGCCATTGAAGCCATGAAGTTGGGCGCTTACGATTACCTGCTCAAGCCGTTCGATGTTCCCCGGCTCAAACAAATCGTGCTCAACGCGCTCAAGGCGGCGCGCGATATGCGGCAGGTGGTTTCGTATCAACCGCTGCTGGAATCGGAGGACTATGACCAGGGGATCATCGGCCGCAGCGAACCGATGCAGGAGGTGTTTAAAGTCATCGGCCAATTGGCGGCGAGCGATGCCACCGCCTTGATCACCGGGGAAAGCGGGACGGGCAAGGAATTGGTCGCCCGGGCCATTTACCATCACAGCAAGCGCAGCGAATCGACGTTTCTGGCCATCAACTGCGCCGCCATTCCGGAGAACCTGCTGGAAAGCGAATTGTTCGGACATGAAAAAGGCGCGTTCACCGGCGCCGCCGCCCAGCGCATCGGGAAATTCGAGCAGTGCGACGGCGGCACGATTTTTCTGGATGAGATTGGCGACATGTCGCTGGCCACCCAGGCGAAAATCCTGCGGGTGCTCCAGTCCGGTTCGTTCGAGCGGGTGGGGGGCAATCAGTCCATCAAGGTGGATGTGCGGGTCATCGCCGCCACGCACAAGCGCCTGGAACAAGCGGTGGCGGCGCGCGAGTTTCGGGAGGATTTGTTTTACCGGCTCAACGTGGTGCGCATCCACATTCCGCCCTTGCGGGAGCGGCGGGATGATATTGCGCTGCTCATCAATTATTTTCTGAAAAAGTTCGCCCAGGCGCAGAACCGTCCGCCCAAATCCATTCTGCCGACGGCGGTGGAGATGCTGGAGCGGTTTCACTGGCCGGGCAACGTGCGCGAGTTGGAGAATGTCATGCAACGGGCCATCGTCATGGCCAAGGGCGACGTGATCCTGCCCGGCGATTTGCCGGCGCTGATTTCCAGCGGGGTTACTCCCGCCGCCGAACGCCCGCCCGGTCCCGCGGGCGCGCCCGGCCCCGCCCCGGCCGGGGAGAAGCCATCGGACCTGGCGGCCGTGATCCGGATGCTGTTTCAATGGGCGCGGGAGCGGGAGGATCTGAAGATACTTCCGGCCGTGGAACGCGAATTGATCATTCAGGCCCTGTTGGAAACCAATGGCAATCAGGTGCAGGCGGCAAAACTTCTGGGCGTGACCCGGGCCACGTTGCGCAAACGCGTGGAGAAATTCCAAATCAAACAGGCGCTGGCCATTGAGTAAATCTCAAATCTCTAATCTCAAATTTCAAATTTCAAATTTCAAATTTGAAATCACCCCGCGCCGGCCTATTGCACCAGAGCGCGATAGAATAGCGCCTGGCCCGTCGCGTTGGTGTCAATCCACTGCATGGTTTGGCCGCTGCCCAAAATATTGCCGGCCCGCGTTGTCCAGTTTCCCGGGGAGAGGCTGGAAGAGGATTGTATGGTGTAAGATTTATTGACGACAGACGGCCATTGCAGGGTGGATGAGCCGCCCGGCAGAAGCTGAAAGACAGAGGTTGCGTCCAGCGGATTTGTTCCGGCCACATATTCCTCCCAGTTGGAAGCGCCATCGCCGTCCGGATCGGCATTGGCGGCGGACAGCGCATTGGAAACCGAGCCGAACCAAAGCAGGCGCCAGGAATCGGGGATGCCGTCGTGCCAACTGGAGCCGCTGCGATCGCCGACGGTAATCAAGCCGTCCTGCACGGTCGCATGAAAGAGGGCGAGGCCATTGGGCGAGGCGGAGAAATGATCGAAGTGGACGAGATAAGCGGAGTTGGATGTGACATTCGGGGGCAGCGTGACGGAAAAGGCGCCGATGACGCCGGTTCCGACGATGCCAGTGCTGGTGGAGTTCAGCCAGACGGCGGCAAAATCATTGTCGCTTTGCGCAGCGCTGCTGAACTGTGTGCCAAGATTGGTGCTGGCGGAAAAGCTAATCGCATCGGTAATCGGGGGAGAGCCGTCCAATGGATCGATTTCAACATGGAGCATCATGACGGTAATCGGAAGAGTATCAGCGGCCAAAACCCGGACTGGCACCTGCACCGTGCCGCCAGATTGTTGCACCTGGTCCGCGGCGACAGTGATGTAACGGGGGCCGGAGGGAACAAGCTGGGGCGCCGCGGCAGGAACGATTGAATTGAATGGTTTGGTCAGGGTATTTGAAACCTGGACGGCCGTCCTGACCCCGTTGGTCCAATAGCGGTTATACCAGTTCAAAGTATAGTCCAACGAACGGCGGTAAGTCACATAGACGTCGTCAACCGCCAATACACCGTCTCCAGATGTGATGGAGTTAATAGTGGTGTCGTTTCCGTTGTAATAATTATTGTCAGTTCCATCGCTCGAATCCATGGCGTCGAAGAAATCACTGCCCGGCGGGGGCGAATTCAGGCCGTAAACCGCGGACTGAAAGACTTCAGTGACATCATCGTTCTGCAAATTGGTGTCGCCAAAGTCGCCGGCGTTAAACCAGCGGAATGGGGAAACGTCTCCCACCAGGTATTGTTTCGAGCCGACAGTGACAGTCTTTAAGGAATTAATAGCTCCATTTGTCAAGGAACCGTTGGTGACGGTCATAATGGTAACGTTACCCGCAATGCCGTCTGAAGTAGCCGAAGGGCTGCCGATCTGAATTTGGTAGGTCTGGCCAATCTTGGCGGCGGGCGGCACGAGGAACGAATAGCCGCCCACAATGACCTCACCGTCGCTGTAGGTAAACAGCGTGTCATGGGCCAGGGAATAAGTGAGCAAGGTCTGCGAAAGTGTATCATACAAGTTCGTTTCCAACTGCCGTTCGAGCCAGCCCACGCCGAGCAGTCCCGCGCCTGTATTCGAAAAGAGCAAATTCGTAAACCCGGCGCCGCTGAACATGACCGGGGGAATTTTTATAAGGATTGTGGGATTAGTGGGATTCGGCTTCCAGAGCATGGTATCGAAGGTGAAATTCCCGCCCACGGGAGGCGCGGGCACATTATTCGTGATTGACACGTTGAATTGCAGGGTATCCATGATCTCGGCCGACGGAATAAGGGTCAATGTGATCGGAGCATAGAAGGTCTGTCCGGCGGAGGCAATAAAATCGCTGGACGCTTCACCGGACGCAAAACCAAAAGTCATTTGGTCCGTGACAAAATTGTTCGTGGTATATTGCGCGGTGACAATTCCGCTTGGGGCGAAAACCACGGTGGAGTTTGAGGTGAACGCCTGAACGGTCAGCGTTGTATTGCTGCTGGGATCGAAGGATATAAGTTGACCCGATAAAACAGGGCCAAAAGTGTCGGAAGCGCCATTCGTCGGCGCGTTTCCGTCCAGCGTGTAATACATTTGGGCGTTGGTGGTAACATCGACCAAAGTTATGGCCTCGGCATTTTCGCCAATAATGTTCGGATTGGCCGTGACATAGTCAATTTCGACACTGAGAGCGGCACTGGAGGGGCGGCCCGTGGCCTCGCTGATGGTTTTCAAAGTCAGGGCCGGTATGATGGGAACATCCAAAGCAGGAATCATGTCTGGCGGTTGATTGACATCGACATCAGTGAAAGGCACCACATGCGCCGTGTTTGTGCCTGGAGGTAGAATCACAGAACCTGTTGCGCCGTAGCTCATATAAGTTTCCACGGTGGGGTCCAATTGTTCAATGGCCAGGACCACGGCGTTGTTGAAGACGGAGACCGGCTGGGTAATCGGATTAAACAGGGCCGCTGGAGTGAAGTCAACCAAAGGAAAGGTCACATACCCGATGACCGGATTCGGAACGGGTATCGGCGGCGGCGGCGGTTCGGTGGGTTGCAATACGCGCAAAGCATTGTTGCCCGAGTCCACCACGTAATACCCCGAGTTAATCGTGTCAATGCAGAGGCCGGCCGGCTGGTTGAATTCAGCCACGCCAAGCGCGCCATCGATCAGACCGGGTGTGCCCGCGATTCCGGCGATGGTTTGGACTGCGTAGCCCGACACGCCCTGGACATTCGTCCAAAACAGGCTGCGAATGGTGTCATTGCGCGTGTCGCTGATCACCAGGAGATTGTTTGCATTGTCCCAAAGCAGTCCGCCGGGCAAGTTGAACTCCGCAGTGAGCGCGGTCAGGGAGTCGCTGGAGCCGATTTCCCCGTTTCCTGCAATGACCTGCGTCACTCCGTTGCTGATCATGCAAATAACCTGGTTGAGGGAATCGGCCACCCAAATGTTGCTGTTGTTATCCACGGCGACCGCGGCAGGGGAATTGAATTGATAGCCGCCGACGGGAAGATTCGAAACCGTGTGGCTGGCGGCGAGCACGCGAATTAAATTGTTCCCCTGATCGGCGATGTAAAGGGTTGCGCCGTCGTTGGCGACCGCGATGGCCGTGGGAAAGGAGAATTGCGCCTGGCCGAGGGCCGCGCCATTGATCGAACCGGAAACACCGGTCATGCCGGCAAAATTCGACACCGCGCCGCCAAGGGAGACAAAGCGAAGCTGTTGATTGCCTTGATCGACAACAATGAGTCCGCCGAGGGCAGGGACATAGACAATCCCCTTGGGTTGAAAGAAGCGCGCCGCCGAGCCGATGCCATTATTCGTTCCAAAGTATAACGGCCCATCCTTCCCGGCCAGCGTTGACACCGTATTCGTGCCCGGAACATACTTGACAATGCGGTTGTTGTTGGCGTCGGTGACATAAACGTTGCCGCCCGGGTCTGTTGTCACGCCGCAAGGCTCGTAGAGGCTGTTGGAAATGGAGGTGGACACATACTGGGCTTGAAGCCGTGCCGCCAGAATAGCCATCACCACCAGACCGGCGGCAAACAGCCTGCCCGATGCAGAAAGGATTGAACTGTGGATTTTATTATTCATGGCTGTAGGAGGATGCGATAAAATTGCGCATTGCCGTTGTATTTGGTTTGGATGAATTGATAGGTGTAGCCGTCGCCCGTGTTTGTGTTGATGGCCGTCCAGCTTCCCCCCCCAAGCGCCGGAATGGATTCCAGGATGTAAGTCTTGCCCGGCGCCGTCAGCCAGCTCAAGGCGACCCCGCTCGCGCCATCGGTGGAGAAGCCCGCGCCGCCAAATTGAAAGACGGAGCCGGGGTTGGTCGGGTCTGTGCCGGCCAGATATTCCTGCCAATTGGGCGCTCCGTCCCCGTCGGCATCCACATCGTCGCCGGCCAGGCTGTTGGTCAGGCTGCCAAAGAAATGCAGTTTCCATTCGTCGGATGTGATTGACGCCGGTTGCAGCGCGGCCGAACGCACCCAGGCGTAACCGGGGAAACTCTCCATCGTGTATTCGGTCGAGTCGTCAGGCACGCCATTGACGCCCACAAAATGCACGGCGTAAGACTGGCCTGCCTGGGCGTTGGAGGGAACTTGAAAACTGATGGAGCCAATGTAATTGCTGTTTTGCAGCGGGTTTTTGAAAGCGCCCAATGTCCAAAAGCTGAGAATGTCATTGGCAGACAAGCCAGAGAGAAACTGCGGGCTGGGAATGCCTTCGGCCGGGTTGAACAGAACCTGGCCCACCGGAGGCGCGTTGCCATTTGGAGAAACGATGGCCCGGAATTGAAAGCCCGCCAGGCTGTAGCCCGCCAGCACGTTGGCATAGACCGGCAGAGAGCATGCAATGCCGGGGCTGAGATTGGTCACCGTGCCTGCGCGAATCGAGGCATGGCAAAACCAGACCAAGCCGGGCGGAGGGCCGTTCCCGGACACCTGCGCCATGTCGGCCTCGGTGGGAACAGCGGGATCGCCGGGTAGCCCGTTGGTGGTTGTCACACCGAACAGGACGCCGTCATTGGTCCAAAAGCGAATCCAATTGGGCGTCTCCAAATCCAGCGAGCGCTGCCAGATTTGATACCAATCCAGGTATTGCAGCAACCCGTCGCCATTTCTTGTTGGTGTCTGAGGCCAGGCATCCATGGCGTTATAGGCATCGCTATTGACGGGCGGAACACGTATGCCCATGGAAGCATAGATAACGCTATTGACATCGCTATCGTCCAGAACGCCATCGCCAAATTCCTCCGCGCTGTAGCCGTAGTGTGGCGTGGAATCTCCCACGAGATAGGGCAGATCGGCCACGGTCAAGGTTTTGGGGGGCATTGGCGCCATCGGGACCGGGTTCGTATATCCACCGGAGGTGCCGGAAGGAAGGAGGATATTGAGACTATAAGACTGGTTCGTGCTTGCGTTGGCAGGAATCTGAAATTCCAACAGCCCCACCACGCCAAAATTCTCAATCTCCAACCCTGTTCCGGGACCGTCAGTGAGGACAGCCAACCCCTGGCCATTGCTGGCGGTTGTATAAGGACTAGTGAAGAAGGGGACCGGGATGTTTCCCGGAGCTGCGCCAATCATCTGGACAAAATCATTCGACGTTGCCGGCAACAAGCTCAACGACGCTATCATATTGGTATTCGGCGGAATGGGCGTCACCTCAACGCGGAAACTCAGAGACTCGACCACGGTGTTGCTGTGCAAATCCAAAACGATTGGGATAAAAGCCCACGAACCGATGCCGTTGGTCGGGCTGCGCACAAAGCCCAATTGATTCGTTGGCGAAGATGTCCCGGTCAGCACCTGGCTCTCAACGGTTCCGTTGACCGCGATGATTTGCAAGGCGCTGAGGTCAACCTGTGCATTGCACCATTGGAAAGAGCCGACGTAATTGCCATTGGTCGTCAGAGTGAAGTTGGCGACCGACGAGCTGTTTGTGGTGGGCGCGCTGCCATCCTCCGTGTAGTAAACGTTCGAAACCGAACTGGTGACGGTAATGGTTTGGCACTCGGGAAAATAACCGAAGGCGGGGCTGATGGAAAGGACCGGCGGCACGGCAAGGGTGACGAAGGCGAGGTCGCCGCCGAAGTTGGTCCCCGCGCTGTTGAACGCCACCAATTGGAAATGATTGGTGCTGCCGCTGGCCAGGCCGGTGAGCAACGCAGTCACGGACTGGTTGCTTTCCAGGTTGCTGGACAGAAGGTTGGTCGCGGTAAAGTTTCCATAGTTGGTGGTGGCGCCCCATTCGAAGTAAAAGCTGGCTGTCACGCCGTCAGGATTGACGGTCCCGTTCAACGTCGCGCTGCTTGCTGTGATGTTTGAAGCCGCCAGCGTGATGGCGTTCGGCCCGATGGAGAGCGTTTGGAATAAGAGGTTGCCGCCGTAGCTGGTGCCGCCGCTGTTGTAAGCCACCGCCTGGTAATAGATGACCGTGTTGGGCTGCAAGCCGGTCAGCGTGCTGCTCACCACATTGGTGATGGCCAGGTTGTTGGAGACAGTCACCTGCGTCGTGGTGTTTCCGTAGTTGGTGGCGGCGCCCCATTGGAAGAAAACGGTGGCGGGCGAGCCATTGGGATCGACGGCTGCATTCAACGTCGCGCCAGTCCCCGTGATGGCGGTGGCCGCCTCCGTGATCACTGTCGGGAGATTGGTTGAAGAACTGATTGAACCGATGGAAGTCACCGGCGTCAGCCCGCTGCCTGTCACAGACCGGATGAGACTATAATAAAGCTCCGTCACAAAAAGGGTGCCGTTCGACGAAATAGTAACGCTGACCGGCTCACGGCCCGAAGCGCTGGTGGTGGTGTTTCCCGCCGTGCCGTCCACCCAGCCCGCATACAGCGCCGGGTCGCAAGTGCAGCATGTTATTGTCCAAATGTTGCTGGGCGTGCCGTAAAGCGTCGTGGTATTGAAATTGGTGTCAATCAGACGCAAATAGTTGTTCATCGTATCGCACACCACCATGCGTCCGTCGGCCGAAGCCGCGATGCCGTGGGGTTGATTGAATCTGGCGAAACCCGCCGCGCCATTCACAAATCCTGGTCCGAGGCCGCCGGTGACCAGGACCGGCGTGGAACCGGTGTTGGTGGCCACGACATAAATCCCGTCATTGAGAGTGTCGCTGACCGCCAGCCGCCCATCCTCCCGCATGGCCAGGCCGGCGGGGGCAAAGGCATAATTGTTCACCACTGTGCTGTACGAGCCGGTATAGGGCTGGGGAATCCGTATGATAGTGCCGCCGGAACCGTTGGTGAATGAGATGTAAATATTCGTGTTGGCGTCGTTGACCACGGCCAGGGCCGTGGCTGGCGCGGACGAAAAGCGGCTGAGCGAGAGAGGCAACACGAGATTCAAATCTGGAAAGGACTCGGTAACGTCCTCATACTCGGAAAGATTGTTTGCGGTCAACACATAGAGGTTGTTGGCTGAATCGACGGCGACGCCGATCACATTGGTGAACGGATGTTTATTGCTGCCCGCGGCGTATTCAAAGGTGATGCTTGAAGTGCGATTGCCCGCCAGGGTGACCTCCTCGACGTCGTTGTTCTTCAGGTCGGCAATCCAAAGGTCGCCCTGTGAATCCAAAGCGGTGGCATACGGCTGGTTGAATTGAGCGACCGTCCAAGTGTCTCCGGCGGCAAATCCGGAGCTGGAACCGCACCCCACACGGGGTCCGCCGCCAATGGTTTCAACCGAGACCTGTCCCGGCGAAACCGAAACGAAGGCCAGCAGGGCAAAGACCGCCAGCCCTCCGCGCCAATCTGGACTGAACCTTCCGCCGCAGGCTCGATTTGTTTGAATCATGCTCATAAAAAACGGGTCAGGGTTGATAGGATGGGGTAACCGTTGTGTTCGGTTTGGTCCAATCGTAGGGCTTGGCGGTGTCCCAGGGGCCTTCCTCGGCAGATGGCGAGATGTCCTTTTTTTTCAAAAACTGCGAATGGCCCGCTTGAAAATCGCTGTCTTGGATAATGGTGGGTGTGACAAAAATCAAAAGATTATCCTTGTTGTGGGTTTTATTATTGCTGCGGAAAAGGTTGCCAAGGCCCGGCAGATCGCCAAAGAAAGGCACTTTGGTGGCGCTGTTGAGAGTGTTGTCAATTTCCACTCCGCCCAGCACCAGGGTGTAGCCGCTGGGCACGACGGCTTGGGTCGTAATCCTGCGCCGGTCAAAAATGGGGGAGGTGCTGACCTGCCCATCGAGAGTATCGGTGGCCACCGCTGCATCCACTGATGAGATTTCGGGCCTCACGTCCATCAGGACGTTGGTGGGGCCGGCGATGCGCGGGATCACGGTCAGTTTGACGCCCACTTCATTGAGGACGGTGCCTTCCACTTTCTTGTCGTAATTGGGCAGGACGGTGGCCAGGCCCTGGGAGGCGCCGGCGGCCGGAGCGCTCTGCTGCTGTTCAAATATCGGAATATTCCTTACGACCATGATTTCAGTCTGAACCCCATCCAGCGCCACCGTGCGCGGAAAGTTGATCGTCCGGGTGTCGGCATCGGTGTTGAGAAACGACAGCACCGCTGAAACTCCATCGGCGTTCAGAAAAGCGGTGG
>Ga0187867_10004269_pt1 | contig 11117 bp, 8 predicted proteins | sample June2016WEW_13_1_FD_132976 | JGI IMG/M metagenome (GOLD analysis project Ga0187867, IMG submission 132976) | Peatland microbial communities from SPRUCE experiment site at the Marcell Experimental Forest, Minnesota, USA - June2016WEW_13_10 | ecosystem: Environmental > Terrestrial > Soil >... | reverse complement strand
GCCAGTCGGCGGGCCGGTAGGAGACCTTCTCACCCATGATGGTCCGCGCGGCATAGGTGCCGCTCTTGCGCGCTTTGAACATCTCCATGGGCGCGCCGATCAGGTCGCCCACGGCATAGACTCCGGGTACCGACGTTTGAAGGCTGTCGTCCACCACTACCGCACCAGTCTTGGGGTCCACCTCGATACCAAGGGCCTCAACCGCCGGTTCTGAATTGGGCGTCTCGCCGAGGCCGAGGAAGAGGAAATCGGTGGCAATCTCCAGCGGTCCTTCCTCAGTGCGGGCGACGACCTTGGCCACGCGGCCGTTGAAATCGCCGGTCACCCGGACGAGCTCGGCGCCCTCGATGATTTCGATCCCCTGCTCGCGCATGCGATCAATGACATAGATCCGGGTATCAGCGTCGGGGATCAACTTCAGCAACCGGTTGCGTACCAGCATGATTGTGCGGCGGCCCGTGGCGTTGAAAAAACACCCGTATTCCACCGCTGTCTTGCTACCACCCGCAACCACTGCGGTCTGACCGGGCTCGTAGTCGAGCGTTTCGACCAAGCTCGTGTAGTCATACACTCCCTTGAGGTCGAGGCCCGGCACCGACAGGCGCTGAGGCCGCGCGCCCAGCCCGAGAACGATGGCGCGCGCTTTGAACCGCTGCCCGGCCACCTCCACCGTGTGCGCATCGATGATGCGCGCCGGGGCGTTCAAAACGAACTCGATGTCGAGCTGTTCCTTGCTCTGATAATTCATCACGGCATGGGGGCCGGTGCGTCCACGCCGGAATAAATCGACGATTTCCTTCATGGAAACTGTCACGCCGTCCAGGTTCGGAAACCAGAACTGGCCGCTGAAGCTGCGCGCCAGCATCAGCTCGGCGGCGCATTGGGAGAACAGGTGGTGCGGTACACATGCATTGTGCGGGCAGGAGCCGCCCAGGAAAGGCCAGCGGTCGATCACGAGCTGCCGCCCACCCATCGCCCGCAGATAGGCCGAACCGAAGCGGCCCGCCGCGCCACCACCGATGAAGATGGCATCGAACTCCCGGGTGTCATGGGAATCGATGTTGAAAATGGCCTCGGAACCGCCGGAACCCGTCAGCGCGTCCTCGATCCGGGCCGACCACTGCTCGATGGTCAAGGCCATGCCGCGGGCGTCCCAAATCGTTCTGCCGTCCATAATCACGCGGTCCCCTTGTTCCGGCTAGGCCGGTTATTTTTTTCCGGAATTGACCCGCCCGCTAACGCCGCAGCAAAGACAACCGCCCCCGGAGTGATGCTGCTCCCAGGGATGCGGCTGGGGCTTCGTGCCGGGTGCCGGCCGGGCGCGGCGGCCACCACAAATCGAACACACCCACTCATGCGGCGGCTTAGTGTGAGCCATGACCATCCCCATGAAGCGATGGTCACAGTCTGGACATTGCAAAGTGTAGACTGGCATGGCCTCTCCTTCGTCCCAGGGAGAGATGAATCCGCCCGAGTAACGCTGCGCGCCGCGCAATTGCTCAGGCGGCCTTGCTCTTGACGATCTCGTCGCGGACGATCTGCACACCCTCGACCATGGCGTGGAGTTTGTCCTTGGCAATGTAGCGCTGCAGCAGGATCAGCCCGCAGTCGGTTGTCACCCCCAGCCGTTCGGCCGGGATGACGCGCAACAGCTTACGGATACGAGTAGCAACCTGCTCGGCGGTTTCGGTGATGGTGCTTTTCACGTCGATCACGCCAGCCCAGAAGGCCACTTTTTCAGGCAGCAGGAACTCCTTGAAGGCATCCAAGCCGGAGAGGTCGTTGTCCCGGCGCCCGCAACTTTCGAGGTTCAGCACATCAATGTGAGCGCCGTAGGATTTCGGCACAACCGAGCTGGTGGCTGTGGGTGCCGAGGCATCGGACTTGCGCTTGGTGAGGTCGAAGATCTCGCCCGCCTTGGCGGTGTCGTCCGGATAATAGGCTGGCGTGCCACCCCAGTTGCCCCAGCACACATGGACGATGATCTTGGCGTTCTTCACGCCCTGGACGGCCACGTTGAAGGCTTCGATCGCCCAGTCCTCGTAGAAGTAGGGCCAAGTGAACTCGTCTAACTGGATGAAATCGATCCCGAGCGCGTCGACCTCCAGAATGTCCTGGTTCATGGCCTTGGCAATGGCCAGCGCGCGGTCACGGCTGTTGCTGTAATAGAGATCGTTGGTGCATTGAGCCAGCACTTGCACGCCGGTGTATTGGACCTTGGTCGGCTTATTGGTGGCCCGGCGCAACGCCTTGGCCTGCTCGACCATCAGCGCACCGTGACGCTTGATCTCATGGTCAATGGTACCGGCGTGAAGGCGGCTATAGATAGGGAAGCCTAGATGGCCGCCCTTTAGGTCATAGCCAAGGCGACGCAGATAATAATAGAGCGCTGCATCGGCGTAGTTATCGCCATGGACCCGGCCGTCCGAGATGATATCAAGCCCTGCATTCTCCTGGTCCAGCGCAATCGCGCCGATGACATCTTCAAGGGCCTCCCGGTTCATCGAATCCGGCGGTTCCTGATCGCCGGTGAAGTGGCGTCCCCAGGACGCATCCCACCAGCGCGGATTTGGGTAGTTCCCGACCATGCTCGTCGGAATCAGAATCTCTTTGCCTCTGATCTCCATGGTTTCCACCCCTTTATCGGGCTCTTTGGCCCTTGCTTGATATTTATCGTACCGTATCTTACTTATACATAGTGTGTCAAACTTATTCTATCTTGTCACCGTCAAGCGAAGGCTATTGCGAGCTGTGGCGAATTTGCATAGGCACGCTTTGTTGCAGTGCGAATATTGGGTTTATCCATTGATTGGCAGACGCGATAAGTGAGAACATAATGAGTGATAACAGGCGGATGTTGACCCTAGAGGAAGCTGCCCAATTTCTTGGCGTCAGCAAGACCTCCTTGCGTCGCTGGACTACGGATGGTCAGCTCTCCTGCCATCGCATCGGCGTGCGCGCGGAACGCCGTTTTGATCAAAAGATGCTCGACGAGTTCCTGCTGCGCCGCAGCACCGTCCCGGCACTCGCCACGTCCGATACCTCGTTCGTCGATGCCACGTGTCAAGAGGCCAAAGACGGCTGCCACAAGCACGTCTGCCTTTATTTCCGCAACCCTATCGAGCAGTGGGAAGCTTTCCGCCACTATTTCCTCAATCATTACAGGGCCGGGCTACCGACGACCTATCTCCACAGTGCCTCGAGTCGTGAGCGCATTATGGAACGGGTGCACGATGAGGGAATCGATCCGCAGGAGGCCATCAACCGTGGCCTGCTTCGGCTGGTGCCGGCGCGGGATTCCTATCTGCGGCAGGGCGCCTTTTCCGCAGACTTCATGATCTCTTTCATGCGGCTGATCATGGTCCGCCTGCGCGCCGACGGTTTCCAGAAGCATCTGGTGGCTGGCGAGATGGATTGGTTCTTCAGCGGAACGCCGGGGGTGGAGGAGATCCACGCCTACGAGCGCCGTCTGAACAAGCTACTTGACGAATACCCCGACGTCACCATCGTCTGCCAGTACGACATTACGCAGTTTAATGGTGAGGGAGTGTTGCAGGCGTGCTGCTCGCATCCCCTCGTTCATCTGGACGAGCAGCTTCGGCAGGGTTTTTTCAGCCCTGCGAAAGGTTCGCTCTCCTCAGGCTGAAGCGGCGGAGCCGGTTGGTTTCAACCCCGTATACACACGAGATCGTGCAGACAAGAGCCGTTACGGCTATCGGCGCCTCCATGTCATGCTGAAGCGCTATGGCTGGACGATTGGGAGGAACTTGGCCTACCAGCTCTATCGCGAGGAACGGTTGGCACTTCGCTGCAAACTGTCAATCGGCGTTGATTTAATGGCGAGAGAGACGGGACTTGAACCCGCGACCTCCGGCGTGACAGGCCGGCGCTCTAACCAACTGAGCTACTCCCCCGCATCGGAGCGGTGCGACCCCGTTCTCGGAGATCTGCCGGATAGGATAGGCGCGGGGCCAAGTCAAGCGCCGCACCGGCCTTCGCCGCGCGCCGCGAGGTTTACCGCCCGATCACGGCAACCCCGAACAGCACAGGATGCAGGACCATCACCGCCACATAGGCCAGCGTTCCAGCTCCAAGCGCGATCGCATCGGCGCGCGTGAATGATGCTATTCGGCGCGCGCCCGTGTCGCCGCGTTTCTTGACGGCGATGCGGTCGAAGACCGCCCAGGCGAGAAACGACCCAAACAGCAGCATGCCGCCCGCATCGCCATTGGCTAAAAGATGCGCCAGTGCCCAGATCTTGATGGCGACCAGCATGGGATGACGCACCCAGCCCCTGATCCGGCCGGGCGCGGGATTCATACAGGCCAGCGCCACAAAGGCGAACCACATCAGCGCTATGGTCAGATGACGAGTCCATGTGGGCGGGGTCCACACTATGATCAACCCCTCCGCCCGATAACGGGAAAAGCCCCAGACGATGAGGGCGAGACCAATGAGGGCCACCACCGAATAGATGCTCTTGAATGGCCCCGCGCCGAACCGTTCAATCAGGCCCGTCCGCGTCTCACGAAAGGTTGTGAGACTATGCACGCCAAGCAAGACAACGATCCCCAACACGAGAACAAGCATGCTTCCCTCCCTCGCCGTTATTCTACCGTGGACCTATATCTCAGGAATTGATGAAAGAATTTCGGCCGGTGAGCCGAAGACCGGTTTATGGCCGAGTTGAAAAACCGGCAACTCGGCCATGTGACGTGTATTGAAAGGTTCGGCGTCTTGCCCAAGGAAGCCGTTCTCGCCGTAGCCGGCGGATGAGGGCAGCCCGGCCGTCCCGCAAAATGCGGATCATCGCGGCGGCTTGCTGCGCAATGGTGGTGGGCGGTGACGGGCTCGAACCGCCGACCCTCTCGGTGTAAACGAGATGCTCTACCAACTGAGCTAACCGCCCGCGATCAGTCTTGCGCGGCGAAACGTGGTCGCACACTGGCTTTCGAGCGTCAACGCCCTTGCGCCGGTGCCTCGAGCCATCTCTATATCGCAACTGGAGCCGCGATCGAGGGGTGCGGGTCATAGGCCTCGAGGATGATGTCTTCGGAGCGGAAATCAAAGAGCGATACGACTTCGGGGTTGAACGTCAGCTGGGGCAAGGGACGCGGCGTCCGGGTGAGCTGCAGGCGGGCCTGTTCGAGATGGTTTTGATAGAGATGTGCATCGCCAAAGCTATGCACGAAATCACCCGCATCGAGGCCTGTCACATGCGCGACCATCGCAGTGAGAAGCGCATAGCTTGCAATGTTGAAAGGCACTCCCAAAAACACATCCGCCGAACGCTGGTAGAGCTGGCATGAAAGCCTTTTTTTGCCATCCGCCCCCTCGGCGACATAAAACTGAAACAGGCAATGGCAGGGTGCGAGCGCCATCTGCGGCAGATCGGCGGGGTTCCAGGCGGAGACGATCAACCGGCGGGAAAAAGGATTCCGTTTGATCTCCTCCACGACACCGGAAATCTGGTCGATGACATGCCCGTCCGGGGCTTGCCACGCGCGCCATTGCTTGCCGTAGACAGGACCGAGATCGCCGTTTTGGTCGGCCCATTCGTCCCAAATGCCGACGCCTTGCGCCTTCAGATAGGCGATATTGGTGTCGCCGCGCAAAAACCATAAAAGCTCATGGACGATGGATTTCCAATGGAGCTTCTTGGTGGTGACGAGCGGAAAGCCTTGGCGCAAGTCAAACCGCATCTGATAGCCGAAAATCGAGCGGGTTCCGGTTCCGGTGCGATCTGCCTTAACCTCGCCATCGCGCAGGATCTTGGCGAGAAGTTCTAGATAGCTATGCATGGGTGAACTCTTGATGCCCTTCCGGATGGCTGCGGAAATCCGGTCCCCCGGTCGCACGTCAAGGCAGCCCCGCCGCGCGCGGGGCGCTTTCATTTGCAGGCAAAGCTCGCCCTGGCAGTCAGGCCGCGAGGCCGAGACTTGTTGAGATCTGGACGAGCGTCGCCTTTTCCGCCTCGCTAATGGTCACGCCGCCAAACCCTAGAAAGCCTCCTTCTGTCGAGGCCTCGGCGACCACTTGACTGATATGCTGGAGCCACCCCTTGAAGGCGGCGGCGTCCGCCGGAGCCTTCGCGCTGACGATGGCCGCCGCTTGCTTCAGGATTTCGAGGGATTTCGCCACAATCTCAGGGGGCGTTTTCCCGGAGAGCTGCGTCCGCAGCCCATCGCGAGCGGCCGCCCGCCCATCGCCGGTCTCGAATTCTCCTGCGATCGCCTTGATCAACTCCGTCGCATTGGCATCATGTTTCGCGCCGATGACCGCCCGTGCGGTAGCCATGCTTTCCTTGAGCGTTCCCCAAAGCCCGCTGGGATCGGCCGCAGTCACGGCGAGCCCCGCCATCATCACGCTTTCTAAAAGCGTCTTCCATTCATCGGGGGTAAAATCAGTTTTGCCCGCCATTGGTTTTCCTCCTTCGCTGACGCTGATTTGCGCGCAGCTCAATTAAGCGTCTACGAGCGCTTATTTCCAAAACCGCGATCCGCGCCGGATTGAAGCCATCGTTCTCACATTGGCGGCCGATGAATCACATGTCTTGCATCCGAAGCTTACCGCGCCGTCGGCACCCCGCCAAGGGCCGCCGCGAGCAAAAGGCAGTGCCCTAGCTCTTCATATCTTTGAGCTAAACAGCTTCGGGTCCGCCCTTTCGCCGCAGTGCAGCCTATCCTCATAGGTGCCGGAAGTTTGTTTTAAGTCACCCCTGCCCCCTATGAAAAGCGAGCTGTCATGCTATATTTAAAGTGCTGCCTCGTGCAGCTATGGCGATAAACGGCGTCGAAATAAGCTCTTCGGACCCGGGGGCGGTACCCGGCGCCTCCACCAAAGCCTGCTTCGCATTATCCGGTGGACGATGCGATCTAAAGCAATGTGCGGGTTTTGGCGGGGGCGAAATAGGTTCGACGGGGAGTGTAAAGGACTGTCTTTTGCCCGGCATGGTTCCGCCGTCATCGGGCCGAACTTATAGTTGCCAACGACAACTATGCTCCGGTGGCTGTTGCCGCGTAATGCGGTAATGGTACCGAAATTAAGTCCTTGGAGGTAGCACTTTAAGGCGGGGTTCGGAGGCACCTGGCAACAGAAGCCTCCACTTTCGCAAAAGGGGCAGATCCAAAAAAAGCAAACTTTTTGGATAAGATTATGCGAGAGAACAAACTAATAGAGACCGTGGACGATTTAATATTAGAGAGTTATGGTCAGGCGTTTCGGATTTGATATTTTAGCCGGACTTTGGTCCGGTGAGCGGGCGGTTTGAATGGTGGTTGACCTGATCCGTTACGATCTCCTTGTCCAGGACGCTTTGCGCGGAGTCGTCCGGCAAGTCCTTTCTGGTGCAGCGCGTGACGGCCTTCCCGGAGATCATCACTTTTACATTAGTTTTCACACCCATGCGCAGGGCGTGCGGCTTTCTTCCCGGATGCGTGAACTCTATCCGGACGAAATGACGATCATTCTGCAGCATCAATTTTGGGATTTGAGCGTCACCGAAGACGCTTTCGAAGTGGGATTGTCATTCCGGAACGTACCGGAAATACTGCTTATCCCTTTCGATGCGGTGACCCGTTTTTTCGATCCGTCCGTCGCATTTGAGTTGAAATTCGCGGTTGAGGACGATGCCACGGAGGCCTTATCCGCAACTACCGAATCGCCGCGGCTGCAAACGGTGCCGAGGAACGGTTTGGAAACCGCGCCGCCACCTTCTTTACCGGAAGTTGGAACGCCGAAGCAGCAAGAGGCCCCCAACGATGTGGCGGAGGCCGCACCTGCGGAGGAGTTGGCCGCGCGCCAAAGCGAGACCAAAGTCGTCTCGATCGACTCCTTTCGCAAGAAGAGCTGACGGTTTTTGGACAGATCATGCGAGACGAGAAGGGCGAAATCGTCATTCCACGTCGCGTCCGTAAGGTGAAAGCGCGTGCGAGAATCTCCACGTCATGAATCGCATAGGCCTGCGATTCCCCCTTCCCCTGCCTCACGCACTGGACCGCACAGGAACCCGCAACACTCTTCGCTTGTTCACAGTAAATCGAAGCACTCGCCGGGCCTTCCATGCGTACGCGGATAACTTCGATCCTGCACCCCATAAGCGCCGCGATTGGGTGCGGAAAGGCAGACAATTAAGTGTCCCGAGCGAAAGCAAATCGCCCCACGGTGGGCAAAGGCCTCTTCAAGTCAGAGTATCAACGCGCGTTTATGCCGCAATGCGGCCAGTTGCGCTGAATGGGCGTTTGTGGTTTTCAACCGACGGCCCCATGCGCTTATAAAAAGCGCGGGAGAAATCACAGACGCGCCATAGTGGCCGCGGCCGGAGAGCCGAAATATGAGATTTGCCAGATCAGCCGCCCATCGCATCGAACGCTTTGGCGAGGGCTTATTGCCGCTAAGCTTTGGGCTTGCGGCGCTGTTTCCGGGTGTCGCACTTGCCGATGGGTATCCAGAGCCCGGACAGATCGGTTTCCAAGAAGCTGTCACACCTATCGCGCAGGAGCTTCAATTTTTCCACAATTGGATCTTGTTGCCGATCATCACGGCAATCTGCTTGTTCGTTTTGGGCCTGCTGATTTACGTCATTTTTAGGTTCAACGAGAAGGCCAATCCGGTCCCCGCGCAAATAAGTCATCATTCAGGCCTCGAAGTGGCCTGGACCGTGATACCGGTCATGATTCTCGTCGTGATCGCTATTCCATCGTTTCGTCTGCTCACCCATCAGTTAACGATACCGCCTGCGGACATCACGATAAAGGCGACCGGCAAGCAATGGTACTGGACCTATACTTATCCTAAAGATCAAGGCGGCGGGTTCGAATTCGATTCCGAGATGATACAGGCCGCAGACCTGAAGCCGGGTGATATCCGTCAGCTTTCCGTCGATAACGAAGCCGTGGTGCCAGTCGGAAAAGTTGTCCTCGTTCAGGTGACAGCGGCGGATGTTATTCATTCCTTCACCGTTCCCTCTTTTGGCATCCGCGTCGATGCGAATCCCGGCCGGCTGACCGAAACCTGGTTCAAGGCCGAGCGTGAGGGCATCTATTATGGGCAATGTTCCAAGATTTGCGGCAAGGACCATTCCGATATGCCCATTGCCATTCGTGTCGTAAGCGAGGAGAACTACGCGGCGTGGCTTGCCGAAGCGAGCAAGAAATTTGCGTTGAAGGACACCGAGCCGGTCCATTTCGCGGCCAACGACACGTCCGGCATCAAGCAATAGTCAGTCTGTAAACTAAAGTTTCGAGGAGACCGCGTTGTCCGTGAACACATTCGAACGTCACCACGAAGAGCAGGTTTCGCATGCCACTCCAACTGGATGGCGCCGCTGGCTTTTTGCCACCAATCACAAGGATATCGGTACCCTCTATCTCATCTTCGCAATCGTCGGTGGCTTCCTCGGCGGCGCCATGTCGATTTTGATGCGGATGGAGCTGCAGGAACCTGGCATTCAAATCTTCAACCACCTCGCCGAGATCGTCAACGGCGCTTCGCCAGAGACAGCGATCGACGCGGCGAAGAACCTCTACAATGTTACCATCACCACCCACGGGCTGATCATGATCTTCTTCTCGGTCATGCCCGCGCTGATCGGCGGCTTCGGCAATTGGTTCGTCCCGCTCATGATCGGCGCGCCGGACATGGCCTTCCCGCGCATGAACAATATGTCGTTCTGGCTCCTTGTGGCGTCATTGACGCTCGCCGTAACGTCGCTGTTCGTCGAAGGCGCCCCCGGAATGATGGGATTCGGCGGCGGTTGGGTGCTCTATCCGCCGCTTTCATCCAACACGGGGCATCCAGGCCCTGCGATGGATTTTTTGATCTTGTCGATCCATCTGGCCGGCGCCTCCTCGATCCTTGGCGCGATCAACTTCATCACCACGATCTTCAACATGCGCGCGCCCGGCATGACACTGCACAAAATGCCGTTGTTCGCGTGGTCGATATTGGTTACCGCTTTCCTGCTGGTGCTGACCCTGCCGGTGCTTGCCGGGGCGATCACGATGCTTCTCACCGATCGCAATTTCGGCACGACTTTCTTTGATCCCTCCGGCGGCGGCGACCCCCTCTTGTTCCAGCATTTGTTCTGGTTCTTCGGGCATCCAGAAGTCTATATCATGATCCTGCCTGGATTCGGCATCATCAGCCATGTCATTTCAACGTTTTCCCGCAAGCCGATCTTCGGTTATCTGGGCATGGCCTACGCCATGGTCGCGATTGGAATCGTCGGCCTGGTGGTGTGGGCGCACCACATGTACACGGTTGGCATGTCGCTCGACACGCAGCGCTATTTCACTTTCGCGACGATGGTGATCGCGGTTCCGACCGGAATCAAAATATTTTCCTGGATCGCGACCATGTGGGGTGGCTCGATCGCGTTCAGGCCCCCGATGCTATGGGCGATCGGTTTCGTCTTCGTGTTCACCATCGGCGGGGTAACCGGCGTCGTTCTCGCCAATGCCGGCGCCGACCGAGCCTTTCATGAGACCTATTACGTCGTGGCGCATTTCCACTATGTGCTTTCAATCGGGGCCGTATTCTCCATATTCGCCGGGTTCTATTATTGGTTCCCGAAGATGACCGGCTATATGTATAACGAGACGATCGCCAAGGCGCATTTCTGGGTGATCTTCGTCAGCATCAACCTCACCTTCTTCCCGCAGCATTTCCTTGGTCTTGCAGGGATGCCACGCCGCTACATCGATTATCCGGACGCGTTCACTCTATGGAACCGGATTTCTTCCTTCGGGGCCTATCTCTCCGGCATCGGCGCCATTTTGTTCATCTATGTGATCTACGACGCTTTCGCCAAGAAGAGGCTAGCTGGCAACAATCCATGGGGACCAGGGGCAACCACGCTCGAATGGACCGTGTCTTCTCCGCCTCCCTTCCATACCTTCGAGACACTGCCCATCATTGGCAGTTCGGAGCATTAAAACGCCCCTCCCCTCGGGAGTGTCAAAATGAGGTCTCAAATTTAACATTGGCGCGAACACGCGCCCTGAAACGGTTCCTATGAGTTTCGTCAGCGAAAGCGATAGCGGCCTTACCCAGAGTTTCCCGGTTTCGATCGCGAGTCCTTCCGACTATGTCGCGCTCCTCAAACCGCGCGTCATGTC
>Ga0187867_10004265_pt1 | contig 11126 bp, 6 predicted proteins | sample June2016WEW_13_1_FD_132976 | JGI IMG/M metagenome (GOLD analysis project Ga0187867, IMG submission 132976) | Peatland microbial communities from SPRUCE experiment site at the Marcell Experimental Forest, Minnesota, USA - June2016WEW_13_10 | ecosystem: Environmental > Terrestrial > Soil >... | reverse complement strand
GAGCAGCATGACAATGCGGTCGACGCCGGGCGCGATCCCGCCATGCGGCGGCGCCCCATATTGAAGCGCGCGATACATGCCACCGAATTTCTCCAACAGCACATCCTCGTCATAGCCCGCGAGCGCGAAGGCCTTCTTCATAATGTCCGGGCGATGGTTCCGGATCGCACCGGACGAAAGCTCCACGCCATTGCAGACGATGTCATATTGGAAGGCGGTTATTTCGAGTATCTTTTTCCGAAGCTCATTGCTCTCGTTCAAATCTCGATTGCGCTCCCCTTGATCAAATCCGAGTATTTCCGAACGGACGCCAGTTTCCATACTGAGGAACTGTACCAGGTCATAATTGGGCATCGAGAACGGGTTGTGCGAAAAGTCGATTCTCTTTTCGTCCTCGTTCCATTCATACATTGGGAAATCGACGATCCAGCAGAACTCGAAAACATCTTTTTTGGTAAGACCGAGTTCGTTGCCAATCTTGAGCCGCGCCGCTCCGGCAAATTTATAAATGTCGACCGGCTTGCCGAGGACGAAGAAGACAGCGTCCCCGGCCGTGAGCCCCTCGGGCCGCAATTGCCGATAGGGGCTCGCGATTTCGAGCGGAAATTTTTCCCCCGTGCTCGCTGCCAATTCCGGGTCTGGCAGGCGAACCCAATCGCCGGGCATTCCGTTCAGTCCCCGGCGAATGAATTCGGTCCGCTCCGGTCCGACATTTTTTGCGACTGGGCCGGCTGCTTCGATTCGATTACTGCCTCCGCTTAGAATCATCCCATCGCTTAGTTTGGCTCCCGAATCGAGTTCTCCACCTACCTCGCGCCAAAAAATATAGGCAAGACCCGGCAGGCCTTCGCTCTTCGCCCAGCTATCCATGCGATCGCAAAAGGTGCGCTGGCCGCCACCCGGCGCCGGAATAGCCCAGACGCGCGCCTCGGGATCGGACGCGAGCCGCTTGGCGAAGACGCCAAAGCCCGAGTCGCGAAAGACTTGCGTGACATCATGTATCAGAAGCGGATTGCGTAGGTCGGGCTTATCTGTTCCAAACGCGCGCATAGCGGCGCTATAGGAAATCATCGGAAATTTCTGCGTCACTGGCTGGCCTCCGCCGAAGTCCTCGAAGACACCGCGCAGCACCGGCTCGACCGCCGCGAACACATCCTCCTGTGTGACAAAGCTCATCTCGATATCGAGCTGATAGAATTCGCCAGGGCTGCGATCGGCGCGCGCATCCTCGTCGCGGAAACAGGGCGCGATCTGGAAATAACGGTCGAAACCCGCCACCATGATGAGCTGCTTGAACTGCTGTGGCGCCTGCGGCAGGGCATAGAATTTGCCAGGATGCAACCTGGACGGAACCAGAAAATCGCGCGCGCCTTCCGGACTCGAAGCCGTGAGAATCGGTGTCTGGAACTCAAAAAAACCTTGTGCCTTCATGCGCGCGCGGAGGGAATCGATGATTTGCCCGCGCAACATGATGTTTTGATGCAGTTTTTCACGGCGCAGATCGAGGAATCGATAGCGCAGCCGCATGTCTTCCGGATAGTTTTGCTCGCCGAACACAGGCAAGGGCAATTCGGCGGCGGGTCCCAAAACCTCGATTTCGGTCACATAGACTTCGACGAGGCCGGTCGGCATGTCGGGATTTTCGGTGCCCGCTGGGCGGCGCCGGACCGCTCCGTCGATCCGGACCACCCATTCCGAACGCAGCTTCTCGGCTTGCGCGAAAGCCGCCGAATCCGGGTCCACCACGCATTGGGTTATGCCATAGTGATCGCGAAGATCGATGAACAGGACGCCGCCATGATCGCGGATGCGATGGCACCAGCCGGAGAGACGGATTGTTTCGCCGGCCTGCGTTTCGCGCAGGTCGCCGCAGCTATGGGAACGGTAGCGATGCATAATAAAGTCACAAGCAAGAGGAAGCGATAAGGCGGGCCTTGCGCTTTGCGCCAAGCGGGCGGAGAACCGCATGGGCGGCGCCATCTGTCAAGGCGGCGTGAGCCAGTTGCCCGCAAACCTGCCGCCTTGACACAGACTATAGAAGTCAATCCGTCTTTGCATTATTGAGCAATTATGACCCTGATCTCCACGACAAAAGACTTGACCGCCGTCTGCCGCCGCCTCGCTGCCCACCCTTTTGTCACCGTCGATACCGAATTTTTGCGGGAAACGACCTTCTGGCCGCGCCTTTGCGTTGTGCAGCTCGCCTCGGAAGAAGAAGCGGTCGCTATCGACGCCATGGCCGAGGGGCTCGATCTGGCGCCTTTTTTTGAGCTGATGGCCGACGAGCGGCTGACCAAGGTTTTTCACGCGGCACGTCAAGATCTTGAAATTATCTGGAATCTCGCGAAACTGATCCCGGCGCCCCTGTTCGATACCCAGGTCGCCGCCATGGTCTGTGGCTTCGGCGATCAAGTTTCCTATGGTGATCTTGTCAAAACCGTCACAAAAGTCACGCTCGATAAATCCTCGCGCTTTACGGATTGGTCGCGGCGTCCATTATTGCCGGCCCAGGCCGAATATGCGATCGCCGATGTCACCTATTTGCGCGACATCTATCGATTTCTGTGCACCAAGCTCGATGAAACCGGCAGGATCGGCTGGCTGGACGACGAAATGGCGATCTTAACGTCGCCTTCCATTTACGAACAACACCCAGAGAACGCCTGGGAGCGGTTCCGCAACCGTATCCGTAAGCCGCGCGATCTCGCCGTGCTCATGGAGGTCGCCGCCTGGCGCGAGAGCGAGGCGCAGACGCGCGACGTGCCTCGCTCGCGGGTTTTGAAGGACGATATCATGATCGAAATCGTGCTTGCCGCGCCGAAAACGGCCGAGGCCATGGGCAATCTGCGCGCCTTTCCGCGCGGGATGGACCGTTCGCGCGCGGGCGCCGAGATTTTGGCGGCGATTGAACGCGGTCTCGCGCGCGACCCCAAGACGCTGCCCAAGCTCGACCGCGAGCGGCGCAACGGCTGCAATGGCGCAACGGTCGAACTTTTGCGCGTGCTCCTGCGCCATGTCAGCGAGAGCCATGGCGTCGCCGCGAAGATGATCGCATCGGTGGAAGATCTCGAAGCGATCGCCGCCGATGATCATGCCAAAGTAGCAGCCCTGACGGGCTGGCGGCGCGAGCTTTTTGGCGCCCAGGCGCTCGAACTGAAGCATGGGCGGCTCGCCCTGACCGTCGAAAAGGGCAAAGTGGTCCCGCTCGAATGGCAGGACACGCCGCCGCCGGAGAACACGGCCGGGTAATGCGCCAAACCACTGGCGCCTTTACGTCTTTATTCTAGAGGCCCAAAATCCAAAATAATGCAATAGAGACCATGAACGATTCCACCTGAAGCGATTATGGTCTAACCCGCGATCGTGATCACCGGCTCGCGCCCGATCAGGCGCGCCAGCTGATTCAAACGATTTTGCAGGCGTTCGCTCACCAGATCAGCGAGGCTTCGCGGCAAGGTCAAGATCAATTTGGTCTTCACGCAGGCAATGGGCGTCCGTGGCAGGACTCCGGACATGGCCCCCGAAATCACCAAGGCGGCACGCGTCGCGGCGGCAAGAATGCGCGCTCTTTCAAGCATCTGCGCGGAAACAAGGGCGCGGAACTGCGGACTGACGTCGGCATCGGGTCCGAGGTAGCGATAGGATGCCGCAAGGGCGAGGAAAGACCGGCCGGAATGATCGACACCGAGGAAAGCGGCGTTCTCGACGATGTTCACGCTTTCCTCATGGCGGTGGTCCGGGTGCGCGCGCCAATGAACATCGGCCAGCAGGCAGGCGGCATGACGAAGCCGGCGTTCTTCCTGGGTTTCCTCGTCGAGCAAAGACTTCATGAAGCCATCGGTCCAATCACGGAGCTCCTCGGCATGGCCTGGTGCGCGGGAGAAAAGCCGGTTGAATTGTGCCGCCGCGACGAGCAACGGATCCTGTTTTCGCTGCGCCGGGTCGAGCATTTCGTAGAGAAGACCTTCCCGCACGCCAGTCACCGAAAACATAATTTCCCGCGGCCGCGCCCGACGAATGATTTCGTCGAGCACGACGGCGCCATAGGCAAGAAGCGGCCGCCGCGCGGCGCTGACGGCGTCGATGGAAATCAGCGTTTCCGTGTTCGCCCGTTCGACAAGACCGGCGAAATCGGCGGCGTCGCGTGCGGGGATGACATAGCCATGGGTCACCTTCAGCGGATAATTGCGCTGACTCATGTGCAGCCTGGCAAGGGCCCGGAAGGTGCCGCCGACCGCGTAAAATGTGCGGCCCTCAAGCCGCTTCGCGATGCCCGAACCTGACAGAGTCTCGCGGACAATCTTGAGCGCGGCACGCGGCGACTGCTTCGAGGCGTCCATCAAGGTGAGGCCGCCAAGCGGAAGGCTCATGCCCTTGCCCGCGTGCGACCCCTTCACGTCAATCAATTCGAGCGAGCCACCACCAAGATCGCCAACGACACCATCCGGTTTCATGATCCCGGAGATGACGCCATAGGCCGAAAGCTCGGCCTCCCGGCCGCCGGACAAAAGGAGGACTTCAGCCCCGATCGCTGCTTTCGCGGCGGCAAGAAATTCGGCTCCGTTCGAAGCATCGCGGGCGGCAGCGGTTGCCAGAACATGGATACCCGACACGCCCATAATATTGCTTAAGACCCGGAAACGGCGCAGAGCCGCGAGCGCCTTTTCATCGCCGCCCTTCGGAAGTTTTCCAGTGGTCGCGATACCCTTGCCGAGCGCGCATAAAGATTTCTCGTTGAAAATCGGACGTGGCGAGCGGCCCAAACACTCATACACGACGAGACGGACCGAGTTCGACCCGACGTCAACAATCGCGACCGGCGCCCCGGCATTGGTTGACGAAGCGGTCTTTAAACTTTTCTCCAACATCTTGTCTTCAGCGGGCGTCAAGACGCTCAAGGAGGGTTTTTGGGCTCGAATGCTTGAGGGATTTTCCACGGCCGGACAAACTGGGGTTGGTCATGAAGTAGCTGTGCGCATTGAACGGCTCTTCATTTTCTGGCGCCTTTATGCGCGCGCTCGACCCATCCGGCAAGACCCGGTAGCTCTGCTGATTGTCGAGCAGATTGGCCACCATGATCTGACCGAGGACCTGCTCATGCACGGTCGGGTTGAGAATCGGCAGCAGCGCCTCGACTCTCCGGTCGAGATTGCGCGGCATCAAATCGGCCGACGAAATATAGACATGCGCCTTGGGGTGCGGAAGATCGTGGCCGCCGCCAAAGCAATAAACCCGGGCATGTTCCAGAAACCGGCCAACGATCGATTTGACTCTTATGTTTTCGGATAGGCCTTCGACGCCCGGCCTCAAGCAGCAGATCCCGCGCACGACGAGGTCGATATCGACCCCCGCATTGCTCGCTTCATAGAGGGCGTCGATGATCTCGGGATCGACAAGAGCATTGCATTTTGCCCAGATTGCGCCGGGCTTACCGGCTTTGACGAAGGCGATCTCCTGCGCGATATGTTCGAGTAGCCGCTGCTTGAGCGAAATCGGCGAAACCGACATGCGTTCAAGCCCGGCCGGCTCGGCATAGCCGGTGATATAATTAAAGATACGCGAGACATCACGCCCGATGACCGGATCGGCGGTGAAGAAGGAAATGTCGGTGTAGATCTTGGCCGTCACCGGATGATAATTTCCGGTGCCGACATGACAATAGGTCACGAGCGAGCCAGCTTCGCGGCGCACGACCATCGACAATTTGGCATGCGTTTTCAATTCGATGAAGCCAAACACCACTTGCGCGCCGGCGCGCTCGAGATCGCGCGCCCAGCGGATGTTGGCGGCCTCGTCGAAGCGCGCCTTGAGTTCGACGAGGGCGGTCACCGACTTGCCAGCTTCCGCCGCCTCAATGAGGGCACGCACGATCGGACTGTCGGAGGACGTGCGATACAGAGTCTGCTTGATCGCGACGACATTGGGATCGGCCGCCGCCTGGTTCAGGAATTGGACCACGACATCAAAGGATTCGTAAGGGTGATGGACGACGAGATCCTTTTGTTTGATCGCGAGAAAACAATCGCCGCCATTGTCGCGGACGCGCTCAGGAAAACGCGGATTATAGGGCTTGAACTTGAGGTCCGGCCGGTCAAGACTGACGAGTTCGGAAAGCTCGTTCAAAGCGAGCATTCCATCCAGGACAAAAATTTCCTCGCCGGCGACATCCAGTTCCTCGGCAACGAATCCGCGCAGCTCCTCGGGCATGAGACTGTCGAATTCGGCCCTGATCACCGAACCCCGCCGCCGCCTCTTCAGCGCGCTCTCGAACAGGAGCACCAGATCCTCGGCCTCCTCCTCGACTTCGAGATCGCTGTCGCGGATGATCCGGAAGAGCCCATGACCGCGCACTTGATAGCCGGGAAACAGGCTTTGCGTGAACATGCCGATCACGGTTTCGAGCGCGACGAAACGCTGGCCTTTCTCGCAAAACTCCTCGGGGAGACGGATGAACCGCTCGATCTTGGCCGGCATCCGGATCAAGGCTTTTCGGTTCTTGTGGTCGGTTGGCCCGTGCAATTCGAGGGCGATCGTAAAGCCGAAATTGGGAATGAACGGGAACGGATGCGCTGGATCAATGGCAAGCGGCGTTAGAACCGGAAAAATATGTGTCAGGAAATGCTGACGCAGCCATTCCGTTTCCGCCTTGTTGAGATCCGGCGGATCGAGGAGGGTAATCCCAACAGCTTGCAGCTCCTTGCGCAATTCACGCCAGCGCCGCTGCTGTTCCGCCGCCAAAAGGCTGACACGCTCGCGGAGCTTGGCGAGTTGTTCGGGCGGCGAAAGCCCGTCCTCGGACGGCGTCGTTATTCCGGCGCGCAGCTGCCCGCGCAGACCGGCAACCCGCACCATGAAGAATTCGTCGAGATTGTCGGCGGAAATCGACAGAAATCGCAGTTGCTCGAGGAGCGGGTGGTTATGATTCGATGCTTCGAGCAAGACTCGCCGGTTGAATTCCAACCAAGATAATTCGCGATTGATAAAGCGGCGCGGTGATTGCGCGATCCCCGCTACTGGCGCGGCAGCCGGGCCAGGCGTGTCCATGATGGAAATCTCTGCGGCCGTGGCGGTCTCGACGGCGATCTCTTTGTCTTGGTCGGAAATTTCGAAGGTCTCCTCGATACGCTCCTCCCTGACAACAGTCGCGGCGGCCTGCGTTTTCATTGTTCTCGCTGGAGCGGAATTGCTTTTCGTGCCACGCCCCGGCCCCGCCACGCGTTTTCCCGTAGCCAGAGTCTGTCTTTCCACCGGCGACATCAAAATTTCCTCCTCAACCGGAAGATGGTAGGAATTTCGTCATATTTGATGACGGGAGCGTGACTGACCAGCACCTCTACCCGTTCGTTGGCGTGCCACTCGCGTGTCCTGCGAACGATCGTCGCTCCCCGCCCGGCCATTTCGAGGGGCAGCCTCGCCATTGCTTTCCAGCCGAGAGCATACCACATTCGCGCCTAGAGCGATTCCCACCAGATGGACTCATCTGATCGAAAGGGAAACGCTCAGATTCTAAAAGTTAGAGCATGTCCTGATCAAAAAAGTCGAGCAATTTTTCCGGGATGTGCACTTGCGAGCATGTCCAGAGCCTGATGCGGAGTTCGAATGCGGATTGGCGTGCCGAAGGAAATCAAAGAGGGGGAATATCGCGTCGGATTGACCCCCGAGGCGGTCCGCGAATTCGTCGCTGCGGGGCATGAGCTCAGCGTGGAAACCGGCGCGGGCGCCGGGATCAATGCCGCGGATCAAGCCTATCTTTCGGCCGGTGCTACAATTGCCAGCACCGCCGCCGAAATTTTCACCAAATCCGAAATGATCATAAAGGTGAAAGAGCCGCAAGAGAGCGAATGGACGCGGCTGCGCGAAGGGCAAATTCTGTTTGCTTTTTTGCATCTTGCGGCTGATCTCGCGCAAGCAAAAGGATTGCTGGCCTCCGGCTGCACCGCCATTGCCTATGAAACCGTAACCGGGCCGGAGGGCCAAAGCCTGCCTCTCCTCGCACCGATGAGCGAGGTCGCAGGACGCCTCGCGACCGAGGCGGCTGGCACTGCTCTTCAGCGCCAGAATGGCGGCCGCGGCATTCTGCTCGGCGGCGTTCCGGGAGTCCCGCCGGCGCGGGTCGCGGTGCTCGGTGGCGGCGTCGCGGGAACCCAAGCCGCGCGGATGGCGGTTGGTCTTGGCGCCGATGTGACGATCCTCGACCGCTCGCTCCCGCGGCTGCGCCAGCTCGACGAATTGTTTCAAGGGCGGGCAAAGACAAGATTTGCCTCGGCGGCGGCGATCGAGGATGCGATTTTTTCCGCCGACGCAGTCATCGGCGCCGTCCTGATTCCGGGTGCGGCCACGCCGAAACTCGTCACCAAGCAAATGTTGCGCAGCATGAAGGAAGGCGCCGTTCTCGTCGATATCGCGATCGATCAGGGCGGCTGTTTTGAAAGCTCGCATCCGACGACCCACGCCCACCCGACTTTCCTCAAGGATGGCGTGGTGCATTATTGTGTCGCGAATATTCCCGGTGCGGTGCCTTTGACGTCGACGCATGCGCTGAACAATGCGACGCTTCCTTACGGGCTCGCCCTTGCCGCCGGCGGGCTCGGCGCCATTGCGACGAATCCCGGCCTGCGCAGCGGTCTCAATGTGCATCGCGGCCATGTGACCCACCCGGCGATCGCCATGAGCCTGGGGTTTGCGTTAAAGCCGCCCGACGCAGCCCTTGAGCGCTTGCACTACACGTTGAACCAAGGGATCGAAAAAGAAACGCTCAAATTCAAATAATGGGAGCATCTCCCCATCGAGAAAGTCGAGCAGCTTTTTCGAGGCATGCTTTGGCCTGATCCGCGCGGCGGCAGGAATAAAATTCTAAAAACAAGCTTTGATTAACGTATCGCCGGCACGGTTTTGGCGTAGTTCAAATCATAGGTCTTGTTGCGAAGCGGATCGAAAGGGGTACCCTGGGAGGCATCGAACGCCTTCGGATGCACGGCCTGTCCGTTGTTTTGCGGCGGTGGCGCGGGAGACGCTCCTTGCGCTCCGGATTGATCCGGCGAATCGTCGGCCCCCGTCGAGAAGCCAGCAGGCGTCGCACGCGTCTTCTGCTCCGCATCAGCGGACGCGAGAGAAATGACATCGTTTGGCGTGTCCGCCGCATCCTCTTGGCCAATCGGACCATCGAGCATCGCGGCAGCCGGAGAGGGGACACCACCGATTGAAATGCCAAGTTCGTCGAGCCCTGGCCCGAAGGTGAAGGCACTTATGTTCGCGGCGGGTTTAGCCCCGGTGGTCTTGGACGACGTAGCCCGCATCGCTCCCGCAATCGCCGAGGCCGCCGGCGCATAGGAAAGAGATGTCGGCGCAGGGGGGCTGCTTCGCGCAGGATCAAGCGACGCGGGGAGCGATCCGTAGACGGAAGCGGGCATTCCGTTCTCGCTTTTCCGGTCTCCCCCGGGCTGGGTTGCTGCCGGCGCGGCAGGCGCTGGGAGCGGTGCGGAAGGCTCGCTCGCGGGCGCCGCTCTGTCCGCGTCGGGCGCCGGTTGCTCCTGCTTGTCTTTTATGTCCTTTTCGATCTGGCGCCACCGCTGCACATTGCGGTTATGCTGATCGAGCGTTTCTGAAAAAACATGGCCGCCCGTGCCATCGGCGACGAAATAAAGATCCTGGGTGCGCGATGGATTTGCCACCGCCTCTAGCGCTGCGCGGCCCGGATTGGCGATCGGCCCGGGCGGCAAACCGTCGATCATATAAGTATTATAAGGAGTAGGCTTGTCGAGCTCCGCACGCGTAAGCCCCCTCCCAAGCGAACCTTTGCCCCCGGCCAGACCATAGACAATCGTTGGGTCGGATTGCAGCCGCATTCCCTTTTTCAGGCGGTTTAGAAAAACGCTCGCAACCCGCGGTCTTTCGTCCGCCTTACCGGTTTCCTTTTCGACGATCGAGGCCAAGGTGACAAGTTCAAAGGGAGAGCGCAAGGAAACGCCGCTCGCTCGGCGCGACCAAATCTGATCAACGGCGCGCTTTTGATCATCTTGCATTTTTTTTACGAGATCCGCCCGCACCGCGCCGCGCGCGACCTTGTAGGTTTCCGGCAGCAGGCTGCCTTCCTTCGGCACCTCCACAATATCGCCAAGTAGAAAGTCGCTTTCGCGGAGCCGTTCGACAATCTGCTCGCTTGTCAGTCCTTCGGGTATCGTAATTGCGTGCAGCACCTGCTTGCCGCTGACCAGCGTATCAATCACATCGTTCAGACTGGCATTCTGTTTGAAGAGATATTCGCCGGCCTTGACCTTTGAGCGGTTACCTTCGAGCAAGAGCGCAATATTGAGCAAGAACGGACCGTCGATGACCCCTTCGTGGTCGAGTTGGGCGATAATGTCGGGGACCTCGGTGCCTGGCGCGATGTAGAGGACCTTGGCTTCGGCGAGCGGACCCGGTGCGCGCATCCGCTGCTGGCTCCACACGAGCCCGAACATGGAGGCGAGCGCCGCGACCAATAAAAAAGAGAGAAATCCGCTGAACACCGAAAGCGTGGGCCGCCTGCGCCTCGGCTTTGGCGGCGGCGGCGGAGCGGTGTCTGGCTGCAGCGCCTCGTTGGGGCTTTGCGGCGTCACTCTTTGGGCGGAGAACCGGCCATCCAGACGGGAATCGCCGCGAAGGGCCTGATCCGGATCCGGCACACCGTTTCCATTCGGTTTTGACGGCAAGTTCGGGGTTTGCGGCTTGTCGCCCATCATATCAGCTCACGAAGTTGCCACGGGAGCCTTTTCGCCAGCCAAAATGCGCCGAGGCGATCCGTCATTTCTCATTGCTGTCGTCTACGGGTTGTCTAAATCGCATTTTCCTGACACGAACCGGACCCCGCCTCGCTATGAAACGTACCGGCCCGCGAATTGGCGGACGCCATCTATCCCGCCTGGAAAATATGGCGAAATCGGGTTCACACGCCGGAATTTCTCACTTGTCAGCCGGCTGGTCTCCATAGAGCGGAATGAGGAAAAGTGGAAACCGGTTTTCCGCCCGCATCCCACTCTAAGCTCTAAAAATCGATCACCTTCATGATTTTGGATTGAGTCAATTCAAAATCATCGTGATCTAGGGCGGCCTTGGCCGCCGGTTAATCCGGATGCTTGAAAATCACG
>Ga0187867_10004260_pt1 | contig 11135 bp, 12 predicted proteins | sample June2016WEW_13_1_FD_132976 | JGI IMG/M metagenome (GOLD analysis project Ga0187867, IMG submission 132976) | Peatland microbial communities from SPRUCE experiment site at the Marcell Experimental Forest, Minnesota, USA - June2016WEW_13_10 | ecosystem: Environmental > Terrestrial > Soil >... | reverse complement strand
GTGGTGAGCCACGTCTCCATCGACCCGATCAAGGCCTGGGACCGGCGGCCCTACGGCGGGGTGATTCTCGGGCACGAGGCGAAGTTCTCGCTCGAGCTGACCAAGGGTACGGCGAAGAGGAACGCGGAGGCTGAGGCGGTCAACCCGGAGGACGGGGGCGAGAACGTCAAGGCGTTCTGGGTGGCACGACACCCGGCGATGGAGGAGTACTCGAAGTTCGGGTTCTCGAAGGTGGACGAGGAGGGGTTCCACTGATGGGCTGGCTGCTGAAGGGGCTCATCCTCATCGTCGGCCTGTTCTCTCTTACGCTGGGGCTCTGGCCTCTGTGGATACCGTGCTTCGGGTACCTCGGGTACTCACTCTGGTCGGCGACCCGGAGGCGGAACGTCTACGTGACGGACAAGACGAGCGGGGATGCGGCCCCCCCGCAGCCGAGCAAGCGAGGGATCTTCAGGAAGAGATACGCGCTTGCCGGTCTCTTCTTCGTCGTCGCCCTTGCAGCCGCCAACGAGGGAGGGCGGTCCTCGCCGTACGTCTTCACTTCCCTGGGGGCGGTCGTCTTCCTCTCAGGCGTCCTGCACTTCGGCCCCCACGTCTCGAGCGTGAGGCCAGTCCCAGACTCCATCCTCCTGAGGAGCCGGTGGTTCCCCCTCTCGTGGACGTCGCTCGTCGAGGTGAAATTCGCCACTTCTCAGATGGCCAAGGCGCTCTCCTCGATCGGGAGCGAGCTTCTCCTGACAACGGACTCCGCGAAGGTCTCGGTCTACCTCCCGATGAGGACCTTCGCCCTTTCGGCACCGCGGGCCGACCGGAAGATCATAGAGAACCTGGCGCCTATCGCAAGGTCCCTGAGCTCGAAAGGAGCGTACGTCCTCCCCCTCGGCGGGGAGGAGGCGGGCGCGAGGCTGGCTTGGCGCTTGAGGCCGGTCGACCTCGCCCTTGAGTACGGGAAGAACGGTGTCGTCTCGCTGAATTCCACCCCGTTCGATGCCCTCGTCCTCAGCCCGGACGGGCATCTGATCAAAGCGGCTGCGGGGTACGTCAAGGTTCCTGGCTCCAAGAAGGGGGCTCTGACCCTCCCTTCTGCCGGGCGCAAGCTCGAGAGCCAGCCGCTCGTCTGGGAGGCGCTGGAGGTCTTGAGCGAGAAGTTCCAAGTCAGGGAGGCCGACGCGTACACTAACTTCCTCAGCAGCGTCTGCGCGACTCAGGGAGAGGGGCTCGGCGAGAGGCTGGTCAACGAGGGGAGAGAAGGGTCGGCGACCGTGATGATCAACTCCCTCGGGGCGGCGCAGGTCGAGCTGACCAGGCCGCAGCTCAGGGCGATAGTGAGGACCTATGGCTAACCAGATGGTCGACTACGACTCCGAGGAGATCCGCAAGCTCGGGGCGGTCGTTGCCGCGCTCGTGGCCGTCAGGGAAGAGGAGATCGTCTCCTGCATCCGCGAGATGATCGATGCCGCGTTCGCTGACTCGCCGGGAAGGCTCGTGCTGGAGATCCTCCGCGGTTCCGTCGAGCCGCTGTCTCTGAAGGCTATCGCCGCGAGGTGTGGCTGCGGCAGGAGGTCGGTCTTGCCAGAGGGGAGGGTAAGGATCGTCGTGGAGAGGCTCGGAAGAGCAGGTATCGTCGCGAACCGCGGCACGCCGGAGAAGCCGAGGTACTCCCTTGATGCAGGAGACAAGCGCGTCCAGATTCTTGAGAAGATCTACGGCCCAATCCGCTTCGTGAGTCGGTCAGGAACGCTCTAGGCGGCTTAACTATCACTCGCACCGCTTGATTGAGAGTCTCGCGAGGCGAACTGGCTCCATATCTTCAGCCTCGAGATGGTATAGGCAAACAGGAAGCCGACCGCTACCGCAGCGATGTACGCTATCGAGTAGAAGATCAGCGTCGAGAGCAGGAGGGTGAGGACGTACTGGATGATCGTGGCAGCCGAACCGTTGAGGAAGTACTTGGAGAAACGGTGGCTGGACAGAAGCGGGCTGCGGAAGACGACCTCGCACTTCCAAGTGTAGTCCGTGAAGATCGAGGTCACCACGGCGATGAGGGTCGAGATCGGGAGGGCGAGATGCGCGTCGTGCGTGAGGAGGTAGAGCCACCCGTCGATCATGAGGGCGTTCACAGCCCCGGTCCCGGCGTAGACGATGGAAAGCCGGTTGACGTAGAACTTGAAGACCTTACGGATCGCCGACGTCATCTCGCCAATGGCTCCTCTCAGACGTCAAACGGAGGTGGTATGTTTGCTTCTAGGACCCCGTGTTCACGACCCTGAACCAAACTTCCGACCGCAGCAAATGCTTAAGCCACCGGCATCCATCAGGTATGAATAGCCGTCGAATGTCAAGGAAAAGCGCGTCTGGGAGCAAGTCCAACATCACGGGCACCTTCGACAACACGATACTCATGGTCATCATCATAACGATGGTAGTGGTTGCCACAACCGTGGGCTACTCGGCGACGCTCAATCCCGCGTTTTCGAGCTCTGGAACGGTCAACTCCGCCAGCACGTCGACAGCGACGACTTCCACAGCCCCGCCGGCGACCCTGGCGTGGAATCCCTCCACCAGCTACCCGATCACCGCCTGGACCAACTCGTGCGTCGAGTCGGGCGGATACATCTACTGCGTCGGCGGCCTGACGGGACCTAGTACGGTCACGAATGTCACGGGCGCCGTGTACTATGCCCCGCTGTCGTCCTCGGGGATAGGCGACTGGAGGAACACGACGAGCTATCCGACCGAGATCCGGTCCGAATCGTGCGCGGCGGAGGTGGGCACGATCTACTGCGTCGGAGGGTACGCGGGTACGACGCTGTCGGACGCCGTCTACTTCGCTCCTCTCTCTTCGTCAGGGGTGGGCGCCTGGACCAACTCGACGAGCTATCCACTTCCTGAGTGGCTGGCCTCCTGCGTGGCATCGAGTAGCGGCATCTACTGCGTCGGGGGGGGAACGGCCGCGTCTTCCCTGTCCTCGACGGCGGATGTCTACTTCGCGCCCTTCTCATCGTCCGGGGTCGGCCAGTGGGTTAGCACGACAAGCTACCCGGTCAGCGTCAAGCAGCAATCCTGCGTCTCCTCTGCGAGCGAGATCTATTGTGTTGGGGGGTACCTGAGCACCGGCGTCTACTCGGCGGCTCTCTCCCCGTCAGGTGTGGGCAGCTGGACCAACACCACCGGTTATCCGTTCACGGTTGGTGCCAATCTGGCATCCTGCGTGGTAATCGGGCAGGAGATATTCTGCGTCGGGGGCCACACGGGCTCGAACGTCTCCAGCGATGTCTACCATGCTGCGATTTCTGCTTCTAGCGTCGGCCAGTGGGTAGACTCCACGAGCTATCCGGTCGCCGTCTGGGGCGAGTCCTGCGTTACATCCGGGGGTCAGATATACTGCGTCGGAGGCGAGACGGCGTCCGGCAGCGTCATCAGCAGCGCGTGGTACTCGAGCTAGCGTTCGAGCAATCCACTGAAGCCGGGTATCTCACTTCGGCAGCTTCGTGCCGGTCAGCTTGGGATCATTAGTCTGGATGCGGAAATACAGGATCATCGCGTTTGCGTGGCCGTGCCCCAGATTCATGTCTGACTTGAGCCATCCGAGGAGTTCAGCGTGTTTAGCCACTACCTTTCCGTCCGCTATGAACCCCTTCTTCTTGGCAAGCTCCAGGAATTCCTTTGGCGACTTGCCCGTCTTGGCTTGGATGTTGTCAAGGTACGCCTTGAACATCACGGTCTTCAGGGAATGACAACTCGGACACGTTTATTAATTTCACGTTCTTCAGCAAATTCATGCTAGAAAAAGCAGGCTTCGTAACGTTCGTTCCGGTCCGGAAGATGGACCGCGCTCTGAAGTTCTACACAGAGGGACTTGGCGGGAAGCTCAAAATGAGGGGAGAGGGCGATATGAAGGATTCGTTCGCCTCAGTGAAGATAGGCAGGCACGAGTTCTGGCTGATAACGCCGTCGTCCTGGGAGAAGCGCGAGCTCACCTACAACGCCTTCGTCGTGGACGATATCTCTGCAGCGGTCTCAGAACTGAAGGGCCGCGGGGTAAAGTTCAGCCGGGCCGAGCGGTCGAGTCCCGAGACGAAGCTCGAGGGTCCGATAACCCGCGACCCGTGGGGAGCGGAGGCCTTCTTCAAGGACTCTGAGGGCAACCTCCTCATGGTGTGGCAGGGCCCTTAATCGGGCGGAATCGAGAACCGTCGATGCGTTCGTCCGGGGGCTAGCCCTTGACGGGCTACGCCTCTTCCATCTCGGTCGATTGGCGGGCCGTGACAGGGATATCGGGGAAGGTGCGTTCCATCCTCGACTCCGCTACCGCCGCCGCCTCTGAGAGGACGCTCTCGGCCTCCTCGTTTGCGACCCCGAAGTCTATCGAGGAGCCGCTAACCGAGCCGGCGTCTACCAATATCCCGCCGAGAAGGCTCGATATCTCGCTCATCCCGCTTTCTGCCTCAGGCACCAATCCCGAGAGGCTCTGTCTCATGCCGCTGAGGATGGAGGTGGCCGGCGCGAGGGTCGTTATGATGTCGCCCATGTCGCTTATCGTGTTTAGCCTCAGGTTGATCTGCTCGAGGGCGAGCCTCGACTGAGTCACCATCCTGTTCATCTTTCTCAGCTCTCCGAGCTCGTTCGCATACACGGAGGCCCTCGCGGAGTCGCGCTTCTGTGTCGCCGCCACGATCTTGTTGAAGAGGGCGGTGTCCTTCTCGCGCAGCTTCGCCATGGTCGAGTCGAGCCTTCCTATCACACCTTGAATCTCGCGATTCGCCTGCTCGAGACGGGGCTTGAGCGGCGTCCCCTGGTTCGCGCTGCCGCGCAGCCTAACGCCCAGCCCGGGTCCCTTCTTCTTATCATCCCAATTCGCAGAGAAGTGTGACATAGCAGCTCCCCGATGACCGGAGGAGGTAATACCGGCGAGGGTGAAGGAACCTTCACGCTTAGATTAACCCGGCGTGTCGTTCCGGCCTGAGTTGCCGGGGGTGAGAGCTACGCGCGGGGAATCCTTAAGCTTCAACAGTCCATCAGGCTCCTGTCGTGCATCTCGAGATCGCGGTCAGGGTTAAGGCGCCACGCGCCAAGGTCTACGCGGCGTACACTGACTTCGAGTCCATGCCAAAGTGGGCGAAGATGCAGGGCTCCGTGAAGGTGACGGGGAAGGGGGGAGACAGGGTATACCTGGAGAGCGAGGGGAGACCGCAGAAGAGAGGGCAAAACGCAGCCAGAAGCCTGAAGCTCACGGAGCCAAGTCTGGTCGAGTCCGAGAACGAGACTAGGTTCACCCGGACGAGACGGACCGTATCGTTCGAGGAGGTCCCTGAAGGAACGAAGGTGACGGCAAGACTCGAGGTACAGGTCAAAGGTTTGTGGGCCAAGCTCCTGGCCACGAGGGAGAGCGACGAGTTCGAGCCTGCGATCCGGGAAGAGCTCGAATCGTTCGGCCGATACGTCGAGAGCCTGCCCTAGGGCGGACTCTCCAAGGCCTTGGAATCAAAGTCGCAGTTGAGCCACTCCCTGCTGATGGTTCCTCCATGCTTCTGGTAGAACGAGATCGCGATCTTGTTCCAGTCGAGGACCTCGAGGCGAAGCCTCTTGCGGTCCTGCTGCTTGGCGAGCTTGAAGACTCTCTCCAGCAGCATGGACCCCACTTTCTTGCGTCTGTGCTCGGGTCTCACGTAGAGGTCGTCCAGATAGAGGCTCTTCCCGACCCAGGTGTAGTAGGCGAAGAAGTAGACGGCAGCACCTAGGACGTTGCCATCCTCCTCGGCGAGGAAGAAGCCGAACGAGTCTCTCTCCCGTTTCATCTGCCCGACCGAGTTCTTGACCTGCTCCGGCGCCCCTTCAAAGGTTGCGAGGTCCTTGATGAGACCAAGGAGCACCGGAAAGTCCTTTTCATTCCCTTCTCTGATGATTACCGCCAAGGTTACTTCTTGACTCCCAAGTGTCCTGTCTTATCAAGAAGCCCCTCTCTGTTCCCTTCCTGGAGTTCATGCCCACCTGGACCAACTCTATCTTACTAGGGGCGCTCCCCTTGTGGAGATGGGGCCGATTCAGAAATCACTCGGCGAGTTCGTGGCCTGACGCGGGTTACCTCACGAACTTGCTCGCGAAGGCGCGGATGCCTCCGAGCTGTTCCTGGAGCTGAGTCTTGCCCTCGGGACTCGGGACGATGACCGCGAAGGACACCCCGAGCTCCTCGAGATCCGCAATGGTCTTCTCGTTCCCGGCCATGTTCCCGGTGAGCCGGACGCGCATGTCGCCCTGAGGCCCGACGTACTCGGCCTTCTCAGCCTTCATATCGAGTCCCAACCTCACGCAGATTCTCTTCTCGGCCGCCTTCGGGGAGACCTTCCTGAACTGGGTGACGAGGTCCCTGAAGGCGTCCATCGGGTAAACGTTAGGGTGCCAGGCGTCTCCAAGGTTAGCCGCCCTCCTCATCGCCGGCTCGCTGTTCCCGCCTATCCAGATCTCGATCTCCTTCGAGGCTGGGCGGGGTTCGAAGACGGCATCCTCGAACTTCTGCGGCAGCCGCTTGCTCTCGAAGTCGGTCTCGCCCCTCCACAGGGACCTGAGGAGCCGAATCGACTCGTTAACCCTCCTTCCCCTGTCGTGGAAGTCGGTGCCCACGGAGGTGAACTCCCTTTGGTTCCAGCCCACCCCTATCGCCAGGAGGACCCTGCCCCCGCTGAAGGCGTCGATTGAGGCGAGCTGCTTCGCTACGATCGCCGGGTTGCGCATCGCAATGATGAGCGACGAGACGCCGAGCCTGACCTTCCTGGTCTGCGGAGCCAAATAGGCGAGCGACGCGATGCTGTCGAGGATCCTCTCGTAGGGGGTCCCGCTGTTCCTCGACATCAGGACGTGGTCGGTCGTCCAGACCGAGTCGTACCCCAGTGCCTCTGCCTCTACGGCCACCGCCGAGAGAGACTCGACCGAGGATGTAGCTCCATAGTTTGGGACGCAGACGCCGAACTTCATGATGACCGGTCCCCTCGGACGCTGGTACTTTATTGATTCCCTGGTTGGATTCGCAGGAGCGCGATTTGCGCTTTTGCAGATTCGTCTACTCTGTACGCAGGGACCTTCACTACCCGAGATGTCTTGATTCGCCGGTCTTGGGATGGGTTGCACCTAACGTTCGGCTTCGAACTTCTTTGCAACCCTCTCAGCGGCCGCCGTCGCGGCCTCTACGGCGTTGATGACGCTAATCCTGAAAGAACCCTTCTCGAGTTCGTAGATTCCCGCGATGGTCGTCCCGGCAGGCGTGGTGACGGCATCTCGAAGCTCCGTGACGCTCATTCCCGTCTCGCGCAGAAGCTTGGCCGTCCCGACGAGCGTCTGCGCGGCCAGCTTGAAGGCGGTGTCTCTCGGCAGCCCGACCTTGAGCCCCGCGGTCACGAGGGCGTCTATCAGGATGGCGATGTATGCGGGACCGCTGCCGCTCAACGCAGTGACCGCGTCCAGCTGCGACTCCGGGACTTTCAGCACTTCGCCAAACCTTCCAAGCAAGAACTCCACGTCCCGGACATCCGCCTCCGAGAGATTCCCTCCAGGCGAATAGGCGGTCACCGCTTCCCCGACCTGCGCGGCCATGTTGGTCATCGCGCGAACGACCTTGGCCGTCGGAAGATGCCTCTCGAGTCTCGAGAGCGAGATGGCAGCCATGAGGGAAATGACGATCTTGCCCCCGCAGAAGGGGGAGACCTTGTCGAGAAGGTCTTTCGCATCTGCGGCCTTGACCGATAGAATGACGATGTCGGCGCTCCTGACTGCTGCCTCATTGTCAGTGGAGGCCTGCATCTTTGCTGGAAGAGGGCGCCGTAGTGTCGAGATGTTCCTCTTGGTCACGATTACCTTGGAAACCTTGGGGGACTTCGCAGTGGCTCTCGCCACCGCCTCACCTATCTTTCCAGCGCCCAGGACTGCGACTATCAAGGCTCCAAGCCGGGAGAATGTACGATATTACTCTAGGCCTTAGGATGATCTTGGTCGACCGGTTGTGCTGATGGGGGCTCGTGCCGGTTGGGGTCCCTTGCATGGAGTAGCCTCATCCGCTCCATGTCTTGCTGAAGGGGTGCGTCCTAGTGGCGAGCCCTAAGCCCACAGGACTTGTTACCTGGCCGCGCGCATTCTTCGCGTTGTCGGTGTTAAGGTGATTCCTGCATCACGGGTTGGTCCTCACCCCGGAGTCGGCCTGGCTCCCTGTGACCCAGACCCTTGAGCGCAGCCCTAAGCACGACGAACGAGAGGAGCATGAGGGTCGCGGCCACCGTGAAAGTAGTCGCGTAACCCAGATAGTAGGCTACGTATCCGGTGAACAGCGAGCCTGCGACGGTCCCGAGCGCCCCCAGAGCTGCGTAGAGTCCTATGATGCTACCTTGGCGCGCCTGGCCAAGGCTGGACAGAAGGACTACCGAGGTCGATGAGTTCCAGACTGCGTAGGTGAGACCCATCAGGGCGTAGAAGACCATGGCGAGCAAAAACATCGCGAATCCGCTGACCGCCAGTGCAGCGGCCGCGAGGACGAGGCAGAGAATCGTGCGCGCGACAAGGGAGTAGAGGCCGCCCTTGGGACCCCCCAGCCACCTGGCGAAGCCGCCCATCCAGCGATAGACCGCTACCGCGGCGACCGTGTTGATCAGTGAGACGGCGAAGACCTCGTTGTCGCCGAGGCCTGAGCGGACAAGGAAGGGCACGAAAGGGGTGTTGAAGAACGCGGACGCAGTCGTGAAGAGAAAGGCCGAGAAGAAGAGGAGGACACTGCCGGTCATCGCTCCGGCGCGCGCAGCGCGCAGCACCCGCAGGGCATCCCTGGCCGTCCCCTTAGAGACGGAAAGTGGGTGGGCGAGGAGGACCGCATAGCGGTACAGCCTAGAAGGGAGGTCCGCCGGACTGGGCGAGAGGTTGCCGGTCTCCAGGGTCCGCGCCGGTTCTGAGATCAAGCGGTAGGAGAGCATCACGGACGCGCACGTCGCCGCCGCGCAGAAGATTAGGAAGGGTCCGAGCGGCAGGGTGCTCGTCCAGACGACGCCGACCGCAACCCCGATGATCGTCCCGAGATTGACGATCAGGTAGAGGGTCGAGTAGGAGGCGACCCAGTCCCTCTTCTCCGAGGTCTCCATCACGAGGAGGTTCGCCGCGACCGCGTTGGCGGTCACGACCAGCCCTAGGGCACCGTAGAGCGCGGCCAGGTCGCTGAGGTTGGGAAGCAGGAACATGGCGGCGAAGATCGCCGTCGTCCCGGCAGAGGCGATCACGAAGAAGACGCGCCGCCTCTCCAGCCGGTCGGTCATCCGCCCCCAGAATATGGAGGCGGGGATCAGAACGGCGTTGTAGAGCGTCGTGATGAGAGCGACCTGGACCACGTTCCCTCCGAGATAGAGGATGTAGAGCGGGACCATGGTGCCGAATCCCCCGACCCCGACGTTGAGCGGGAGGACGGACCAGACCCAGCTCTTCCGATTCTTCGTCGATATTGCGCTCTCTGGCTGGGTTATCCCCATGTGGATATCTTCCGGAGGGCGGATAAGACGCGGTAGGTGTTATCTTCCTTTCTCCCCTCCGCGCGCGGCGGGACGATGCCCTGAAGGTCGTGGATGAGGTGCGGCAGCGGCGCTTTCGACTAGATCGTGATTGGGGCTGGCAACTGTCAACTTCCAGACAGCGGCACCGTCGCGACGGTAGCGAGAGAGCTCAGGCTGCTGACCATAACCTCGCTCTGCGAGATTGTGTAGAGGTAGTCCCCGATGATGACGGACCGGTCTATCTGCAGGTTGCCGTTCGGAGAGTCGCCGTAGTTCTGGCCCGCAGGGTACTGGGTCACTGTCCCGAGGAGCGTGAATCTCGTCGAGTTGACCCTGAAGACGTAGGCGCCCTGCCACACGGGGTTCCCTTCGGGAGGCGGGCTCTGCGAAGTGCCGCTGGACTGCTCGCTCGCGGGTACCTGGGCGAGGAGGACCGGGATCACTGTGATGTTGTTCGCGGGGTCGTAGGTCAGCGCCAGGTGGTCGGTCAGGACGGGCGAGTCGGTCCCGCGGTCGCCGATCATGAAGTCGGAGACGTCCGAAGAGGACCCGTTGGCTGCCACGTGGAAGAGCGAGAGCTTCAGCCCGAGGTAGTAGGCGAAGTCTCCCGTCGACGAGGCCACGGTGTCCTTGCCCACGCCGAGCAGGTACGAGCCGCCGAAGAGCGGCTGGAGATAGTCCGAGTAGCCGTTCACCTTCAGCGCGCTGAGGATGACGGGGTGGGCGATGTCTGCGAAGGAGATCGCGAAGAGCGGGTCGACCTGCTCGAAGGTCACTACGTACCCCATGTCGCCCGAGAACCTAACAGCGTAGAGGTTCTCCCCTGGCGCGATGTTCCGGAGGGCCGAGACCTGGCTCATGTTCTGGTTCAAGACATAGACGTCGTCGCTCTCGGTGGCGGACCCGTCGATGGTGGCGAGGCGGCTCGTCGCGACCCTGAAGTAGCCGTTGTACTCGTCCATCGAGAACTGGTTCAGGACGGACCCGGGGACCGACCCCACCGCCTGCACGAGGACGTTGCCGTTCGACGAGTACGATGCGCGGAAGATGGTGCTGTTCTGGTCCTGCTGGACCGAGGGCGAGGTGATGATGACCCCGCCCGTGAAGACGTTCCCCGGGATGTCATCGGCGTTCGCGAACAGTGTGTAGTCGGAGTAGACGACGTAGATGTTCGAAGTCGAGACGTAGACCGTCGATGAGGGGCCCGTGAGTACCGAGACCGTGGTCTCGGCGCCGGAGGACATGCTGACGCTGACGATCATCGTGTAGTCGCCTATCTGCGAGTTGTTCGGCGTGTACAGTATGGAGGACGGCGGCAGCGCCGCTCTCTGGCCGTTTACTGTCAGATACGGCATCACTCCCGTGGCGTTCCCCTGGTCGTTGAAGCTGTAGGAGGGTTGCTGGACGATCGCATAGAGGTAGCCCTGGGCCATGCGGGCGGCGACGTAGGCCCCCGCGACGGTCACGTTGCCGATGAGCTTGGGCGACGAGAGGCTCGACGTGTTGTAGAGGAGCAGCCCGATGTAGGTGGTATTGTTCGTGTATCCCTGGTCGATGACCATCAGGCGGTCCTGGGCTATCTCGATCCCTATGACCTGACCCGAGAGGCTCACCGTG
>Ga0187867_10004259_pt1 | contig 11139 bp, 8 predicted proteins | sample June2016WEW_13_1_FD_132976 | JGI IMG/M metagenome (GOLD analysis project Ga0187867, IMG submission 132976) | Peatland microbial communities from SPRUCE experiment site at the Marcell Experimental Forest, Minnesota, USA - June2016WEW_13_10 | ecosystem: Environmental > Terrestrial > Soil >... | reverse complement strand
GTCGACCGGATTCTGCGCAATCTGCGTTTCGATCTCAGCCAGCGCAAGGTGCTGTTGGTCTTTGACGAAGCCCAGCATCTGTCGATTGAGTGCCTGGAGACCCTACGGGAACTGTTGGATCAACCGCCGCACTGCGGGTTGCTGTTTGCCGGCACCCATGAGCTGGAGGCAATCTTTACCCGCCAGGCCCTGGAGCTGGAGCAATGGCGTTCCCGGTTTCATGCCGGTCAGGCCTTGCCCGGCATCTCTGATGAGGAAGCAGCCGACATCGTACACTCTGAGCTGGGGCTGGGACTGTCGCAGCGGAAGATCCAGAAGCTGATCGCGAAATCTCGGATCACGGATCTGCGCAACGGTGGCCAGCACAGCTATGTATCGGCCCGGCGGCTGTTTTGGGTGATTCGCGAGTTGCAAGCCGTCGCCAACGGAGAGTCAACACACGCTCGTCATCAATAGTAATAAGGATGCCGTGACCGAGCCTGGTGCGGGCGCAGCCACCGCGCGGAAACATTCCTAGACGCTGACCGACTTGCGAGGACTAATCTCACCACAGCACTTCGACGACATGCCGACTACACGGCCAAGTGAAACTTCCTCCAACCAGACTTGAACGAAGCCGTAGTACGGCGGACGCTTGCGCGTGCGTGGTCCATGCGACAGCACAGGTGGGTTGATCTAAGTTGTGTCGCAGAGAAGGAGGCATCTCTGTGACTCATCTACGCAAGATCATGCTCGAAGAACTCCACCGTCGGAACTACGCGCAGACCACCATCGATTGTTACGTTCGCACCGTCGAACACTTCTCCCGGTACTTCCAGCGTTCGCCCGAACAGTTGGGCCCGCAACACATCCGCGAGTACCAAGCCGCATTGTTTAAGAAGTGGAAGTTGGCACCGAACACGGTGAACCAGCGGTTGGCAGCTCTGCGCTTCTTCTATATCCAGACACTCAAGCGGGCCTGGAGTGTGGCCGAAACTCCCTATCCCAAGAAAGTGCTGAAGCTGCCGATCATTCTCAGTCAAGAGGAGATCTTCACCCGCCAGGCCCTGGAGCTGGAGCAATGGCGTTCCCGGTTTCATGCCGGCCACGCCCTGCCTGGCATCTCCGAAGAGGAAGCAGCCAACATCGTGCACTCTGAACTAGGGTTGGGACTGTCGCAGCGGAAGATCCAAAAGCTAATCGCGAAATCCTGGATCACGGACCTACGCAACGGTGGCCAGCACAGCTATGTGTCGGCCCGGCGGCTGTTCTGGGTGATTCGCGAGTTGCAAGCCGTCGCCAACGGAAAATCAGCCCACGCTCGTGATCAATAGTAATAAGGATGCCGTGAGCGAGCCCTAGAAGCAGGGGCGCACTCTCGTGCGCCCCTGGGTCTTGGCTTATGCTAGTTGATGGAGACTGTTACAGCGGCGGTTTGGCTCAGTGAGCCGGATGTGCCCGTCACCATCACGGTGGCCTGTTGAGATACGGGCGTTGTTGATTTGTTTGAACTGTTAGTCCCACCGCAACCAAGAGCAAACAGTGAGATAACAAGCAGCAAGCCCAGTAGGCTCATCCGCACTACGCTCTTGCGGTTAAGCAGTTTTCGTTTGCGAGTGGTGATAACCGTTCCGAACAGTCCCAGACCAGGCATTACGGCCGCGATGCCAGACACGTGGTAGCCGTTAGCGGGCGGGGTCGATTCGGCAGAAATGGTCAAGGTGGAGGACGAACCGCTTCCTGGTGAGATTGTTGAAGGGCTTAAAGCACAGGTCAAACCAGCGGGTGCGGTGCAGGTAAGAATAATCGGACTGTCGAATCCGTCCACCGCAGCGGCGCTGACCGTGACGTTAGCCGAACCACCCGGATTGACGGTTGCGCTCTGAGCAGAGACGCTTAGAGTGAAACCTTGGCCGGCCGCAGCCGCCGGAACAAGGCTGGCGAACACAGCCGTTGCGCTTCCTCCAGCCGGGAAATTGGGTTGGCCGGCGCTGCCTCCAGCGGTGAAATAAAGAGTGCCAGCTACGCCCGGATTATTGTTGGCACCGCCGCCTCCTCCAAACACCATATCCCACATGCCGGGGTTCACCAGCACATTGCCTGAAGAGTCGCTCAGCTTGCCCTCAAAAGTACCGTTCGAGTCGAAGGCGCTAACAGTGCCATCGCCAAAATTGGAGACGAGGATATCGTTAGCGAAGGTTCCAAAGCTGGCCGGAGCCAGTACCACGCCCCAAGGGGCGTTAAGGTTATTGTTGGCGCCGGCAGCGACCAAGGTGCTCACGAAGTTGCCGTTGCTATCGAAGATATCAACCTGCCCAGCGCCAGCACCGGGCACAGCATCGTGCTTGGGAGCATCCTGCATCGCGTAGGCGACGTAGACCTTGTTACCGATGACGTGGATGCCGTGGGGAGCGTAGCCCACTGGAAGGTTTGGATCGGTGAACGTGCCGCCCAACGAAGTGAGGTGGTAGTTCAAATCGTAGACGTCTACCTTGCCACTGTTGAAGTTGGCCGCCAACAGGTGGGTGCCCAGCAAGGCGAGACCTTTGTAAACCGCGCCGCTGGCAGAATTGTCTTTACCGACGATTGCAGTGTTGCTGGAACCGTTCCAGTAGACGACGAGGCCGTCCTCGGTATCGAAAATGAACGAACCGCCGGCGAAGTACGTGCCGTTGGGGTTGGCCACGGTTCCAGTCGGACAACCAGGGCTACAATTACCGTTCGGATTGCTTCTTGCCCCGGGTATGGTCACGACCAGCCCAGCGTCTTTGTTGCCATTTTGGTCATAGAGCGTGGAGACGCCGCTATTGTTATCGGCGATCCAGAAATCTTGTCCAGGAAGAACGGAAATCCCCCAGGGGTTTAATAGTTGACTGTCGGTGGTCTTGCCTACGCCGGCAGTATTAGAGACCAGGTTGGTCTGGGAATAGCCGGCCTGTTGCGCCCATAACCCCGACGAAATCGTCAACGTCATGAGCAGCCCGAATAACAAGAGTGATCTTTTCATATTGTCCTCATAACCTATGTGTGGTTTGTACGACCCTGAACCCGGATATTTCCTTTTTCGTTCGCAAAGCCATTGGTTGCCGGCCGGACAGAGAATTGTGCCCTGTATGTTCTCTCTTGAGTACACCTCGCATGTCTCCCGGCGTAATAACGGACAAGTGAGACGTTTATTCCCACTTGCTTGTGCTATAGCCCACTGCTTTTATTTGCTCGTAGCCTCTAATTGAAAGCTACCTCTGGCGGGTGTGGCAGTTGTCGACAAGATGTATCCGGCGTGTAGATGTTCAGTGAAGATGGTTCGATCGTTTACGGCCACGAGAACGCTATGGAAGAATACGGGAACGGAAGAGTGGTAGATTTGGGCGTTCGGGGTCCTATCGTTGGCGATGAATTTGAATTCGCGGCGTTGTCCCACAGTAGCTTGGGGCACAAGCAGAGAAAGACCTGGCTAGGTAGCCCGGTCTCACGTTATGACAGTACCGCAAAGAAGCTAGCTCCTACTGTTCGCCGCCCGCTTCTTTCTCCGCGTCGGGTGCACGAACCAAGCGATCCCTATGCTCATCAGGTACAGGCCAATCATAGGTGCGGCAAAGATGCACATGTTCATAATGTCCGTAGTCGGTGTAATAATCGCGGCTATGATGAAGATGACCAGAATCGAGTAGCGGAAGTTACGCCACATCCAGCCGGCGCTCAAAATGCCCATAAGTGCCAGAAAGAACACCAGGATCGGCATTTCACAAACCATGCCCAGTCCGGCAATAATGGTAAGAAAGAGGTTGGTATATTCGCCGATGGTAATCATTGGCGTGAACTGACCGCTGAAGGCGATAAGGAAATCCAGCGCGGTCGGGTAAACCATCCTGTACCCGAAGTAGCCGCCTGCCAGGAACAGTCCTACCGTGCTGAACATGAACGGCAGCACATAGCGGCGCTCGTTGCGGTAGAGGCCCGGCGCAATGAATGCCCACACCTGGTACAGCACGAACGGCGACGCCACGAAGATCCCCGCCAGGAATGAGATCTTCAAGTACATATTGAAGGGATCGGTGGGATTCAGGTAAACCAGCTTCTGGTCCAGGTGATGATTGGCCAACGCGACCATGATCGGCCTTTGCATGACGGCGAAAATCCGCTCGTGGAACCCCCAGCAGATGCCTAAGCCAGCCGCTACATAGAGAAACCCATAGATAATGCGCCGCCGCAACTCCTCCAGGTGTTCGAGGAAGCTCATGCCAGGCATCTTTGCGGAAGCATTTTTCTGAGCAATTGTGATCGCAACACTGGCCATAAGCTAGTCGATATCTGTAAGTGCCGATTTCCACACGGCTTTTTCGGTAAGTGGCTCCGCAGACACTGATTGAGACGACAACGCAGACTGGGTTACGCGTACTACTCACGCGTGACGCACACCGATGTCAAGACCACCGGACGTGGTTTGCATCTGCACCGTCTCTGCCGACTGGGTTGTGATGCCTAGTTGTTTTTGCCGCTCTCCGCAACGGTAGTATCATCTGCGTGCGAAAGGCTTTCTTCTTTGTTTCTCATTGAGTCTTTGAAGCTTCGGATTCCATCGCCTAGGCCCTTGCCCAGTTCGGGCAGCTTCTTTGGTCCGAATACCAACAAGGCAATGAACAAAATCACTAGTAAGTGCATCGGCTGAAACAAACCTTCAAACATAATGATCTCCTATAGTGCGAAATGAAGCTCGGGATGGAGGGCAGGATCTTGTGGATGCTAGCTTGGAGGTTTCGCATCCGTAATTTATGTGATCCTGCCCTGCTGTGTGGAGGCAGCGAGTCCTCCGCTAACTGGCAGTGGCTGCTAGCCACAGCCAGCACATTTACAATTGCCGGCTGGCCTGATCAGCGGCGACCGCGAGTTGATTGAGCAGGCTCAGAAACTCAGACGACTGGCCCTTGAAAAGCCCGTCAGCGGTAAAGCTGGCGATTGTCGCAACAGCGCCAGCAAATTTGTCATCGCTGGGTCGAATCGCCGCGCAAAGAGGCAAATTCGAGCTAATGAATTCAGCCGGCACCGGGAAGATCAGGCTGGGCTGAATCAGAGGATTGAGCGGGTGGAAAAAATTGGGGAACGTCAACTTCGTGATGGGATCGGTAAACGGTGCCACCGGCGCTTGCACTGCGTTGCCCGAAAAATCAACCCATTCCAGGAAGTGAGCGATCTCGTCTCCGCCAATACCGAGCGTGATCTTCAGCACCTCCAGACTGCTGACTTTCTGGCTCATCGCCGCATACAAACTCGAACCGCCCTGCTCGATGTATCCGAAGTGAAAGGCCGCAACATTCGCGATCGCCTGAATGTGTGCGTTGCCGGGAATGCTGGTCGCATTCTGGAACGGAGGACCATTAAAATCGGCATCGGTCCGGGGAATGGCGTACACGCCATTGAGAGTGAGTGCCTGAGGGTAGGTGGCGCCAAAGTCAGGATTCGTGGTGCTGCGATAACGAATGTACCAGCTGGTATCGACGTTCAGTTGCATGAGGTTGGTGAGCCGCCCGACATTGGCTGCTGGCCCCGCCTTGCTACCCTGCAGAGTCCGGAACTTATCGAAGTTGATTGGATCGGCGCCCTTCGACTCCAGGTAAGCATTCAGGAACGTTGCGTGGCTTACTTCATCCAGTGTGTTGCTGGATATATATTGTGAGGCATCGCCATCGAGGTTTGACAAGGCTATCTGATAGTTGTTCATCGGTTGGTTGGGGTCTACCTCGACGGGTGGATTGTTGCCGATACCACCCAGTTCAGCATACTGCTGCCACAGATCGCTCTCGATGAGCTCGGCTGCAGCCAGAAACTGTAGGATGGCGATATCGCCTGCGTTAAGGCTTCCAGTCGACTCTTGACCGAAAGCGGCCAGTCCATGGCTCAACAGCCCAGCGCCCACTGTCAACGCGCCCGCTGTAATAGCTCCGTTTTTCAAGAATGATCGGCGATTTACTCGCCGTTCAAGGACATCTTCCATGTTCTTCATCACCTTCTTTTCCTTTCTGTCCCAGAACCTGGTTGGCTGGGCTTGATGGCAACAGTAGACTGCCAAGGTCACGGCATTTGTCATGGACAAGTCAGACTAATGTCACTGTTTAGTAAATTCGCTAGACCTGATTGTCAGGCCCGAATAGTTCTCTCTTGGAAGAATCGGGTTTGCCGTCTAGCAACAATCCGGCGTCGAGCCGACTTAGGAACGACAAAATGAAGAAAGCTATACGACGAACTCCTTTGCTTGAAAATCGTGTTGCCGTTCACTGCACATAACCGACGGTCTGATTTTTTATTCCCCGGAACTGTTATGTTTAAGTTGGGCCAGAAAATGATTAATTTATTTTCAGGTGGAATACTGACGAGAAGTGCGGTTCTTCTAGGTAGGAGGCACTTGCTCGCGATCCCATATTGGCTTTTGTTAACCTGCATTGAGTTGGCTAGCTATTGTCTTGGCTCGCGCGATCGTTATGTGGATAGCGATCGGATTGCTGCTGTCCCCGATGTGACGAAAGAGATATCGATATCGGTGGCGCAGAAGTTCGGCGGAGTGAGTCGCGAACTGCTTTTCGGGCTCTCGATAGCCGCGACATAACTGTTCCCATCGGGATCGACAATATTTCCGCGATCTCCTGGTAGGACGCATCTTCGACATCACACAACAAAATGACTTCACGAAAGATGACTGGCAGTTGCTCGATTGCCTGCCGGCATGCCTCGATGCCGGAACGCTGGATCAACAGCGACTCGGGAGTGGCGGAAGTTGCGGACGATGTCGGAAAGTCCTCTTCTGAGTCCACTGCAACAGTCATCCGGCGATCAAGTGTTGAGCATGAACTTAGAAAGGTGTTCCTGAGGATCCTGAACATCCAGGCCCGGAAATTGGTGCCGGGCTGAAAGGATGCGAAGCTGCGTAAGGCCTTGAGATAGGTTTCTTGTACCAGATCCTCGGCTTCGCTCGAATTGTGCACCAGCCAGCGTGCAAAGTTATAAAGTGAATCAAACAGGGGCATTGCCAACTCTTCGAACCCTGCCGCCGGTCGATCGTTCTGGGAAGTCCCGAATCGTATCCCTTGTGCGCCGATTCTACCTTGACTCATTTGCCATCTCCTGAATCTCGAACCCCGGTTGCCACCCACTCTGACGCGCCTGTCGGCAGGCGTCAATTAACTGCGAGTTTTCTCCACCTATCCTGTTGATTGCCCAGTAAGTGATTGCTGGTAAAAGAGTTGGCCGCGTTCATATCCTGAGTCAGAGAGGGCTTGAACGAAGTGCTAGACTTCTATCCTGAGCCCAAATGGCCCCATGGAACACGTCAGGCCCACGTCCGTTGTGCGATTCGGCACCTATGAGGTTTCCTTCCAGTCGGGCGAGTTACGCAAATCGGGTTTGAGAATCAGGGTGCAGCAGCAGCCCATGAAACTGCTGGAGATGTTGCTGGAGCATCCGGGAGAAGTCGTTACCCGGGAAGAATTGCGCAGCCGGGTCTGGCCAAACGAAAGTTTCGGCGATTTCGATCAGGCTCTGAATATCGCTATTGCGAAGCTGCGCAGTGCGTTAGGCGACTCGGCCGATAGCCCCCGATTCATCGAGACTCTTTCAAAGCGTGGGTATCGCTTCATTGCGGATGTGTCAGTTGTCGATGCTGACCCCGGCTCAAAATTGCCGGCCCCTTCGGCTGGAAATCTGCGAGTGCCAGAGGTTGAGCTGAAGCTCCCAGGTGCCGGATCGGCTGCTGCGCCCAAACGCCGGGTGTGGACTCCCCGTTGGGTCATCGTCGCCTTGGCGCTCTTGAGCATTGCGATTCTCGCCGTCTTGCCATTTCGCTCGCGCAGCCGTGCGCCCGCCGGCATACGCTCCCTGGCGGTGCTTCCTCTGGAAAACCTCTCCGGCGATCCTGCACAGAATTACTTCGCGGACGGCATGACGGATGAGCTGATCACTGACCTGGCACAGATCAGCGCCTTACGGGTGATCTCCCGTACCTCCGCCATGGTATACAAAGGAGCGCGCAAGCCTCTGCCGCAGATCGCTCGTGAGCTGAACGTGGACGCCGTAGTGGAAGGCACCGTCCTCCGTTCTGGCGACCAAGTCCGAATCACGGCGCAGCTGATCGAGGCCTCTACGGACAAGCACTTATGGTCCCAGAGCTATGAGGGTGAGTTGCGTGATACCTTGGCGCTCCAGAACAGGGTGGCTAGCGCCATTGCAGATCAAATCCGGATCAATTTGACTCCGCAGGAACAAGCGGCGCTGAAAACCGTTGAAGTCGTAAACCCGGAAGCGTATGAGTCCTATCTCAAAGGGCGTTACTTCTGGAACAAGCGGACCGCAGATGAGTTGAGGGTTGCCTTAGCTTATTTCAACCAGGCGATCGAACAGGATCCGAAATACGCCCGAAGTTATTCCGGCTTGGCCGATACGTATGCTTTGTTAGGCGACTGGCAATATGCAGCGATGACCCCCAAGGAGGCATTCCCCAAAGCAAAGGCGGCGGCGATAAAAGCTCTGGAATTGGACAGCGCGCTCAGCGAAGCGCACAACTCGCTTGCATTCATCTTGGATGGGTTCGACTGGGATTTGGACGCCGGCGGGAGAGAATTCCGTCGTGCCATTGAACTTAATCCAGGCTACGCGACCGCTCACCATTGGTATGCCTGGCACCTGAGTCTTTTGGGTCAGTATGACGAAGCGATCGCGGAAATGAGGAAAGCGCAAAATCTGGATCCGCTGTCTCTTATCATTAATGCGGATTTGGCGGAGATCCTTGTCATGGCGCACTCCTATGATGAATCCATGCAACAGAGTCTCAAGACGATCGAGATGGATCCTAACTTTGCTCTGGCTCATAACCAACTTGCCGAGGCGTATATTCAAAAACACATGTACGACAAAGCAGTCGCAGAAATGCGGAAAGCGGTCCAGCTTTCCGGGAACAGCCCGACATGCATAGCCAATCTTGCTCGCGCCTATGTGCTATCCGGCAAGAGGAACGAAGCGGTACAGCTGCTGAACGGCCTTAAGAAACGCTCTGATCTTGGCAATTCGAGCGCTCCGGAAATTGCCATCATCTATGCATCTCTGGGCGATACGGACCAGGCGATGAATTGGCTTGAAAAAGCCTACGATGACCGATTTAACCCAGGTGTCCTGCTGCGGCCCGGCTTCGATCCGCTCCGCTCCGACTCGCGCTTTAGAGACCTTGTGCGCCGCACGGGTCTGCGCATTTGAGATCTCGGCCTGCCTTACCCTTCAAGAACAGGTTTCCATGCGGCCACAAATTCAGGATTCCGAGCCCATCCCTATTGGTTCGTTGAATGAATGACAGATGACATCAGATTCTTCGGGACTGTCATTCCGGCCGCCTCTAGCTGCGCCCCAGCAAAGTTGATAACTGGCAGCAGCAGCTCTCCGCTCCGACTCGCGATTCCGAGCCCCTTGTCAGACTGCTGGCAAAAAGCCTTTAAGGTCGTCCGTCAGCCATTCTTACAACCTAATCCTCTCGAATTACTCTGACCGCAAAGCGTTGGCCGGGTCAACTGCAGATGCTCGCCTTGAGGGCAGGTAGCAGGCGAAATAAGCGGATGCAATCACACAAGCGGTGATTGTGGCATAGGTGAGCGGATCAATGGGACTCACGTTGAACAGAAGTGACGACATGAGGCGCATCACAATGAAAGCGACCACCAGCCCGCATCCTACGCCGATACTCGTGAGCAACAATCCTTGTCGGACGAACATCGCGGTCAGCGTCCCTCGTTGTGCGCCGAGTGCCATCCGAATACCGATCTCGCGGGTGCGCTGCGAAACCGAATACGAGATGACTCCGTAAATCCCGACGATCCCAAGTAGCAACGCCATGCCGCCCGCAACGCAGAGCATTATCAGCGTGAAGGAAGTTCGCGCCATAGACTTCGTGTAGAGTTCGCCGAGCGTCGAAACGTCCGCCAGCGGGACGTTCGGGTTGATGGCCCACACACTGTGCTGGACTTCCTTCACAAAGGCTTCTGATCCGGCGCGGGGACTGCGGATGGTGAAAGCCACTCCACGCCGGAGTTCCAGCTTTTGACCTTCAAACCCCTCCTGCAGGGTTGGCCAGTACACCGTCGTGGGCGCGGCCTGGTCTACGCCATCGTCGTGCACGTCTTGAACGACTCCGATGATGTCACGCCAATCATCCGTATTTGCGACACGAATTCTCTTGCCCAGCGCGTTGCTCGGATCGTGCCAATATTCACGGGCGAAATTCTCCGAGATGATCGCGACGGGTCTCTTCCCGTACGTGTCTGTCCAGGTGAGATCGCGTCCAGCAACCAGCCGCGTGCCAAGCGTCGCGAAAGATCCGGGCGAAATGAACTTGAACCGGCGTATTGGCGGTAGCTCTCCCTCGTTATGTGCGTGATCTTCCGCAAACAGCACATCGTTCGTGTCGTATCCATCCATGGGCACAGCGCTGGAAAAGCTGACCGAAGAAACGCCAGGAATCGCCTTCAGTTTGTCCACAATGTCTTCCTGCATCCGTACCACGTGCTCCGCCTGCGAATCGGGGATCTGCGTTTCGGGAATATAGAAGCGGAATGTCTGCACTTCATCTGGCGCGTCAAAGCCGGGAGAAACGTGAAGCAAAGCCCGGAACGTCCGAATCATAAGTCCCGAGCAGATTAGAAGGACCAGCGCGAGCGCTACCTGTACCACCACCAGTGCCTTGCGCGCGCGGTGTCGCTCGCGGCTCTGGCTGAGCGCGCGGCCGCCTTCCCGAAGAGCGCTGTTCAAACTCGCGCTGGCATACTTGATAACGGGGATTGCGCCAATCAAAAGGCTGGTGAAGAGTGCGAGAAACAGCGTAAACAGCAGCACGGGAAGGTCGATGCCGATTTCGTGAAGGCGGGGAAGGCCCGTTGGCGCGATCGCAATCAGAATGCGGAGCGCTACGTAGGCAAGAGTCAGGCCGATCAGGCTGCCTGCCACTCCAAGGACCGTGCTCTCGAAGAGCAACTCCTTTGCGATTCGCCCCCATCCAGCGCCTAAGGCCGAGCGGATTGCGAGCTCCTGACGACGTCCTTCAACCCGCACCAGCAGCAGATTCGCAACATTCGCGCAAGCCACCAGCAGCACCAGGACGATGGAGCCCATTAACACCCACAAGACGTTGCC
>Ga0187867_10004258_pt1 | contig 11140 bp, 5 predicted proteins | sample June2016WEW_13_1_FD_132976 | JGI IMG/M metagenome (GOLD analysis project Ga0187867, IMG submission 132976) | Peatland microbial communities from SPRUCE experiment site at the Marcell Experimental Forest, Minnesota, USA - June2016WEW_13_10 | ecosystem: Environmental > Terrestrial > Soil >... | reverse complement strand
GGCCAACGCGGCCGGACTTACTGAGGAGGTTCGGACCTTGACTCGGGTCGGCGCCAGCGGTTGGGCCCCTCTAGGCGTAAAGGTGAGATTTCGGTCCGTGGGCGTCCCAGTCTCCCCGTGAGCCCGCCTTCCACACGTCCCCCATAGTGCGGCGCGGGTCCTCCCCGCTCGCTCCGCTCGCGGGTCCCCCCCGCGCCAATGGCTGGCCGACCTCGCCCTTTCTCCCTCTGTCAGCGAGGAAGAAAGTTGCGAGGCAATTTCGGAATCTGGACTGGAGCCATCCTCCTGACGATCGGACTCTCCTTGGTCCTCCTCGTCGGAGAGTGGTTCGCCGCGTTCGATGCCTGCCTAGCGAACTCAGTTTGCACTCCCGCCGATTCCGTGTCCACTCTGGAAGGCTACCTCGGATTGATGATCGTGGGCATCGCGTTGGCGGTTGGGGGGACGGTGTTCCTGCTGGTTTCGCGGCCTGGACCGGCTCGCGCTGCCCAAGTCAAAAACCCTCCTTCCTAATCATCCGGGCCCACCGGGTCCCTCGAGCTCGGCAGGTTGTTTTCTCTCGGCGGATCCGGGGCCCGGTTAATCGGCCCCGAAGTCCCCAATTCTAGGTCATTTGCCGAACCGGGCCCGCTTACCGGGTCCCGAGTCACGAGCTCGTATACCCGGTACCGGGTCCCGCTCTCCTTCAAGCGTCGAGAACCGACGCCAAGGGCCTTGAGAGCCCTCCCGACCCGCTCCTCCGAGTACCGAGCCCGTTCCGGTGGCGGCAGCGAAGAGAGGAGTTCAGTCGAGGTAGCCTCGACCTTCCCGGAGGAGACCAACCCCTGGATAACCACGCGTAAATAGGCAACGAGCGGGTCGATCTCTACCACAGACAGAGGGAGTCGGTCCGCTTCTTCCGGTTCCCCGGCCTCCACGGTCGCAAACCCGTTCAGGAACGGCCAAACAAGGCTCCCGGGTACCAAGTAGGGCCGGAACGCCGTCCTCCCCTCCTTCCAGACCAGTCCAACCCCGTCGGTCCAGAAGGAGAGGCCTGGGAACCCGTCCTCAAGCACCGCCAGCGCCCGCGGGACCGCCGAGCGGTCAGGGAGCACGATCAGGACACGAATGCCCGCCGCGCGGGCCTTCTTCACGTTCCGCACGACCTGCCCGGCGGCCTTGGTGAGGGTCGAGCACTCGACCTCGACATTGTAGGTCGTCGCCCCCCACTGGAACTGGCCGTCAGGGAGGAGAACGCCCGCGACCTGCTCGGGGACATTCATCGCGATTCCGCGCGCGTGGAGGAACATCGCGAACTCGGTCAGGGTCTCGACGTGTTCCTCCCCCTCGTTTCGGCGGCCCCGAAGGGCTTGGAGGTGGACGTCTCCGCGAGGGGTCAGTCGTAGCCTACCGTCGTCCGCGCCCCGTTCTACATCGCCCGAGGCCGTGGCGCGCGCGAGTGCCCCCGCGAGCTGGTCGGGGGGTAGCGCGGTGGCCTGGGCCAGCTCCGGGAGGGCCAGGGAACGTCCCGGGAGCGGCGTCAGCAGGCCCTCGAGCTCTTCCTGACCAACGAGCCAGGGCGAAGCCTCCGAGTCCTCCGGCTGGGCGTAGCGCCTCGAACTCTGGGTCACGGCGGCCTTCAGGTCGATCGCAGAGGGGTCCACGCGGGGAGGGGGAAGAGTCCCGAGCTTCAGGAGGTCGCCGGACACGGCCATGGCGACCTCGTGAGGCTTTAGCCCGTCCACGAGGTCCTGGGGACGCCATCCGTGGCCCGCCCCGTTGACGATCTTCCAGGCATTCTCCATGTCGTCGGTCCCTAGCGAGAAGAGGAGCCAGGCGTCCACGTTCCCGAGGAGTGCCGCACGGGCCCGAGGTGGGACGCGGTGGAGGAACTGGGTGATCGCCACTACGTGGAGGCCGAACTTCGCCCCTTCGCTCAGCATGTCAGCCAGGGCCGGGACGGCGTAGTTGTGGACCTCGTCCAGGACCAGGTAAACCGGCCGATCGGGCCGCCCTACCCGCTGGAGTGCGGCCCAGAGCTGGGTCAGGTAGATCGCTCCCAGGAAGTTCGCCCCATCGGCCCCCAATGCGGCCTTCGAGAGATTCAGCATCAGGAGCCGGTGCCCCAGAAGGCGGTCGAGGGAGACCGGGTTGGCCCGCTGACAGAGCGCTATCCGCAAGAGGGGGTTGGTCGCGATCTTACCGACCTTGTCGAGCGAGGACATGGTGAAGTTGTAGTCGAGGCGCGGCAGGTGATGCTCCAAGAAGTTTCGAAGCGGTCCGGGCGGTGCGGTCGCAACGAACCTCTGGAGGGCTTGCTTAGACGAGAGGATGTGGTAAGCATCGACCAGGTTCGAGCCCGGTGCGAGCGTGAGTCCCTGGACCAGCGCCCGCAACACGAGCTCCGCCCGCCCCCCGATGCTCTCCTCCCCCCAGGCGCTTCGGATCGCGGCAAGGAGATCGCCCGCGAGCGCTTCGGACCAGCGTTCCGCGCTCGACGGGTCGCCAGCTTGCAAGTCGGGCGATCGGAGCAGCCCCAAGGGCACGGAGACCCGTGTCTCGCCCTCCTGTTCGTAGGTGGCGTGTGCGGGGTCGATCTCGACGGTGTCCGAGGAGATCGGGGGAGGGATGCGTGACACGACCCCCTCGACGAGGGTTCCGGTGGGCTCGATTAGGACGACCGTTGCCTCAGGGCGCTTGGCCAGGATCTGGAGAACGAGGTTGAGGGCGAGCGTGGACTTGCCCGACTGGGTCCTGCCTAGGATGGCCAGGTGGTTCCAATCCTGAGGTAGGGCGACCCGGTCCGGCCCGCTGAGCCCGACTACCAGGCGGGTCCCCGTGGAAGGAGGCGACCGAGACTCGATGGACTTCGCGATGCGGACAACGGTTGCGGACCCGTCGACCGTGTGGGCGGCTCGGTCCCGAACCGGGGCAGCGGCCGTGAGGACCGACGATGGTCCCGGCCGTCCAGATGGAGCCCCCGCGTATGAGCAGCCTGGATGATGGGCCGCCCACGGGATGCTGAGCAGGTGACCGAGTTCGGTCGCGGAGACATCGCGTCGGGCTCGCCGGTTGGAGAATCGGGCGATGTCGTGGGTCGCGAAGGCAGCGTGGAACGGTTGTTCCAGCTTGCGCGGTATCGCCTGCCATGACCTCCAGGGGACCCCGCCCTGCGTCGTCCATTGCTCCAGCCAAGAGCCGAGCGCGGTCAACGCCTCCAGCGGTCGAGGCCCGCGGAGATGCGCGCGCAGCTCGACGTGGAAGGCAGGTCCGGCGCGACGCGACTCCATCTCGGTCCGGAGGTCGCGACCCTGCCGTTCGGCAAAGAGGTTGAAACGAGGCGAGAAGAGCCCCTCTTCCCAGATTCGGGTCCGCTGGAAGAGGAGCTGCAACACCACGTCGTGGCCCTGGAGCATGCGGGAGCCCAGAGTCCGCAGCAAGAACCCGGCGGCATCCGACTCCGGCCGAATCTCGAGCGGGAGGTGGTGATGCCGCTGGACAGCGACCGCCCGGGCGAACGCTCCTCGCTTGAGAATGTCCGCCGCGGGACACGGCATTACTGCCCCTGCCGTGAGTCGCGGTCGCGTGTTTTCGAGGTAGATCATCATCGACTCGAGGTCCCTCGCGGACGCGGATCCGAGCGCGTAGCGGACCCTGCCGCTCGGGTCCCGGTGGATCTCGAGCCAGAATCGGGTCGGCGAGGTCCAGGTCAGCGGTGGTGTCTCCGGGGGTTCTGGGACGGGGGCCGGCAGCAGTAGCTCGCGGTGGACCGAAGGCACTTCCATTCCCCTTCGGGATGAGGATCCGGAATGATACGCGGACCGAGTGGTGCGAACGGTGAACGGAGCTGGCTTACGTCGGCTCCTGGGGCGACGGGACTGTCACCGCCGGGCCGACCTACGGATTGTCTTGGTCTTCTGGGGTACCGTCAACCGTTCGACGTCGCCGGAACAGTACCACGGCCAAGGCCAATGCCCCAATCACGACCACACCGAGCGCGACCCACTCCCATTCGGTGAGTCCGAACCCGCTTCCGGCGGACTGATTCCCGCCGGGCGTGGTGGCGTTGATCTGGAAAACTACTGTGAGACTCGCGTTCGAACTGAGCGCAAACGAACTGGTGTCGAGAGAGAGGCCGCCCTCAGTCTTCCAGTCGAGGAAATGCCACCCGGCCGCCGGGTGGGCCGATACTGGATAGTCACCGGTCAGCGTCTCGAAGTACGACCAGTTCCGCAGCGCAGTTCCGTTCCAGGTGATTGAGCCTGCGGCAGCGGAAGGTTGGACCGTGAAATTGACCCAAGCAGCAACACCGTAGTCGGCCGTCAGTGTCCCGTTTCCGGTAACATTCGCGGTGGTGTTGAACGAGTCCGGTGAAGCGACCGTGACATTTCCCGATGCGCTCCAGTGCTCGAAAAGGGCGTCGGAGCAGGTCGGGGCCCTGACGGGGTAGTTCCCGAGAAGGAATGAGGAGTTCGACCCAGTGGGGTACGATGATCCGTTGAAGAGGAAAGAGTTACACGCCGGGAGGCTCGACTCGAACCCCACGGACGGGTAAGGCACAAAGTTGGCGGTGATGGACCCGGATCCCAGGAGGGTCGCTTCGCCGGGCGCGATGGTGACTCCCCCAGTAACGGAATAACCGGCCAGATACCAGCCCGGGGCCGGCACGGCATGCAGACTGTAATTCTGAGCGACCCAGGCCTGAGGAGCGTTCAACGAGACTGGGGAACCATTGAACAGGATGGTCCCGACAAACGCCGGACTGACCTCAAAGGTGAGGCTGGCGAAGTAAAGGGCCGTGAGCTCGGCGGAGCCGGTGAGGGTGACGGAGGTCCGGTTACTCGTTAGAACATTCACAGTGGCATTGCTCGTAGTGAGCCACCGATCGAACTGGACTCCGAGACATGCAGGGGCTTCGAGCGCGAAAGTACCGGGTGCGAAAAATGCAAGAGAGCCGCTCGAGTAGTGCGTGTTGTTGAATTCGACCCCACAACCCGATGGTTTGCTAACTATCAGTACCGAGGGATCGGCGTCAAACTGGCCAAGGATAGTGGCATTGCCGATGAGTGAATCTGTACCATTTGATTGGACAAGCCCCCCGGAAGTGCTCAGATTTGTGCCGTGAAATCCCACATATGGGAAAAGTTTGGGTGGAAGATAAATGCCATACGGCAACAACGCAGATGCGCTGTCGTTGTGAAGTGATCCATCCATGAGGATGCGTCCTCCCGCGCTGGGAGACACCTCGAAGGAGACGTTCCCCCGACCGAACAGCCAGGTCTGATTACTGTCTAAACCCGTGAGGTAGAGTATTCCATTGGCCGACCCGTCGTAGGTGAACAGGGACATGGGCGCCGACGGCGGGTTCGTTGGCAGCTGAACCGCACTCCATGTCGATCCGTTGAATGCGTAGGTCAGTGGTGACGATCCCCCGTTGAGGTAGAGGACCAATCCGCTCGCAGGGTCAAACGCGAGCGAGCCTCCGCCCTGCAGGCTTTCCGGCAAAGGAGCGTAAACCTCCCTCCAGTTACCGGATTGGTAGAGGTAGGTGTAGTTTCCCGTGGCATCGAAGTACACTACAGAGTCGAGGCGGGGGTCGTAAACCATGGGATTTGTGTTGTACGGCCCAAGGGGCGTGGGGCGGGTGCCGGTCACGTTAACCTGCGTCCATTTCCCGTCGGTGAACGACCACGTCCGAGTCAACGTACCGGTTAGATTTCCGCCCGAGAAGAGCAGCACGTATCGGTCGTAGGCGTCGTAGGCGGCCGCGGCACCATATTCGGGACCCGGAGCCGTCCCCTGGGTTATGTTGGTCCACTGGCCGTTGCTGAATTTCCAAGTGCTATTCGAGAGCAGAGAGTAATTGGATCCTCCATAAAGTAGAAGGTACTTGTCTGCCACATCGTAAACGACCGACGCTCCCAATTCGACGCCAGGCGATGTAGTAGTGTTGAATCGGGTCCAATTGTTCTTCGAGAAAGCCCACGTAGCCGGGACGTGGCAGTCGCTTGGCGGAGTATTGCATCCCGATTGGTACATTATCGTCAGATTCTCCGCTGGATCGTACGCACCCTCGAAGTACGATGGATTCCAGGGAGAAGCGACGGGGTTTAGCCGGACCCAACCTTCTTCGGACTCATTAGTCGACTCTGCGGGAACGGGTACTCGGGGTGTGCAATGGACCGCACGTTGTCCGGATTCGGTGCAGGATCGAACTTCTTCAAGTTGTCGGGCGTTTGAAGAAAGACCCTGCCCTACCGAGAAGACTGACTCATTCGCGGGGGGCAAGATTACTGCACCCGTATCTTGAAATTGCTGCCCGCTCTGAATCGTCCCGTTAGTAGGTACGGGACGGACGGCCACTGCATTTGGGGCGAATGCTGGCATGCATAGGTAGATCAGAACGAGCCCAACCGCTACGGTCGTTGCCCATCGCTCTGGCAGGAATACGGTCACTCTCGCCATCAGGTGGATCTCGAACGAGAGACTGCCGTCACTCTTGGAACTGCCCCATAGCCCCTGATACTCTCATGATTGTCACGCCTGAGAGTTCCCCATTCTCGATCGACGAGAATCACACCCATGGAGAAATCTCCACCCAGCCAGTCGCCTCAGTGAAATACCACGTCTCGCCGAAAGTCTGCCAAGTGGCAGAGTTGGTCCCCCCAAACTGGAGTAACCACCCGTCTCCCCCGGCGTTAGGATCGAAGACGAGGTTACCATAGCCCCTCGGAGACTTAGGGAACGGGCCTCCTCCCGCCGGGAGCCAAGTTGACCCGACCTTCACCCAAGTGTCATTGAATGTTTCGGTTACACCATGTGGGCCGTAGCTAACTCCGCCAAAGAGAATCATCGAGTTGTCGACGACGTCGTAGGCCAGCATCGCACCCCATCGCCCGGCGAACGGGACGGTGCCCACACTCGTCCATGCCCCGGATGAGAACTGCCATTCATCCGAGAGGGGTCCCATGTTCCAGCCCCCTAACAGCAGAATCGGAACCACCGGGCCCTGATTCGATGAGATAGAGGCCATCATGCGCGAAGACGGTCCATGGGAGCCCAAGCTCGTCCAACCGCTGTTAAACTTCCATGTGTCACCGAGGAGAGACGAGCAGGCGGAAAAATTGACGGGGGGATTGGAGGCGCATCCACCAAACAGCACCACATAACCATCGGCAAAATCGTACGCTAGTGAGGCGCCCCAACGCGCTGACGGTCCAGTGCTCAGTCTGGTCCACGTCAAACTCGCCAAGGTTGTACCCGCTAGTTCCCAGGTTGTCGAACTCAACGACCCCACACCAAGTTCGTATCCTCCAAACATGATGAGGTTACCCCCGGGAAGGTAGGTCATAGACGCAAAGACCAATCGATTGGGCGCGTCTGCCGTGCCAATGCTCATGGGCAAGAAGTTCCAGTTTCCATTCTGAAAAGCCCACATACCCGAAACCGAGTTGTAGCCGCACGGGGCGGCGGCGCATCCCCCCACAAGGATTACTGCGCCTGCAGATTCGTCGTAGGCCATAGCCGCCCCGAACTCTGGGATTGGGGCCAAATTGGACGGAGAAGGGTTGGAAATGAGGTAAGGAACCCAGCTCCGGTTCCCGTAGGCAAAGAGCTTTGATTGCAACGATCCGTTCGGAGACCAGCCACCAAAGAGGACGACGTAGCCCTGCAAGAGGCTAGAAGTCGTGAGGTAGGTGATTGGCGCGCTTGTTTGCGGCCATATGCATTCAGGGAGGCACGATGGAGCGGTGCCGTTCTCAGTCCATGCGCCGTTCTGAAAGCTCCAGGTGCTCCAACAGACGGTTGGCGAACAGTTGGGATTGCCGTTCTCAAACAATGTCACCGAATGATCGTTGGGGTCGAAGGTCATCCCGCCGTTCGATTCGGCAGGGGGGCAAATGGAACTAGTGCAAGTGGGTGGAGTGAGAGATGTCCAAATCGGATTCGACAGATTTGACCCGGAGAGCTTCCAAGTTTGCTGCGAACTTCCAGACGTTGTCTCCCCTCCAAAGAGGACTACGTAACCCCCAGAAGGTGAAGCATCGAAGGCCAAGCCGGCTCCCGCACGTGGAGCAGGACCATGTCCGACGGCGATCTGGATCCAGCCTCGGGCAGATGTGTAATCCCAGGTGTCGTTGAGCAACCCTCCCCCTGCCCCAATCCCACCGAACACAACGGTCGCACCCACCCCTGGGCTTGCGGTGAAGTTTGAGACGCTTGCGTCCTCCCGAGGTGGGGGACTCTGTGAAAGGACCGTCTTGTTATGCCACCCTCCGGGCAGGGTAAATGTCCAGGTGTCACCGAGTACGGTTCCGTTTGCCCCGACACCCCCGAAAAGGACTAGCTCGCTGTCATCGGGATCGTAACCCAACGCCGCGTTCGTGCGGCCCGGAGGAGAGGGTCCATAAGCACCGTTTTGGCCCGTCTTTCCGGTCAGGTTCACCCAAACCGGCTGAAAATCGAGCGTTGCTCCGCAACTTGATGCAAGAAGGAACTGTCCACACGAACCGAAGATCCAGGTTTCATTCGAAGGGCACTCCAGACCGCAGCCCCCGAACATCACAACTATTCCGTCATTGACATCATCCGCGATACTGAACGATGCCCGCGCGGTCGGGGTCACCGGTGGCCATATCCTTGAGGAGAAAAGTGCCTTTGGGGCACCGTCGATCTCCCACTCTGTGTCGCCGAGTGTAGACCCGGACTCGCTGGTCCCCCCAAACATCGTATAGTATCCATTTCCATCAGAAGAATTGGGGTCCAACAAGTCACCGTCAAATCGGGGGGCCGGGAGCGGTGAGCCGGCCCAAGGGGTCGGTTTCGTTGACCATAGACCTCTAGAAAACTGCCACGTGTCACTGAAGACCTTGGACGAAACACGTCCACTGGTTCCGCCGATGAGTACGACTGGGCTCACACTAGAGGATGCGGCCGTGCTCGCGGTGAGCGCAAAGTAACGCCGCGACGGCGATCCCGTGCAGTTCGGCTGCGGGGCTGGTCCACCGCAACTTCCCACCTGATGCCAATTTCCGCCGTAGAACTCCCATGTATCTCCGTAGAGTGCCGCAGACGTACAGCCGACAACAGACGTCCCGCACCCGCCAAACAGAATCACTACATTGTCAGGGCCATCAAAAACCGCAGCAGCACCGTACCGCGGGCTGGGAGTACCTGTGGGCGCAAGTATGGACCAGGTGGAGCCTGTGAATGCCCAAGAATCCCCAAGCGGGCAGGTGCTAATCCCACACCCGCCGAACAGCAGGATTTGGTTTGCCGATGCATTGTATGCGACCGAAGCCGAGTAACGAGGAGACGGGGCCAACGAGCCAGAGCATGCGGGCTCGCCGGGTCCACCGCATTTCACTCCGCCTACAGGGACTTGAGTCCAACTTCCCTGACCGGGTACTATCGTCGACGGGGTCCATTTCCAAGTGTCGCCGTAGATTGACGAGGTTGCACAGCCCGGGGTACTCTGTGTCCACGGAACCTCTGTAGAACCACAGCCCCCAAAGAGCAGAACAAAATCGCCAGTACCTGAAGAGTCGAACACCAGAGATTCATCGTGCCGGGGCGCGGGGCACGTAAGTTCGGTGCATTGGGCAGGCGTCTCATTCGTCCATGTGGGAATGTAGCCCTGATACGTCCCGTAGTGAAAGTAAGACCAAGTGTCGCCGTACACCTTTCCGTTAGAAGACGCACCGCCAAACAAGAGTGCGAACACATGCCCGGAGACGTTCACATTGGTCCAGGGTGCACCGAACCTTGCAGAGGGAGTCGTGTAGTTTACGAACGTGGGTGTCGCGGGGAGCTTCGATAACGCGGTAGAGGTTCCGGCAGAACTCTCGCCGAAACAAGTGGCGCTCGTTTGTGAGCTACTGCAACGGTCTTGGGATCCACCCGCCGGACCCGAGCCTTCCTTCAAGGATGCCTCGGCCTCAGCAATCATCTGTTGCCCGACCGCGGAATTGGAGTCTTCGTTGGGGATCGATTTTGAAAGACTCGTCGCGATGACCTGAGGATTGGTAAGGAACGCCGAAGAGGGAATGCTGACGAGGAGGCAGATCAGGATGGCAAACCACTGAACAGGTTCGCTCACACGGAAATTTGGCAGGCGTCGGAAGTGATGAAAGTGCCTCATCGGGGAGGAAGAGTATTGCGGTAGCTCCTCGCCTGAATACTGAGCGTGCCTTATCGACCTCGGCCAGCCCGAAGTGGGGCCGGGTCTTACGGCACCCGGTCGTTCATTTCCTAATGGGCCAGCGATGTGCTCCATAGATTCTCCGGGATACATTGTGTTCTTCGTGGTCTGCGCCCGATCGCCGTTGGGTCAGCCACGTCACGGCACCCGGAGCCGGGGTTGGAGCCAATTTCCAAGGCCCTCGTTCGATGCATAGAGGCATCGATCAAGGCCATTGCGGCCTTATTGTGTCCCGGGATTTAATACGACACGTGGGATTCGGGCTTTCCGAGAGCAGAAATGTGCAAGTGCTCCTTCTCGATCAAGATTGTTGCCCCTGATTTCACTGGATTCAATTTGGCCCTCCTTTCACACTCCGAGGAGTTGCTCGAGAAGTTAGACGGCGTAGCCATTTCGCCCCTCGGTGGCGACCGGGATGGCACAAGCCGGAGCGCTCGCAGAGCCCTCCAATGTATCGTGTCGATCAGAGTCCTCCCGGCCGCCATTCCAATCACTCGAACGACTGGGTGCTAGCGGAGGGTCCTTCAACCCAAGCGACTCTCGGGTCGACTTGGAGGACAACGTGCCACGAGCGGCACGGTGGTGGAATGAACGGGTAGAGGAGTTCTTGAGATGGCAAGACGAACAGACAGACCTCGGGCAGTTGACGCGGGCACATCGCCGGCTCGACCTTCGCCGCTGGCGGACCATGTGCTCCAGGGCTCAAACGACGCCGCCGGCATCGCCCGGGGGCGTGACCGCCGATCAGGTCCGTGCGGTCAAAGAGTGTGGAATCTGGCGGGCATCGACGCTCAAGCCGATATTGTGTGGACTGCGCCAGTTCTTGAGGTGGGCGAAGAACGAGATCGCCGACCGACCGTCCCTCTGGCACCTGCCGGGGGGAGAGGAGGATCGGCGGGTGTGGGCGACCGAGGATCAACTCTCGGCGCTCCTGGCGGCTTCGACTGGGCGAATTCGAGT
>Ga0187867_10004256_pt1 | contig 11142 bp, 9 predicted proteins | sample June2016WEW_13_1_FD_132976 | JGI IMG/M metagenome (GOLD analysis project Ga0187867, IMG submission 132976) | Peatland microbial communities from SPRUCE experiment site at the Marcell Experimental Forest, Minnesota, USA - June2016WEW_13_10 | ecosystem: Environmental > Terrestrial > Soil >... | reverse complement strand
GCGACGGCCACGGCGCCGAGGATGGAGCTGATAGTGTTGCGGCCCTCCCCGGCAATGATCAGCGAAGCCACCAGGGAGATACCCGAGATGGCATTGGTAAAAGCCATGAGCGGCGTATGAAGAAGCTGGGGCACCTTCGAAATCACCTGGTAGCCGGCGAAAATGGCCAGAACGAAGATGTAGAGCAGGATAATGAAATTTTCACATTCCATGTAGCCTCTCCTGATTTTAGGATGACAATAAGTGGAATCTACGGCCTTCCCGGCTAACCGGAATAGTGCCGCGAGATCATCTCGTTTACGATTTTACCCTGGTGGGTAATCACACATCCCCTGATTATCTCGTCGTCAAAGCTCATCAGGAACCGCTTTTGCTCGGGGTCCCAGTATGAGATGATCAGGTTAAACACGTTTGCGGAGAACATCTGGCTCGCATGCAAGGCCACCCGTCCCGGCAGATTGGAAAGGCCGATAACGAGCACCCCGTCCACATCCACTTCTTCGTCCGGACGGGACCCGGCGACGTTGCCTCCGGATGCAACCGCACCGTCCACCACCACCGATCCTTTGGGCATTGCGCGGACCATCTCTTCGGTTATGATTAGCGGGGCCCGGCGGCCGAACACCTGGGCGGTGGTGATCACCACGTCGGATACTGCACAGACTTTGGTCATTGCCTCACGCTGCATAGCCAATTGCTCCTCGGTCAGAGCCTTCGCGTAGCCTTGTTCGGTCCGTCCGGTTTCTCCAAGGTCGATCTTTAAGAACCGGGCGGCCAGGGACTTGACCTGTTCCTCGACCTCGGGCCTGGTATCGAAGGCTTCCACGCTCGCTCCCAGCCGTTTTGCGGTGGCGATTGCCTGCAGGCCGGCCACCCCCACCCCGACTACAAACACCCGTGCCGGTGAAATGGTACCGGCAGCGGTCATCATCATAGGAAAGATCTTGGAGAGCCGCTCAGCCGCCAGCACTACGGCCACGTATCCCGCGAGGTTGGCCTGAGAGCTCAGGACGTCCATTTTCTGGGCGCGGGTCAGGCGGGGGATCATCTCGAGGCTTATGGCCGAGGCGCCCCGGTCGCGAAAAGTTTCGACCAGGGTTCTCTGGTTAAACGGGTCCATCAGGCTGATGCAGATCGAATCAGGCTTGAGTACGGACACCTCTTCCGGGGAGATTGCGCGGACGCTCAGCACCAGGTCAGCTCCTTCCAGGAGGCTTTTCCGGTCTGTAACGACTGAGGCCCCCGCCGCCGTATAAGCCTCGTCGGAAATATTCAGAGATAGGCCGGCGCCTGATTCCACGCGCATTTGGGCGCCGGCTTTGACCAGTCTGGAAATGTACTCAGGTATCATTGCAACCCGTGTCTCTCGCGGATGAACTTCTCTTACGACGGCAATGACCATGGCGGGTAAATCTCCCGAAAATGTGAACAGCGCCTGGACCGGCTTCTTAGCAGTATCTTATGGATTCCTAAATCCTGGTGTAGTCTAGCCCCTTGTGGGCGGCCTTTTCTCATGGATTCCTATCCTAACGTAGTCTAGCCCCTTGTGGGCGGCGTTTTCGAACCGGCCGCGGCTCGCGAATGCCTGGACATGATCTAAGCAAGATAATAAGAATATTTTTTTCGATAGCCAGAGAGGATTTCAGATGTTTTACCCATGGAGAAAAATCCCTCCGGTAGCGTCGCCTTCCACGGCGACGAATAAATTCGTAAATAATGAAATGGAGCCATGGCGATGGCGGTTCCTACTCCTACCTAAAGACCCGTTCTCTCGATACGTAGAACGACGCCGTGGAAGGCGGCACTGCCATGGGGAAAGAACCTTCGTAGTGCATTTGACCGGAGTTAACGGTGAGTTGACGATTTATTCCCGGGACTTCCGCAGGACAAATCCACCGTGAACCCGCGGTTGTCCATGGATTTTCGGGCTTTGATCCGTGGTGCAACGGCTGTTGGTTTGAGAGTACTTTTAAAAACCGGAACAGGGGGCGTGATGCTTTTGGAGGTTTGTTCACCTCCCGCTCTTCAAATTCAGGGTCAGGGCTCTTGCCGCACCATTGATCGATCTTGTGCGGCTTTAGTGACGCTTCATTGAGGAGTAGTACAGGCAAGAGCCATTACTTCAACGCGCTCCTCCTGGGTGACGTTTTGAGGCCTGCCTCTCCGGGGAGTGTCCCGCTATCCCTTGATCCCATGTGGCAAGAAGCGTACAATGAAAAGTATGTATTATTCGTTACTCCGGGGGGGCGATAGCTCCGGTCTGAATGTCGCCTGCGGTGGCCGGGGGCGAACTACCGGTGAGCGAATCGAACCTTTCTGCAAGACGATTTTTTATATCGAGACGAAGCGAGGACGGTTAGGGGCTAAATCTGCTGCCTGTCTTAAAGTATGGGTACGTTTTTGATATCCTCCAGGGAGGTGTCTGGGTGGCAAAGTACAAAGAGATATTAAAAGCAGTGTTCACTCATATGTGGGGATTAGTTGTCGTTGACCACTTATCGAGGATCGTTTTTGTGGAAGAAAAGTACGCCAGAGGGAGGGGGTTAGATCCTGAGGCGGTTATAGGACGGTATATCAAGGAAGTCATACCTGAGAGTAAGCTTCCCACGGTGGTCGAATCGGGCAAACCTATTCTGGGAGACATTTTTTATCACCAGGGAAAACCGTTGATCTGTAACCGCTTCCCACTTGTGAAAGACGGAGTTTTGATAGGGGCGATGTCTTTTCAAGTCTTCGACATGCCGGATATGTTTATCGGATCAATTAAGGAACTTCAATGTCAGCTTAATTACTATAAGGAAAAAGTTAAGAAGTATACTGGAGTCAGGTATTCGCTGACTGATATAATCTGTTCCAGCAAAGCATCCGTCGCGATGCGTGCAGCGATCCTCAAAGCGGCGTCCACAAACGCTACGGTATTGATTCAAGGGGAAACGGGGACAGGCAAAGAATTGGTGGCCCATGCGTTACATCAGGAAAGTCGTCGAGCTCATTTTCCATTCGTCAAGTTGAATTGCGCCGCTATCCCCATGGAACTTCTTGAGTCCGAGTTATTCGGTTACGACGAAGGCGCTTTTACCGGGGCGCGAAAGGCCGGTAAAAAAGGAAAATTTGAGCTGGCGGAAAAAGGAACACTTTTTCTTGACGAAATAAGTCAATTGTCAATGTCTGCTCAGGCCAAGTTGCTGCGCGTACTGCAGGAAAAGGAAATAGATCGGGTTGGGGGCGCAGGCTCAATACTTGTAGACGTTAGAATTGTTGCGGCGACAAATGATTACCTGGATACTATGGTAAAGCAAAACACCTTTCGGGCAGATTTGTTGTATCGGTTGAACGTTATTCCGATCAGAGTGCCCCCGCTGAGGGAGAGGCGATCGGATATACCTCTGCTGGTGGAAAAGTTTGTGGAAAAATACGGTGATCAGGCAGGGTTGGTGGATATCACCATACAGCCGGAGGTACTGGAATTACTTGAGAAATATGATTGGCCGGGTAATATCCGCGAACTTGAACATGCCGTGGAAAGAGCTATCAACTTGTGCAACAGTAACACTTTGGAGGCGAAACACTTCGAATGGCTGCTTCCGAAACTTCGCGACGACAGTCAGATGATCCGAGGTCAAAGTATAAAAGACGCAAAAGCTTTTACCGAGAAGGAAGTTATTCTGGATGCTTTGCGAACAACAAAAGGAAACAAGAAAAAGGCGGCGGAGCTTCTGGATATTGCCCGTCCTCTTCTGTATCAAAAAATGCGCCGTCTTGGCATGTTGTAACTAAAGCTTAGGTGTCAGCAAAAAGAGACAGTGTAAGTTACTACTTACACTGTCTCTTTTTGCTTGATCCCACATGGCGCATCCGCCTCAGATGATAGCCTTAAAAAACCTGTGTCATTATATACTTACACATTGCTGATTGAGATTATGGCCTGAATTGAGCAAGGCGCGAACCAGGGAATTGCCAGCCCTACTGGTCTTTTGCGTCTCGGTGGAAACCGCAATTGGTCTCTTGCCCAGTTGTGGCGTGGTTTTTGCTCTATAAGTGTTGCGAACCGGTTCAAAGATTCCCAGATAATATCCCATCATTCGCCAGGCTGTGTCCAAGATCATCCCTAATACGAGGCTTCCTATGATCAGGAAAACGGGTCAACCGGATTGCAAGCTGTTTACACTGGCCAAAGGCGAAACTGTAATCGCACACTATGTCCAGCTCATCGAAGTTAATAATCTCCTTGGGGTATCGCCTTACACCTCAATGAATACCATTAACTTTATGAGTACCATTTCCACGTTGGATCTGGTGCGGCGTTTAAGTGATGAGTTTGATCAATTCAAGAAAGAGTTGCAGGAATTGAGAGGGGCAAAATACTCTCTCAACAATTAATATCTACACTCCATTATTGTAGCTAATCACTGCAAAAATTGAGGCTCAATGTGCCATCTTACTGAAAATATTGAGCCTTTTTTAATTGACATGTAATGCGCGAAACCGTCACTTCGGCAGGGCTTTGTTTTTCTTCGTTGGTCATGAAAGGAGCCGGTTAAATGGAGTGGAGTGTTATTGGAATTATTCTGTCGTTAGCATTCATCGTCATTCTGGCACTGAGAGGGTGGCATATTATCGTCATCGCCCCCCTCGCCGTAATCATCGTATCCATTCTGTCCAATATGAACATTATGGAAACGTTGACGGGACCCTATATGAAAGGGTTCACCAACTACGCCGGCAAATTTTACCTTGTCTTTCTGGCAGGCTCCTTATTCGGCAAATTCATGGAAGACGGACAGGCGGCGCGCTCCATCGCCGATGGTATTTTGAAAGTGACCGGCAGAGACAGTCCCATGCGCGTGATGCTGTCGATTTCGGTTGTTACCTTGTGTCTCACCTACGGCGGGGTGAACCTGTGGGTCGTCATTTTTGCGGTTATCCCGATCGCGCGGCCTCTATTCAAGGAAACGAATCTCTCGTGGCATCTTTTTATGGCGGCATTTATATTCGGAGCAGCATCGATTACCATGACCATGCTCCCCGGAACTCCCTCCATCCAGAACATCATGCCCACAAAATACATGGCGTCAACGGCTTATGCAGCGCCGCTGGTCGGTCTCACCGGGGCGGCCGTTGTCATTGTCTTTAACCTCTTTTATTTCCGCTACATTTTGAGAAAGTCCAAAGAGAGAGGTGAAGTGTACGAGGAACCCGCCGCCGGTGTCCTCGGAGCAGGAGTCCCGGCTTCGGGACCCATGCCTAACGTATGGTTCAGCCTGGTTCCGCCACTGATCGTTCTTTTGCTGCTCAACATCGACCTTCCCTATGTGAAAAGAGATGCCGTTGTCGCTTTGACAGGCGGTGTGGTGGCCTGCATCATCCTGTTCTGGAAATATTATGCCAATATAGTCGATACTTTGTGCAAGGGCGCCTTAAACACGGTCGTTCCCATTGTCAATACCTGCGCCGACGTCGGCTATGGTATGGCCGTTGCCGCCACGACCGGATTCAAGCTGGTCTCCTCATGGCTGCTGACGCTTCCCATGAACCCGATCGTCTCTCTTGCTATCGCTACGAACATAATGGCAGCGATCACGGGGTCCGCATCCGGGGGCCTCGGAATTATCATGGAGACCTTGGTGCCCAAGTATCTCGCCCTCGGCCTGAATCCTAACCTGATCCACAGGATTGCCACAATGGCCTGCGGCGCTTTCGATGCCATGCCTCATAACGGGGCCGTCATCACCATGCTTGCGGTCGCCGGGCTCACTCACAAAGAAGCTTACAAACACTTTTTCTTCGGGCACGTCGTTGCCGATACCATCGGCCTGATTCTCGCCCTTCCTGTTGGAATATGGCTTTACGGTTAAATCCAAAGAGATATTGATAACGATTAGAACCCGTACTCGGCGGCGCGTGAAGCTGACGAGATTAGATCAACTCACCTACACAAAGGAGCATTCATCATCAAAAAAGATTAGATTCTGAATTCGATGAGACTTTAATGTAGGATTGACCACTGATGTAGCGGGGAAGGTGCGGATTTGAACCGCTTGTTCGGCCGGCGGGAGTTAATTCGTGAGTGGGTCAAAACAATTCGACGAAAGGAAGAGGCAAATGAGAAAACATCAGTCTAATTTAGCTATTACAATGACGGTGCTGTTCATGTTTATCGCTGTGGTTGGGGGCGCAGGTACTGCACTGGCGGCTCCAGCATTGATACATAATGACAGTACGATAACCCCCAGTCCAATTCCGGAGAATGAGAAGAACCTTCCCACTGTCGTTGCCGAGCCGTATTTTAAAGTGTCTGATAAGGGCCTCCAATTGGAAGGCCCAGTGTTTGACCGCAATGGAAATCTTTTTTTTGTTGATGTTTGGAGCGGCAGTGTATTTAAACTTACACCGGATAAAAAGTTATCAACTGTCCTTGGGGCGAACAAGCTTGGGTCAGCAGGGCTTGCTATTCATAAAGACGGTAGGATTTTCATTGCTGGTTTAGGTGATTTCAAAGTAGGCAGTGTAGTGGCGATCAAACCTGATGGGTCCGGGATGCAGACCATTATTCCGACGAGCGCAGGTTATCTGGCGGATGATCTGGTGTTTGACGACAAAGGCGGCTTTTACTTTACGGACTTCCATGGCAGTGCAACTAATCCCACAGGCGGAGTTTATTATGTTTCGCCGCCGGATTATAAAACTATTACTCCTATTCTGCCAAATATGGCTATTGCCAACGGTGTTGCGCTGAGTCCCGATGGAAAAACCCTCTGGACAGACGAAACGGCCGGGAACAGGTTGTTCAGGGTGTCGCTGACTGACGCAACTACTATTGCGCCGTTTGGCACGTCAATACCCTATCGTTTCACCGGCTGTCTCGGTGCCGACTCGATACGAGTCGACAGCGAGGGCAACGTTTATGTGGCGATTTACGACCAGGGCAGATATCTGGTATTCAATAAAGACGGTAATCCAATAGGCCAGATTTTGATTCCCGGCAGAGATAAAGGGCACAATATGCGTTCAACCAATGTGGCTATCAAGCCGGGTTCCAACGACATGTATGTTGTAACCAATGACGGGGATGGTGGTGAAGGTGCGCAGATATTTACCTGCAAGGCTTTTGGCAAAGGACTCTATTATTTCGGTCTTAAGTAAGATTAAAGGGCCGGGAGTACTGCCCATCGTCAACGATACCTCTCCCGGTATTCCGGCTTTCATAACCCTTGATGAAGCGCTGGACCTGGGCGAGGTAAAAAGACGTAAAAGCTTTCCCGAGAAGGAAGTTATTTTGGATGCTTTGAGAACCACGAAAGGAAACAAGAAGAAGGCGGCCGAGCTTCTGGATATTGCCCGTCCTCTTCTGTATCAAAAAATCCGCCGTCTTGGCATGTTGTAACTAAAGCTTAGATGTCAGCAAAAAGAGACAGTGTAAGTTAATGCTTACACTGTCTCTTTTTGCCTGATTCCACCTGCCGCATCCGCTTCAGATGGCAGCCTTAAAAAAACGTGTGTCATTATATAATTACACATTGCTAATTGAGATTATGCCTGAATTGAGCAAGGCGCGAACTAAAGAATTACCAGCCCGACTGGTCTTTTCCTCCCGGCGGAAACCGCAACTCCTCTCTTGCCCGGTTGTGGCCTGGTTTTTGCTCTGTAAATGTTGCGAACCCGTTCACAGAATCCCGGGTAACATCCCGGATATGTTTCTGGTTAACTTATAGGCAGTCTTATCCGGATATCTTTGTCCCTCTTCGTGTTTAAAACAATCATTGCATTAGAGATCATCGGGGTCCATTTGGCAACAGGCATTTTGTAAAGATGGCGATGCACTTTGACTTGCAAAACCAGGCGGCATTTCTAGCTCCATGGCATAAAGAGAATGGCGGCAGGAAGTACGGCATGGAAGAGGAAGTGTTGAATTTTCCGGTTTTTAGTTTCACAGAAAACAATATTATCAGCGATGAGGAGAATGATCATCATGAGATTTAAGAATGAGGTTGCATTAATTACTGGAGCAGGTCGCGGCATAGGTGCAGCAATTGCCAGGAAATTGTTTGCTGAAGGATGTCGAATTGTTGTTCTTGACATAGATGAGACGACTGCGCGTAATTGTGTACAATCTATTGATCCTGCAGGTAACAGCAGTTTAGCACTTTCGTGCGATATAAGTAACAAAGACTCCGTTAATCAAGCGATATCACTCGTTATTGAGAAATATGGAACAGCAGACATACTGGTTAACAATGCTGGCATAACAAGAGATGCTATGTCACATAAAATGTCATTCGATCAATGGCAAGAGGTGATTAACGTTAATCTGACCGGGACGTTTTTGATGACAACTGCAGTAGTGCCATATATGCGTGAAAAAAAACTAGGGAAAATAATTAATATTTCATCAGTTTCCGCCTATGGCATGATAGGGCAGACTAATTATGCTGCCTCGAAGGCAGGGATAATTGGCATGACAAAGAGTTTAGCAAAAGAACTGGGACGGTATAACATTACGGTAAATGTTATTGAGCCTGGCGTAATAGAGACGGAAATGCTGAAAAACGTGCCCCAATCTATAAAAGATGGTTGGCTTGGAGTCATGCCGTTAGCCCGTATGGGGCAACCAGAGGATGTGGCTAATGCCGTTTGTTTTTTGGCTTCGGACGAAGCAAGTTTCATTACCGGAGTGGAATTACCTGTTTGTGGTGGATTTGTGATTATCTAAACAATTTCTACGGAAATAGAATCCATGAAACTATATAAACTCATTACCTTACAGTAGCAGGAGAGATTTGGAAATGAGTTACAATGTTGAAGAGGTTGTCGTTGTAAGTGCAGTTAGAACCCCCTTTGGTAAATTCGGGGGGTTGATGAAGGACATTGATATTTATGATTTAGGATCGATAGCGATGAGAGCATCGGTCGAAAGAATAGGATCACATCCATTTATGATTGACGAAGTATGGTGGGGATGTGGCGATACTACCAACTGTAAAGATCCATTTACGCCGGTCGTCGCGCGGCAATCGTTGATAAAAGCGGGATTGCCTGTTACTACACCCTCTATAACCTTGGATAAAGCTTGCGTTTCGGGAATGTCTGCAGCTTATTATGCCATGAGTAGAATAAAATCTGGAGAGGTGCACGCTGTTCTTACAGGAGGGGCGACTAGTTTTAGCACAGTGCCGCATTTGGCACGTAATATGAGGTGGCAAGGACACAAGGCCGGTGGCCTTAAATTGGAAGACCCGCTTTTCCCTCTTGGCTATAAAGACTTTGCTCCTGTATCTGTCGACTCTGGCAATGTTGCTGTTAGGTACAAGGTTTCGCGAGAAGAACAGGATGAATTTGCATGGAATAGCCACCAGAAATATGGCAAGGCATATGCTGCTGATTTTTTCAAAACAGAAATGGTTCCTTTGGATATTACCACTAAGACAGGGAAAAACGTTGAAACTGTTAGTTTGGATATTGATGAACAATATCGACCTAATGTGACATTGGCAGATTTGGCTAAGCTTGAAACTATTTTTGGCAATCCGACCGTTACCGCGGGCAATGCTCCTGGACTAAATGACGGGGCAACTGCGCAGATTCTTATGGCCGGAAGTATTGCCAATAAGCTTGGTATAGAGCCGCTTTATACGATTGTTAATATGTGCTCGATAGCGGCAAACGCAGATTTACTACCGGTAGCACCAGCGCTTGCCATTAAGAAGTGCCTAAATAAATCGAAAATGTCAATAGACGAGATAGATATTTTGGAGATTAACGAGGCATTTGCCTGCGTTCCGTTAGTATCATGTAAACTGCTTTCTTGTAGCACCTTTATGGAGAAAGAGTATGAGGAAGTGGTAAGTAAGATTGACAATTATCCCTTAGACAGCTTCAGTGAAGTCAGGTACAAACAGCTTATTGAAAAACTAAATGTTAATGGTGGTGCGATTGCAGTCGGACACGCGAATACTGCTAGTGGCGCTCGTATCATGATGACCGCTGCGGCCGAATTGAAACGGCGTGGTGGTGGAGTGGCAGCTTGCGCGATTTGTGGCGGCCTTACACAAGGGGATGCTTGTATAATACGAGTTTAAGAGCAAGTAAAATTACTATTAAAATAACCTTACCAAAGGGGGAATTATAAATGAGTTGGCATAAAATTTATAAAGAACGGCTGATGACTCGTGATGAAGCCGCAAGAATTGTAAAATCAGGTGACCGTGTTGTTCCCGGGCACGCTGCAAGTGAGTCAAAGTTATTGATTGATGCATTGCTTAAAAGAGCATCAGAACTGCAGAGTGTTGAAATATGGCAAGGGGTGACCATAAGCAACGCACCTTATTGTAGTCCGGAAATGAAGGACCATTTCATTGTTAATAGCGCGTTTGCCAGTCCCGGCACCCGTGAGGCTATATGGGACAACCGGGGACATTTTTCGTCTTTAATGTTTCATCATTTTCCTAAAGCCTTCCGTGAAAAAAGTATACCGGTCGATGTTTTTATCACTATGGTATCGCCGCCGGATTTCCACGGATATTGCAGTTTGGGCGTTTCTGTCGATTACTCCAAGCAGCTCATCGAAAGTGCCAAAACTGTCATTGCTGAGGTTAATCCTAATATGCCCAGGACTTATGGAGATACATTCGTTCATGTCTCGCAATTTGACTATATAGTGGAAGGAAACGGTCCAATTCTGGAGTTGACTCGATTTGCTCAGAAAAACGTTATCCTGGATAAGATTGGGGAAAATGTCGCCTCGATGGTCAGAGATGGGGATACATTGCAAATGGGAGCGGGTATGCTTCCAGATGCTATCCTGTCCTACTTGAATGTAAAAAATGACCTGGGGATTCATACGGAAGTGGTGTCCGACGGTCTGATCGAACTGATTGAAGCCGGCATTGTGAACTGTAAAAATAAGACTCTTCACCCTGACAAAGTTGTGGCGACTTTCGTGTATGGCACTCGAAAAATGTATGACTATGTGGATAATAATCCGTTTTTCACTCTTTATCCAGTTGACTATGTTAACAATCCATTCGTTATAAGCCGTAATGACAATATGGTGTCGATTAATTCCGCATTGGAAGTGGACCTGCTGGGGCAGGTAGCCGCTGAGTCTCTTGGGCCTAAGCAGTTCAGTGGCATTGGTGGGCAGCT
>Ga0187867_10004250_pt1 | contig 11148 bp, 5 predicted proteins | sample June2016WEW_13_1_FD_132976 | JGI IMG/M metagenome (GOLD analysis project Ga0187867, IMG submission 132976) | Peatland microbial communities from SPRUCE experiment site at the Marcell Experimental Forest, Minnesota, USA - June2016WEW_13_10 | ecosystem: Environmental > Terrestrial > Soil >... | reverse complement strand
GCCCGGTGATCGCGGCGGCGGCGTTTCGCGTGCACATTTCAGGGCCGTTCGTGGTGGGCGGGATCATCATCTTTCTGGCGGCCTTGTGGACGGGGGGATTGAGGGCGGGGAGCAACGACACGTCGCCATTCCCGCTGCCGGCCGACGCATCAGCGGCGGAATCGGTATGATGTCGGCTTCGTCATGAGCCTGCCGGTTTTTTCCAATCCACCTGTGGAGGTCCCTCTGTGGGAGCGGCGTTGGGCGGGGCCGGCCGTCGTCGCCGGCGCGTTCCTGGCCATGCTCGTCTGGACGTGGCAGAAATGGGCGGACGTCCTGGTCGATTTCGCGGTGCAGCTTTACGTCCCGTGGCAACTGGCCCAGGGCAAGGTGCTCTATCGCGACATCGCCCATTACACCGGGCCGATTTCGGTCTATTACAACGCGCTGGCGTTTCGCGCCTTCGGCGCCAACCTGCGTGTCCTGGAATTGGCCAATCTTCCGATCCTCATCGGAATCGTGATCGTGATTTACCGGCTGGCTTGGCGGCTGGGAGGGCGGCTGTGCGCGGTTGTCTGTGCGGTCTCGTTCCTGACGCTGTTCGCATTCGCGCATCTCACGATCGCCGGGAATTATAATTTCGTCTGTCCTTACGAATATGAGTACACGCACGCCACGCTGCTGAGCCTGGGGTGCGTGATGTTCCTGCATCGGGCGGTCAGGGGACGGCGAAGAGACGATTCGGCGATGGCCGGATTTTTGGCTGGGCTGATATTTCTGACGCGCGCGGAATTTTTTGTGGCGGCGATGGCCGCCGCCGTGGTGGCGCTGGGATTGCTGGGCACGATCGACCGGCGAGCGTTGCGGGAATCGGCGGTGGTCTTCGTCCTCGCCGCCGCCATGCCGCCGCTGATCAGCGTCAGCGTGCTGCACCGCGCCATGCCGCTGGCGCTGGCCATTCACGGCACGCTGGGCATGTGGCCGGCGCTGCTGAACGGGAGCGTATCGGGACAGCGATTCTATCGGCACAGCATGGGATTGGACGATCTGCCGCGAAGTTTTGGGCTTTTTTCGGCGTGGTGCGCCGCGTGGTGCGTTCCGATCGCGGGATTCGCGGCGTGGGCGGCGACGGCGAAATCCCGCAGGCCCGCTTGGGTCCTGTGCCTGACGTTCTTTCTCGGAGCGATCTTCGCGGGCTGGCAATGGCGACATCGCGACTGGGCCTCGATGTTTCGGCCGCTGCCGCTGGTGGCCGCGGCGGTCGTCGTCGTGGCGATCATTCGCTTTTACCGCCGGCGAGATCAGCCGGACGAATCCGGTCTGGCGGCGATTTTCGGGATTTTTAGCCTGGTTCTTCTGGGAAAAGTGTTTCTGTATGCCCGGATCATCCACTACGGCTGCTGGCTGGCGATGCCGGCGACGATGCTGCTGGTGATCGCGCTGTTCGGCTGGGCGCCGGCGGGGTTGCGGCGGATCGGCGGGTGCGCGGGCGTGTTCGTCGCGGGGATCGGCGGAACGTGGACGGTTGTCCTGCTCGTGCACCTGGCGATCACGCATACGGCCATGAAACAGCTGACCGTTTCCGTCGGAACCGGGCCGGATCAATTCTGGGCGGACCGGATCCGCGGCGATTGCGTGAACAAGGCGCTGCTGGCGGCGGAACAGATCATCCCGGCGGACAAATCGCTGGCGTGTTTCCCGGAGGGGATCACGATCAATTACCTGGCCCGGCTGCGCACGGCGACGGGGTACGTCAACTTCAACCCACCGGATTTGCTGCTGTTCGGGGAGGACCGAATGCTGGAGGCTTTGAAGGATTCGCCGCCGGATTACGTTTTCCTGGTTCACAAGGATACGAGCGAGTTCGGCGAGAGATTTTTCGGGCGGGATTACGGGCGGAAGATTTTCGCGTGGATCGAGGAGAACTACCAGGAACAGCCGCTGCCGATGCTCGATCTGGGCGCCGAGCCGCTGCGGGACGAGCACTTCGGCATTCGGCTGCTGATTCCGCGGCGGCCGGGAGAGGGGCAGCGGCGGTTGATCTACGGGCCACCGGAAGCGGCGCCGGCGGATTCGACGGCGTCGCGGGAATAAATGAATATGGTGTATCCGGCCACGGCGACGGGCGCCTTGGCCTGCAACGCCTTGCCATATCGCAAGCCGATCCAGGTGCGTTCATTGCGATTTGTGGCGGGGTCCCAGCGGGTTACGATGCGCGCCTTCAAACCGTCGAGAAAGTAGCTGCTGACGGCGACATACTCCGCGTCGCTGCGTTGGATAATCGGAGTGTAATGAATGCCATAGGCGGCCGGATCGACCAAGCCGAAATAGGTCAGCGTGACGTCGGAGACCTGGTTGTCCTGCATCCAATGGCGCAAGTCGATGAGGCCCTGGCCCCAGTCGAAATCGGAATCGCTGAGCAGCCTCCAGCCGTTGGACGGCCCCCCCACCGCGAAATTGACGAAGGTGAGGAACCGGGGACAAACCCAGAGGGTTTCGACGGCCAAGAGGCCCAGCAGGGCATCGCGGAGATAGGGAAGAAACGATCGGGTTTTGGCGGGGTTTCGGCGATCGACGGACCAAATCCGGGAAATGAGGATGAATGCCAGGGGAAAGGCCGGCAGGAGATAGCGCGTGCCGATATTCAGGTCTCCCACGGCGATGACGCCGAGGAGAAAGAAGGCCAGGGCGAGGAAGACGCTCCATTCGCCGGCGCGTCTGGCGGGCGGCGGGCGGCCGCGGGAACCGAGCTTTGACGCCACGGCGGCGGCGAGCAACAGGAGCATCGCGACGGGGAGTTTGCAGAGGAGGGCGGCGGGGAAATAGTACCAGCGCGAACCCAGATAGACATCGCCGAAAAGAAAGGCCTCGTAACCGGGTTGGGAATCGAATTTCTGGGCGTCGATGCCGAGCAGGAGCAAGCGAGGAAGCGGCGAGGGGAAGCCTGCCGGCAGTTCCTGCCGGAGACGCTGGAGAAAATCAGAGTCGAAGGTGAAGGAGGCGAGGGGACGGGCGGTGCCGCGGAAGGCGTAGATCGCGTTGAGCAGGAGGAGGGTGGCGAGGCCGAGGGCGCCCCAGGCGGCGGGGAGGAGCCAGCGTCGGCGGGGATTGCGCCAGGGGACGAAGGGAAGCGACATCGCGAGCATCATGGGCCAGAGCAGGACGGCGGAGAACTTGCAAAGATGGGCCGCCAGCAAAGCGGCGCAGAGGAGCATCCAGCGGCGGAGCGAGGGGGAGCGGCAGAACCTCCACCAGAGCCAGCAGGAGAGGAGCATGGCGGCGGCGGTGCCGACGTCCGTGGTGACGAGCGCGCCGTGGGCCAGGACGGTGGGATTGAGGCAATACATGGCACAGGCGGGCATGGCGCTGCGCCAGCCGTAGAGGCGGTTGGTCCAGCGGTAGGTGATCCAGCCGGCAAAACAGGAGATGGGGATCATCCCCAGCCGGGCCAGGAGCAACAGGAACGGGAAGCGGGAGAAGTTGGCGGCGACGAAAGCGTCGGCGTAAAGCCAATGGCGCTCGACGATGGGCCGCTGGTCCACCTGAGCGGTGGATGGGGCGTGGGCGCCGGCGAGAACGGCGGGGACGGCGGCCCAAAGCCGCAAGAGGGGCGGGCTGAGGCTGTAGACGGAAAGATCGTGATGGGTCCAGTACTCGACACCGGCGGCAAGGTGGGCAGGCTCATCGAACGTCGCCGAATTGCCCGCCGCCGAATAAGCCAAGAGCGCCGCGTGCGCCGCCAGAAGCGTTGCACAGGCGATTGTGGACAACCGTCTTCTATCTATCCGAACCTCACTTGTTGGTGCTGCTGGTCAGGAGGGGGAAGTTCTTGGCTTCGATCTCCTTGTTGATGAGGATCGTGGGCTTGATCAGGATCAACAGAACCTGTTCATCGTTGGACTCGGAGGAATTGGTGGTGAGGCGTTTGAGGAAGGGAATCTTGGAAAGTCCCGGGACTCCGGCCTCAAGATTGATTTCGCCGGCGACGGTGACGCCGCCGAGCATGAGCGTTCCGCCGTCGGGAATGGTGACGCGCGTTCGGACCTCGGTCCTTAATTCGGTGGCCTCCTGAATGCTCAGGGTGGGGGCGACGAATCCGCCGGTGCCGATGACGGTAGTCCCGGTGGTATTGGGGGTGGTCGTCCCGCCGCCGGAGACTTCGAAGGTGTAGGTGTTGAATCCGAGGAAGGAGTCGAGTTGGGGATCGACGTCGAGGGTGACGTATTTGCGATCGGCGCTGACGAGAGCGCGTTCGATGACCAACTGCACGCCGTCGGTGGCGTCCTGGACGACGGGCGCCGCAATGGCGGCCCCGGTGGCCACGGAGACGTTCAGGCTTGCAACGTAGGGAATGTACTCGATCTGGTACATCGTGGCGCCCTGGCCGTTCTGAAGCGTCACGCGTGGAGCGTGAACGACGCTGAGCCGAGAGGACGCCTCCACGGCGCTGACGATCAGACCGACCTCGAAGTCGTCAAGATAGCTTCCGCTGATGCCCAAGCCCCTAATGGGATTGGTTCCAATGGAGCCGGGCAGGCCGGTGGACGGAGTGGCTGTAAAGCCGGAAGTCCCATTGGTGATCGTGATGGGGGAGAAACGGTTGGGGTTCTTGGAGTTAATCGTGAGGCTCAGGTTGACGCCGACGCTGTCAAGAAAGTGCCGGGACACCGACAGGAACCGTGCCTCGATGGAAACCTGCACGGCCTGGGCTTCGCGAAGCTGAGTCAAGAGATTGGCGATCTTGTCGTGAACCTCGGAGGTCTGGGTAATGATCAGTTGATTGTTGAAGTCGTCGATCTGGCCGTAGCCGTTGGGATCGTTGTCCTTCCAGGAACTGAACTCGACGGTGCTCTCGATTTTTTTCTTGATGTCGAGCAGTTGCTGCTGACGGGTGGAGGTGTTGTTCTGTCCCTGGCTGTTTTGGGTCAGGGTGCTGGAGCCGCCGCCGCCGCCGCTGCCGGCAATCTGCGCGGAGCCGCCGGAGAGGTTCGAAATCGTCGGGTCGAAATTCGGATTGATGAGCAGATCGGTGATGTCGTAAACGCGGGTGACGACGACCTTGTTCAGTTCATCGGCGGTGGAGACGGTGATGACGCCTTCGTCGATGGTGTAAGCCAGTTTGCCGGCGCCGGCCTCCTGAAGAATGATGTCGAGCACTTTGGAGAACTTGACGTCGCGGAGGGTGACGGAAACCTGGGTGGACTGCTTGTCGATGCCGGCGGCCTCGAGCGCTTTCCAGTTGACGAGGATGTTGGCGCCGGTGATGTCGCGCAGGAAGTCGATGGCGTCGCTGAGGGCCACCTGCGGAAGCTGCACGCTGGGCAGGCGCTTATCAAGGAGCACTTGCACGGCCTGGTCTTCCTTGCTGACGTTGCTGTTTTTGGCCTCGGCGTCGCGCAGGGTGGAAATATCCGGCCAGTTTTCCGGGAAGCGGAAAATATCGCCGTAAGGGATCTGGGCTTCATCCACCTGGTTCAGAGTCCGCTCCAGGTTGTAATCGAACTCTTCGCGATAATGCCGCTGTTCCTGGATGATGGCCTTGTCCTCGACGAACTGGCGAATGCCGAGGGCATAGTCATTTTGGGGATCGATGGTGAGGATTTGGTCGAGGACGCCGAGGGCGGCGGCATAATTCTGCTGCTCGATCTGGGCGCGTGAAAGCTTGATATAAGCCGCGACGGCCGCTTCCCGCCGATGGCGGTCCTGTTCCTCGGTGATTTCCTGTTGCCTGGCGGCGCTGACGGCCCGCTCCGAGGCCGCGCGGCGTTCATAGGCCGCCTTGGCCTGATTCAGAGCGAGCGTGGCCCGTTGGATGGCCGCGTCTTTTTGGCGCAGGTCTTCGGCATTGAAGATGGTGGGGTCTTCATCCCTGGCGGCCTGTGCGGTGGCGATGTCGTTTTCGGCCTGTGCGAACTGATTGGCGGCGGTGTCGGCGCGAGCTTGATCGATGGCGGTGCTGAACTTGTAGTTGATGGCCTCGATGGCGACCCTGATCTGCTGCTCGGTGCGGGTGAGGGTGACGCCGCCCTGATTGGGCGCACGGCCGGTTTTGGCCAGCAGACGGTCGCGGCCCTGGACGGCCTGCGAATTGGTCGGGTCGAGGTCCACGGCCTGGGTGTAATCGCTCAGTGCTTCCTGATCGTTGCCGGCCGATTCCGCCTTCTTTCCAAGGTCGACCAGACCCTGGGCCTTGTAAACGCGCTGCTGCTCGGCCAGGCGATCAATCTCCGCCTGGTGTGCAAGCTGCTCAGAGGAGGATCCGCCCGAAGTGGATTGCGTGGAGACGGAATCGCTCGCCAGAGCGACGGTCTGGGCCGGCGGGTTGGCGGTCGCGGCAACGGCGCCGGCCTGGGCCTGGTTCTGGGAGGCATCGGCTTCGTCCATCCGCTTGAGGTAATCCGAGGGAGAAAGGCCCTCAAGATCACTCGGCTGGAATCCAAGATCCCGCGCCTTGGTGAAATCCGCGCGGGCGCCGTCCATGTCGCCGTCACGATATTCCTGGCGGGCGCGATCGTAAGCGTCGCGGCCGTCGGTGTTGGCCTTGGTGACGTATTTGCGCTCGCCCGCGTCCATCTTGCCGAGATACTCGGCGGGGCTGGCTTCCAGGAATCCTCCGGTGAAGCCCAACTGCTGGGCTTTGAGGAAATCCGCGCGCGCCTGCTGCCATAGGCCGCTACGATATTCGCTCACGGCCTGGCGGTAGGCGGCCTTGCCGTCCGGGGAAACGTTCGCCTGCGTCACCGCCAGATGCGACAACTCCTGTTGGGCGGCCTGGCGAGTTCCGGCATCGGCGCGGGGATTGTTCAACACGGCGTTGTAATGGGCTTGGGCGTCGGCAATGTGGTTGGCCTTGCGCGACTCATCTCCGCGGGCCAGTTCCGTGCGGGCATCGCGCCGCTGCGTCGCCGCCTCGTTGGCCTTCGACAAAATGCTGACCCATGTCTGGCGGTCCTGGTCGCTAAGCGATTGGACGCTGACTTCCTGGAGGGTGGCGACGGATTCTTCGTACTGTCCCTGGTTGTATTGGTCGATTCCGAGCTTCAAGAGATCGGCATTGGACGGGGTCGCCCGCGAATCTGGGGAACCTGAGCCGCCGGTCGATGGGTCAGCGTAGAGCCGGCTGAAAGTTGAAAGCCCCGAAGGCAGCGCCATGGATGCCGCCGCCGCCAAACCGAAGCACGCCAATTTCTTGCGACGAATCATGACGGTAGACCTGCTTTCACGACGGACAAAATCTCCAGTGGAATGATGGTTCAAAGCGCTGGGCTGAGCCGTGGGATCGAACAACACGTGATCCTCCTCAATTGATGACACCTTGCGACTCGCTGGCTGGATACGTAAGGCATGCAAAGGTAAGACGTTGCGTGAAAGACGCCTGTGCCTGACAACCCTCGATACGGAAGGCGAAGCCGTCCGTGACGGCCCTCCATTTTGGTCTGGGCGCAGGCACTGACTTTGGCGCCAAGACCAAGCAAAGTGAGTCTAAACAAAGACTAGCAGCGATGCAAATAAAATTGAGCCTCTCAACGTCAGCCACGGCGTCAACCAGATGCCCCGGCGCATATTCTGCGCCCTTCGCAGGGGTGCACGGGTCGGGTTCTTTAGAATCGTCTTATCAGGGGGGGATTCAGCACTTTTCTCGGGCGGGCGGGTTATTACCCAAGGCCATCGCATTTGAGCGTGCGGTTTTCGTTCAAGGGTTCAAGGGTTCAAGGGTTCAAGGGAAAACGTTCACTTTGAACCCTTGAACCCTTGAACACCATCGCCCAATGCGATGGCTCTGAGTCATTCCCACTCAATCGTCGCCGGGGGCTTGGAACTGATGTCGTAAACGACCCGGTTCACACCGCGCACCTCGTTGATGATTCGATTGCTCATCTGTGCCAGAACGTCGAAGGGAATCCTGGCCCAATCGGCGGTCATGAAATCCTGGCTCTCGATGGCCCGAATCGCGATCACCCCGTCATAGCTGCGAGCATCGCCCATCACCCCCACCGTGCCGATGGGGAGGTAAACGGCAAAGACCTGGGCGGTCTTGCGGTAAAGATTGGCCGCGATCAACTCCTCAAGGACAATCTCATCGGCGTCGCGGAGGATTCGCAAGGTCTCGGCGGTGATCTTGCCGATCGTCCGCACGGCAAGCCCCGGACCAGGGAACGGATGCCGCCAGACAATCGATTCCGGCAAACCCAGGACCTCCCCCACCTGCCGGACCTCGTCCTTGAACAAATCCCTCAGCGGCTCGACAAGTTCGAAGCCCAATTGCTCCGGCAACCCGCCGACGTTGTGATGCAGCTTGATGTTGGCGGCGGTGCCGGCATATCCGTGGCCGCTCTCAATGACGTCCGGATAAAGCGTGCCCTGGGCCAGGAAACGCGCGCCCTGGATCGATTGCGCCCCGCGCTTGAATGCTTCGATGAACTCGCGGCCAATGATCTTGCGCTTCTGCTGCGGATCGGTCACGTCCTCCAAGGCCGAGAGAAACTGGCCGGAGGCATCGAGCGTTTTCAGATTGATCTTGAAGTGATCGCCAAACGTGGCTTCGACCAGTTGCCGCTCGTTCTTCCGGAGCAATCCGTTGTCGACGAAGATGCAGGTGAGTTGATCGCCGATGGCCTTGTGCAACAGGGCGGCGACGACGGAGCTGTCCACGCCGCCGGATAGGCCGCAGATCACCTTGCCGTCGCCCACCTGTCGGCGAATGCGCGCGATTGCCTGCTCGACGAAGTTGCCCATCGTCCAGGTGCCGGCGCATTGGCAGATTTCGTAAAGGAAATTCTGGAAAATCTGCTCGCCCCGCGGGGTGTGCGTCACCTCGGGATGAAACTGGACGCCGTAGAACGGCCGGCTGACGTGGCGGGCGGCGGCGAAGCAGCAGGTCGGCGTCGTGGCGAGGGCGACGAAATCGGCGGTCAATTCGTTCACCTGGTCGCCATGGCTCATCCAAACGGTGGTGTCTTGGGGCAACCCGCGCAGGAGCGGATCGTCGGCCACGATGTGCAGCCGGACCCGGCCAAATTCCCGAGCCTTGGCCGGCTTCACCTGTCCGCCGAGAATCTGGCAACCCAATTGCATCCCGTAACAAATCCCCAAAATCGGCACGCCGAGATCGAAAATCTTGGGATCACACCGGGGGGCGTTCGGCTCATACACGCTGCTCGGGCCGCCGGAGAGAATGATGCCCTTGGGATTGCGTTTTTTGAGCTCCTCAGCGGGAATGTCCGGCCGGACCAATTCGCTGTAAACACCCTTTTCGCGCACCCGGCGGGCGATGAGCTGGGCGTATTGCGCTCCGAAATCAAGAATGGGAATGAACTGGTCGTGAGGCATTGGGAAGTAATAGCGGGGGAAGGGGGATGTGGCAAGGGGAGGGTTCAAGGGTTCAAGGGTTCAAGGGTTCAAGGGTTTAAGGGTTCAAGGGTTCAAGGGTTCAAGGGTTCAAGGGTTCAAGGGTTCAAGGGTTCAAGGGTTCAAGGGTTCAAGGGTTTAAGGGTTCAAGGGCTTTGGGGGGGCTTGGGAAGATACTGGTTTAGCATGGATTGGAATTCCTTGGATAGGCCCGGAGGGGTGTATTTGGGGCCGCGTAATGGGGAACGGCGAAGATAGGCGATCAAATTGCTTAACATCGCGCTGATGCGACGACAGTCGCCGTTGAGACGGGCGGAGGCTTGAGGATCGATGTATTTCTGGTCGGCGGCGATCATTAGTTGGGCGCGAATCTCGCCGCACGATCCCTTGGCAATGTAGAGAAACTGGATGAGTTCGACGTTGCCGCCGCGCTCGAAACCCTCGGCGATGTTGGAGAGGATGGAGACGGCGGCGCGGCGAATTTGATCGACTAGTCCCCGGTCGCGGCGGAAATCCGGCTGGCGAGTGAGTTGGTAAACCTCATTGACCAGTTGGCGCGATCGCTTAAAAACGGCCATATCCTCAAATGTCTTGGCCGGCTCGCCCATAGGCAATCCTCATCCCTTGAACTCTTGAACCTTTGAACTCTTGAACCTGCCGCCGCTGCGGAATCAATCGTAATCGTCGGGGATGGAATCGAGATCGCGATGACTTCGCGGGCGGATTACCGGCTGCGGGGCGACGGGTTCGTCCTGGACGAGATGATGGTCGGCCGAACCGGTTGGCGTGAGGGTGGGCTCCTCGCGGGCGCGGGGTTCATCCTGGCGGGGAGTCCGAACGGGCGTGGCGCCGGCGGCGGGCGAGGGCAACGGTGGCGCCGGGGTTTGCTCGGAATCGAGGCGGCGGCCGCGACGGCGCCGGCCGCCGCGACGGCGGCGACGGCGAGGTGCGCCCTCGGCAGCGGCGGGGAATTGCTCGGCGGGGAATTTCTCGTTGCCGGGTTCGGGCGCAATTTCATCCGGGGGCAAATCGGCGGGTCCTTCGATTTCGCCATGGGCGTCGGAGACGGATTGGTCGGCGGGAGGTGCGGGGAGCGGAGGTTTGTTTTGGAAATCGGGGCGGCCTCTTCCGCGTCCCCGGCCGCGGCGGCCACGTCGGCGGCGGCGTCCGGCGGGTGGTTGCTCGTCGCCGGAATCGCCGGGGCGTTGAGGGGATTCCGAAATCTCGATGGTTTCCTCACGAGCGATTTCGCCGGTGACGGCTTCGGCGGGCGGGACCGGCTGGTCGTCGGTCTGGGAATGGGCGGCATCGGATTCGGAATCATCCGCGGAGGCTTTGCCTTCCGCTACGGCCTGATCGCGGCGATCGAGTTCCTCCTCGACGTTCTCGATGTCGAATTTGTCTTCGTCGGATTCTTCGGGGAGAGGCTCGGGCGGCCGGCGATAGGGGCGGAGGTCGGGAGCGCGTTGTTGGCGCTGGTCGCGTCGCGGGGGTGGCTGGCGGAAGCGTGCGTCGCGGCCGGGCCGCGGAGCGGGATGCGCCAGGGCCGGCGGGGCCATTCCCAGTTCCTGGAGATAGACGTGGGAGTTGTGGGCGTCGAAAAGCTCGATCCGGGCCTCGTCGAGGGCGACGGTCGTATCGGAGCGGATGACGACTTTTTTATTGAACTGCTCTTCGAGCTTGACGATCTGCGCCCGCTTGCGGTTTTCGAGGTAGAAGGCGACGTCGGGACAGACGGTCATTTCCACGCGGGCGACCTTGAGATCGTTCATGGAAATGGCGAGCCGGCGCATGACGTCGAGGCTCATGCTTTCGGGGGTC
>Ga0187867_10004248_pt1 | contig 11149 bp, 13 predicted proteins | sample June2016WEW_13_1_FD_132976 | JGI IMG/M metagenome (GOLD analysis project Ga0187867, IMG submission 132976) | Peatland microbial communities from SPRUCE experiment site at the Marcell Experimental Forest, Minnesota, USA - June2016WEW_13_10 | ecosystem: Environmental > Terrestrial > Soil >... | reverse complement strand
AGCGGCACGTAGAGCTTGGCGCCGGCGGCATACTCGAGCAGCATGTAGTCGCCCTGGGCTTCGCCGTGGTCGATTTCGCGCAGGCCGAGGAAGCGGGCGACGCCATGTTCGGCGTGTACCACGTAGTCGCCGGGCTTAAGATCGATCAGGTCTGGCGAGAAAGTGGCCAGGGCGGATTTGCCGGCGGGCGCGCGCGCGACCAGTTCGGAGGTGTCGAATAGATCTTCGCTGCCGAAGATGGCGAGTGAGGCGTCGCGGAAGACCACGCCGCGGCGGACTGCGCCCCGGATCAGGTAGATGGACGCAACCGTTCCGGCCATGTAGGCGCGTCCGGCGAGGTATTCGGGCGTGGAGTCGGACTGGTCCAGGCCAAGCTGATAGGGGACGCCGTACTCGTTGAAGATATCGGCGACGCGCTCGACCGCGCCGGTCGATTCCGCGAAAAATGCCACGCGCGAGCCGGCTTCGGCTAAGTTGCGCGCCTCCGCGATGGCCACAGGCATGTTGCCGTGGAAAGCCAGCGCGGGACGCGTGGGGATGTAGAAGCTGGCCGTGTTTTGCGCGGCGCCGGTTTCGAGTTCGCCGATTACTTCCAGCTCTTCGAGAGCGATTTGCGGTGCATTGGCGGCTTCGCGCGCCAAATCTTCCCAGTGGAAAAACACGCTGGCGGGATCGTACGCCGGCGAGGGGGGCGTTTGGTCGAGCCGCTTCCAAAGGCGTTCGGCGGCGGCGGCCACTTGCGCGGGTTCGTCCCACAGGATCAGAGGCCGGTCGAGCAGCGAGAACACGGAGTGGCGGCGCGGGCGAACCATGGGAACCAGAAGCTCCCAGCCGGGGAAAGGCTCGCCCGGCAGCGGCAGATCGCGGGCGGCCACACCGGATTCTTGCGAGCGCGCGGCCAGCTCCGCCAACAGGGCGCGCGATTTTTGGTATTCGGTCAACGGCAGCAGCAGGGCGTCTTCGATCTTGGTAATCGAGCGCTGCGATTCGACGTCGAAGCGGCGGATGGATTCGATCAGATCGCCAAACAGATCGATGCGGACGGGCTTGGCGGATTCCGGCGAGAAGACGTCGAGGATGCCGCCGCGCACCGAATATTCGCCGACCATTTCGACTGGTTCGCGGCGCTCATATCCTACGCTTTCCAGGTGGGCGATTACATCCTGCAAAGGCACTTCGTCGCCTACGCGGAGCGTAAGGGCGAGCTGGCGGTAGAAGTCGCCGGACTCGATGCGCGGCAGGGCCGACGCCACGGGCATGATGGTGATGGGCACGCGGCGGGTAGCCAGGCGCCAGAGGCCGATGGCGCGCTGCTCGCAGATTTCGGCGTGCGGCGACATGCCCTGCAGCGGAAGCACGTCGAGGGCAGGGAGGAGTTGCGGACCGGCGGCATCGCGGCTGGCGATCAGGAGGTTGTAGAACGTTTCCACGGCTTCGAACAGCTCTTCGGCGCGCTTGTTGCCGTCCACGATAAGGGCCAGGGGACGTTCGGTCATCTGCCAGAGCAGGATGGAATAGATGGCTTTGGCGGTGGTGGTGAGGCCGGAAAGAGACACGCTGCCGCCGGACGGGAGGCGCCGGAGCAACTCCTGAAAAGCCGGGTGACGGCTCAGGCTAAGGAAGAGGTCACGTATGGCAGGTTGGATCAATTGCGCGGGGATTCCAATTTCGAGTGTATCAAAGACGTATTGGCCGCAGATGAACGCAGAACAACGCAGATAAGGCTTGCACGGCGGCCGGAGATTCGCTTAGACTCTACTGATGCCATGGAGAAATCTCCCCTGAAGAAGGCACGTATGGCGCTGCTGGGATCGGCGTTCATGGCTGCGTCGCTTCAAGCGCAGAACCCGGTGGGCGACTGGCATGGGGAGCTCAATGTTAACGGCGCCGTGCTGCACTTGGTCGTGCACTTCCGCCAGGACAGCGCCGGCCGGCTGAAAGCCTCGGTCGATAGTCCCGACCAGGGGGTATCGGCGATTCCCGTTACGTCGGTGTCGGTCGCGGATTCGGTCCTAAAGATGGACATGCCCTCCATCGGCGGCGCTTACGAAGGGCGCATTTCCGCCGACCGCCAGAGCATCGAGGGTAGTTGGTCGCAACCTGCCGGGAGACTGCCGCTGGTCCTGACGCCACAGAGTGCGACTCGCGAGGAGACCTGGCAGGGGACCATCGAGGCAGCAGGAGGGCCGGCCTTTCGTATCGTCCTGCACCTGGCGAAGGCCGAAGGCGGCGGCCTGAGAGCGTCGATTGACAGCCTGGACCAGGGAGCTTACGGAATCGCGGTGGCGGCCGCCACGGAGAAAGGCTCGATTCTGCGGCTGGAATTGCCAGGCATCGGCGCTTCGTTCGAAGGGCATGTGGCTGCCGGGCGAGAGACGATTGACGGTACATGGTCGCAAGGCGGTGGTGTTGCACCGCTGGTTTTGGAACGCACTGGCGGGGGCCTTCGCGCGGCCGCACCCAGCGGTATCGCGGGAATCTGGCAAGGCGCGATCGAAACTCCGGGAGCGCGGCTGCGTCTGCAACTGCACGTGTATGCCGGGGAGAATGGGCAGTTCGGCGGCAAACTCGACAGCCTGGACCAAGGCGTAAACGGCCTCGGCTGCGCGAATATCACGCTGCAGGGGAGCGCATTCCACTTCGAGATTCCTTCCATTGGCGCCGCGTACGACGGCACGCTGAACGCGGCTCGCGATGCGGCGCAGGGAGCGTGGACACAGAAGGGTGTCACGCACGAACTGAATTTCAAACGCGCCAACCATCCGGATGCGCTGCGGCGTCCGCAGAATCCCACGAAGCCATATCCGTACACGGAAGAAGAGGTCAGTTACCCGAACGCGAAAGCGGGCATCGCGCTGGCGGGCGCCCTGACGATTCCGCGCGGCCCCGGGCCGTTCCCCGCGGCGCTGCTGATCGCCGGATCGGGACAGCAGATGCGCGACGAGATGGTCGCGGGACACAGTGTTTTCCTGGTGCTGGCGGACAGTCTGACGCGCCAGGGTATTGCCGTTTTGCGGGCGGACAAGCGCGGCGTGGGAAAATCGACGGGCAATTACGCGCTGGCCACCAGTGCGGATTTTGCGGACGATGCGGAGGCGGGCGTCGCTTACCTGAAAACGCGCAGGGAAATCGATCGGAGGAGGATTGGGTTGATCGGCCACAGCGAAGGCGGCATCATCGCGCCGATGGTGGCCAGCCGTTCCAGCGACATCGCCTGGATCGTGATTCTGGCCGGAGCGGCTGTTAAGGGCGAGGATATTCTGCTGCTGCAACGCCGCCTCATCGACACGGCGGAGGGCCTGAGCGAGGGAGATGTTACGCGAAACGCGGATCTGCAGCGCAAGTCCTTCGCGATTGTTCACCAGGAGCGGGATGCTGCCGCGGCGGAGCGAACGCTCGCCGCATTATACGATGACGATCCAGCCGCGAAACAACTTTCGCCAGCGCTGCGACAGACGTCCATTCAGTTTCTCAATTCCCCATGGATGCGGTATTTTCTGGACTACGATCCGGCTCCAGCGCTGGAGAAAACGAAGTGTCCGGTACTGGCGCTGTATGGATCGAAGGATCTTCAGGTCCCGCCGGCGCAGAATCTGCCCGCGTTGAGAAAGGCGCTCGCGGCAGGCGGGAATAAGGACTTTCGCGCCGAGGAAGTGCCGGACTTGAACCACCTTTTCCAGCACGCCAAAACGGGTTCACCGAGTGAATACGCGGGTATCGAGGAGACTGTGTCGCACGCGGTGCTGGATGAGATTTGCGGATGGATACAAGCAAGGCGGGCTACGAGCCCGCCGCAGGCTACGAGCCTGCCCCACTGATATGATGGTGGAAGGCCGCATGCACGGCAGTGCGCGCATCGCCATAGTCGGCGATTTTAATCCGGAATACGAAACACACCACGCCATCAACCGTTCGCTGGAACATGCGGCGGAGGCGCTGGGTATCCGCATGGATTCCAAATGGGTGGCCACCGCATGCGCGGCGCGCGACGCGGACAAAATCTTCCGCAATTACGACGGACTGTTCATCGCGTCGGGCAGCCCATACCGCAGCATGGAAGGCGCCTTCGCGGCCATCGGTTTCGCGCGCACCCAACGTTGGCCGCTGATCGGCACTTGAGGCGGGTTTCAACATACTCTGTTAGAGTATGCCCGTAACGTGATGGGACTCGCGGACGCCGACTCGGCCGAGCATGGCGTGCCGTCGGCGAACCTGCTGATTACGGCGGTGGCGTGCCCCATGCCCGACCGATCGGCGGGCGCGCCGAACTTGCACGGCGCGGCGAGTATCCGCCTGCGGCGCGGCACGCGCGCGTGGGAGATCTATGGGCGCGACGAAGTTCGGGAGCGATACTTCTGCAATTATGAGGTGAACCCGGAGTATCGGGAGGCGCTGGAGGCCGCGGGACTGGCGTTGTCGGGCTTCTCGGAAAACGGCGACATCCGGGTGGCGGAACTGCCGGCGCATCCGTTCTTCATCGCCACGCTGTTTCAGCCGCAGTTGTCGTCGGAGGCGGGCATGCCGCATCCTTTGATTCGGGCGTTTGTGCAGGCAAGCGGCGGGCGGCCTGCGAGGCTGCCGCAGGCTACGAGCCTGCCCCACTAAGACAACTGCTTGAGCACTTCGGTGAGCACGGCTCCTAAGACTTCGAAGCTATGGGTGGCTAGTTTATCGAGAGTATCTTGCGGCGTGTGCCAGTAAGTCTTCTTCGATGTGTCGAAGTCGATTAAGTCCACGGCGTTGACTCCGAGCTTGACGAATGGCATGTGATCGTCGTCCGTGGAGCCTTCGCCCTTGTCGAAATACTTGCCGTAGCCAAAGTGTTCGGCCGTGCTCCAGATCAATTTGCGCAGCACGGGCGAGGAGTTTTCCTCGTTCATAATGCGCAGGTCTTTGCCGCCGATCATGTCCACGTTGATCAGCGCTTTGATCCGGCCGATCGTGCCATCGGCGGTCCAGCGTTCGGCCAGGTGGCGGCTGCCGTACAGGCTATCGGTATCGGACCACTCGCCGAAGGCTTCCTCGCCATCGAACCAAACCAAGTCGATATCGTCACTATGCGGCAGGCCTTCAAGCGTTTCGGCCATCTCCAGCAAGAATGCGGTGGACGAGCCGCCATCGTCCGCGCCCACGAAGCGCACGCCGGCCATCTTCTTGGTGTCGTAATGCCCAGTGAGCGCCACGATGCGACCGGAGTTACCCGGAAAGCGCGCAATGATATTGGCCATGGGAACCGTGCCGGCGGGGGTGTGCGCGGTGAAGCTGTCCTCAGTGACCTGGCAACCGCGCACGAGCTTCAACTGGGCGAGGATGAAAGCGCGCAAGTTGCGCAGCGCGGCGGATCCCGGCGGGCGCGGGCCGAACGCCACGATCTTGCGAGTGTATTCCATGGCGCGCGCGCCGCTGAATTCGTGGGCCTGTGCAGCCAGGGGCAGCCACAAGGCCGCCAGTATCAGGAGGATTTTTTTGCGGTGCATATGTATCCGAGCGTGAAGTTGCGGTCCCGGTCCAGGAAGTCCAAATAAGGGATCAGGAGCGCGGGCGGAACCAGCAACAAGGCAGCGGGAACGAAGCCGAGCCAGCGGATGCCTCCTGAGAAAAATTGTAGCCCGTTCATAAGGCGACGGGCCAGCATGCGGAAATATCCGCCCACGGGACGGATCTCGATGTCGACCATGCCGGCGCTCTCCAGCAGGTAGGCGATACCGTGCCGCGTAAAGCGAAAGTAATCGTGCGGAGCCTGGTGCACCTCCCATTCATGCGGCACGATGGCGAGCAGCGGGGCGGCGGGCGCGAGCGTGCGTGCGATCTCGCACAGCACGGATTGGGGCTCGCGCACGTGCTCCAGCGTGACGATGTTGATGGCGGCGTCGAAGCAGCCGGAGGCGAATGGCAGGCGCGCGAGATCCGCCACGGCATCCAGGCGGTTGTAATTCCAGGTGCGGTCGCCCACGGCCAGGTCCACGCCGCAATAGCGCTGGCGGGTGAAGTAGCGCGCGTGACGGGCCTCGCCGGCGCCGGCGTCGAGGACGCGCGCGTGTGCCGTCAGGCTGGCCGCGAAGGCGGCGACGGAATCCTCAATGGCGGTTTCGAAATGCAGAACGCGGCGGCTCAGCCAGGCGGGCAGGCGATCGACAATGGCGGAGTAGCTCATGCGGTCTTACGCGCTTCGATCATGATCGTAGAACCCGCATGGCAAGCCGCTTCGAGCAGGGTGAAGGGCAGGGCGGCGGCCATCAGACTGAAATGCGCCAGGTCTTTGAGCAGCGTGACGCGCGGCGTTTCAGGCAGATTTCGGACGCGGCGCGCCACGGGGTCGAGCGCGGGCGCGAGGCTGATGGCGAGTCCCGCGGGATTATCGCGCCAGGAAAAATATTTACGGCGCAGTACTTGGAAGCCGGAGGCGGCGAGCAGCGCTTCCAGGTCGCGGGCGCGGAAGTCGGTGAGATGGCGGGGCGCATCGACGCCATTCCAGCGGGAGCCGAGCAGACGGAACTGCCAACAGGCGGCGTTGGGGACTTGCACGATCAGGCGGCCCTTGGGCTTCAACAGGACGCGCGCGGACGCCAGGTAGGCGCGCGGATCGTAGACGTGTTCGAGCACATGGAACATGGTAATGCCGGCGCAGGCCGCGGCGGGGAGCGGCGCTTGGGCCAGATCGCCGCAGAGCACGGGCACGCCATTCGTGTGCCAGGCGACGGCGGCGGCCTCCGCGGAAGAATCCAGGCCGATCGCCGCGAAGCCACGCTGGCGCAACAGGTGCGGGAACAGGCCACCGCCGCAGCCGACGTCGAGTACGGGACCGGATTCTTCGGAGGCGATTAGGGCGCGGGTGACAAACCGCAGGTGGTCGCGCAGCACCAGCCGCCGGTAGCGCTCCGCTACGCGGGCGGCGAGGCTGCCATCGGGCGTATACCAATAATGCGCCGGGTAATAGCGCGGCAGATCCTGGGGCGCGGGCAGGGGCGCGAGGCGCAGCAGGCCGCAGCCCTCGCATGCCACGATTTGAAACTCGCGCTGTGTGGTTCCGTACAAGCGATCGGTGGCTGTACATCGCTCACGGAAGGCCGCGTGGCCGCACACCAGGCAGGGAATCATTTATCGCGCGGGCGCTTTCGCCGGCGTGTTTGAAAGGGTATCCGAAACAGAGGGTTCACAGGCGTACTGTTGTATTATAGCTTCAGGGGCTGCATCGAAGTTATGAATTCCGTCGGCGAAACGTTGCGCCGGGAACGTCTGCGGAAGGACTTGGCCCTGGAACAGATCTCCCGCGAAACCAAAGTCTCCGTCCGCCTGCTGGAAGCCATCGAGAAGGATCAATTCGAGTTGCTGCCGGGCGGCGTGTTCGCGAAGAGCTTTGTACGGCAGTACGCCCGCTTTCTAGGTCTGGACGAAGACGAACTGGCCGCCGAAGTGGAGAAGGCGATGCATTCCGCGGGCGATGTGCCCAGTTTCGCCGGCGCCGTATCCGAGCCGGCATTCAAGGTGCCGCCATTGGCCGAGTGGGAGGGCAGCGGACGCTCCAATTCTTCGGTCCTGCCCGCATTGGCGTTGGTGGTGGCCGTGATGCTGGTTTGTTCGGCGGTGTATGCGTGGTGGCAGCGGAGCCGCCGGCCCGCGCCTGTGACGCCGCCGGTGACCACCGCGCAAAAGGCGCCGGTTGCGCCTCCCAAGGCAGCCGAGCCCGCGCCCATCACGCCGGCGGTAGCCAGCAATCCGGAAACGGCTTCCAAGACGGAGGTGTCCACTCCCGCGGCACCGCAGGAATCGGCCCCGCTGCAGGAAACAGCGCCGGCGCCAGTGGAGATCGCCAATCCAGCGGCGACGTTGCAGGTGTCGCTGACGGCCGACGGCGACGTGTGGGTTCACGTGTGGGCGGACGGCAAGAGCGTGATGATCGGGACGTTGCCGCCGAGTATCGTGAAGACGTTTGCCGCCGTGGAAGGCCTCCGCGTTCTGATCGGCAATGCGGGCAACTTGCAGATGACCGTAAATGGGAAGCCCGCGGGGCCATTGGGGCCGAAGGGCCAAGTGCGCACTGTGGAAGTGACCCGCGACGGGGTTCACATCCTGCCGCCGCCACCCAAACCGGCGCCCGCGCCGGCTCCTGAACCGCTCTGACGCAGAGCCATTTGTTTCTTGCGCTTCTCGGTGAGCAGCAATTCGCGCCGCCTGCGTCTCTTGATGCGTCCGTCGATCTTGCGCCAGAATTTGCGGAAGTAACTGAACGCAGAGAGCATGGCGAACACCACCACGCCCCACATGAGCAGCATGGCGGGCAGCACCAGCACGGGGTAGCGGACGCTCAGCATCAGACATGAGATGGCGGCCACCTGCGACACCATTTTGGTCTTGCCCAGGTCGCTGGCTTTGATGGTGTAGCCTTCGGCGGCGGCGATGGCGCGCAATCCGGAGACGGCGAATTCGCGGCCCACGATGAGAATCACCATCCACGCCGGGACCGCGCGCTCCTGCACCAGGGCAATCAGGGCCGACGAAACCAGCAGCTTATCGGCGATGGGATCGAGCAGCGTGCCGATGGTGGTGATCTGGCGCCAGCGCCGCGCCAGATAGCCGTCCAGCAGATCGGTGCTGGCGGCGCACAGGAAGATAGCCAGGGCCAGCCAGACGTTGGTGATGGTTGCGCCACGGAAGTGCACCGCCACGCGCTCCTGGACCAGCGCGGCGACCAGCAACGGGACGAAGAAGATCCGCAAGATGGTTAGCAGGTTCGGGATATTCATCGTTCATCCCAACTATAATGCTTCCGGTAGTGGCGGGACAACTGCGGGTTGGGGTCAATTTCTATTGGGAGCGGTTTCAGTATGCCTGCAGTTCTTCTACGCGCTGGCGGCGGACTTTGATTTTGCTTTCGTTCTTACGGGCTGCCGCGAGGTCATAGGCTAGCTGCATTCCCAACCACGCCTCCTCCGTGCTGCCGAAAGCCTTGGTCAACCGGATAGCCATCTCGGGACTGATGCCACGCCGGCTTGTAGGGAGTAATTTGCTCGGATTGGCGGCCGAGCAGCCCAGAGTGGTATAACAGTCATATCAGATGCGCTTCAGCTTCGATTCTCGAAAGAGCAGGCGCCTCAGGGCGGATGCCCGGCGTGGCATAGGGTTTGAGGAGGCCCAGGAGTTGTTTTCCAGGCCCTATTGGCTAGATCGGCGATCCGACGTTCCGGAGCAGTTTGTGGCCATCGGCTGGGTCCGTGAGCGGCTGTATTCCGTCATCTTTGAGGTAAGGGAGGACGAAGAGGGCGAGATTCTGCACCTAGTGACTCTGTGGAGATCGACCAAGGAGGAGACCCGATTGTATGAAGAGAACTCGTAAGTCCGGCAAGCCAGTTTCCGCCGACGCCATTGCGAGATTGGCGGACCAGGGCAAGGATGTTTCCCGTTTCTTTAAGGGTCAAGGCCGCATGGTCCAACCCATTCAGCGCGTGAACGTGGACGTCACTGCCGCCATGCTGGACGAACTGGATAAGGCTGCGCGGGACCTAAACGTCAGCCGTCAGGCGGTCATCAAGACGCTCGTCCGGCAAGCGCTAGATCAACATTACCTGGCACAACGGGCCAGGGGACCGCAGCAGGCTTCCTAATCCGACAGATGGTAGAATCACTCTCGCGCGATGCCGGCTATATCTACGGGATCCTGGTCCGTATGTTTTTCAATGATCACCCGCCACCGCATTTTCACGCGCGATACGGCGAATTTGAAGCCACGGTTGAAATCGGCACCCTGGAGGTCCTCGAAGGCCAACTGCCACGCCGGGCTTTGAATCTGGTGCGGGAATGGGCGATGATGCATAGAGAGGAATTGTTGGAGGACTGGCGTTTCTGCCGCGAGAACGCAGTCCCGAGGAAAATGAGCCGCTGGCATGAACGGAGCCGATATTCCATGCACTGGGACGTAGTCGAAGTCAAACCCGAGCCCCACTACTGCCTCTTTGTACGATTTAGGGACGGGGTAGCCGGGCGCGTGCAGTTGCGCCCGGAAGAACTGACCGGCGCACTCGCCCCACTACGAGATGAGCGTTTCTTCGGCCAAGTGTTTATCGATTACGGTGCGGTTGCGTGGCCCGGTGAGATCGATCTGGCACCCGACGCCATGTATGCCCAGATCGCCGGTCAGCGCGACGGGCTGCAACACGTTGGATGAACCCACGCCGTTCCTGATCGCAGCAACGATTGCGGGGCCAACCAGAACAGTCGCGAGGCCACAGCATGCGCCGTGCCATGTAGGAACCGATACGCTCTTTGCAAAGGCTCACGCGGGCAGGCTAGGGCGCGTGCGAGGCCGTTCCCAGATGTACGAGCGCGCCGCTTTCAATGTCCGAGACATGCCGTAGTCGCAATCGCGCCGATAACTTCGGATGCTGGACCCGGCACGGAAATCCGTCATGCAGGCGGCCGAGCAGCCTTCTTCCAGCGGCCTTCTTCCGAACGCCGCCCCATTGCTTGAAGAAGAACGGGACGTTCGATGCCTCGCATTGTTCTTGAATCGAAAGCACCCAGGCCTCTTTCATCGGTCGGGCACCCGGGCCGCTCTCTCCACCCACGATCACCCACGAGATGCCTTTAAGAGGCAGTTCCCCGAGGTCTTCCAAAAGCGGCTCGACTGACAGGAAGCGAACGGCTGCGGGCGCCGCCTGCAAGTCTGCAATTCTAGGCAGGCCGTACTCGCAGTCTTCCACTGACACGCCCCACCAGATATGTAATTCTCTCGCCGTCTCCCGGAGCGGCCCGCAAAGCACTTCCCGCAAACGCTCGGATCGCTTGGTGAGCACCTGATATGTATGCCAGCGCGCCAGACGCATCGTCGCGGCCACTCGCTGAATGTACGACAGCGGAACGCCTTCGTGAAACAGATCGCTCATGGAGTTGACGAAAATCATTCTGGGATCACTCCAGCGGAGCGGATCTGCCAGTTTCTCCGGAATTAGCCTGAGATCGAAGCCCTGCTCAAAGGGATGGCCCTTCACCCCTCGGAACCGTTCAGAGAACCGTTCCGCATAGCAGTGCTCCTCGGGGATCACCCAAAACCGGCCATAGAGGGTCACTTCAAAACCGGCCAACGATAACCATCATTCAGGACGTTGATTTTGACGCGAGGGTGGGTACCCTCGGTCGATGTGAGCAATGTCTT
>Ga0187867_10004244_pt1 | contig 11155 bp, 7 predicted proteins | sample June2016WEW_13_1_FD_132976 | JGI IMG/M metagenome (GOLD analysis project Ga0187867, IMG submission 132976) | Peatland microbial communities from SPRUCE experiment site at the Marcell Experimental Forest, Minnesota, USA - June2016WEW_13_10 | ecosystem: Environmental > Terrestrial > Soil >... | reverse complement strand
ACCGGCAACCGTTGCTGCTGACCAAAAGGGACGTGGATATCTTTCAGCGCGCCAAAGCGGCCATTTTCGCTGCAGCAAGGGTCCTGCTATCGAAGGCTTCCATGAGCCCCAAAGAACTTAGACGCGTCTATATTGGGGGCGCTTTCGGCCATTTTCTCAACAGGGAAAGCGCGGCGGCTGTCGGACTTGTGCCCGATTTGAGTGACGATGCCATCGAACTCTGCGGCAACACTGCTTTAAGAGGGTGCGAACAACTCCTGCTGTCTCCCGGTTCTGCTCAAATTATCGAGGGATTGAGGGGCAAGGCAAAGCTTGTTAACTTGGCGCAATGCGACGAATTCGACGATTTTTTTCTGCAAGGCCTCTACCTGGGCAGGTGGGCCGTTTGAAAACGAGAGCCGGTGCTGAAGTTTTATGAAATGTTTCCAATATAGCGACAAGGACCTGCTTCAGGCCTTCATGAAGACCGCACAGTACCTGGCGGGTCTTACTACCCATGAGGACGTGTGGCGCCACATTGCAAAGTTGATGGTCAATTTCTACCGCGCCGATTCGGCCGGATTCGCCAGGCGCCGGGCAGACGGTGAAATAGAGACCCATCACATGATAACGTCCGATCTGCATCCGTGCCAATGTCTTTCCTCCAAAGAGGTCCTGGAGATCGCTTCGGAGGTTTTTGAATCCGGATTTCTTGCCTGGCGTACTTTGGGCACCTGCGAGGAATCGTATACGGTTGTTTTCCTGCCCGTCGCCATCGGCGCCCAAACTGCAGAAGTCATGCTGGTGGGCCACGCCACGGCCGGACCCGTCGAAAATGACGTGCTCAACGTCTACCTTGCGATCGCGGGCCTGGCCGGCACCACCATCACAAGGCTCATCTCCGAAACCGAACTAAAAAAGCACCGCTCTCATCTCGAAAAGTTGGTCTCGGAGCGCACGAGCGAACTCACCCTGATCCTGGGCCGCCTGGAATTGGAGATCACAGGGCACATGCAGGCCGAAAGAGAGTTAAGAACAATCCGGGACCACCTCGAGGAGCTGGTGGAGACGCGAACGGCGGAACTTGAAAAAGCAAACCGGGAACTAAAAGCCTATTCGGCAAAACTTGAGAGAATCAACGAGGAACTCAGCGAGTTTGCTTTCGTAGCCTCACACGACCTTCAAGAACCACTGCGCAAGATACAGACTTTTTGTGATATGGCTCAGCATAGATGCGCGTTTGATACTGCCGGGCGAGAATACCTGGATCGGATCCTGAGTTCGGCAACTCGAATGCGACAACTGCTGCGTGACCTGCTCCAGTTCTCAAGAGTGGCTACGATAGTGGAACCGTTCAAGGAAATCGATCTTCATAAGATCGTCAGGGAGGCTGCGGATATCTTTGAAAAAGACATACTCGAGACAGGCTGCTCGGTCGGCATTGAAAACGTGCCCGTTATCGAGGCCGATGAAACTCAGATGCTGCAACTTTTTCAAAATCTTATCGGTAACGCTCTTAAATACCGCAGCAGAGAAAGTCCGCTGATCAAAATCCGTGGAAGGCGCGATGGGAAGGAATTTTGCGAAATATCTGTAAAGGACAACGGCATCGGATTTGAACAACAATTTGAGAGACTGATTTTCAAGCCCTTCCAAAGACTCCACGGTCACAGTGAGTACGAGGGAACCGGGATGGGACTTGCCATATGCCGCAAGATCGTGGAGTTGCATGGTGGAAGCATCAGGGCCGAGAGCGAGCCGGGAAGGGGTACGACATTCGTGATCAGACTGCCTTTGAAGCGGGACAGGCAGGTGAACATTGGCGGCGGGAAGGGATCAACAGGCGATTTTAACGGCTGAGGATGACTCCTCGCGGGGCGTGGGGATATTACCAATCTCCTAAAGAGCCTGGTGGGCAAAATCGAAGCGTTGCCCACCGCCCTTAAGTTATAGGACTATTCCAAGATCGAATTGGGTGTTTACTTCGTGGTAGCATATGGGCCTCACTCCATGCTGAAATGCAATTTGCTGCACTAATCAGAGTTTTTAGTTTTAGCCCTCTTCGATGCCTGCCGATATTGTTAAATAAGGGTTCCATTGCAAGAAATGATGCCGTGCCAATTTTCTCTCTGCAAGATCCTGCCTGCAGTGGAAAACATCAACCCCAATCGTCTGGCAATTGGCAAGATGGCGCGGCAGAGGATGAACTCTTCATCCAATCCGTGGCGCCACAGTTTTCAAGTGAGGGCAGTAATGCAATCGGTAGAACTCTTGTCCCAAATGGTAATAGATGTTTTGAAAGAGCTCTCAGCGCAAAAGCGAACATTGACTGCTGCAGCTCTTAAAGAAGCTTTTTCTGGAAAAAAAGAAATTTTATCGCTGCTATCCCATGTGCCTGGCGATCCGATGAGCGAACATGGCAACGAAACGGCAACCCCTCAAAGACAACTGAGACGTGTGGAACTGAAAAGGGTAGATGATTCAACGCCCTCTGGAATTGAAATTCTGGCAAAGCTCCGAAGTGTCTTTTTGAAAATCATCGCTGGTGTCGCACCAATCGTAAAGGGTGAATATGAAAAACAATTCTCCCAACTTGAAAAAAGGATCAGCGCTTGTGAATCTTTGGAGTCGCTAGGCATAGTTGGCGGTGAGTTGGATAGCATGATAAGCTCATTAATAAATGATACTGTTGCCATGATAGCTTTCTCGAATGATTTTCTCGTTGAGCTCAGCAAAGATTTACATAAAATAGAAGAGGACTTATTTTCATGCCGGAATCACAATCGCGAAACTTATAATTTAAGTAGTGAATTCCATGACGATCTACTATTACACACTGGAGATATGAGTCATGTATTGAATGTTGGTAACAGCTTTGAAGAAACCAGTCACCTGATAACATCAAAACTTTCCGTCATAGCAAAAGCCGTTGATGTTAAACGACAGGAAGACGAAGTCAGGCTCCTGGAGGCGGATAAAAAGATTGAAGAACTCCAAAATAACGTCAAAACCTATAACCAGGAAATACTCCAGGTGCGGGAACGCGCAGATGCTCTGGAAAAGGAAGTGTTGCTCGATGAATTGACCCAAGTCAGTAACCGCCGCGCCTATGATCTACATATAATCGATGCTCTAAGGCGTTATCATAAGGATGGCGTGCCATTCAGCCTTATTGTCATCGATATAGATCACTTTAAAAGAATCAACGACAGTTATGGACATGGTTCAGGTGACAAGTGCTTACAGGAGATAGCAAAACTCATAAAGGACTCATTTCGGAAAACTGATTTTTTTGCCCGCTACGGAGGAGAGGAATTCATTGCCGTTCTTGATGGAAGCAATGCTAAGGACGCACAAAACGTGGCTGAGAAAATTCGATGCCGGATCGAAAAAGCCCGCTTCTGTCACTACGAACAGATAATACCTGTAACCATTAGTGTTGGGGTTACCGAAGTTATGCGTTCAGATACAAATGCGGAGGTTTGCTTTTCCAGAGCTGATGAGGCATTGTACCAGGCAAAAAAGGCCGGCCGGAATAGAGTCTGTGTAAATACTGATATACCACTCTGCAAAACCCGCGATGATAACTCGCAAGGTTTCCGGTTGGCGAAAGGCTTAAAGTGAGGCCCGGTCACCTAAGAGAATTTCACCCCTGTTAAGAATGTCTCCACTGCATAGCGCAAATATGTGCGGATCAACCCTAACCCAGCCCCAGTGGGGGTTCTGCGGCAAGAAGACCCCTGCGCGGGACACCGCCCCGGGTATGGATGCACACAGACCGATTTTACCCTGCAGGATAAGCGGAATAATATTCTGCCGTTAAACATTAAAAATTTGCTATTTAATAACTTCCCTACTATTTTTAAAGTATAGCTATTTATATAGCTGTTATATCCAGCCTAGGCATTAAAAGGCTATACAAATGGCAAAGAAGGCCGGGGATCAAACCACAAAAGAAACACGCGCGCGACAGCCCGAGGTTTTTGCGGACACCGGCGATGGGGGGGATCTCTTAACCTTGTCTCCGCCTGAAGCGGAAACGGCCGATACTTTTCCCATAGTGGCCCTGGGCGCCTCCGCCGGCGGGCTCGAGGCCCTAGAATCTTTCTTTTCCAATATGCCTGCCGAACCTGGACTTTCCTTCGTTGTCATCCAGCATTTATCGCCCGGGGCCAAGAGCGTTATGCGGGAGCTTTTGCAGGCTAAAACAAAGATGGCCGTCCACCGTGTGGAAAACGGGACGAAAATCGAGCCTAACAGGGTCTATGTCAATCCGCCGGGCATGGAAGTATCCCTCCTCGGCCGAACTCTTCACTCGATGGAGCCAAGACGGGACAAAGCCCCTTTATTCCCGATCGACTCCTTTTTTCGCTCTATTGCCGGAAACGAGAAGGAAAGGGCTATTTGCGTCATCCTCTCGGGGACCGGGACGGACGGCACCCTGGGGCTTAAAGCCGTCAAGGAAGAAGGCGGCGTGGTAATCGTCCAGGATGTTCATCAGGCCAAATTCGATGGGATGCCCAGGAGCGCGGTTGGAACAGGACTCGTTGATATGATCCTGCCGGTCGAGAAAATGGCCGAAGGAATTTTGAGCTATGTCAAGCGGCCTTACATAATTGTCACTGAGAAAGACGGGACAGGCTCCAAGACCCTTCAGAATCTCATCGAAAGAATACTTCTTCTGATCCGGGACCGGACCGGAGTCGATTTTACGGGCTACAAGCCGTCCTCCATCCTTCGGAGAGTAGAGCGGCGGATGGCAATGCACCAAATAGATTCCATGGAAGACTATTTTCGTTACATCGAGGAAAATCCGTCTGAAGCGAAGGCTCTCCAGAAGGATTTCCTCATCGGCGTAACCCGGTTTTTCAGAGATGCCGAAGCCTTTGAGGTCCTTTCCGAAAGGGTCTTGTCAGAGTTGATCCAAGAAAAGCGGCAAAACTCCACTCTGCGAATCTGGGTGCCCGGCTGCTCGACCGGCGAAGAAGCCATCTCAATTGCCATACTTTTTTTCGAACACATGGAAAAACTAAATCTACACCGCAGCGTCCAGATATTCGCGACCGATATCGATCCTTCCGCCATCGATCGGGCCCGGTTGGGGGAATATCCGGAGAGCATTGCATCTGACGTATCCCAAGAGCGCCTGGAGCGCTTTTTCGTAAAATCCGGAAATTTGTACAGGATAAAAAAGTCCATTTGGGAAATGATCGTCTATGCGGTCCAAAACATAGCCCAGGATACCCACTTCTCAAAACTTGACCTCATAAGCTGCCGGAACGTCCTCATCTATATGGGTATGAAGCTCCAGCGAAAGCTACTTCCCCTTTTCCACTATTCCTTGAATGAAGGCGGGTACCTCTTCCTTGGCTCCTCAGAGTCAATCGGGAGGTTTGACGATCTATTTTCCACAATCGAGACTCACTGCAAGATTTACCAGCGAAAAGACCTCGGTTCAAGAATTTGGGCCGAAACTCTTACACAAACCGAGGAGGTCTATGCAGCAATGCTCCCAACCCAAGGGCAACGAGACCACAAGAATGAAGACTTTGGCCATTTAGGCGCAAAAGCCATTGTAGACCTGTTTGCCCCATCCTATGTCATAGTCGATGAAGAATATGAGGTCCTCTTTTCACATGGTGCGGTTGAAAAATATCTGAAGCTTCCTGCAGGAGAACCGAGCTTCAACATCTTGAAGATGGCCAGGGAGAACTTGCGTCTCAAACTCGAACTGGCGCTCTATGAAGCAGCAAGGGACGGCAAGCCGGTAAGAATCGGAAACCTCGAGTTAGGGGAAAAAGGAGAATATCGGACTTTCGATCTTGCCGTTAATCCTCTTACGGAACCCAAGGGTTTGAGCGTTGTTGCCTTTATCGAAAAGGCTTCGTCCAAAAAACTGAAGGGGAAAAAGAAGGCTGCATCATCCGAGGACTTCGATCCTCATATTGCGAGACTGGAGCAGGAACTTCAGGCCTCCAGGGAGCGCCTCCAGGCTACAGTTGAAGAGGTAGAAGCTTCGAACGAGGAACTTAAGTCGGCAAACGAAGAATTGCAGTCCACAAATGAAGAGCTCAACACACTCAACTCCGAGCTTCAGAGAAGCCTCAACAGCGTCTCGGAGTTAAAAAACGATCTGAATAACCTTCTCTCAAGTACCGAGATTGCTACAATCTTCCTGGACAGCCGCCTTCACATCAGACAATTTACTCCTTTGACGACGAGAATCTTTAATCTCATTGAGAGGGATATCGGAAGATCGATCGGCGACATCACATCGAAAATTGCCGGACTTAACCTTCTCAAGACAGCTTCTGAAGTTCTGGACACCCTGCACCGGCAAAGCCAGCAAATTCAGGATGATGACGGAAACTGGTTTTCGGTCCGGGTGCTCCCTTACCGCACAATCGATAACGTGATCGATGGAATTGTGATTAACATTGTAGATATTACAGAAGTAAAACGCATTCAGATGCTTGCCGAGGATGCCGGAGAATATGCTGCGAGCATTGTCGAAGCCGTTCGAGAGCCTCTTCTGGTTCTCGATGGCGATTTTCGGGTTGTTTCAGGCAACAAAGCTTTTTATGAGTCATTCAAGACTTCCAGGCAGGAATCCGAGGGGGTCCCCTTTTACGAACTCGGCAGCGGTCAGTGGAACATTCCGGAGTTGCGGGAACTTCTCGAAAGTATCATACCTGAGAAAAGTTCGTTTCAGGATCTTAGAGTCGAGCGTGATTTCCCGCTGATCGGTCATCGAGTCATGGTCCTTAATGCCAAGCGAATCGAACAGAGGGGCAGCCGGCCGCACTTGATCCTGCTTGCGATGGGAGATATCATCGAATGTTCACCGGAGGAAAAGAATTCATCGCAGAGCTCTGGGGTGAAGGCTTGATAAAAGTTCTGATCGGAGAGCTATGGACGATTGTGATGCAAAAATTGCCGAACTTCGTCGACGGGCCATGGAGACTATAAAATCCAGGCGTTCATCGATGGAGAAGATGCCCGTAGAGGACGTGCTCAAACTTGCCGAAGAGCTGCAGATTCACCAGGTCGAGCTCGAAATGCAAAACGAAGAGCTTCGCTCCATCCAGTGGGAACTGGAGCAGTCCAGGAAAAAGTATTCCGACCTGTATGATTTCGCTCCTGTGGGCTACCTTACATTAAGTGAAGAAGGCAGAATAGTTGAAGCCAATCTAACTGCGGCAAAGCAACTGGGAATAGAAAGAAGCATCCTGATCGGAAAGCCGTTTAATCTATACGCGGCAGAGAACTACAGGGAGGAACTGCACCTTCATTTGAGGAAGGTCTTTAAAACAAAACAGCCTCACACCTGCGAGATAAAGCTTAACGGAAGGAGCCGGATCGACTGTTACGTTCAACTTGATAGTACATACTTGATGGATTCAGACGGTCAAAGTCTCAGCCGGACGACAATGACCGATATCTCGGATCGAAAAAAAGCAGAGGGAAAACTTACGGCCCTTGCGGGAAAACTTGAGTTCAGCAACCGAGAGCTCGAGCAATTTGCCTTTATTGCCTCTCATGACCTTCAGGAGCCTCTTAGAAAAATCCAGGCCTTCGGGGACCGTCTTGGGACCAAATATAGAGAAAAGCTGGACGAAGAAGGAAAAGAGTATCTCACCAGGATGCAGAATGCGGCAAAGCGGATGCAGCAGTTCATCCGCGATCTTCTTAAATATTCCCGCGTGGCTACGCATCCCGAACCAACGGACACTGTCGATCTGCGACAGACCGTAATGGAAGTGATTTCGGATCTGGAGCTGATAATTCAACGGTGGGGAGCTGATGTAGAAGTTTTTGAGTTGCCTGCCGTCAAGGTTGAAAAAAGCCAGATTCGTCAACTTTTTCAAAATCTCATTGCCAACGCACTGAAATTTCATGGCGAAAAACAGCCCCACATAAAAATATATTCCCAGCGAACCGATCATGATTGCCAGATATTCGTGGAAGATAACGGCATCGGCTTCGATGAGAAATACCTGGACCGCATATTTGCGCCTTTTCAGCGCCTTCATGGGAGGAGCGCCTATGAGGGTACCGGGATGGGACTTGCCATCTGCCGCAAGATAGCCGAACGGCATGGGGGGAGTATTACCGCGAAAAGTAAGCCGGGTGCAGGATCGACATTCATAATAACTTTACCGGTGAAGCAAGATGCCTGAGAGGCGCTTAATACTATTGATTGAAGCGGCCTTATAGTAAGTTGCGTTCAAGATGGTGCTAATATTAATGATTTCGCCATTCCGACGGAAGCCGGAACCCTGGCATTTTCCCAACTGATTGATTTTAAAGCAAAAGACACTGGACCCCGGCCCCCGGACCAGACACTTCCGGGGCAGGCTTCGCCGGGGTGACGGCCTGATACGGAGTTGCGTTCAAATCGGGTGCTTCGGGAGGGCATAAAGCCCTCCCCTACGAGAGAACCGCGCGACAGCGCCCCCAGGGGTAGAGTTTATCCCATGGTTTATCCCGTGGTTTATCCCCACACCCGCTCTTGAACGCAGCTTGGTATGAGTACTCAGAACTCATGTAGTGGATTTGTAACTCAGGACCCTAGTCCTTGATGGCTTTAAGCCAATAATTGCAAATGCTCTTGGCCGTTTGTTCCAATTTAGCAAAAATGTTTTGTTTGTCTATGACCGTATTCACCCCCAGATCATAACAGCGCTTTACGTTTTCATCGGTGTCCAAAGCTGTATATACCAGGAGCGGAATCCTTTTCAGCTCCGAATCGGTTTTGATTTCTTCTATTATTTCAAACCCGTCCCTCCTGGGCATGCAGAGATCCACAATGATGAGAGCGGGCCGATACCCAATAGGGGAGTTGGCATGGCTGCCCCGCCGGTAAAGATAGTCCATCAACTCATCACCATCCTCGACGAGATGAACGATAATGTCTTCCCGGCACCGTTCGAAGGCCTCCTTTAAAAAGAGCCGGTCATCGGCATCATCATCGGCAATAACAATTATTGGCGTTCTTTTTTCCACGGCAAAATCCCGCTGATTCTCTCTGTAGCTTTAAAGATAACAGCGGGAACCGCGAAAATGAATACCCAAGATTGATTACTTAATGCTTATAAAAATTAAGCATTAGGTAAGGCTTGCAAGATAGGCCTCTAAATTGGCTCTTTTCCCGTGTAAACCGAGTTTGCCCCTAATATGATTCCGATGCACCGAGATGGATTTTTCCGAACTACCCAGGGTTTCAGCGATTTCCTTGGTTGTTTTGCCATCTCGCACCAAGGCGGCAACTCGAATTTCGGTGGGGGTAAGATTCATCTGCTGAAACGTAAGCTTCCTGGTGAAAGTAGAAGTGATTTCTTTCAATTGAGTCTCCAAGATATCAAGCCACGTCTTCTGATTATTTTCCAGATGGCTCCCCCTGAGCTTTTCAAAATACGGGAAAACCAGGTTTTTCACATTCAAAAGAACGGCTTCTTCAAATTCTTTTCTATCCTCATCTCTCTGCCTCAGAAGGGCTTTCAAGGCCGAATTGACTTCGTTTAAATTCGCGGCATTATCGCGCAGAGCCAGCTCCATCCGCTTACGTTCAGTTATGTCGACACCTATCCCGACCAGCCATTGCGCCTGAGCAATATCAATCCGCGATTCTGTAAAAAAGTAGGCCGTTTTGCTCCCGTCTTTTGAAGTCAGGTCCGCTTCTACGCTAGTATGTCCGTTGGTAAGAACCGCAATACTCCGCACCATAGTCTCTTTGTCCTGCCCTGCAAAAAAATCCAGGAAACGCATCCTGGAAATCTCAAGAGCAGAATATCCTGAAGCTTGTTCCAAGTTTTTGTTCCATCGCAACACCTTGCCTTGTTCATCAATGAGACAGAAGATGCCCGGCAAATTGTCTATGGTCGCATCAGAGATGGTCTTCTCCCTCAGGCGACCTTCTTCTGATTTTTTGAATTCAGTAAAATCTCGAACGACCGCCAGCACGAAAAGATCCTGCTCGATTTGGAGTGGTCCGAGAGCGACAGCTACGTGGAATTCGCTACCATCCTTCCTTCTGCCATAGAGTTGAAGCTCTCTACCCATGGGACGAACGTGCGGCCCAGCCAGATACTTTCGGCGATGTTCCTTATGTTCTTCCCTGAATCGCTCCGGTAACAGGATTTCAATTGGTGTATCGAGAAGTTCATTGCGAGGATATCCGAACAGCCTCTCAGTCTGCTTATTGACCCTAATAATACGGCCGTCATGGTTGACGACCAAAATGGCATCCGGGGCAAATTCGAAAAGTCCCTCAAACATTGCCCTGACTCGATTGAGTTCCTCTTCGTACCTCTTTTTGTCTTTTTCTATTCTTTCCAACTCACTAATTCGCCGGCGCAATTCTATCAGGTCATTTATGAGCTGCTCTTTTGTCAGATCTTCAAGCGCTTTCATCTAATATGTAGCCTCTCTCTCATGTTCATTATCGCAGATTAAGCAAGAAGAGGTTGATGGTTAAACATAATCAGCACCTGCAAGATTTGCTGTCTATCAATGGCTGCGAAGCTGCGAAATAGGGTGGTAGCGGAACAAAAATTTTCGACAAAACTTCTTCGGCGTGCATTTCTCTGCCGGGAAGATAGACCCCGAGGACTCTTCTTTTGAAAGGATGATGCTTTCTGAAATGGGGATTTATCGAAAAGCAATACGAGAACGACAGTTAACTTCCGCCCAGAAAACACTCATTCTTTCTCCCCGGGCCTTTTCTCAACTAATTGATTTTAAAGATATAACCACTGAGCCCCGGCCCCCGGCCCAGACACTTCCGGGGCAGGCTTCGCCGGGGTGACGTCTATAGGGGTTTTCGCCCTGATGCGGGAATTCCAAACCTTTTTCATCAACCTGCCAGACCATTGCGCGCATAAAAAAAGCCGGAGCTTTTTATGGCTCCGGCTAATGTTCGTTGTTAAAATTTTAAACAACGCTTTGATTAGAGCTTCTTTACGTTTGTTGCGCTTGGCCCTTTGGCGCCTTTCTCTTCCGCGAAACTGACCCGATCACCCTCGCTCAGAGTCTTGAAACCCTCGCCCTCGATGGCTGAGTGATGCACGAAGACATCGTGTCCACTGTCAGCTTCAATGAAGCCATAGCCCTTTTGATCATTAAACCATTTTACTCGACCTTCCACCATTTCTTGATCCTTCTTTAAATTTTGTGT
>Ga0187867_10004240_pt1 | contig 11161 bp, 6 predicted proteins | sample June2016WEW_13_1_FD_132976 | JGI IMG/M metagenome (GOLD analysis project Ga0187867, IMG submission 132976) | Peatland microbial communities from SPRUCE experiment site at the Marcell Experimental Forest, Minnesota, USA - June2016WEW_13_10 | ecosystem: Environmental > Terrestrial > Soil >... | reverse complement strand
GGCTGATCAGCGGCGCGATGATCGTTTTATGCGGCGGGGCTTTGATTGTCACCGGCGCGATCACCGGATCGAAGACGCTACTGGTTGCAGGCATCTTCCTGGATGTCGCTGGCTCGTTCATGATTTTCGAAGGCGCTCGTGGCTGGTGCGCCCTTCGCGCCCTCGGCATCAAGACGCCAATGTAATCCGGCGCGGGAAGTGGGGCGCGGTTGCGAGCCCGGCCGAGGCTGGGGAATGCAGCGCGGTGATCTACACCCTGCTGGGCCGTTGTCGGCGTCAAGGAATCAATCCGTTCGATTATCTCAAAGATCTGTTCACGCGCCTGCCATCGGCGAAGATCATGGAGATCCAGCAGTTCACGCCCTCGGCGTGGGCTGGGGCAAAAGCGAAAGAGAAACTGATCGCTCTGGCAGCTTAACAAGTCGGGCGGACGATCGAGCTTCGCCTGCCCGTTTACAAGTTCTGCTGCATGATGATTTCGTGTTTGCCACTCAGCCGGATACGAAATACCGACCACGGCGTCGGATCCTCGCGACACGCACGAACACGGTCCCGGCAAAACGATTTCACGAACATATCGGGCTAAGGAGTTGATCCAGCGAGATGAACTTCCTGGATGGCCTTCTTGTAACAGTCGGGACAATAGCCGTGTGAGAACTGGGTGTCTGTGCGCTTTGAGATGTACGACTCGACCTGTTGCCAGTAGTTTTGGTCGTCGCGGATTTTTTTGCACACACAGCAAATGGGGAGTAATCCGGCGAGTTGAGTAACTTGGGACTGCAAATTAAGAATGCGCTCGGCAACGACCAGGCGCGCGGCCAGTTGATCCTCATCGAATGGTTTGTTGATAAAATCATCCGCTCCTGCCCGCATGCCCACCAAATAACCGCTCTTCCCACCCACAGATGTAAGCATGATGATGTAAGTGTACTTGGGCCGGTTGGCGGCGCGGATGCGGCGACACAATTCCAGTCCGTCGACATCCGGCATCACCATGTCAGAAATGAGCAAGGGGACGTTGCCGTTTTCAAACACGGTCCAGGCCTCGGCACCGTTTGCTGCAACCGTGACCTGATGACCCAATTTTTTCAGCGTGGCGCTGAGAACGATGCGTGACGTGGAATCATCATCGACAATCAAGATATTCATACCATAGCTTTCTTCGCGGTTTGTTCTTCGACTTCGTTCCTAACTCGTGCAAATTCCTGTTCCAACTGCTCCAGGCTCTCGACGGCGCCATCAACTCGTCCTGCCTCGCCGAGCGCTTCCAGTTGCCGGCAAAGTTCCGCCAGGTGTTGTGCGCCGATGTTGGCACTCGCTCCCCTGAAGGCATGCACTGCTTTCCGCAATCCCTCGGCATCGTTTATCGCTGCCCCTTCGCGGATTGCGGCGAGATAATCAACGGCACTCGAGAGGAATGCTTCGTAGATCTCGCTCAGGACAGACTGGTCGGTGGCTGCCGCCAACTCGCACAAGCGTGCCGTCACGGCAGGATCGAGAGGCGGAGCCAGTGCATCGGGCGGGGCAGTCGGTGGAGCGCTCTGCTGTCTGGATTCAACGACGGTTCCGTCGCCGGAAACCCACCGGGCGAGTGCCATTTCGAGGTCTTCCAGCCGCACCGGTTTGCTGATGTAATCATCCATGCCGGCCTCCAAGCAGCGCTCCCGGTCGCCCTGGATGGCCTTGGCCGTCATGGCCACGACTGGAACATGCCGGTCGTCGGCGTGGCGGCGGCGAATCTCCGCAGTTGCTTCGTAGCCGTCCATCTCCGGCATTTCACAATCCATGAGGACCATGTCATACGGCAGCAAGTCCAGCATCTCGACGGCTTCCTTGCCGTTGGCTGACACGTCCACCCGGCACCCGAGATTCTCCAGCATCAACCGGGCGACCTTCTGGTTGGTGGTGTTGTCGTCAGCCACCAGAACGCGAGCGTGAACCTTCCGTTCCGTCTTTCCGATGGTACGAGAGTTGCCCGGCGCCGTGCGCGTCAGCAACTGGACGGGAGATTGCCGGGTGTGCGCGCCCCACGCCTGGGCAAGCACGTCCCAAAGTTTTGATTGGCGGACCGGCTTGAGCAGACAGGCGAAAACCCCGGCTTCTTTCAGACGAGTCGTGGCATCCGGACTTCCCAGCGAGGTCAGCATGACGAGGGTGGTTGACCGCAACTCCGGGTCGGCTTTGATGGCCCGGGCCAGCATTTCGCCATCCATGCCCGGCATCTGGTAATCCAGAATAGCAATGTGATACGGATCGCCGGCGGCTTGGGCCTCGCGCAGCTTCGCCAGCGCTTCCTCACCAGACGCGTAACCGCCGTTGCGCATCCGCCAACTGGAGATTTGCTCGTGCAAGACGCGGCGGTTCACCTCGTTGGCGTCCACAATCAACACCCGGCCCCCCTGGAGGAACGTGCGCGGCGGGGCGACCGGCAGCGGCTCGCATGGCAGGTCGAACGGCAGCGTGAACGAGAAGGTGGACCCCTTGCCCGGCTGGCTGGCCACGGCGATGGTGCCACCCATCAGTTCGATCAATTGTTTGCTGATGGCCAGCCCCAGACCAGTGCCGCCAAACCGTCGGGTGGTCGAGGCGTCCGCTTGGGTGAATTTCTCAAAGATGCGCTCGAGCTTGTCGGGAGCGATGCCAATGCCGGTGTCCTCGACCGAGAATCTCAGTTGCGCCTGCTTCTCCGTCTGGCGCTCGCACTGGACACTGATCAGCACGTGGCCCTCGGAGGTGAATTTGACGGCGTTGCCCACGAGGTTGGTCAGCACCTGCCGAACGCGCCCGGGATCGCCGATGACGTGCTGGGGAACGTCCGGCGCGAACCGGACGATAAGTTCCAACCCCTTGTCCGCCACTTTCGTCGCGAGGATTTCGCCCACTTCTTCAACTGCGGTCTGCAGTTCAAACGAAATCGGCTCAATGGTCAACCTGCCGGCCTCGATCTTCGAGAAATCGAGAATGTCGTTGATAATGTTCAGCAGTGAGTCTGCACTTGAGCGGGCGATCTGGACGAATTCGCGCTGGCGGTCCGACAATTCGGTATCCTGCAGCAGACCGAGCATGCCGATGACGCCGTTCATGGGAGTGCGGATTTCGTGGCTCATGCTGGCCAGAAACTCGCTCTTGGCGTGGCTGGCCAACTCGGCCCGGGCCGCCAAGTCGTTGGCCCAGATAGTGGCGGCTTCGAGGCGGCGGTTGGCCTCGAGGAGTTCCGTCTCAGCCTGCTTGCGCGCAGTGATGTCGCGAACCACCGCCTGAAGCACAGGTCGCCCATCCAGTTGCATGGCGTTGAGCAACACCTCGGCAGGGAACGTCGTGCCGGTGTCAGCCCGCCGATGCACCCACTCGAAGTGGTGACTGCCCTTTTTCATCGCCGTGGCGATCTGCTGGTTGGCCAGTGTCATGGAATCCGCGCCACACGGCTGCTGCGACGGCGAGAGATCGGCGGGATGTTTTGCACAGAACTCCTCCCGGCTCGCGCAGCCAAAGATCGCCAGGGCTGCCCGGTTGCAGTCGAAAAAGCCCCTTTGATCCAGCAGCATCACCGCATCGCTGGTCGAATCGTAAAGAGTGCGAAACTTCGTCTCCGAGCGGCGCAGCGCCTCCTCGGCCCGTTTGCGCTCGGTGATGTCGCAGATAATGCCCACGGCATGCCAACCATCATCCATCTGGACAGCGGACAGCGACAACTGAACCGAGATCTCCTGGCCGTCTTTTCGGAGGGCTTCCAGATCGAGTGTTTTGCCCATGGCGGCTCCCTGGCCCGTCTGCCGAAACGCCGGGTAGGCGGCGTGGTGCGCCGGGTGGAAACGCGCGGGCGCGATCAACTCATGCAAGTTCTTGCCGAGGGCCTCGGCACTCGTGTAGCCTAAAATGCGTTCTGCAGCCGGGTTCCAAAAGGATATCCGGCCTTCCGAATCCATCATCAGGATGGCATCCTGTGCCGAATCCGTGATGCTGCGCAAAGTGATTTCACGTTCCCGCAGGTTTGTCTCGGACGCCGACATGTGCCGCTGGAGCCTTGCGCCATACGCGATGATTCCGACGACCATCAGCGACACCAGTCCGTCCAGCAGCCATTCGAAGCTGGAGAGTTCAGCAGCCTCGGCGAGTTGCGCGTCCAAACACACTTTGCGACGCGCTCGCAAATCCGTGCGAAATGTATCCAAGGTGCGCAACATATCATCGTACTGGCGAGCCCTTTGCGCAATTTCCGCTGCGGATGTGTCTTCGCCGGGTCTTCCTTTGCGAATCGCGGAGATTAAGGAATCAGTTAGCAGGGTGATGTCGCTCATTTCCTTTGCGACGGTTGCACAGTCCGTCAGAAGCACCCTGGCGTCTTGAGCCGCCACATTCTTCCGGATGTCGTCGCGAAGGTTGCCCAAGGTCTCGGCGAAGTGCGCCTGAGCGGTCTGTATTTTGAACAATCCTGTCCCGACATCGCGGTTGTTGAGCACATCGTTTCCAGAGGTGACCACCGCGCCCGCATCTTCGGCCAGCGTGTCGCACCGAGTGATTCTCGCGACCCACTGAAGATTGCTCGCGACCGTGTGATTGTTTGTCGCAACCAGCCGATGATTCAAGAATAGACTCAGCAACACAGTAAGGATATTGAACGCCGCCAGCAGAACGTAGACATGCCACCACGGCATTCGGCCCTTCGGTCGCAACGACCCGACTTCATCATTGTGATTTGTCACCGTGTATATCTCTTTCGTGCCTCACCACGGGATCACAACCCGTGGTAGCGCAGGTGCCGTGCCAGCGTGATGCGATTTTGGGGGCACATTCGTCGTTGATTTCCAACCCCTTATGCCTTGAGATGCGCCGGCCCTGCACAATGTATGACCTCGTACAATCCAATCCGACTCGAAAACCCTGATCTTCCTGCAACCTTGTTGATGCCACGCTTGGCTCCAAAACACCGTCACGCGTCTACGGCACCAGCCGCACGCGGTAGGGGTCGGGCTCAGCGTTGCCATCCTCGTTCAAGCCGTCCGCTCAGGAACCAGCCGCAACCAGGCGTGCTCCGTCAGCCGGATACGTTACAACGACTGGCATTCGAATGAGATCGACAGCCTGGCTGACGCGGATCCGGCGGGAACATCGATGCGGAATTCGTCGGCATAGAATTTTCCCGGCAGCCAACGTTTGACCGGCCAAACGCACTGTCCCAGTGGCTGGAATTGTGATCCGAATTGTCGGGGGTAGGATTGCCCGTCCTGAAGTTGAACGCGACATCGGACCGCCAGATCCACGTCCACGGGAGAGGCGACGGAACTGAACATGGTCACGCGAATGTGGTCGTGCGGATCGGCGTCATTTGCCGTCAGCAGGGTCGCGGCGTATCCATCGAACGTCACGCCTTTGCCCAGTTCGGCGGACTGGCGGATGATTCCCGGAGGCAGGGCATCTCGCTCCACCAATGGGCGGGGATCGATGGGTTGCCCGTGTCGCGAGTACAGCAAAACGCCGTCCTCGGCATCCACCAAGCGCAATTGCGGCTGGGATTCGGCTTGTCGTTGGATCGCGCGAAGGGTCTTCAGCCAGTTGAGACTGGTGGTGGCTCTCCATGAATCGCTCATATCCAGCAGCACGTAATCGATCGGTTGCGGCAGGGGCGGATTGATGTACAGATAGTTCTGGGTAATGAAATGGGCGGCGGCGCGCTGGGTGGCGAACAAAGAACCCTGTCGGTCAATGTGCTGGGCGATCTGCTGCAGGATTTGGGGTCGATCCGACGGCAGCGGCGGCGGCGCCATTGTGGCTTTGCTCCAGAAGACGTTGCCAAAAAACACGGATAGTAAGATCCCGGCAACGGTCGCACCGGATAGCGCGGCGCGTTGTCGCGGATGGGCGTCGCGGGACAACGCCGCGGCCAGCGCCCAGAACACCACGGGGAACAGCGCCAGTTGATACCAGTAGCGAATGGACTTGAGGGCGGGGTCGAGGCAATCGAACAGAAAGACCAGCGATCCCACCAACAGCACCGAGGGCTTCCGCAATGGCACGAATAACAGCGGCGACAACAGCAGGGCGGCGAAATAGAAGGTCGACGGCGCAAACAGGTTTCCCCAAAATGCCCGAGGGCTGGTGAACGGGGAAAAAAGGATTTCTGTATGGCTCTCCCCGATGGCGGGGAAGTGGCCCAGCGGCACGTACGGCTGATGAGTGATCGCCGGGATAATCACCGCCGTGATGATCAGGAAGTAGGTGAAGGCCGCGGCGGCGATGATCAGACCGAGCTTGCGGCGTCCACCAAACAGTGTCAAGTAGATGCCGAACGTTCCGATCGGGATGGCGGCTTCCTCTTTGATGAGAATCGCCCACACGGCCAACAGCAATGCCGCGCCAGGGCGTTGGTCGAGCCAGAATGCCAGCGCCAGAAAGTACAACGGCAGGCAGAAGTTCCCACAATGAAATCCGTACGAGCCGCTATAGATGAACTGAGAGACTGGCGGAAACACCAGCCAGGTCAGCACGAGCAGCAGCGCGGCGGGCTTGTCCTGGAGCAGCTTGTGGCCGATCCAATAAATCGGCACCGTGCAGGCCATGACGGCCAGAAGCTGGAGCAGGATGGTCACCTTCAGGCCCGGCCAGAGAAACCAAAGCGGGACGAATGGCAAAAATCCCGGCTGGAAATGGTCGGAGAACAGCGGCAGGTCGGGGTTGGCCCGCAAGAACGATTCACGCGGATTGAAGAGCGTGTTGAACATGACGCGGGCGACCGCGCCGCAATCGGCGTAGCCGAGTTGCAGATTGTTGAAGCAATGGACCTGCTGTACCACGTAATAGACGGACAACCCGGCTGCGGCGAGAGCAATGGTCATTGCCGTCAACCTTATCGACTTCGTGTCGGCGTCGTCATCGGCCAGGCCCAAAGACGAAGGCCGGTTCCGCAACCAAAGCGTGATGGTCCAACCGCACGCGGCGCAAAACAGGATTGGGTCGAGGCATTGGGCGGGCAGCCCCAGCCATCGTTTTGCCAGGACAAAACACGCAGCGGCGGTGGCCACGAGCGCGGCACCGGCCCACCGTCGGCAGTCCTCCGGTCGCTGACCCAATGCAAGCAGCAGGACAACCGTCACGGCAATACCCGCCAGCATCCAAGCGTTTTCCAAATTGCCGGGGATATCGGGCAACGCCCAATAAAGTTCCGGAGAATAGTTGCTTCCGAGCAGCACCCAAAAGGCGGCGAGGCAGAGCGTTGCCATGACCGCCAGTATCAGAAACCAGGTGTAGCGAAACGCCGAGGGCATCGTATCTCTTCAGAAAGGCCGACGAACAGGCCCGACAACGGGTCATGCTACCGTTCCGCTGTCCCCCGGCACAAGACCGAAAGCAGACCGTTGAACCTGTGGAAAACCCGGCGCGCCCTGCCGACGGCTTACACCTTGCCGCGGAAGTACTCGATGGTTTGGCGGAGGCCGTCTTCGAGTTTTACCTTGGGTTCCCAGCCGAGCAGTTTCCTGGCGCGGGTGATGTCGGGGCGGCGCTGCTTGGGGTCGTCCACGGGCAAGGGTTCGTAGACGATCTTACTTTTGCTGCCGGTGAGGTTGATGATGAGTTTCGCGAAATCGAGGATCGTGAACTCGGTCGGATTGCCGATGTTGACGGGTTCGTGAAAATCGGATTGCGAGAGGCGGAAAATGCCGTCGATGAGGTCGCTGCAATAGCAAAAGCTGCGGGTTTGTTGGCCTTCGCCGAACACGGTGAGAGGTTCGCCACGCAACGCCTGGCCGATGAAGGCGGGGACAACGCGGCCGTCGTTGAGGCGCATGCGTGGGCCGTAGGTGTTGAAGATGCGGACGATGTGGGTATCGACCTTGTGGTAGCGATGGTAGGCCATGGCCATGGCTTCGGCGAAACGTTTGGCTTCGTCGTAGACGCCGCGCGGGCCGATGGGGTTGACGTTGCCCCAGTAGGTTTCGGATTGCGGATGTTCGAGCGGGTCGCCGTAGCATTCGGAGGTGGAGGCGAGGAGGAACCTGGCGCCTTTGGCCTTGGCGAGGCCGAGGGCGTTGTGCGTGCCGAGCGAACCGACCTTGAGCGTCTGGATCGGGAGTTGGAGATAATCGATGGGGCTGGCCGGTGATGCGAAATGAAAGACGTAGTCGACGCGGCCGGCGAGGTAGATGAATTGCGTGACGTTATGGCGGATGAACTCGAAGTTCTGGTTACCGGCGAGATGGGCGATGTTGTCGGTGTTGCCCGTAATGAGATTGTCAATGGCGATGACGTGATGGCCTTCGGCGAGGAGACGGTCGACAAGATGGGAGCCGAGGAAGCCGGCGCCGCCGGTGACAACGGTGACGGGAGCGGAGGTGGTTGGTGTCATGCGCCTGAGTGATTGGCAGAATTTGCGCCATCGGGCAACAAAAATCCGCCTTCGCCAAGGCTTCCTCCGTCGCCAAGGCTTCCGCCGTCGCTGGATTTGATGGGTGTAGTCATGTATGCTGGATATGAGGATTTCCCCAGACCCGAGGCGTTTTGATCGTCGAGATTGCGAAGGGCAACGGTTGAATTGTCTTTGTTTTGGGCAGTCGGGAACCATCGAGGAAAGGAACAGAACCATGAGCAAGATGCAGAAGAAGAACTTGTCCCAGCCGGACGAAAAGCGAGCCTTCGACAAAGGCCAGGTGGAAACCGTATCCCTGTGTGGCGTGACCTTTGGTCGGGCGACGTTGCAGCCGGGTTGGACATGGTCGACCTGCGTAAAACCCCTGGTGAAAACCAAGAGTTGTGAGGTAAGCCATCTGCAATATCATGTGTCGGGACGACTGCATGTGGTGATGGATGATGGATCGCAGGCCGAATTCGGGCCGGGGGAAGTGTCTTTTCTTCCGCCGGGGCATGATGCCCGGGTTGTGGGCAATGAACCGGTCGTTGTCATCGACATCAGCGGGATGGAGGATTACGCCAAGAAGAAGTGAGGTTGTCCAAGGCTACAATCCTGTTAGCGATCTGCGTTCGCAGCACCAAATCAATCCCCCCACAGACTCGCCCGCCGTCCCGCCCGGTTCGCGGCTCAACCAACCCCATCCCCGTCTGCGCTCGGGTTTCGCCCCCCTGCGTCGGGGATGGACAAACTCAGAACCCTGGTGCAACCTCGACAACAGCCTCGGACCAACACAGCCGCTGGCTCGAAAAGAGTGGTCCGGTCAACTGGACTTTCCCGCAGCGAGGTTTGTGTTGCCTCGGCATCGAAGGCGAGTCTCTGCTATCCGTGCACCCACTTCCACATTCTGATGTACCAGGGAGGCGTCGGCTCAGGCTTCGGTTCGGGGGGCGGTGGCGGCGGTGGTCGTGATGGCTGCACTTTGGCCACAGTTTGCTTCGGTGGCTCATTTGACTTGACGAGAGTTGGTTGCTGCGCCTTCGAAAGTTTTTGGATTCTGGATTGGACATCAGAAATCTTTTTATCCAGAGAGGCCAGCGTGCCGTGTCCCCGGTTAACCTGGTGTTGCGCGGAATCCACACGGCTCTCTGCATCTGGCCGTCCTGGATTGGGAATTATCTGAAACACGGGGTTTCCCCGGTCGTCCTTCATTTGTGCTTTGGTGGCGGGGTCGTACCTCGGCTCCGTTGTGTCTTTAAGGCTTGCAAGTTGCGTCTGCGCGGCGGTCAGTTGTCCTTCTGCCACCCTGAGATCTTCAGCGGCCTTCTTGCGCTCGATTTGCAGACTGGCCAGTTGATTCGTGAGCGTCGGAAGATCGTCTTGCGGCACTTCAACTTGTGGCGGCTTCTGCGAGGCCTCCGGTTGCGTCCGCTTTTCAACTCGTGCCGGCTTCTGCGGAGCCTGCGCTTGCGTCCGCTTTTCTTCTCGTGGCTGCTTCTGCGAAGCCTCCGGTTGCGTCCGCTTTTCTTCAGGGGTCATCCATTGATTGGCAAACTTGACCTTGCCGCTCTCCACGTTGGACGACTCTGTTCGCCAGTCAGCAATGCGCTTGTTTATGTCCGCTGCAAAACTGGAGTTTGTATAGGTTGCCTGAAATTTCTGAAAGGCAGCGATCCCCGCGGCGTATTGGTTGCGCGTGAGCTCGTGATTCGGATTGAGCGTATATTTCGACAGGGCTTCGTAAGCCGCATTTTCCTGCTGCTGTTCAAGATTCTCTCGAACAATAGACTGAATATCCGTCTTGAGCACCTGACGCTTTGTAATAATCGAACCGTGGTACAAGGACACCTCGACTTCGACCTGAGTGTCCGTTTCGGAGAGAATTCTACCCTGCAGCACCTCGCCAGAGTTTAGGGTTACGGTGTCGGCCTTGAGCGGTGCCGGGGTGCAAACGAAGAGTACGCAGACAAGAGCCGGAAGCAAACACATGAACGAAGTTCTGGCCCTCAGGGCACTCAAATTGTTCTGGGCATCGGCATTCATTGCGGAATTCTTACCGAGTTCTCTCAAGTGGACTTGTAGCAATGGAGGCTGTACTACTGCAACACCTTTTTGCTGGCTCACAGGCGGACGCGCCCTTTGTTCTGAACGTTCCAGCCGCAAGTGTTCTGTCGGCCGCCTGTGGCGTTGCGCCTGAAAGCAACCAACCTACTGGGGTGTGACTCGAACCGCGCCCGCCACCTCGGGAACGACAGCCGGTTTCCCCTCATAGACTTTGACCGGGCCCGTGATCGCCACGACCCATCCTGGCCGTAGTTCTGTGAAAGCCAGTCCAACCAGGGCCTTCTCCCCGAGCACGACCGGGATCTCACCAGTCCAGTCCTGAACCTTTAGACGCCAACTTTTGCCAGCGGTCTTAAAGTCAGAGACGGTACCCGAAATGATCACGGCGCGGTCAACCCAATCCGCGCTGATCTTGCCGATGACGGTCTCGGTAGACGGAACCTGCGGGGCGGGTGTGGCTACGGGTGTAGCTGTGGCCGCAGGTGTGACTGTGGCCGCAGGTGTGACTGTGGCTCCGCGTGTGGCCGTGGCAACAGGTGTGATGTTTGTGGTGGCACCCGCAACGCCGCTGACGACTTCCAGTGCGTTCGGGTAACGGATGCACAGTACGAGCCGAGCCGAGTACGAGCCGACGGTGACCTTGACGAGGAAAACGTTTCCCACCTTCACCTTGGAGCCGAGTTGGGCCTGCATGTCTGGCCAGTAGATGAGCGAGACGGTGGCACCGCCTTGCGCGAGTGTGACGTAATAGGGCGC
>Ga0187867_10004237_pt1 | contig 11171 bp, 9 predicted proteins | sample June2016WEW_13_1_FD_132976 | JGI IMG/M metagenome (GOLD analysis project Ga0187867, IMG submission 132976) | Peatland microbial communities from SPRUCE experiment site at the Marcell Experimental Forest, Minnesota, USA - June2016WEW_13_10 | ecosystem: Environmental > Terrestrial > Soil >... | reverse complement strand
GTATTTCGATAAAAACCACGGCTAAAGGGTGCGATTTAAGCGATTAACTTGATTTGCCAGAGTGATCGAAAATCCGGTTGAGAGGGTAAATTTTCTCTTGCGAACGGCGATCGGGGCTGTTATCCTGTCAGAATCAGCTTGATAGTCAGGAAATGCGGATTGGCGAACTGCTTATTTTCAACAGCGAAAGTTAACCGTTTAACCCTATTTCAGCGGCGGCGGAACGTTCAATAAGGCAATTCATAGAGCAAGGGAGAATTCGATGCGCAAGCGTTCACGTTCACATCAACTATCGTTGTGTCTGGGAGGGATCGCACTGGCGGCTTTTGCGCGGCAGGGGCAGGCGCAGCTCGCCGTGACGGGCAATATGAGCACCACGCCGGTTACTTACGGTCCAGCGCTGGCGACGCAGACAATCAATACCCAATTTGGTGACAGCACCTATGGAGGCGTCAGCAATGGTCTGCCGGACGCCAATGGCTCGGAACTCGACGCCGCCTATGGCGTGGTGCATGGTGGCTGTCTGAATTTGTTCCTGGCGGGCAACGTCGAGAACAACGGCAATATCCTCAACCTGTTTATCGATGATGGGGCTGCCGGTGGCCAGAACACCCTGAACATTACCAGTAACGGCTATGCGGCTTCATCCATGAACGGTTCCGTATTCAGTTCGGGATTCAACGCAAATCTCTTGCTGGATATCAACGATTATTACGGAACCATGTACGTCAACCATTATGCTCTGAACGCCACGGGCAGCGCCAACTCCTACTTGGGCTCTATGCCGTTAAGCAGTGGGATTGGACAGGGGACCATTGGCGGCATTGGATTCGGATTGAATAACACCAATGTCAGCATCATGGGAACAGAGGGCACCTCCACGAGCGCGAACGCAAGTTCGCCCGACGCCGTTAAGACTGGAGTGGAAATCAGCATCCCGCTTGCCGACCTTGGCAATCCCTCGCAAAATATTCTGGTCATGGTGGACCAGAACGGCGGAGGTGACAGCTATCTCTCGAACCAATTCCTTCCCGGTTTGCCGGTGGGAACCAACAACTTGGCCACTTCCACGTTCAATTTCAGCACCACCCCCGGCCAGTACATCTCCATTGCATCAGCGCTTCCCAACGGAACATGGATTAACCCCGGCAGCGGCGTATGGGGAACCTCCACGAATTGGGTAAACAATAACAGTCCGAGCGCGGCGTACGTTCCTCACCTAGCGGGCGACAGCGCCACCTTCAGCGAGGCCAACGCGCCCTCCACCGTGACCCTTGATGGGACGTACTCGGTGGGCAGTCTTAGCTTCAATGACGCCAATTCTTACACGATTGCACCCCAGTCGCCGACGGTGGGTGTCTTAAAGATGGACAACGGCTCGGGAACCGCGACCGTGACCGATTTCGGAGGCGCCCATACCATATCCGCCCCGGTCGTGCTGAACTCCAACACGACGGTTACGGTCGTCAACTACGGCGATAGCGTGACGATTTCGGGGAATATCAGCGGAAACGGCGGTCTGACCGCCAATAGTCCCGGTAATGGAAAGGTTGTGCTCAGCGGCACCAATATCTATGGCGGTGGAACCACGGTTGATGCCGGCAATCTGCAATTGGCTTCCGCCGGCGCGTTGCCGACGGGAACGGCGCTGACCTTGAGCGCCCAAGACGTTCCATCCGGCGTGCTGGACCTGAACGGGAACAATGCCACCGTGAGCAGCATTACCGTGACGACCGGCTCGCAAACCATCCCCACCGGCGCTTACGCTCAAATCATCAACACCAGTAGCACGGCTGGCACGGCGACCTTTACCTACGCGGGCACCAATGGCAATCCAAGCACCTTCACGGGGAAAATCAATGATTCCGGCCCCACCGGCAATGAGACGGCACTCACGGTTGCCAGCGGTTCTCTAACGCTCACCAACAGCAACACGTATGCGGGCGCCACGACGATCAATAGCGGCGGTCATCTGATTGCCTCCTACTCATACGGCGGCGAAACGACCGGCTTTATCAATCCCCTGCCCGCGACCGGCGCCATTGTTAACAACGGAACATTGGAGATCAGCGGAGTATTGCCGGCCACCCCGCCCCCCACCAGCATCCCCGCCACCTTGGGCACTGTCTCGGGCTCGGGAACCACCACGGTCGATGCCAACATGGTCGTCGATGTCGGCAACTTCAGCCAAGCCGGCGGGCTGGTGAACAACGGGTCCACCGAAATCGACGGAAACGGCGCCGTCGGCACGATCAGCGGAGGCGGGGCGCTCACGATCGGCAACGGCAGCACCCCCAACACCCTGCAACTGGCGCACAACAGCGGCGGCAGTTCGATGGGATCGCTCACCATCAGCGGCAGTTCGGTGTTGGATATCAACAACAACCACCTGATTATCAACTTCGCCGCCAACGGCTTCCCCGATCCGATCACGACGATCGCCGCGTACATTAAATCCGGCTACAACGGCGGCAACTGGAACGGACCGGGCATCATTTCCTCGGTGGCGCTAACGAATGCCAGTGGCCTTCTCTATGGCGTGGGCTACGCCGACGGGAGCGACGGCGTGGTCACCACCCTGACCTCCGGACAAGTCGAGGTGATGTACACGCTGCTGGGCGACGCCAATCTGGACGGCCTGGTCAACGGCTCGGACTTCAACATCCTGGCTGCGAACTTCAACCAGAGCATTACCGGCTGGGACCAGGGCGACTTCAATTACGACGGCCTGGTGAACGCGTCCGACTTCAACGCGCTGGCGGCGAACTTCAACCAGGGCGTCAGCGGGGCCGACGTGTCGGCCGGCGACGTTGCGGCATTGGACGCCTTCGCCGCCGCCAACGGATTGTCCTTGCCGACGTCCAGCGTGCCGGAGCCGGCCAGCGCGGCGATGACGGTGATGGCTGGATTGGGCATTCTCCGCCGCCGGCGACGCAGATAACATTGAAGGGGCGAACGTCAGACGCTGATAAACATGGGCCCGTTCTGCACGGTCAGCGTAGCGCCCGCGCCGGTTGCATTTGACGGGCGTGACGTCCTCGAGCTTGGCGTTCATCGGCTTGAGATAGGCGTCAACGTAATGTACGCCGATTCCGGATTTGTCTCTCCCTGGGGTGGAAGTTTTTCTTTCGCCGCCGAATTAACGTCGCAGAGCTTGGTTTTCATTTTTTCACTTCCAGATATTGGTCGATGGCCATTCGGAACAGGCGAATGTGATCGGGCGTGGAGCCGCAGCAGGCGCCGATGATGTTCGCCCCGGCCTCGAGCAGCGGCACGACGCCCTTGACCATCTGTTCGGGCGTTTCGTCATAAACCACTTTCATATTGACCAGCCTGGGCTGGCCTGCGTTCGGCTGGACCATGACGGGAAGGTCGCTGACCTGTTTGTATCGTTGGACGGCCGTGCGCGCCCGCGTCATGTCCATTCCGGTTCCGCAGTTCAGGGCAATGACGTCGGCCCCGCGTTCCCGCATGAACTCGGCGGCGCGTTCGGGGTCGATGCCCATCATGGTTCGGAAGGTGGAACCGTCCAGCGTCACGTCGTACGCCATGGAGCCGATGGTGCATGGCGCGCCGGCCTCCTTGGCGGCGTCGATCGCCAGACCCAGTTCCTCCAGGCCGGTTTGAGTTTCGATGATGATCGCCTCAGCGCCGCCGTCGATCAGGGCCTTGGCCTGTTCCTTGAACGCGTCGCGCACCTGGGCCTCGGGAAAATCGCCGTAAGGCTTCATCAAACCGCCGAGGGGGCCGATGTCGCCGATGACGTAGCCTTCGCGGCCGCCGAAGGCCTCGCGCGCGATCCAGACGGCGGCCTGGTTGATCGCCGCCACCCGATCCGCGGCGCCGTGGCGGTTGAGCATGATGCGCGAGCCGCCGAACGTGTTGGTCAGGATGCAATCGGAGCCGGCCTGGGCATATCGGCGCTGGATGGCCAGGACTTTTTCGGGATGGATAAGGTTCCACTCCTCGCCGCAGTGGCCGTGAATCAGGCCGGCGAGCATGAGTTGCGTGCCCATCGCTCCGTCGCCCAGCAAGGGGCGATCCTTGATTGCTTCCAGGAGAGGCTTTTTCATGATGACTCCGCGCTTTGTGCGGTTTGCCCGGTGAGCCGGTTATCCCGCTGCATCAAGGCGTAATGGATGGTTTCAAAGGCGCGATCCAGCGTCATTACTTGCCGCTACCGTAAGCGTTTACAATGGGCAGGAACCAGCCGATGCGCACCGGCCGGCGCGTCCGCCTTCAGCCGAAGAAAAGACTAGGCGATTTACGCACGCGCCGCAAATCGGCGCGGACTGGCGCGGCTTTTCTCGTCGCTTGGTTTCCCTGTTTTATCTTGCATGTCTTTGCGAGAGGCAATAAACTGCCGATATTATTGAATGCTCGCTTGACCGGAGTGCTCAATGACTTGGCCACTTGGCAAGGGTTTCGCGATCGCCGCGGTTGTCTTTGGCGGAGTAATCCTCTCCCCGCTGTTCTGCCAACACTCGGCCTATGCGTGAGCCCGCCCCTCAGGGGGCGCGTGTACGCCCCATTTCGTCTCACCGCTGGGCCGGTCTTCATCTCAATCCAGTTCCAGTCCGAAACCCACGGCTGTTCCAAAACCATCCCAGGTGCAGGCATACCAAGCGGCTGCCGCCCAAGCCGACGACGAATTGTCCAACGCCCAGAAGGCGTTGGCGGGCGTGGTGATCGCCCTGCGGCAGGCGCATGAGGATTCGCCGGATTACGTCGCCGCCAACGTCGCGCTAGCTGGTGCCCAGAACGCTTACCAAGCCGAACTGAGCGGTGTGCTGGCGGACCTGGCGCGACGATCGGACTATCAAGCCGTTATCAAATCCAAGCAAGCCGCCGAGGACGCGGTGCAGCGGGCGCGCGATTCCGGCGCGACGGACGATCCGGGCATGCTGGCGGCGCTGGCCGCTCCGATGCTGATCCAGGCCTCCGCTCAGCGGAAGCTGGAGGCCGAGGCCTTCGACGCTTCGCCCTCATTGCAAGCCGCCAAGAACCGCCTGGCCTCGGCCCGGCAGGCGATGGATTCGCTCAAGCAAGGGCTCGAAGACGCGATCCGGGCCGATCCCAAATACGCCGATGCCAAGCTGGCCGTCGATTCCGCCAGAAGCAAAGCCGGCGCGGCCGACAACGCCGTGGCAATGGCGCGGTAACGCGATCTCGCCGCCGTTGCGTCCAAAGGAATCGCCTCTCCTGGTACGCCCAAGATATTTCATCTACGCCGCGGGTCCTTCATTTCCAAAGTGTAATTGAACCGCGGAGCTCGCAGAGATCGCAGAGAAAATTCCACATAGATTGGGGCAACCATAAACGAGCCTCCGCAACCCGTTAGCGCACGGTTCGGACAAAGGAATTCTCTGCGCTCTCCGCGGTCTCCGCGGTTCAATCACTCTTTCACGGAAGAACCGTGCGCTCCGATGTGCGAAACGGATGCGGCGAGGTTAAACTGCTGCCGGCCGACGAGGTGAAATGGGCATAGCCATCCAAGGAACTTACGGACAGAGCGATCCGGTGGGGCATTTCGCCCGGATGATTCCCAATTGCCTGGCCTACGCCCAGGCCGCCAAGGCCGCCAGCCGCAGGATCGTCGGTATTGCTTGCGAATTCACTCCGCGAGAATTGATCCTGGCGGCGGATGCCGTGCCAGTCTGCCTGTGCGGCGGCTCGGCCAAAACCATCCCGGCGGCCGAGCAGCACCTTCCGGCCAACCTCTGTCCGCTCATCAAATCGACCTACGGCTATCACGTGATGCAGAGCAATCCCTTTATGGAGATGGCCGATTTGATCGTCGCCGAGACCACGTGCGACGGGAAGAAGAAGATGTACGAATTGATGGGCGCGACTCGTCCGATGTACGTGATCGAGTTGCCCAACAAGAGCGATCGCGCCGAATCGCTTGCATATTGGCACGGGCAGCTCGTCGCCTTCCGGGCCGAATTGGAGCGCCGCTTCGCCGTGAACATCACCGACGAGGCGCTGCGCCGCGCGATTCGGTTGATGAATCGCGAGCGCGGCCTGCGCCGGCAACTGGCGTCGCTCATGAAACGCCCAAGTCCGCCTCTGAGCGGCCGGCAATTGATGGATTTCAAGAGCAGCATTTCCGGCATCGATGCCGACCTGGCCATGTACGAAGCGGCGTGGAAGCGGTACGAATCCAGCCAGGGCGATGCCTCCTTGCAGCGCCGCGTGCGCGTGCTGATGACCGGCGTGCCAACGGTGCACGGCGCCGAGCGCGTCGTCGATCTCATCGAATCCACGGGAGGATTGGTGGTTTGCATGGAGAACTGCACCGGCTTGAAGCCGATCCTTGAGGACGTGGACGAAACCGCCGCCGATCCGCTGCTGGCGCTGGCCGAAAAATATTATCACCTGCCGTGTTCCGTAATGACTCCCAACAACCGCCGGGCCGACGTTCTGCGGCGCCTGGCATCGGAATATCGGCCGCAGTGCATCATCGAGCTGATTTGGCACGCGTGTTTGACCTATGACGTTGAATCGCATCGCACGCGCAGGCTGGCCGAACAGGACCTGGGCCTGCCGTATCTGAAGATTGACACCGATTATTCCAGTTCGGACTCGGCCCGCATTCAGGTGCGCCTGGAGGCGTTGTTCGAAACCATCCGGCACAGCCAGGGGACGACATGAAACACATCGAAGGCGTCGGTCTGCCACAAGTGCAATCGGTCTATGCCGGCCCGGAGGCCGACCTGTGGGAACTGGTCATGGGCCAGCAGATTCACGTGGGCGGCTTGCAATCGTCGCGCGCCTTGGCGGCGGCGGCGGGAATCCAGCCGGGATGGCGCGGCGTGGACCTGTGCTGCTGCACCGGGGCCGGCATGCGCTTCCTGGTGCGCTTTTGCGGCGCGGCACACATGACCGGCGTCGATGCCACCCCACGCATGATCGAGCGCGGCCGCCAGCGCAATCAGGCGGAGGGCGTCGCCGACAAGATCGAATTCGTCTTGGGCGACGCTTCGGCGACCAAGTTGCCGGACGGCTTGGCGGATTTTGTCTGGGGCGAGGATGCCTGGTGTTACGTGCTCGACAAGCGGGCCTTGGCGGCCCAGGCCGTCCGCCTCGTGCGCGGCGGGGGGACGATCGCCTTCACCGATTGGATGGAAGGCACAACCCCCATGAGCGACTCCGAGGCGGGCCGCCTGCTTCGATTCATGAAGTTCCCCACCATTGCGTCCATGAGCGACTACGTCGATTTCTTCCAATCCAACCATTGCCGGATCGTGACCGCGGAGGATACCCAGCGGTTTCCGGCCGCCATCGATCTTTACCTGGCCATGCTCGATCAACAACTGACCTATGACGCATTGAAGATCATCGGCTTCGACGCTGACGTGATGAAAGCGATGGCCGGCGAGATGCAGTTCATGCAAGGCTTGGTTCGGCAGCGCAAGTTGGTGCAGGGGATGCTTGTGGCGCGCAAACGCTGAGGCGGGTAGTCCATTGAGCGGCAGAGTCCTCTACTCCTCGCCCTTCGTGCCGCCCGAGTGGATCGAGGCGCACGGCCAATCGCCCGTGCGGGTTTTGAGTTTGCCTACGGTCGCTGGCGCCGGCGTCTGTCCTATTGCCGCTGGATTTGCGCAGGCGGCGGGGGGCGGTGACGATACCATCGTCGTTACCACCACCTGCGATCAGATGCGCCGCGCCAGCGAAACGATCGACGGAGCGGGCCGAGTTTTCCTCATGAACGTCCCGGCCCTTTGGGACAACCCCGCTTCGAGACAACTCTATCGCCGGGAACTGCTCCGCCTGGGGCGCTTCCTGATCGGGCGCGGCGGACGCTCGCCGGACCCCAACTCGCTGATCCGGACCATGATCGAGCACGAGGATCGCCGCGCATCCCAACGCGCCTTCCTCCCGGTTGCGCCCGGCGCGGCGCGGGTTGCGCTGGTTGGCGGGCCGTTGCGGTTGGGCGACGAGTGGATTGTCCAAATGCTTGAAAGCCGAGGCGCTTGCCTTGCCCTTGACGCCACCGAAACCGGCCAGCGCACCCTGCCGACGCCGTTTGACCGTGCGCGGTTGGACGTCGATCCGGTCGGCGAGTTGGTGCGCGCCTACTTCGATACCATTCCCGACGCCTTCCGCCGTCCGCTGTCCATGCTGCATCAATATCTTTCCTGCGCCCTGAACCAGCGGGGAATCCAGGCCATCGTGCTCATTCGCGGAATCTGGTGCGATCTGTGGCATTCACAACTGTCATGGCTTCGGCAATGTGGCCGGCCGGTCGCGGAAGTGGACCTGGGCGGGTCCGCCAGCGGAGCGGGTTGCGACGCCGCACGCATCCGCACCCGCATCGAGGCGTTGCTGGAGGCGATCCAATGACCTCGCCTCCGGCCCGCATCCCCTTCGAACAATGGGATCGACGCTACGCCGACCTGCTTGCCCAAGGCCTGCATGAACCGCCCTACGGCGGGCCGCTGCGCCGGCATCTTCAAGCCGGCGACGATCGCCTCGCCCAGTTGTGTTATGACAACTCGCCGGCAGCGCTGCGGCTGTGGAATTTCCTGCTCACTGAGGGAGATCGCCTGCGCCAAGCGCGTGCGTCCGGCGATTTGATCGTCGGAACCATGAAAGACCTGGGGACGGTTCCGGTGATGGTTTATGCGATGGATCACGCGGTCGCGTTTTATCCCGATGGCGCGTGGTGGACGCCGTGCATGATGCACGCTTCCACCTGCGACCTGGCCCTCGCTGCCGCGGCGGGGCTGGACGAATCGTTCTGCCCGGTTCGGGCGATGGCCGGCGCGTTCCTGAGCGGCCGGCAGTTTCCCCGGCCGGACCTGCTGGTGTGCAGCGCCGGGGCAACCTGCGACGATTTCTCGGCCATCGCGGCGCGGCTGGAAACGCTGGGCTATCCGATCTTCTGGTGGGAAATCTGTGCCCGCCGACACCCCGAAGCGGCCCAGGGCAAGCCCTCCGAGGGCGAGGAGGCGGTCGCGTTGCCCGGCGGCGGCACGGCTCCGCGCAGCCAGGTGCAATTCGTCGCCGGTGAATTGGAACGCGTTCGCGCCCAACTGGAGTCTGCGGCCGGACAAACGCTCGATGACGCGGTTCTGGCTCGCGGAATTCAGGCGGCCAACGAAATCCGCCGCCGGCTGGCGGAAATCTGCCGGTTGGCTTTTGGCTCGAAAATATGCCCATTGCCGGCCCTGGAGATGCTGATCGCCCAAATGCTGGCGATCCACTTTTGCTCGGATCGCGCCCAAACGCTGGAGGTGCTCACCGAATTGTTGGTGGAAATCCGCCGGCGCATTGCGGCAGGGCAGGGGGTGCTGCCGCCGGATGCCGTCAGGATATACTGGGTGAATCCCGTCGCCGATTTGCGGGCCATGAATTTATTGGAGGACTGCGGCGGGCGTTTGTGCGGGAACGATCTGATGTTCGCTCACGCCACCGACGAAATCCCCGAGGACGTGCCGCCGTTGGAAGCGCTGGCGCGTTGCGCCTTGGCCGACCCCATGGTCGGGCCGGCGGACGACCGCGCCGCCCGAATCTGCCGCGAGGCCCGCGCCCTGCATGCCCAGGCGGTCATCGTTTCGCGCATCGCCGGCGCCAGCCATTGCGCATTCGAGGGCGGCGTGATTTCCCGGCGGGTTGGCGCCGACCTCGCCCTGCCGGTGCTGGAGATCGAGGTGCCGTCCGTCAGCGATGCCCTGGCCCCGTCGCTACGAACGCGGATCGAGGCGCTGATCGAGACCGCACGCCGCGGCGCCGAACGGAGCCGAACATGATTGTGGCCGGGATTGACGGCGGGTCGCGCACCATCAAGGTCGTGTTGCTGGACACGGCCGGCAACACGGTGCTGGCCAGCGGCGTTTGCGACCAGGGGGTCCGGCAGGAAGCGTTGGCCGTCGAACTGCTGGACCGGCTTCTGGCCGGCATCGGCCGACCCCAAGGCGACGTGGCGCGCATCGTGGCAACGGGATACGCGCGCCACCGCATCGGAATCGCCCAGCGGGCCATCACCGAAATCACTTGCCATGCCGTGGGCGTGCGGCGGCAGGTGCCCGGGGCCATGACCATCCTGGAAATGGGAGGGCAGGACAGCAAGCTGATTCGGCTGGACGGCGACGGTTTGGTCCGCGATTTTTCCATGAACGACCGCTGCGCCGCCGGCACCGGCCGGTTCCTGGAGGTTGTGGCCGCCCGATTGGAAGTGCGTTTGCAGGACCTGGGCCCGCTGGCCGAAGGCAGCCGGTCCCCGGCCAACATCAGCAGCACGTGCGTCGTTTTCGCGGAAAGCGAGATCATCGGCCTGCTGGCCGGCGGCGTCTGCCGCGAAGACATCGTGGCCGGCGTTCAGCGTTCGATGGCCCAGCGCATCGCCGCCATGGCCGCTGGCAACCCCGAAGAGCCGATCGTCTTCACCGGCGGAGTGGCGCTCGTGACCGGAATGAAAGCCGCCCTCGAAGCCGCACTCGGCAAGCCGCTCACACCGGCGCCCGATCCGCTGATGACCGGCGCCCTGGGCGCGGCCTTCCTCGCGGGAAGGATGAAGGATTAGGTGGGTCAGGGCCCGAAGGGGACACGATCCTATGTATTAGGCAACAATATATTGGACAACTCAGGCGTTGATCCTGTCTAATTCCCGGCATGGCAAAAGGTCCGAGGATCATTCGTGCTAATGACATCGACGAGCTCGCCGGTTCGGCGATTGAGTTCGATCTTTCGGCCGTTTGTCTGAGCCGCCAGATGGCGGCCGCAATGGAAAAATCGCTGGCGCAAGGTGGTAAACCCTTTTATACGCCGACCATCATACCTTCGCTGGTTAATTCCGCTCTTGCAGTAGAGTTGTATTTCAAATGCATGCTTCAACATGCCTCCAACGCGTTTCCGGCTTTTCACTTTCTCAAAGACCTATTCGATCTTCTGGACAAGAGATTTCAAACCTCTATTCAAGATTTCTACGATCAATTAATGGCCAAACAACTTGCGGACTTTCCTCCGGTTGAACCGTGGGCATCCCAACACCGCGCCAACATGCTGAGCCTAAATGCACTCCTCGTGAAGATGAACAACGCATTCGTTGACTGGCGGTATTATTTTGAGAAAGCTCCGAAAGACAGGGCTTTTCATGATCTTAACGATTTGCGGCTTGCTGCAAGAGCCACATTTTCCGAAGTTAAACCGTCATGGGAAAACCTGAT
>Ga0187867_10004225_pt1 | contig 11191 bp, 8 predicted proteins | sample June2016WEW_13_1_FD_132976 | JGI IMG/M metagenome (GOLD analysis project Ga0187867, IMG submission 132976) | Peatland microbial communities from SPRUCE experiment site at the Marcell Experimental Forest, Minnesota, USA - June2016WEW_13_10 | ecosystem: Environmental > Terrestrial > Soil >... | reverse complement strand
TACATTGCAACTGAATTGGGATGGATGCTCGCCGAGGTCGGGCGGCAGCCCTGGGTGGTTTACGGGGTTATGAAGACCTCGAATGCGGTATCTCCGATTGCGGCATCGCAGGTTGGGATATCGCTTGTCGCATTCGTGCTCGTCTATTCTTTTCTGGGAATCGTGGCTTATTACCTGATGTTGAGCCATGCGGCGAAGGGGCCGGTAGATGAGACCCTGCCTGGTGCGGACGATGAGGAGGTGGGATATGCTTGAGACGATCTGGTTTGCTCTCTGGGGAATTCTATGGGCCGTCTATTTCGTCCTCGATGGCTTCGATTTCGGGATTGGAACTCTGGCGCCCTTTATCGCGAAGAACGAAAACGAGAAACGCACCGTCTACAACAGCATGGGACCTTTCTGGAACGGCAACGAGGTCTGGCTGATAACGGCAGGCGGAGTTACTTTCGCCGCATTCCCGAAAACGTATGCGGTCATGTTCAGCAGCCTCTATTCGGCCCTGCTCCTGATCCTTTTTTGCCTCATAGTGCGCGGGGTGGCAATGGAGTTCAGGTCGAAATTTTCATCCGGGGGCTGGAAAAGGTTCTGGGACGCCCTGTTGTGGATAGGAAACTTCGGTCCGGCATTGCTGTTCGGCGTGGCTTTCGCCAATCTGTTTCGAGGCATTTTGATCGATCAGGCCGGAGTTTATCAGGGGACGCTTTTCTCCCTGCTAAACCCCTACGGACTTGCGGGGGGCATTTTCTTCGTACTGATCTTTTTGGTGCACGGGTCTCTCTGGCTTGCGATCAAGTCCGAGGGCGATATCAAGCAGCGGGCGGGACAGCTTGCGGGCAAACTCTGGTTTGCGCTTGCGGTGGTCGCGGTCGTGTTCCTGATAGCTACCTACATCTCGACCGGTCTGTACGATAATTACCTGAAAGCGCCGGTCCTGTTCGTTCTTCCGCTTGCGGCCGTCGCCGCGCTCTTCGGAATAGTAATTTTTATCCGGCAGGCGCAGTGGCTGAAGGCCTGGTTCTCCTCGGCGGTTTTCATCGTCATGGTTACCCTTTTCGGGGTAACCGGAATGTATCCGAACCTGCTTATTTCGAGCATCGATCCGGCATTCAGCCTGAGCGCGTTCAACTCATCGTCGAGTCCCCTGACATTGAAAATCATGCTCGGGGTAGCCCTGGTCTTCGTGCCCATTGTAATCGCCTACCAGATATGGGTGTATTGGCTTTTTGGGAAGGGCGGCCAGGCCGCAGCGCCGAAAGCAGGAAGGGCTTGAAATCGGTTTACAGCCGGAATATGGGGTCTGAAAGGCAGGGGCGGTGGGCACGATAAAGCTGTGGCTACAGGACTTATATGGCGGAGCCGGGTAGGGTGGGCGCGGCTTTATCGTGCCCACCGTTTTTCACTCTCCAAATTGATGCCCGGAGGCTTCAACGATTCCACCGCCCCGGTGTTCATAATAAATACCCAACTTGACATAACGATGAGAAACCCCGTAGGGTGGGCGCGGCTTTATCGTGCCCACCGTTTTTCATTCTCCAAATTGATGCCCGCAGGCTTCAACGATTCCACCGCCCCGGTGCTCATGATAAATACCCAATTTGACATAACGATGAGAAACCCCGTAGGGTGGGCGCGGCTTTATCGTGCCCACCGTTTTTCATTCTCCAAATTGATGACCGCAGGCTTCAACGATTCCGCCGCCGCGGTGCTCATAATAAATACCCGCCTTGACATATCGATGAGAAACCCCGTAGGGTGGGCGCGGCTTTATCGTGCCCACCGTTTTTCACTCTCCAAATTGATGCCCGGAGGCTTCAACGATTCCACCACCCCGGTGCTCATAATAAATACCCAATTTTACATAACGATGAAAAACCCCGTAGGGTGGGCGCGGCTTTATCGTGCCCACCGTTTTTCATTCTCCAAATTGATGTCCGGCGTCTTCAACGATTCCACCGCCCCAGTGCTCATAATAAACACCCAACTTGACATATCGATGAAAGGTAGAGTGTGGCCAATCGCGGACCCTCTCAACCAGCCCGTGTTTTACCGGATTGTAATGTATGTAATCCATATACGCTTCGTACTGCTCCTCGGTACGAATCTGGTGCTCCCAGAATCGTCTCTGCCAGATCGTAGACTCTCTGTGTTTGAGCTTTGAATCGTTTACCCATTCTTCAACATGGAATAAAGACCTCGTTCGCATTGAAAAGCCTGATTTAATGAGACTCCAGCGCACGGAGAAATCCGAGCTATCTTTAGGCAACGTCCAGATGCAGTGTAGGTGTTCCGGCAGAAGAACCCATGCATCGATTGTAAATGGGTGCCGCTGTCGAACCTCCTGAACCACATCGTGTAGAATCTGCCTGCTTTCGGGGTGATTAAATATAAGTCTGCGGCGATAAGTGACCACCGTAAAGAAAAATGTTCCCCCTGATAGCTTGGCACGGCGGTAATTTGCCATGTCCACTTCTCTCTTATTGTGGGAATAATCCTACTTCCTGGCGCCAATCGCATCTGAAAAGCAGGGGCGGTGGGCACGATAAAGCCGTGCCCACCCTACCGGACTTAAAGGTCGGAGTCAAACAGCCTCCGCCTTTACCGCCTCCACACCCATATGTGCACGTCGGCAGGACGAACCGAATTTTTTGACAGGATTAACAGGATTAACAGGCAAAATGGAAAAACCCCGTAGGGTGGGCGCGGCTTTATCGTGCCCACCGTTTTTCATGCTCCAAATTTAGGTCCGGAGGCTTCAACGATTCCACCACCCCAGTGCTCGGGATAGATACCCGACTTTACATAACGATGAAAAGTCGAGTGAGGCCAAAATGGAAAGGGGCCTTGAGAGCACATTGTGCGCATCCGCAAGGCATTCACGGCCCCCGCCGTCCGATGCATTCGCCTCGTTATGCCATATCACCCGTTGTGAACGATTTTGTGGAATTTTTCGACGCACTTATGGCAGATTCGCAGATTTCCTTTAGAAATCATCTGCTCATCATGGATTGGCAATCTACCGCAGAAGGAGCATTTCTCTGCCGAAAACTCCAACTCTAGAAACTCCCTTGCCTTATCCTCTGTGACGGAAGTATCGACCCATTTATTGGAAAGACCTCGATAAGCACGTTCAACAGCAGTTTTTGCATCCTGTACCGAAAAATACCCTCCAGCAGCTCCCAGCACATTCCATTCATTGTCACAGTGGAAAACCATTATTTCGGATTCTCCGAGCTTTTGGCAAATAGCTAATCGTGGGACCGGACCAGGTAACTTGCCGTCAACAAAAAGGCAGTCTCGCTCTGAGTAAATTACAGATTCATCAACTACCGCATAAGCGAGAACTCGGGCGGAATCTAAAACTGCAGGCGGATCAAGCTTTGTCACAGCGGGCTAGCCTCCCGGAGCACTCGATCCCTGATGCATTGATGCAGTGCCTTCTCATTGACGACGTCCACTTTCAAGGAAAGGATCTCTTCTAAATCCTGGAACAGTGCTACATGGTCGAGGAGACTCCTGCCTGGTTCAAAATCTATGAGAAAATCCACATCACTCTCCGGCCCCCGCCTCTCCGCGCGCCACCGACCGAAACACCCTTACATAGCTCGCTCGGTCCTTTGCAGCAATGCGAAGGATATCTTCACGTTTGGATTTTAAAATCTCTTTTACGCCCAAGGCGCAGCTCCCTCTACCTTCAACTCAATTTCGGCTCTCCCCATTAGCTCCTGCTTTCATCATACCATAATGTCGAAAGCTGTTGATATCAGCAATATAGTAGGCACGAGCACCACGACTTTTGTCAAGTCCTCAAATTGACAGGCAGATAATGCCCTAGATCGTTCCAATTTCAATCATCTATTTTGTTACGTACAGGAGAGAAATCTTGACTCCGATTGAACCCCTTCTGCGACAGACATTTAATCGATAACTGGCATTATACCACCTTGGGCTCGCACAACCCTATGGCATGCCTAGTGCCGGCCCAGCCTACAGCACTCGTTCCATAAAGTCCCCTAGCGGTTTCATCAACGCATTAGCGGCGGCAACCAGTACACCTCTTAGTGTGGTGCTCCCACTTTCAACTCCATCTAAGATGCCGAGCAACTCGGGTATCGATGTCCTAGGTGAGCAAAATTGAAATGGGCTCTGAGCAAGCGTACGCTAGGAACCAGTGAAATGACGGGCAACATGTCGATTAAAGAGCTGCTGAAAGGTTGAGCTCTCATCGCTCACAAGACCTGATGTTAGGAAGGCTTGGATCTTCAGAGTTTCTCCGGCCGGTAATGTCTCCCGCAATAGCTGTGCTGCAGCCCCACAGCGAACCTGGGGTGGGGATGTCATGTCGATCATGGCCGATTCAAGTAAGTTACCAGGTAGCGAGGCCCCTTTTAGGAGCAACTGAATATGGTGTGTCAGGATAGTTTTTTCACCGTGCAACTGTTTGCTGTCCTCAAGCCAAATTCTCAAATTAGTAATCAAATCTGGACCGCTACAGACAACACCAGCACACAGAAGCCCGAACCACCGTTCAGGAGCAACTGAGAGACCCGATGCCAGTCCATCATCTGGGTCCAAGAGGGAGATGCCCGCCTGTATATTGGCTACAAAATTAGTTGAGGCGCTGTCAAAGGCTAATAATGCCTCAATGAAACCTGTACCTGCTCCTGCAGAATAAGCAAGTGCGAGTTGCGCCTCAATAGCAGTCCATCGAACAAAAAAGTACCTAGAATCTGCCAAATCCTCCAATTCCAGACCAAAATCAACCGGCTCCGCCACGAGTGTCGAAAAAAGATTCAGGATTTGCACACGTGTCATTATACTGCGGGCGGCTTGCCCTGGCCCTACCTTGGGCACTTTCAGTTGCGGCGAGCTGGCATAACCTGGCTCAAATCTTGGCTGGACATCCGCGGGCCTCCAGAGGCTTTTTTCTATTGTTCTGCGAACCTCAACAGCCGCTCGTTGCACAGCTTCCCATCGCTCGTTGCCTTCGGCTGCAGCTTCGGCCGGCAATTCTAAGACAGCATCTGTCAATAACTTTGCTGCGGCGGCTTGGTTTCCTGCGAGCGAAATTGCTAACGCTGCATCTACCCTGAGTCCAAACTTGATCAGTTCATGGGAACCAGGTTTGATGGAATCGGTGCCTTCGCTGAAAATTCGTCCTGCTTTATCCCATTGCTTTAGTCTGGCGGCACTCATCCCTGCTAGTCGGTACGCAAATGGGTTAAGAGTGGTCCTGGTGCCTGAGTCGCTGGTTAGCTTATCCCAGATCTCAAGGACTGATTCATCATCTCGTGCTTGAAACAGGACATTGGCTTTTTGCTCCATGAGTACAGAGGAGGTCCCGAACGCCGCCTCAGCTTGATCCAACACTTTGAGTGCCTCATCGCCACGTCCAAGATATTCTGTTAGAATAATCGCCCTAGCTTTGGCTGCTTCCCTACCAAAACGAGGCGAAACCCGCCGCCTAGCGTACTCGTCGACACGTTCAAGCAGCGCTAGCCAAGGCTCCCAATCCTCGGTCTGCTCGTGTACTGCGACCCACGCACCTTGTACGAACGCACCCAAGTCCTGCACAAGACGCCATCCCAGCATCGCATCAAACTCTTGCCTTATATCCTCTGGCGCCACATCGTCCAGCCATTGCAACAATTCTCTCAGGTTACCCAAGCCGCAAAAGCTTCGAGTCGCGATAAGGAGTATTGCTTGAGCAGCCGTCCCATTATCGGGAAGCCCACCGAGTGAATTGGCAGCATCGAAGAACCGTTTGCCGATATCCGAATCGGTTATTAGTGTTTCACTTGGAAAGGTTGGAAATGCAATTATGGCATCAAGGCGAAATTTTAGTGGTATTTTGATGTTTTCTGCAATACCCATGGAGAGCCACATCATGGCCTGATTTAAAGCTCGTGCGTCGGGATGGGGTATTCGATCAACCTCTTCTACCCAGCGTGCGCAGATCTGAGGCAAGCACTCTGAATCCAGTCTTGAGGCCACTCGAAACTGTAACCCCCTCAAAATAGCCCCGGCCATCGCATTGTCAGTAATGAATTGCCCGGGTTCGAGGGCAACAAACGGTAGCCATAAAAGTTGTCGTTCGACTTCCCGCCTTGCTTCCTCGTTATCGATTACTTGAAAGCGCATAGCTGTCTCGGCTAGCCGAAAAGGCTCACCTCCGATATAGGCATGAAAAAGAAGTGAGGCGGCCTCCCAGGGGTCCAAGGTACGCTTGGAACGGATTGCATCATGCAGAGCGATATGAGCTGACTTGCGTTTCTCGGGTGACCACACCTCATTCGCAGCTCCGCTAAGTAGGGCGGTGGCTCGAAACCATTGGCCTTCGATCCGCTCTAGCCACTTTCCAGAGAGGTTATCCAGAACATCCCCACCGTTTGTCAAGCCCTCAACTGACTCTGACAGTTTAATCGCAACCGTTCTGTGCAGCAGCGCGGTCGTTTCAGAAACCAGATAGACAAACTCAGCAATAGGGCCGGTGACTGAGTCGCTGAGTAGCTGCCGAGCAATCTGGCGAACTGAAGCCACAGCTGGCAATTGAGTGGTGACGTCACTTGCACTAGCTTTTGGCCAACCACGATTAGCAAGATCGGCCAGCCTAATCTGGACGAGTTTCGGATGGCCTCCTGTCCAGACCGCGATTAGAGATCCCCAGGAAGTAGCAATTTCCTGGGGACAACCGTGTTCGATGCATAAAACTTTGATCTCTTCGGAACTAAGCTCGGGAATCTCAAAAAAAACGATATCTTTGAAATCCTGTGAAACGGCCGAGTCCGTCGAAGCTCCTTGGGAGGTAAGGATTATCCCACGGCCAGCGTTGCTGGCGCGGTGCAAGACCAATGCAAGCGAATCTCGATAGACGCGGTAGGTTGCCGGACTTATATTCAGGTCATCGATGATGACCAAACTTGGGCAGTCTCTGCTTTCGATTTGGCCAGAAAGCGCGAGAAGTACGTTATCGATCTGGTCAGACTGCCTCCCGGTTAGGTTGACCCACCAAGCCTCGGGGCACAGTTTTGAGGAAACAAGCTGCGCAACCGTAGTCTTGCCCTTGTGGACCGTGCCAGTAATCAAGACCACCTTCCGATTATTTACTAAATCCTCAAGGCTTTCCGTAAGTGCAGACCTTCGCAGGAGAGGCTCAGGAAGCTTCGGTACTTTCTGGAGCAAAAGATTGAGCAAACCCAATCCAGGTCGCGCATTCCCCAGTAAATCAGGCAGTTTGTCAACCGCGACTGGCAGGTAAGTTGTAGTCGCTTCTTCAACATGCCACAGCAATTCGGAACGTGTGAGGCACCTTAGGGCAGGGGTGGGCTCCAGGATTATCTCCCAGAATCGGGATTCCAGGTACTTTCGGACTGCTGAAATTAAGCTCAAAGAGCGTCGCTGGTAGTAAAGGATGTCCGTAATACGCTCATTGACACTCCGTTTAACTGCATCGAGATCTGGTTGGTTCGTGAGCCAGTGAAATCGCTGGATAAGCCGACCTTGAATATGATCAGCGGCGGCAGAATTGAGGAAAGCCCGCAGCGGGCTGTTTTCATCTAGTTTTCCAATTAGATATTTCGCAATCTTGCTGGTTAATTCGGGATTAGTCTGTGCTGCTCGCCAAATCTCAATGCCCTTGGCTTCGCCGAAACTGGAGTCTCGCTCAGTGGCAATCGAACTGGTGGTCAGATAATGGAACTCGATATGCCGGTGGGGTTGTTGGCAGGAGAGGGTCCAAAAGTTCTCAAGTGTTTCGAGTGCCTTGGCGGTGCCCAAAGAAATTGTTCCAGTGTTCCGTTTAACTTGGACTGCGATTGCATCAGTGCCTCTTACTATATCAAAGTCTTCTGCTCCCTCCAGGTATATGACTTCATCAGCATTGGCTAGCCGGAGCCATGCATCGATCGACCACCATGCTTGATAAACAGTCCCACGAATGGAGGAGACAGCTTGCCGCCGAGGGTCCCCAGGCAACGGTGCAAGAAGACCTGTGAGGTTCGCCAGCTTCTCATTCAGGCTTGGCGACAAACTGGGCTGAGGATCTCTATTTGGCATATCTCCAAATTTGTGCTTGCACTTGAAAGAAGGGTATTTTTCTCATAATCGCCATGCGAGCCTACAAAGAGGTTGCAACATGCTGCTTTGAGTACAGAATGACCCAAACCAGAACGTTAGGATAAGGCCATCCAACATTATTTTAACATGAAAGCTGGTAGTGACCTAATAAAGCTAAGTTTAGCCAATGCCGCAGCTAAGCGGCGTCGCAGAGCTCAAGCTTCCGGTGCACGCAACGCGGGAATCTCGCCGGCACAAATACCTCAAAAGAACTCAATTCACCTTTACGACGTGAACGTCCTCCCGCATCACCTTCCGGAACGAAAAACTTCTCCTCCAATAAACTCCCGAGTCGGCTAGAGATTTGCTCCGGCTTCAAGTTTCACATCTATACCTCGATTATAAAACTCTCCCTCTTATGAAAATCCGGTCTTAAACCGCAATGCGTTAAAGCCCAAAAAGATGTCCCACCGTCTTTTGCTCGTATAACAGCGCTCACACCCACAGCAAGCTGCCGATCCGCCTCGATAATCCTTGCCGGTTCGATCTCCAGGGACAACGAAAACGAACCATCCGCGCGGCTCGTTGAAAAAGGAAGCGATTCAAAGGCGGTTTCCTCGCGCATGCCTTCTCTGTACGCGCTGAACCGGTAAACATTCCAGTGGCCGGAAGGCGAGAGGTTGAATTCCCAGTATTGGCTCGAACCTTTGGGGGAAAGGAACATTTCGAAACAAGTCTCTTCCCAGAGCCAATCTTTCCTCAAGGGCAGGCCGGCAGGCGCGGGAATGTCGATTTTCGCTGTTGCGCCCGCAACAAGAAAATCAAGGCATAGCGAAGAATTATCTCGCCGGGCGATTTTTCCCGTTATTTCAAGGGCTAAAGACTCTCGGCCGTCTCGAAAGACCTCTCCGGCAAAAGGCTGAAAACGAAAGTCCATGCGGCTCATTTTGTCTCCCTTATAACGGCGCGTAAATCACCGGCCTGCGACTCGATACTTTCGACAAGGCGGAACTGGATCAGCGCTCTTCTGAGGTTCTGCTCGCGGTCCTTGACCTTGAAATAAACATCGCCCTCCAGGTAGTCTGAAAAAAACCTGACTCCCAGTTCATAGGCTATCAGGCGAATCGAATCGTATATAAATTCGAAATCGTTTTCGGTGAGAAAGCCTCTGGCCACTGAAAAATAGCCCCGCAGAAGGGCACGGCAGAGTTCAGGCTCGAACCTGACTTCATCGGGGGCGCCGGGGTCTTCTCCGAGCGGATTGCAGCAGGAGCGGAGGCAGTCGCCGATATCATAATGCAGCAGGCCAGGCTTTACGGTATCCAGGTCCACGATGCTGACGGCAAGGCTTGTCCTGGTATCGATCATAACATTGCTTACTTTGGGATCGCCGTGTATTATCCGCAGCGGCAGCTTCCCGTTCGCCCTGGCATCTTCCAGAATAGAGGCGAACCCCTTTCGCCTGTCTATGAAATCCATGCAATAAGTGGTATGAGGGGTTGCGGGTGCGCCGGTTTTTTCGAGGACCTCCAGATAGCGCCGCACATAGAGCGGGGTGATGTGGAAGCCCACGAGCGTATCCGTAAGCTTCTCCGCGGGCAGGTCGCTTACGAGGGTGTGGAAAAGCCCGACTGCAACCCCGACCTCGGTTGCATGGCCGAGGCAGGCGACGGAATCGAATGATTTGGAGTCCTCTATAAAGCTTATGGCGCGCCAGAAAGAACCGCCCGGGTCGATCCAGTGATCGTTGAAATCATCTGTGAGCAGAACGCGCGGCGTTTCCCATCGGCGCCCGGGGACCGGATTGCGCGTGAGGCGTTTTGAGACATGTTCGGAAAAGACGCGCAGGTTTTGCATAATTAATTCCGGCCTGGAAAAGACGTGGCCGTTTATGCGCTGCAAAATGAAGTGTTTTTCCCGATTCGTGCTGCCGGACACAAGGAAGGTATCATTTACGTTGCCGGCCCCGAATTGCCGGATTTCGGCGATCCGGCCGGCGGGGTTGAAGCGCTGCGCGGCGGCGCTGAGATAATCGGCATCGCTGCCTCTTGTGCTCCGGTCTTTTGTCATTAAATTCTTCCAGCCTCAAACGTCGCAATTTCTGTCCCTGTCATAATCTGAATATGCAGGAGTGCGGCTTTAATGTCAATTTCCGCCGCCGGGATGAATTGGACTGTGGCGGGTGGCCGTTTAAGGGGTGGACGGCGGTTGGGGGCCTCGGACCTGACGCCGGCCGATGATTAACATTTATCTGAAGGAGTAAAAAATGGTTCACTTTAATAACGCTTTGTTGATTGTCCTGATATCGTGCAGTGTGCTCATGCTGTATGGCCTTTCCCTGGCGGCAGACGCTGGAGAAAAGCCGCAGTCCGCAAATCCGGTAGTTTTGATGAAGACTTCCGAGGGTCTGATTAAGATCGAACTCTGGCCGGGCAAAGCCCCTGAAACGGTGAAAAACTTCCTGACGTACGTGGATGAGGGATTCTATGACGGTACGATCTTCCATCGGGTCATTGGCAATTTCATGATCCAGGGAGGCGGGTTTACGCCCGATATGAAACAGAAGCCGACCCATGCCCCTGTCAAAAATGAAGCGGCCGCAGAGCTTAAAAACGATCGTGGGACTATTGCAATGGCGAGAACGAACGTCGTTGACAGCGCGACCGCGCAGTTTTTCATAAATGTCGTGGACAATGCGTTTCTTAACCACAAGGACAGTTCACCCAACGGTTTCGGGTATGCGGTGTTCGGCAAGGTCATAGACGGAATGGACGTCGTGGATAAAATAAAGGGCGTTAAGACCGCGTCTCAGGATGTGCCTGTACAACAGGTGATTATTGAGAGCGTCAAACGGGAAAAGTAGCATTAACCTGAATGGTGAAGGGTGAAGTTAGAGGGGTGAAATTTTCACCCTTCACTCTTCCCCATTCACCCACTCACCCACTCACCCACTCACCCATTCACCTATTCACCCATTCACCTACTCACCCGCCATCCGTTCGTATTCACCGGGAGAAATTTTAGGTAACTGCCGTACAAAAGCTATGACGGCTGCTATTTCCTCTTTTTCGTAATTTGAGCCGAAAGCGGGCATTCCGGTCAGTTTGAGGCCATTTTCCACAATCCAGTACAGTTGAGC
>Ga0187867_10004224_pt1 | contig 11191 bp, 8 predicted proteins | sample June2016WEW_13_1_FD_132976 | JGI IMG/M metagenome (GOLD analysis project Ga0187867, IMG submission 132976) | Peatland microbial communities from SPRUCE experiment site at the Marcell Experimental Forest, Minnesota, USA - June2016WEW_13_10 | ecosystem: Environmental > Terrestrial > Soil >... | reverse complement strand
GACTTCAACTTGAACCCGACGTGAACCGGCTTACCAGGATCTATCCCTGGAAATGGTGCGTAAAGCTCGGCGAATCAGCACCGTTAACGCCCAGCGCCGGCCCATCGCTGGTGGTATGGGGATTTTTCGCCAAGAATCTTGCTGCGGCCTGGCGGGAGTTACCTCCCAGAACGTTTCCAGGGAAAGGATCGCATCCCTTTCTCCGGTAGGGTTGCGAGCGGAGTCTGGGCTATAATACGTCGAGTAGCATGGGAGACCATTCTGAAGCCTCGGCACGCAAGTTGCGCGTATTCCTGTGCCACGCTTCAAGTGACAAGCCGGCCGTTCGTCAGCTGTATCAACGCCTCAATGGAGACAACGTTCGACCATGGCTTGACGAAGAAGACCTGATCCCAGGACAGAAATGGGGAGAAGAAATTCCGAAAGCCGTCAGAGCAAGTGATGTCGTGATCGTGTGCCTCTCCGAAAAATCGACTACTAAGGAGGGCTATGTCCAGAAAGAGATTAGATTAGCTCTCGATGCCGCCGACGAAAAGCCGCCTGGCACAATTTTCCTTCTTCCATTGAAGCTTGAGCAATGCAACGTTCCTGAGCGTCTAGGACACGTCCAATGGGTGAACTACTTCGAGGACCGTGGGTACGATCAGCTCTTGAGAGGTTTAAGCGAACGGGCCAAACAACTACAGCTCGGATCACCCCTGCCAGGAGAGCCCTCCTACATAACTATGGCAACCACGCGCACTCCCGCGCTCATCGTGTACCTGGTCGATATTAGCTCGTCCATGGAAGGTCGAGTGGACGGCGTTCCAAAGATACAGATAGTCAACGAGACAATCAAGAAAATGCTGACAAGAATGGTGGCCAGATCGACGCGTGGCGAGACAATCCAGCCACGGTATCGGCTTGCAATGGCGTGCTATGGGGACGCAATCTATGATCTCCTAGACGGAGTGCAGCCGATCGATGTAGTTGCGCGGAAGGGCACGCCCCAATTCTCGGCGGGAGGGACAACGAATACAGCCGCGGCCTTTGAGTGGGCAAAATCTCTATTGAGTGCGCAACTTCCGCTTCTGGAAAACGCGCCTGCGCCGCTTGTATGTCATTTAACCGACGGAGAATCCACGGGTGCCGATCCTGCGGATATCGCCATCGACATCATGAAAATGCGAAACCGCGACGGGAACGTGCTCGTTGAGAACATTTTTGTGGGCACGGGCCTCGCCAGGAATTCCATCGATTTCCAGAATTGGCGCGGATTTATGAGCGAGTCGGAGATTGGAGGGGAGTATCACTTTAGGCAGCTCTACCGCATGTCGTCTGCCCTTCCTCGTCCGTACGCAAGTATTCTGAATGAATACGGATATCAGCTTCAGCCGGGGTCTCGAATGCTCATTCCCGCTGAAAGCAGGGACTTGGTGGAGTTGGGTTTTGCGGTCAGTGAGGCAACCCCAATGGTCGGCTGAGCCAGACGCCGCGATTTTACCAGAGCCTCCTAACAACGCGAATGAATCCTTCCAACATGATCCCGAAAGTCCTCTTGTAGTAGTACATCCCCCCGAGGCCGGGCGATAGTTGTCGCTAACAGCCCTTCCGTCCACTAATCCGGATCAGCCTCCTGAGAAACGCCGGTCACGTCCCAACCCACAGCGCTTGCGGGGTTCCTCCAAGATTGCCGGCACGGATCCGGGCTCCGGCTGGAGCGCTTGATCTTCGGCCCGGAATGGCTGGCCACCCTTGAAGTTTATAATTGAGGCATGTCCTCCGACCGCAGCCGCCTTCAGTCGCTCGTGGATGCCCTTCCGGACAGTGAGGTGCAGGTGGCCATCTCCTTTTTTCTAGCGGAACTGGGTGAGCAGGAAGTCCTCGATGCCGAGACTGCGGCCAAGCTGGATCTGGCCCGTGCCGAACCCGGCGACGACGTCCCCTTGGACGAAGTCCGACGCCGGCTCGGGCTGTGATCCGCCGCGTAGTTTTTCTCGCCCGCCGCGGATCGATGCAGCCCTCGTACGTTTCGCCGCGACAGGCCACGGCGACGCGAAGTCCCTCAAAGACCGTCCCGGTGAACTGCGTCTGCGGGTCGGCAAGTGGCGTGTCTTTTTCTGCCTCGAACCACCTGATTTGATCCGCGTCCTCGGCATTGACAACCGGGGTGAAGCTTACTGACCAGCCACGCGGGATGACCTCATCGGATAGTCCGCGGAAGGTCAGACCGAAAAGGGGACGCCTGGCAATCCAGGCCCGTTCCGATCACTCGGGCGTGTAGTCGCCATGGCGGAAACTGTCCTGCTCGTACCCCTACAGCGCCTTCTCGAAAAACTCCAGCATCGCCTGCTCCATCTGCTTCCGCAGCGGACCGCCCACTCCGTGCGATTTCTGCGGATACACGATCATCTGGAACTGCTTGCCCTCCCGCTCCAACGCATTCGCCATCTGCACGCTGTTCTGGAAATGCACGTTGTCGTCTTCGATGTTATGCAGGATCAGCAGCCGCGCCTTGATCTCGCCCGCATTGGTCAGCGGCGAGCTGCGCTTGTACCCCTCCGGGTTTTCCTCCGGCAGTCCCATATACCGCTCCGTGTAGATCGAATCGTAGTTGCGCCAATCGGTCACCGGCGCGCCGGCGATACCCGCCTTAAAGGTGCCCGGCGCATTGGCCAGGGCATACAGCGTCATGTACCCGCCATAGCTCCAACCGCTGATGCCCACGCGCGTCATGTCCGCGAAGCCCAGCGTCCCCAGGTAACGGATTCCATCGAGCTGGTCGTTCAGTTCGTGCGCGCCCGTTTCGTGATAGATCGCCGATTCCCAGGTGTGTCCGCGGCCGGACGATCCGCGATTGTCAAGCTGCCAGATGAGGTATCCCCTCTGCGCCAGCACCTGATCGAAACCGGCGCCGCTCCACGCGTCGTGCACCGTCTGCACCCCCGGCCCGCCGTAAACCATGACAATCACCGGGTACTTCTTGTCTGGCGAGTAGCCCGCCGGCTTGATCATCCGCGCGTAAAGCAGCACGCCGTCGGTGGCCTTGATCTTGACGATTTCGGTGGGCAGGACCTCGACATCCGGCGGCGTGGCCTCCTGGTACACCGCGATCTGCGAACCGTCGCTCTCGTGCAGCGTGCGCCGCGGCGGCGTGGCCAGGGTGGATGCCGTATCCATGTAATACTGCGTCGCCGGACTCATCGAGATGCTATGCGTGCCCGCGCCGCCGCTCAGCCGCTGCGGTTTCTGTTTGCCATCCAGGCGCACGCGGTAAAGCTGCCTCTCCAGCGGACTCTGTTCGGTGGAAACGAAGAAGACCTCATGCGTCTCTTCGTTCACTCCCGCCACCTGGGTCACTTCCCAATCGCCCTTGGTGATCTGCGACGGGCGCTTGTCGTCCAGCGCGCAAAGGTAAAGGTGATGGTAGCCGTCCCGCTCGCTGCCCCACAGAAACTGCTTTCCCTTATTGAGGAAGCGGAAGTCGTCGTTCACGTTTACCCAATAGGAATCGCTCTCGGTCAGCAGCACGCGCGCGACGCCCGTGCGCACATCCGCCAGGCCCAGATCCAGACGGTTCTGGATGCGATTCAGCCGCTGGTAGGCCAGCGCGCGGCTGTCGGGCGCCCAATTGACTCGCGCCAGCAGGTGGTCGCGCGTTTCGCCGATATCCATCCAGCGCGTGGGGCCGCCCTCCACCGCCACCACCCCCAGCCGGACATCCGCATTGGCCGTGCCCGGCTGCGGAAAGCGCTCCGGCTCGGCGAGGGCGCGCCATGAGAGCAAATCCACCTGCGGGAAGACCGATTCGTGGCCGACGTCAAACTGCAAATACGCGATCTGGTTGCTATCGGGAGACCACCAGTGCGCCGTCGCCAGGTTCAGCTCTTCCGGATACACCCAGTCCAACTCGCCGTTCCATAGCGTGGCGGAGCCATCCGTGGTGAGCCGCGTGACTTTCTTGGACGCCACCTCCAGGCTGTACAGATCGTGTTCGCGGCGGAAAGAAACGAAGCGCCCGTCGGGCGAGAGCTTGGGATCGCGCTCCACTTCCGGCGTGGCGGTGAGCTGCTCCCATTTGAGCGTGTCGGTATGCAGCAGAAACAGGTCGCCATCGAGGCTGATCAGCATCTCCTCCCCGCCGGAAGACCATTGGAAGCTCTGCTCGGAAACCCGCCGGTTCTGCCAGTCGACGCTTTCCTGTTTCGGAGGCTTCACCGCCTTTTCCGACAGCGGGCCGAGCGCCAGCAGTTGCTTCTTCTTCTTCGAAGCGACATCGTACTGCGAGATGGCCTTCTCTTCGATCCAGGCGAAGCGCTTGCCGTCCGGCGCCCAGGCGATGGCCGGCATGTGCACCGGCGCGGGCATGTTCTGGATGGTGACCGGCTTCTTCTCGGCGGCGAGGCCGGCGATCGAGACCAGCATGAGAGCGCAACGAATCCTTCTCATAAGACTGCATTGTACATCCGCGCTCCCACCGCGCATCGCCGGCGCGGGCTGTGCCATGCTAAAGCAAGCTCATGGAATTCGTCAGCGGCAATATCGGATGGATTGAGGTGATCTGCGGCCCCATGTTTTCGGGCAAGAGCGAAGAGTTGATCCGGCGCCTGCGCCGCGCCATGATCGCGCGCAAAAGAGTGCAGGTGTTCAAACCCGTCATCGACACGCGCTACGCCGTCGATGAGATCGTCTCGCATGGCGATCTGCGCATGAAGTCCGAAATTGTCAACGCCGGCAGCGAGATTCTGGACCGCGTGGATTGGCGCTCGGAAGTGATCGGGGTGGACGAGGCCAACTTCATGGGCGAGAGCCTCGTGGATGTCGCGCAACGCCTGGCCGATAGCGGCAAGCAGGTGATCATAGCGGGGTTGGATACGGATTACCTGGGCCGCCCCTTCGTGCCCATCCCGGACCTGCTGGCGCTGGCCGAATCCATTACCAAGACGCTGGCCATCTGCGTACGCTGCGGCAATCCGGGCAAGCATACGCAGCGGCTGCGCGGCGCCGAAGACCTGATCGTGGTGGGCGCCGCCGACATGTACGAAGCCCGCTGCCGCCGGTGCTTCGAGCCCGGCATTCCCAAGCAGACCGAACTGGACTTCCTCAAGGGCCGCAAAACAGGGCCGCAACCGGGTTGACTACTTTGTGGGGCAGGTTGGTAACCTGCAAGGCCGATGCCAATCGGCCTTTCGCGAGCGAAGCTCGCGCAGCGCGGGTCTGGGAACTCACTGTATTACGCGAGCCTCAATAGTACAATAAAGAATAATCGGCAGCGGAGGGGAATCCGTATGGAAGAGGATATTGCGATGCGTCCGCATGTCTGCACATGCTCTGCCCGCGACAAACGGGGACTCGCACAAGTGTTTCGATTTGCCGCCACGTCTCTGGCATTCGTGACCCTGCTTTCTTCCGCGGCGCTCGCTCAGCCGGCGGTCACTGTTAGCCCTAAGAGCGGACCACCGGCTGATAAAGTCGCCGTGAGCGGCACCGGCTTCGCCGCGGATGAGGCCGTGGACATCTACTTCGACACGACCGCCCTGGCTCTGGCAGCCACAGGCCCCGGCGGTGAGTTTACCGGCATCCACCTGACCGTCCCCGCATCGTCCGTCCCCGGCGGGCACTGGATCACAGGCGTCGGGCGGCACAGCGGGCTCGCCGCGCAGGTAAGTTTCATCGTGCAGACGAACTGGCCGCAGTTTCGCGGCGGGCGGCAGCACGACGGCTATAACTCTACAGAGAACGTACTTAACGTCTCGAATGTGGCAGGCTTGCAGCTTCTCTGGAGTGCGGCCATCGATGCCGGCCAATCTTCACCGGCCGTGGCGAGCGGCCTGGTCTATGTGGGGTCCGACGATTCCAAACTCTACGCCTTCAATGCCGCCACCGGACATTTGGTCTGGACGGCGGCCACTGGCGGGATCGTCGGATCGTCGCCGGCTGTGGCGAATGGCGTGGTGTACGTGGGGTCCTTCGATTACAAGGTCTACGCCTTCGATGCCGCCACCGGGCGGCAGATCTGGAGCGCACTCACGGGACTCGACGTCTTCTCTTCGCCGACGGTGGCCAACGGTGCGGTCTACGTGGGGTCGGCGGATGGCAACTTCTACGCCTTCAATGCCGCCACCGGACAGCAGATCTGGAGCGCTAGCCCAGACGCAGGCACAGACTACCAGATCAACTCTTCTCCGGCGTTGGCGAAGGGATTGGTCTACGTGGCGGCTGACAAGCTCTACGCTTTTAATGCCGCCACGGGACAGGAGGTCTGGAGCGCGGCAGCCGGCGCCTCCAGCGGCTCTTCGCCCGCTGTGGAGAACGGGGTGGTCTACTTAGGGTCGCAGGACAATAACCTTTACGCCCTCAGTGCTGCAACCGGATTGCAAATCTGGAGCGCGCCCACTGGTGGCGCCATCTTCTCCTCGCCAGCGGTGGCTGACGGAGTGGTGTACGTGGGCTCGGGCGATAACAGCCTCTACGCCTTCGACGCCGCGACCGGACGGCAGCTCTGGAAGGCAGCCACAGGGTCCTTTGTCGAATCTTCTCCGGCCGTAGCAAATGGCGTGGTTTACGTGGGGTCTGATGATCACAACCTCTACGCCTTCGAGGCCGCCACCGGCCGGCCGCTCTGGAGCGTACCAACGGGCAACGCTGTCTACCCTTCACCAGCCGTGGCCAACGGGATTGTCTACGTGACGTCTTATGATGGCTACCTCTACGCATTCGGTTTGCCGCCCGTGCGACCGCCTGCTAAGCCCAACTTACTAGGAGGGCAGGCAATCGTGGGGCGGCCAATCTTGGCCGCAGCCGCCTTTATAGGCGGCTCGGGCCGGCTGAAAGCCGTCCTCAGAGGCGAATCTCAATAGTGTGGACCATGCTTCTCGGGCGGCCTACTGCCGGCTTCACCGCCGCGCTCCGCCAGGCTGACTTTGACCGGTGTGTTCACCGGGAGAACCACATCCTCTCCTCGCGCGATGAAGGTCGAGTAGATGCTGAACGCAGCGCCGGTGATGGCGATGCCCGACGCCAAGGCACGCGGGCCCACCTGCGCCAGCAGGGTGCCAATCAATCCAAGTCCCACGGCCCCGGATTCGGCGCGGCCTCCGATGTCCCAATCGGGAACACCCTGAGCGTTGTAATCCTGATGAAACGACAGTCCGGCCACAGCCGCCGCGATGGCTGGAAAAATGAACCGGGTCTTGGAACGGCTGATGTGCGTGGCCCCTTCCGCATCGAGCGCCAGGTGCGCATTGAAGTCCGCCTCTACACCATTTACGTAGCCTTGGATGCCTTGCGCGGCGCGCTCCGCCAACTTGATCTGGCGGAACGCGAAAAGAACCTTCCCATTGCGGTGAAGGAAACGCGCACGCTGCGCTTCTACGATATCCCCGAGAAGACGGCTGCCTTCCGGAACCAGCAAAGTATGATCGGGCGAGAACACCGGCCGGGTCACCACCGCTTCCACTGGCGCTCCTCTGCGGGCCGTCGCGGAACTGATCGGCGTGAGCAGCCGGGCGCTAACTTCCCGATCGCCGGGTTGGGCAGCGTAATCGCTTAGCGCTTCGACATGACTTGGCTTTAGCCCGGCCAGAGGCTCCTGCAGTACGCCATTGAAAAGCGTTCCCGCCGGCCACGCTTGCCGGTGATACGGAAGCATTTCGAACAGCCTGGATTTCAGCCGGCTCAGCTTGCCCGGCTCCTTGAAGGCAAGCATCGCCGCCCGTTCCGTTTCGAATCTGTCTCGCGCGGCTTCGAGAGCGGGATTGCGCTGGTCCTGTTTCTTCCGCGGCTTCGCAATACGCATAGTGTGCGCCGTTCCGCGCGAAAGAGAAGTGCGCAGAGACAGCCGCGAGCCGTCGCTCAACACCAAGGCGTCAAACTGCGCACGAACTTCCCGCGGCGGTGTTAAGTTGCCATACAGGAGCGCGGTGAGGCGCCGCAGGACCGGAACTCCGCCGACCTCGCCGATATGGCCTTCGACCAAGCTTCCGGCCGGAAGGGCCACCCGATCGTAGACGTAGATCGGATCCACCAGGCGCCCGTGTATGAGTTGGCCTGCGCGCTGAATTGCGACGCGGCTTTCCAGTGCCACACGAAGAGGAACGCCAGCCGGAACCGCCGTCCCCTCCTGAACGCTTGAAGCCACGCGAGCTTCCTGTGCCAGAGCTGCCGCGACGATTGCGAACAAGGCGATACATCCACGCATCGTTGATTTCTCCGAGTCCGCAGTATACCGCGCTGGCCCCGCCATAGGCCGAGCCGCGACCGTAAGAGAGATCAAGACACGTGGAGCAGTGGGGCGGGCGCCCCCGCCCGCGGACCGGCGCCCTCGCCGGTCCACCGGCCGCAGGCCGGCAGGGTCCCCTTCTTCAACGAAGCGGTCTTTGGTCAGAAGCGCAGCGTGGCCTTCAGGCGCAGCGGGTCGAGCAGCAGATCGATGGCATGTGCCGCGCCCACCACAAACAGATCCGCATTCCGCATCGCGTCCATCGCGCACCCTTCGCCGTTATCGACGGCGATCGCCAGTCCCCCGCCCTCTTTCACCGCCTTCAGCATCAGCCGGTCGTTGTTGCCGTTGCCAAACGCGGCCACGTCTCGCAAGTCGAACTGACTCACGTACTCGGCCTTCTCCATATCATGCCGGCCGCTCCGCAGTTTGTACGGTATCGCGATTCCCGCCAGTTCATTCTCGGCCGTGCCGAATGAGTCGGCAGTCACAATATGAAGGTCCACCAGAGCCGCTAACTCTCGTAACTTCGTCTTGACATCCGGCTCGATCGCCCCACCGAAAGAATGCGTTCCCGTATAGTCGCTCACGGCGATGCGGATGTGGCGCTTGCCAAAGCCGGGGATATCGATAACGATTCCGGGCTTATCCATAGGTTAGAATGACATTACCATGAAACTCGCATTCATCGGCGCTGGAAATATGGGTTCGGCCATGGCGCGCAACCTGCTGCGTGCCGGCCATCAAGTCACTGTCTACAATCGCACGCGCGCGCGCGCCGAGCCGCTGCTGGAGGATGGCGCGGCGCTGGCGGACTCCCCGGCGGATGCCGCGCGCGGCGTGGACGCCATCGTCACCATGCTGGCCGAAGACCAGGCCGTGGAGCAGGCGGTCGAGGGTTTCCTCGATACCCTCGCTCGCGGCGCGGTCCACATCGGCATGAGCACCATCGGCGTAGCGTGCTCCAAACGCCTGGCCGAACGGCACGCCGCGCACGGGCAGGTTTATATCGCGGCGCCAGTCTTCGGACGGCCCGTAGCGGCCGCCGCCGCCAAGCTCTGGATTGTAGCCGCCGGTCCGCCGGAATCGATCGCGCGCTGCCAGCCTGTGTTCGACGCGTTGGGGCGCGGCACTTCGGTGGTCGGCGCCGATCCTTGGTCGGCCAATGCGGTCAAACTCTCGGGCAATTTTCTGATCGCCGCCGCCCTCGAATCGATGGGCGAAGCCTTCGCGCTGGTGCGCAAGTCCGGAGTGGATGCCGGGCAATTCCTGGAGATCGTCAACAACGCGCTGTTCAATTCGCCGCTCTACGCCGGTTACGGCAGCGCGGTCGCCAAGGAGCAATTCGAGCCGGCGGGCTTCAAGCTGCGGCTGGGCTTCAAGGACCTGCGCCTGGTGCAGGAAGCCGCCGAATCGGCCGCCGTGCCCATGCCGCTCGCCGGCGTGCTGCGCGACCGCTTCCTGGCTGCCATGGCCCGCGGCGAAGGCGATCTGGATTGGGCCGCCATTGCGCGCATCGCCGCCCTGCAAGCCGGCTTGTGACTTTTTGATGTGGGGCGGGCGTCCACGCCTGCGGCGGGTCTCCAGACCCGCCGATGCCGCCGAAGTAAAATTTTGCATAGCATCGCCTTGGAGGGCGGCCAATCTTGGCCTGGGGTCCCCTCTGGGGACGCCTTTTGAGGCGGCCAGAGCCGGCTGTTGCAAACTGACCCACTACCCATTCCAATTCCAAAACCTCACTCGAAGTGCGCCTCACGAAATGGAGAATCTGGGACCAGCCCGGTTTCGAACAGTACTGGGGAGGGTTTCGGCTTCCGCTAAACTGCTGATTGTGCATGACGTCTAAGGCAGGTTTCTTTCGAATGAGACGGGTTTCTGGGGAAGGAAAAAAGCACGCCGCCCCGCCGGTCGCAGTACTCTCAGGGTAAGTCTGATCTGGTTTATGTATTTTTTGATACGCAAAATACCCGCTTTTATGTTAGCCTGAAAAGCACTAGCGTCGCTTCGTCAAGAACGGCAGCCGCGCAGAGACCAGATTGAACGGGGGGGGAATGCGACGAGACATTTCGATACTAGGCAAGCGGGCCTGCGCTGTTCTTGCGTTGTGCGGAGCAACAGCGATCGCCCTGCCGGCGCAGACTTTCACGGTCCTCTATGACTTCTGTTCCCAAGTCGGATGCATGGACGGCAGGCATCCGTATCCGTCCTTGATGCAGGGACCTGACGGGAACATATACGGAGGCAACTGTGCGGGTGGGCTCTATCGGAATGGCACCATCTACAAGCTGACTCCGGGCGGCCAAATGACCACGCTCTACAACTTCTGCTCCCAGACGGGATGCGCGGACGGCGCATATCCATACGGAACCTTTGTCGTGGGCATTGACGGAAACATCTATGGGGCCACCTGGTGGGGCGGGACCACTGGCTTCGGCACCCTGTTCAAGATCACTCCCGGCGGCCAATTGACCTCGTTGCACAGTTTCTGCCTCCAGACCGGATGCCCGGACGGCGAATATCCTTGGGGCTACCTCATCACGGATGGCCAGGGGAACATCTATGGAACAGCTTCGGCCGGCGGGTCGCATAGCTCCGCTGGCACGGTCTTCCGGCTCTCCCCAACCGGCGCACTGCAGGTGCTCCATAATTTCTGCGCCCTCAGTGGGTGCGCGGACGGCCGGGTTCCTAATGGGGGCTTGATCCTGCAACCCGGCGGGATACTTTACGGAACAACCCAGTCGGGAGGGGCCAACGGCAAAGGCACTGTTTTCAGGCTTACGGCGCAGGGAGGCCTGACAACTCTGTATAACTTCTGCTCCCAGAGCGGGTGTGCCGACGGTGCTGTCCCCAACTTCCTGGTGCTGGGCGCCGACGGCAACTTCTATGGGACCGCCGAGCAGGGCGGAGCCATGAATCGCGGCACCTTTTTCAAGATGTCTCCCGCCGGCCAGTTGACCACCGTTTACAGCTTCTGCTCCCAGCCAGGCTGCG
>Ga0187867_10004223_pt1 | contig 11191 bp, 10 predicted proteins | sample June2016WEW_13_1_FD_132976 | JGI IMG/M metagenome (GOLD analysis project Ga0187867, IMG submission 132976) | Peatland microbial communities from SPRUCE experiment site at the Marcell Experimental Forest, Minnesota, USA - June2016WEW_13_10 | ecosystem: Environmental > Terrestrial > Soil >... | reverse complement strand
GCACCCTCTTTCGAAGTTGGGTCACAGGGACCTCCTTGTGACCCACACCTATCTGGTTACGCGACCGGCTGCACCCGTGACGTACGCGTAGCGTCCGCCGCGCGAGCGGCTCAGTTCAAACGGGATTACCGGACAAGTAGGCGCGATTGACTTGCTGGCCGTCGTCTCACAAAGGACCCCTTTTGAGACACGGGGGTCACGCCCTCGCTATCGTCATCGTCGGGCATGTCGGGTAGCTCTTCATCGCCGCGCCCGTCGATCAGATCACTGAGAGCATTGAATTCGTGGCGCAACGCCTCAGCAGTGCGCTCTCCGACGCACACTTCAGACACTATCCCCGCTTGCATCAGCCGAACCGTCTGGTGTATGCTGGCACAAATCGGGGATGTCGAAGAATATCATGCGAGGTTTGGGTGTAGCCCTCCTATTTGCGTTGGGGGCTTGGGCGCAGGCTCCGACAGAGCGGCTGTTCAATGCCCGGGTCGATCCCGAGCAAGGGCGGAAGTTGTGGTCGGCCAACTGCGCCGTGTGTCATGGCCCCGAGGGGAAGGGAGGCCGCGGGCCCGACCTCACCACTGGCAGATTCCGGCACGGCGGCACCGACGACGACTTGTATCGGGCCTTGCGAAACGGAATTTCGGGGACTGAGATGCCGGGCTTTTCGTTGACCGGAGTGGAGTCCATGCAGCTTCTGGCCTTTGTGCGGGCGCTGGGAAGAGCGGCCATGCCGCCCCCTCCGGAGGGCGATGCCGCACGCGGTCGCGCCCTGTTTGCCGGCGGCCAATGCACGAGCTGCCACAGAGTTGACGGGACGGGCTCGCGGATCGGGCCGGATCTGAGCGACGTCGGGGCGCGCCTGCCGCCGTCGGATCTGCTGGCATCGCTGCTGCGCCCGGACGAGCGCGTGCTGCCCGCGAACTGGTACGTGCGGGTGGTGACGCGGGACGGGCGGACCATCACCGGCAGGAGGCTGAACGAAGACACCTACAGCGTGCAGCTTATCGATGCCCAGGACCGGCTGGTTTCGTTGGTGAAGCAAGATCTGAAAGAGTACCAGCTCATCAAGAAGTCGCCTATGCCAAGCTACGAAGGAAAGTTGACCCGCGAGCAACTGGGTGACCTGGTCGCCTACCTGGCGTCATTGAAAGGGACATCATGAAACCCGCCATGGCGGTGGTGGTGTGGCTGAGCGGCTGGATGCCGTTGGGCGCGCAAGTGACCTACGAGCGGCTGCTGCATGCCGACCGGGAGCCGCAGAACTGGCTGACGTATGCGGGCAGCTACAAGAGCTGGCGCTACAGCACGCTCGACCAGATCCGCACGGGGAACGCCGCCAACCTCGAGCAGAAGTGGGTATACCAGCTCAATTCGATGGACAAGTTCGAAGCCACCCCGCTGGTGGTGGACGGCGTGATGTACTTCACGCAACCGCCGAGCGACGTGATCGCGGTGGACGGGAGGACGGGCCGGGCGTTCTGGACCTACCGCTACCCGCTGGCGGGCAACGTGAGCGTGTGCTGCGGACGTGTCAACCGCGGGCTGGCGATCCTGGGGGACACACTGTTTCTGGCGGCGCTGGATGGGAACCTGGTGGCGCTGGATGCGAAGACGGGAAAAGAGGTCTGGAAGACGCAGGTGGTGGACCCGAGCCTGGGCTACAGCCTGACCATGGCGCCGCTGGTGGTGAAAGACAAGGTCATCCTTGGGCCGGCGGGAGGAGAGTTCGGGATACGTGGGTTTCTGGCGGCGTTCGATGCGCGCACCGGCAAGGAGGTATGGCGGTTCAACACGACTCCAGGACCGGGCGAGGCGGGACATGAGACGTGGGCAGGCGATGCGTGGCAGCATGGCGGCGCCCCCGTCTGGCTGACCGGCTCGTACGATCCGGAGTTGAACCTGATCGTCCAGGGCGTGGGGAATCCGAGTCCCGACTGGAACGCGACGGTGCGGCCGGGCGACAATCTCTACGCCAGTTCGGTGATCGCGGTGGATGCCGATACAGGCAAGCTGAAGTGGCACTACCAGTTTGTTCCGCACGATGCGTGGGACTGGGACGCCATACAGACTCCCGTAATGGTGGACGCGGAGTGGCAGGGGCAGCCACGCAAGCTGCTGTATTGGGCCAACCGCAACGGCGTTTTCTACGTGCTGGACCGGACCAACGGAAAGTTTCTGTCGGGCAAGCCGTTCGTGAAGGTGACCTGGTTGGCGGGCTTCGACGAGAACGGGCGGCCGAAGCTGCAACCGAACTCGCTGCCGACAGCGGAAGGGACGCTTGTTTACCCGGGCGTGCAGGGCGGCACGAACTGGTATGCACCTTCGTACAGCCCGCGGACGGGGCTGTTCTACCTGTCGGTGTGGGCCGATTACTACTCGGTGTACCAGGAGGGCGAGGCGGAGTACGTCCCCGGGCGGCGATTCAACGGAGGTAACATACGCCAGCCGCTGGCGTTCGGCCGGAACGCCACGCTGCTCCCGGACGAAGAACAGGGGTACGGGGCACTGAAGGCGATCAACCCCAAGACCGGGGACATGGTGTGGCAGGTGAAGTTCGCGGACCTGACCGAGGGCGGGGTGCTCACGACAGCGGGCGACGTGGTGTTCACGGGCAACCGGGAAGGATACTTCCACGCCTTCGACGCGCGCGATGGGAAGCTGCTGTGGAAGGTTTCGTTGGGAGGTTACATCGCGGCTGGTCCGGTGGCTTACTCGGTGGACGGGAAGCAGTACGTAGCGGTGGCCGCGGGGCACGGGATGTTTGTGTTCGGGCTGCGGGAGTGAGCGGCAAGGTGCCGCCAGCGGACTTCTCACTGGTACCGCAGAGCGCTGTTGGGCTCGACGCGTGCCGCGCGAGAGGCGGGAACTACGACCGCGACGGTCGCCGCCGCGAGCAGAACCGCCGAGACGGTGACGAACGTCAGCGGATCCGTGCCGCTGATGCCGTACAGGAGGCTGGCCGTGAAGCGCCCCAGGCCCAGAGCGATACCGAGTCCGATGGCCAGCCCCACACCTGTCAGCAGGAGACCCTGGCCAAGGACCATTCTCAGCACGCTGCCGGGCCGGGCGCCCAGCGCCATGCGAATGCCGATCTCGCGCGTGCGGCGGCGCACCGAATAGCTCATCACACCGTAGAGACCGATGGCCGCCAGCGTGAGCCCGACTGCACCGAATACGCCGAGCAGCCAAGCCGAGACGCGCGGCAGAAGCAGCGATTCGTTCACGTGCTCCTGCATCGTCTCGGTGTTGAAGACCGCCATGTTCGGATCCAGCGCGGCGATCTGGCCGCGCACCGGCCGGGCCAGCCGTTGTGGGTCGACAGACGTCTTCACGATGGTTGAAATCCCAAAAAAGCTGATGACATTTCTTGGGGCCGCCCCGAGATGCAGATAGACGCAATTGACCGGGTCCTCGCCCACGAAGCGCAACTTGGAGCTTCGCGCCACGCCAATCACGGTGTAGGAGGTCCGGCCCGCGCGCACCAGGCGACCGATCGGGTCCTGGTTGGGGAACAGATGGCGGGCCATCGTCTCATTGATGATGGCCACGTTTTGTTTATCGGGCTGGGGGTTGAAGTCGCGGCCACGCAGGAGGGGAATACCCATGGTCTGGAAATAGCCGCTGCCGACACTGAGGATGAAGGCATTGGCGCTTTGGGCGGGGCGGTCACCGGAGGCGTCTGCGTCGAAATTGTTGTTCGTGCCGGCCATGCTGAGCGGCACGATATCCACAAAACTCACCGAACTGACTCCCGGCAGCGCCGACACGCGGTCGCGAAGCTGCGAGAGAAACTGCACAGTCCTTTCTCGCGAGTAATTGTGGACTTCGGGGTCTACCGTCATCACCAGGATGTTGTCGGGCCTGAAGCCGATGTCGATCAAGGAGGCGTTTCCGAGGCTGCGGAGGAAAAGGCCCGCGGTCGTAAGCAGCACCAGCGACAGGGCGACTTGCACCACCACCAGTGTGTTGCGCATGCCGGAGCGCCGGCCGCGGCCAAAGACTCCCGACCCATCTTTGAGAGCTCCCACCAGGTCCGGGCGTGTGGCCCGCAGAGCGGGAATCAGCCCGAACAGCAGAGCCGTCACCAACGACAGGCCGGCGGTGAACGCCGCCACGCGCAGATTCACGTTGAAGTCGAACACCACCGGGAGGGGCACCGGAAGCCGGAAACTGGAGATGGCGCGTGCCGCGCCCGCCGCCAGCAGGAAGCCAGCGCCGGCACCCGCCAGCGCCAGCAGAAAGCTCTCGGTGAGCAGTTGACGGACCAGTTGGCGTCGGCTGGCGCCCATCGCCAGGCGGATAGCGATCTCCTTTTGCCGCCCGGTCGCTCGAGCCAGTAGGAGGTTGGCGACATTGGCGCAGGCCACCATCAGCACTAATCCGGCCACGACCATCAGGACGGCCATCAGGATGAACGCGGGGGTCACGGAGCCGGCGATCAGCCCGCCGGCGGTTTGGAGAGTTACGGCGTCGTGGCGCTTCTCATCCTTGCGATAGGTGTCGTCCATGCGCTTCTTCACGACGTTCACAACCACCACCGCCTGGGCACGGCTAACTCCCGGCTTGAGCCGCGCATCGAGCATCACCCACTGATGGTCCCGCTTGGTCCTGCCTCCTCCGTCCGTCGCCAGGCCGGGCATGATCTCTTCCGCCATGGCAAGCGGTACCCAGAAGTCGGAGACGATGCCGCGCTCGGTACCTTGGAACCCCGCCGGCGCAACGCCGACCACGGTATAACGCTGCCCATTCAGCACGGCGCCGCGCCCGAGGATGCCCGCGTCGCCGCCGAAGCGCCGCTGCCACAGACTGTGGCTGAGCACCACCACATGGTCGCGACCCATCACCCGGTCTTCTTCCGGAAGGATGGGACGGCCAAGCGCCATATTCACGCCCAGGATGGGGAAATAGTTGCCGCTCACCACCTGGCCCCAGATGCGCTCCGGCTCTCCCGTTCCACCAATGCTGGCGGGAATCAGCGGGAAGTGCGCCGCGACGCCCCCATCGAAGACGTCCGTGGTCTGGTCGCGATAGTCCATGTAGTCCGGGTAGGAAAAGGAGTTGCCTTCCGAGAACATCACCATCCGCCCGGGATCCTTCACTGGCAGCACGCTCCAGAGCAATCCGTTGGCGACGCTGAAGACGGTGCCGTTGGCGGCCAGGCCCAGAGCGATGGAAATGATAATCACGACCGTGAAGCCGGGAACCTTCACCAGGGTTCGAAACGCGTAGCGGACATCCTGCAGCGGCGTCTCCATCGATGGCCTCCGTGGGGTGAGTTGGGCGCGAGAGCGCTTAGCACATGGAACGAAAACCGCCAGCAAGAAGTTCCCTTGATCCGCCGCTATGGAGGTTGACAGTTTCCGGAGAGAGAGAGGTTAAGATTGCTATGAATGGTCCAACTGCGATCCGATCTCACGCCGGCGGCGCTGGCGCCCAAGCTGCGGCGGCTATTCGACCTTTCGGCCGCTAAGATCCGCTCCATCGAGAAGTCCTGGACGCCGTCCCGGGGCGCGCCGGTCTTTACCGTTGGCGGCCAGTACACCAGCCGCGGCTGGACCGAGTGGACGCAGGGCTTCCAGTTCGGCTCGGCCATTCTCCAGTTCGACGCCACCGGTGAGCGGGAGTTCCTCGAAATTGGCCGCGATGGAGCCGTCGCGCGCATGGCGCCGCACCTCACCAACACGGGCGTTCACGACCACGGCTTCAACAATATCAGCACCTACGGCAACCTGCTCCGCCTCATGGCCGAGGGGCGCATCCCCGAGAACCACTGGGAACGCCGCTATTATGAGCTGGCGCTCAAATGTTCCGGCGCCGTGCAGGCTGCCCGCTGGTCGCGGACCGCCGATGGCGGCGGCTACATTTACTCCTTCAACGGGCCGCACTCGCTGTTCGTCGATACCATGCGCACGCTGCGCGCGCTGGCGGTCGCCCACCTGCTGGGCCACATGCTGATCGGCGAGGGCGATCGCAGGATTTCGCTGCTCGACCGGCTCATCGAGCACGCGCGCGCCACGGCGAGGTACGCCGTCTACTACGGCGAGGGCCGCGACGCCTATGACGTTCGCGGCAGGGTGGCGCACGAGAGCATCTTCAACGTCAACGACGGCAGTTACCGTTGCCCCAATTCGCAGCAGGGCTACTCGCCCTTCAGCACCTGGACGCGCGGCCTGGCGTGGGCCATGTGCGGTTTCGCCGAGCAACTGGAGTTTCTGGACACGCTGCCCGGCCGGCATCCGGCTCTGGAAATATTCGAAAAGGCCGCCCGCGCCACCTGCGATTTCTACATCGAGAATACCCCGGCCGATGGCATTCCTTATTGGGACACGGGCGCGCCCGGCCTGGAGCAGTTGGGCGACTGGCGCGCCAAGCCGGCGGACCCGTTCAATGCGTACGAGCCAGTTGATAGCTCGGCGGCCGCGATTGCCGCACAGGGGCTGCTGCGGCTAGGCCACCATCTCCACGATGAGCGGTACTGGCAAGCCGGCCTCGCGGTCTGCGACACGCTTTTCGACGAGCCCTATCTGAGCACCGGCGACCAGCACCAGGGGCTTATTCTGCATTCGGTCTATCACCGGCCAAACGGGTGGGACGCGGTTCCGGAAGGAACACGCGTGCCCGCGGGGGAGTCTTCCATGTGGGGCGATTATCATGCGCGCGAGGTGGGGCTATACCTCTTGCGCTTGATTGAGAACAAGCCGTACCTGAAATTCTGGCCGTGAGCGGCTCATTTCTTTCTGCACTTCATCAGCCGCTGCAAATCCAGCAAGTGCTGCGGCTCATACGTCTCCTTCGACCATCTCGATTCCGGTGCGAATTCCACCCCGACAAAGTATCCGATCTCCCGGTAAACGCAGTACCGCACGCGCCCGGCAAACGCCTTTTGCGGCGATTCCCAGTGGATCTCCGCCTCCAGCGGCACGGCCAGTTCCATTTGCAGGCAGGCGCCGGATGCGGAAATGTCCTCCAGAAGACCGGTCGCCTTCAGTGTCTTGCCCGCCTGATCCTTCCACCAGACAGCCACCATGTCCGCGCACAACATGCGAACTTCCGAGCGCCGTTCCTGCATACTTGTCATATCGGCGGCCCAACCCGCTTCCTTTACGATAAGATGTCTTAAGTCCCCGGTAAACATGTTCCTACGACCCTCCGTGGCGATCGCGCTGGCGGCCGTCCTGCTAGCCGGTTGCGCGCACAAGAAGCACGCCCGGCGCGTTCCACCACCGCCAGCGCCGGCGGCATCAGTCGCGCCCAAACCGGGGTACACGGAGACCGGTGTGGCCAGTTGGTACGGCCACCCCTACCACGGCCGGCCTGCCGCCAATGGCGAGATCTACGACATGGAGAAGCTCACGGCTGCCCACCGCACTCTCCCTTTCGATACGTGGCTGCGGGTGGTCAACCTCGACAATAGCAAGACTGTGGAAGTTCGCATCAACGACCGCGGCCCCTTCGTCGAGGGCCGCATCATCGATCTCTCCCACGCCGCCGCGCGCGCCATCGGCATGATCGGTCCGGGTATCGCCAGTGTTCGCATCGAAGTGATTCGTATGCCCGAATACGTCCCGCCGGGCGTCTTCGCGGTGCAGGTGGGCGCGTTCCGCGTTCGCGCCAACGCTGAGCGCCTGCGCGCCGAAATGCAATCCCGCTACGGCTCGGCGCGCCTGGTTCAGCGCGCGGATAGCCCCGATTTGTGGCGCGTGCTGGTGGGCTCCGAGGCCACCGAGGAGGGCGCCAACGGCCTGGCTGAACGGATTCGTAAAGAATTAGGTGAGAAATCCGCGGCCTTCGTTGTACGAGTTGATACTGTGTAGTCGAGGCGACCCATGAATCGGCCCGCGACCGGCTGCGCTCACGGTCTGGTAGGCCAGTCGCCGCAGATCAGCGCCCTCCGGCGGCTCATCACGAAGGTCTCGCGCAACCGGCTTTCGGTGCTGCTGCTGGGAGAGAGCGGCACAGGCAAAGAGGTGGTGGCGCGGGCCGTGTACAACGCCAACCCGCGCGGCGAGTTCGTCCCCATCGACTGCGGCTCGCTGGTCGGCACGCTCATGGAAAGCGAGTTGTTCGGCCATGTGAAGGGCGCTTTCAGCGGCGCCGTCGAGAACAAGAAGGGGCTGGTCGAACTGGCCGACGGCGGCACCGTCTTCTTCGACGAAATCGGCGATCTGCCGCTCGAAATGCAGATCAAGCTGCTGCGGCTCATCCAGGAGGGCGAGTTCCGCGCCGTGGGCGCTTTGCATTGGCACAAGGTGGATCTGCGCATCATGGCCGCCACCCATCGCGACCTCCAGGCCGAGGTCGCCGCCGGCCGCTTTCGCCAGGACCTCTTCTATCGCCTCAACGTGGTGGTGGTTCACCTGCCGCCCCTGCGCGAGCACAAGCAGGACATCCCGCTGCTGATCGAACACTTCCTGGACGTGGGGCATGCCTCCGGCTTGCCCGTGCTGGGTCTGGGCGAAGAGCTTCGGGCGGCGCTCCTCTCTTACGACTGGCCTGGCAACGTCCGCGAACTACAGCATTGCCTGGACCGCATGTCCGCGCTTCACTCCGAAGGCGCATTGCAGATCGCCGACCTGCCCTCGGCGCTGCAATACCAGCGTGCGTCCTCCGGGCCGGAGAGCCTGTCCGGCGTTCTGGCGCACCCGGACGAACCGCTGGGGAGGCTGCCGCGCTTCGATGTCGCGCCCCGATCACCCGTCATCTCCATCCCCGACAGCGAAAAGCAGGCTATCGCCAACGCGCTGGCCGCCACCAAGGGAGAGCGCGGCAAGGCCGCCCGCCTGTTAAGCATCGGCCGAACCACTCTGTACCGAAAAGTGAAAGAATACGGACTGTAGCGGCTTGGCCAAACTGCCAGGGAAAACAACAAACTTATGCCGGTTGTCTTGGGCGAATCGCCCAAAATTGCTTTGGATGCCACCTACAGTGTGGGCGGCGACCTCTCCGGAGTGGGCCTTTATTCGCACGAGATCCTGCTCGGCCTGACCGCCGCGCATCCGGAAACGCGCTTCGATTTCTGCTACCGGCCGCAGCGCTACCTTCGCTCCTGGGCCAATCCGCTCCCGGCCAATGCCCGGCGGCGCCTGCTGGCCGAACCGCTCCTCCCGCGTGCCGCCGATTTCTTCCACGGCCTGAATCAGCGCCTGCCGCGAATCCCCTTGCGGCGCGCCGTCACCACATTCCACGATCTGTTCGTGCTCAGCGGCGAGTACTCCACCGAGGAATTCCGGGCGCGCTTCGCCGCACAAGCCCGCGACGCCGCCGAGCGCTCCGCCGCCATCATCGCGGTTTCCGCGTTCACTAAGAATGCGGTGGTCTCATTGCTGGGCGTGGAAGCTGCGAAAGTCCGGGTGGTCCACCACGGTGTCCGCGACCTTCCCTATGTCCCCATTCCCCGCGAAAAGGTCATCTTGAACGTAGGCGTGATTCAGAGGCGCAAGAACATCGCGCGCTTGGTGGAGGCGTTCGAAACCGTCGAACCCGACTGGCGGCTGGTGCTGGCGGGATCTTTCGGATACGGCTCGGGGGACATCCTCGCGCGCATTCAACAAAGCCCCGCACGCGACCGCATATCGGTGCTTGGCTACGTCTCTCACGATGAGCTCGCCCGGTGGTATTGCCGGGCCATGATTTTTGCGTTCCCATCGCTCGACGAAGGCTTCGGAATGCCCGTGCTGGAAGCCATGGCGGCGGGAACTCCGGTGGTCACATCCGCCCGCTCGGCGTTGCCCGAAGTGGCGGGTGACGCGGCGGTCCTGGTGGATCCCGGGGACACCGAGTCGCTCGGCATGGCACTGCGCCAGTTAGCCGGCAAAGAGGATTTGAGACGGGACCTGGCTTGGCGCGGCATGGCCCGGGCGCGCCTCTTCACCTGGGAGAAGGCGGCCCGCGAAACCTGGGACGTCTATCTGAAAGTGCTTGGCTGATAGATTGGGAAAAGCCGGGCTGATCCGCCTCGCGCGATCAGCGATTCTCGTCATCCACCGCAATTTTTAGAGCGCGCAAAAAGCGGTGGTCCTGGGTGGTGAACTTGATCTTGCCGGTGGTCTCGAAACCCCGTCTGGGCTCCTCGGTCACCTCGACCTCCGGTTCCTCATCGGTGCTGCTGTCGTCCCTCCGGTTGAAGCCGATAGTCGCCTCCAAAACCAGGAAAACGTCGTAACCGGCTCTCTTGATCCCGCCGATCGCCTCCGCGATCCGGTCGGACTCGGAAAGGGAATCGTTAATCGCGTTTCCCAATTCCTGCATGAGGTGCTTCAATGGCTCTTCCACAGAGTTACTCCCTTATGGTGGATGCGCCGGACCCGACCGGCGTTCCACCCATGGGCTTGCATCCACACGTTCCGATTGTAATGGACGCCGCGCCGCTGCACAAGCGGACCCAATATATCTATCGGCAATTTACGGGCCATGTTCCACACAAAAACTTCCGCCATAGCCAGTTTGTTACGATGGAGGGCGTGTGGAAACGTGTCGCCGTCCGCCATGGAGTGCGCTACGGACGCGAGTTCTTCAAGCACATCGTCCCCGCCGTTCTGAAACCCGCCCGGACCCTTTGGAATCAGCTTATTGGCTTTCTTTTCTTGTCATTCGGGGCGATCTTCGGCGTCAAGACGGTGCGCTACGGCATGGATTACATGAAAGCCCCACCCAGCGGTGGAACGGGTGAACTGATCCGTTTGGCGATGGCCGGTTTCTGCGCTTTTGTGATGCTCTGGTACGGCGTTTCTTCTTTCCTGCGCGCCCGTAGGATTTCCCGCTCGTGAACCGCGCACACGGATAGTGACCCGATGCCGCCGATGCTGGATGCGGCGGACGCTTAGGCCACGGTGGACGAGGCTTCGGGCCGGCTCAGAAGCGCGCTGGGCGAGTACCGCGAGGCGTAGAGCACCTCGGGCGCCTGCCGGCGCGGCCGGGCGCGCTCCCGCAAACCGAGCCGGTGCATGATGCGGCCCACGTGATCGGGATCGTAGCGCACGCCGAAGCGCGCAAAGATCGCCTCGGCGAAACGCGCGGTGGTCCAGCGGTCGGCGTCGAAGCCCGCGGCCCGCGAACCGGTCCGGTAGATCTCGGCCACGCCCCGGAGTTGTTCCGAATTGAGGCGGTTGGGACGGCCGGGCGCGCGCCGCTTGCGCAAAGCCTCCAGTCCCTTCCCGCTCAACGCGCGGTTCCAGCGGGACGCCGTGGTGCGGCT
>Ga0187867_10004222_pt1 | contig 11193 bp, 17 predicted proteins | sample June2016WEW_13_1_FD_132976 | JGI IMG/M metagenome (GOLD analysis project Ga0187867, IMG submission 132976) | Peatland microbial communities from SPRUCE experiment site at the Marcell Experimental Forest, Minnesota, USA - June2016WEW_13_10 | ecosystem: Environmental > Terrestrial > Soil >... | reverse complement strand
GAGCTTCACGGTTCGACCTACAACCCAGCCAGCGACAGCCGGAAGAAGTCGGAACTGGTCGAAGTCCTGGCCAAGCTCTTTACGGACGCGGCCGAGGCCAAGCTTGAAGACAAGCAACTCGCCGAACGGGTGAATCAGTGGTTGCCCGCCAATCTTCGGGAAGCGAAACCGGACGTCGCGGTGCGAAGCCACGTCAGTGCCAAGAATCGCAGTTGAATTTACGCCGGACCCAATGTGGGCCGGCGTTTTTATTTTTTTGAATATGACATTTGCTGGGCCGCCATTGTCGAGATAAACGCCTCGGACCAAGGGAATGTGAAGTTGACAAAAAACGGGCAGATCCCGGTGGATTCCGCCCGTTCATTGGAATGCCCGTTCGATGGTTACGAACAGCGGCGCAGCGAATCGAGGTTGTTATCCTCAATCGCGTCCGGGGTTGACCTGATGGTCGTATGGCCGCACTCGGGGCACGGAAATTTGCGAACGGCAGCGACTTTTTCGCTGCGTTCGCCCTTCGTGTAAAAGGTGTGACCCTGATCGATTGCAGCTAAGACTTCCGCCAATGACCACTTGCGGTCGTATCGGTCCGGGGTAGGACCCGTTCCCACCGCTACAATGTGCGAATGGTTGGTCGGTTGAAAAACCGGTTCCCGATTTGTGCAAATTATTCGAAATGATGCCATGATAGTTGTCCTTAAAAACAAGTGTTCAGAATGAAATCACAGAACAAAAAAAGAGAAGCCCGGTTACCGTGGCGGGCCACGCGAATTGATGTTGAAACTCAACTCAAGTTTTCTCATAAAAAAAATTAGAACGAGAATCCCATCTGTCCCTGTGCAGCGTCGCGTGACTCAAAGAGTTTGCCATCCGGAGTCACGTACAACAAATCCATCTGTTCAAGCCGAACTCGAAGTGCGGAAATAGTCACCTGAAACTTTCGAGCCAAATCGTACAGACAGCGCCATTGCGTACGGTCAATCTTCTCGGCTTCTCGGCAAAGTAGACGCTTGGGCATCGAGATCGCCGCCGCATACCGGTTGACAGCGCGCGCTTCATCCGGCTCGTCCGCTCGCTGGCGCATTTTCCTTAACAGTTCTTGGCCTTCGAAAGAAGCCTCCAGAATGCTGAGTACGGCAACTTCACCGACCCCGGAACTCCGCAGCGCGAATGGGCCATCATCGTCATTCTGGAAAAGGCGGGGATGGTCAAGAGTGGCTTTGTCGACGAACAAATCCCAATGGCCCATCTCGTGGCCTTTCGTTGACCGCTCCAAGCCCGGCTTCTTAAGAAAGAGATCGCGGCGGGCTTCATTCAGTACGATGAGTCTCTTTTTGGGCACAATCGCGCCCAGGATCATTTCGCCGGGCAGTTCTTCGATTATTTCCCACAAGAAATCAAGACGAAGAACTTTCTCAGCCAGTAGGTCTATCGGCACTGGCGGGATGATTGAATGTCCGATCGCTTGCTCTAGATCAGCGAGACGATCACGAGCCAGAACCTCAATCTGTTCGTTTCGGTAAAATCTCACGACTACTTTTCCTTTTGTTGTCTGAGTCGTTCCAGCAGTTCCTTCCAATCGTCCTCGGATAGGTCCAGGTTTGTCGCGGAGCGAAAAAATGCCCGCGCTCCTGGACTGATGCTTAACGCCTGACCGACGTCCGGCGGCGCTTTGCCTGCCAAGGCCAAAAGCTCGTCGCTGTTGGCGCCCAGAACCGATGCGAGCTGCAGGATAGCTGGTATGGACGGCGGCGGCATTCTGTCATTCTCAATTTTCGAAAGATACGTAAAATCAAATCCGCGACGGTCGTCTTCCTTTAGCCGGGCCCCCACTTTTTCGGCCAAATCCCGTTGCGTAAGATTCTTCGCCAGGCGGAGCTCTCGGACCCGCTGTCCGAACGTATCAGCTTTGGCCATGGTTCTCCTTTAGCCGATCTTGAGTTGAAAGTCAACTCCACATCCTTCTTTGGAACCGCAGGCAGTAATACTAACGTAGCAACGCAATACCCGCGACGGATACCGTGGGACAGCCAATGACCTTGTACCGCGCGCAAATCGAAGACACACGCAGCCTCCTGCCATCCTCCAAGGCATGAAAAAGCGATTCCGCGTCGGAATCGCTTGAGAGTCAAAGGCTTAGCATCGCCCGAAAGCCTTCGCTGGTGCAACCAGTGGGCTGCTGGCCGTCGTTTAGCTTCACCCATCGCACAAAGCGATAGGGTGAAATCCGGCCGAGTATCGAGTGGGCGCAACGCACGCCGGCTTCGTCGCCATCGGTCAAAATCCACAGTCGCCCGTCGGCCTGCAAAACGTTTCGCACGGAATTCGCCTGGGCGATGCTTATGCTGTTGCCCATCAAGGCCACCACATTGGGCCAGCCCTGCTGGTGCAGCCACCAGACCGACGCGAAGCCTTCGACAATAATCAGGTCGTGAACCGGCTTCTGGATGCGGTGCAGGTTGTACAACAAATCGCTTTTGTGAAATTCCCACCTTCTCCCATCGCGCTCGCGCGGGCCGGGAAACAGGTATTTGGGCTTCTCGTCGCTCACCTTCCGATCGTCCACCAACCGGCCGGCGTAGCCGACAAGCTGGCCGGTGGAATTGTGGACCGGGATCGCGATGCGGTCCTGCATCATGCCTTTGGAACAATAGCCCAGGCCGAAATGTTTGATCGTTTCGGGCGTAAAGCCCCGGGACGCCAGATAGGAATGCGTAGGGTCCAGGTGCTTAAGCTCAAAATCTAAAGGTGCGTTGATGATCACCGGCAAGGTGGATGCTGTGGCCGTTGCTTCCGGCTCATTCTTGGCCGCCGGCTCCGATTTTTCAGCAACGGTTCTCTTTCGTTTCCCGTTGTCCTTACGGCCCGACAGTTCAATGCCGAATATTTCCGCGGCCTTCAACGCCGCCTGTCGAAATTGATCGGCATCCTTGGGATCTAGTCCCTCCATCTTCGCCACGAATTCAATGGCGTTTTCGCCGTTTTGGCACCCGAAACAGTTGTAAATGTTTCGGGAGAAATTTACGCTCAAACTTGGCGTGCGTTTTTTGCCATCGCTTCGCTTGGGATGGCCGGGCAAGGGGCACAGGGCGTAGGCCCGGTCCCCTTTCACCTTGGCCTGAACGTTGTAGTGACGCAGCACGTCGGCAAAATGAAGCTTTTGCCGCAGTTCCCGGAAATCGATCCATGTGGCCATCGGCCACCTCCTTTCTCATTCAAGGTTCAATTCGTGCTTGGCCTGCTCGTCCCATTCGTCGGGACACTTTTCTTCGCAGCGCCACGCGTAATCGGCGGATGCCCGATCCTCGGTGTCGTAATGCACAACCACGGTCAGGTACTCGCCGAAATCATGGGGATGGCTCTTGATTGCCAAACTTGCTCCTTCAGGTTCGTTGCCGAGCAGACGACGAAGCTGGTGGATGAATGCCCTGCCCTCGCGGCGGGCCCGCTCGTAATAGTCGTAGGACTTGCTGCCCACCTGGGCACAGTCCTCCATCGCGGGCGCGGTGACGCCCAGATCAACGATGCCGCGCATGATTCGCTCCTGTAGGTGATAGCCGACCACCGGCGCCCCAAGACGGTTTGGCGCGCATTTCTCAGTGGATGGCCGTTGTGGAAGGTGCTTCCGCCTTTCAGCCTGCCACAGGCAGGAGCGAAGCGCAAGCGGACATGAAAAAGACCGGACAGGGAGTGTCCGGCCGAAGCGGTGTGTCAGTAATCTTCCGGGAGCAAAATCGTCGTGACCGACCTATCGTGTTCCGTGATGATGTAAAACTTGATCTTGGACCGGTCGTGATAGACGGAAAACAAACGCAGGCCTTGGACCAGGGCGATTTCGTTTTCGCGCCGATCGCCGTCGCACAATTCTCCCCAATCCCCGGCGGCATGACGTTCGACGCACCCCTGCACGTCCTGAGGATGAAGCACGTCTTTGGCCCTGGCCGTGATGACCAGTTGGCCCATTGAAAAGCGAGCTTGGCTCATGGGAACCTCCTGAAACGGGTTAGGAAAAAATGCAGCGGGTTAACGCGGAGACATCAATGGGCAGCGGGACGGCAGGCCGAGCTTGGCCCAATCTTCCGCCTTCATGCGTTTCCAAGCCGGAGCAGCGAAGATGACGATGGCCGTCGTTGTTACCTTCCCAAAGGTAACCAGATCGAATGATTCCTCCCTGCCGCGGTCGCGGTAGGAGTTGGCGTCATAGTGCTCGATCCAGACCAAGCGGTGTGGGTCGATAACGAATTGCCGGCAAGCGGCCGTGGCCGCTTCTTCGGCGGCGTTGGTGATGCTCATGCCGGGATTCGTGCACAGTTCCGTCGCAATGATCGCGGTGCGGCCGTGGGTAAGCCCAAGGACCTCGACCTGGCAGAAACCCGCTCGACGATTGGAAACGGTAAACTCCAGGCAGGGCATATGAAGCCTCCTTGCTTGAGTGAATGGGGTGAAAGGACGGGAACAAACCGGAACGTTCTGTGCTAAGACTGCCACGGCGCCGGCAGGAGCGCAAGTGCGGCCGAGAGCAGGGCGAGCTTATTGCCGCGTTAACCAGTCCCGCGGGCGTCATCACGATCCTCACCGACGGCGACGACACCGGTGTGCGATGCGCCGTGAGCATCTTCACGGAAGTCGCCGACTGCCAACCTGTCAAGTGGGCTAAGCTTCCTTGGGGCAAGCAACCTACGAATTGCAGTCAAGGGGAATTGATGGCTTTGTTGCAATGATTTTTCCCCAAGCAGCCAAAGTGGCTGCTTTTTATATGTGCGCCACGCATGAGTGTGATGCAACAGTCGAAACTAATCGTATGCTAAAATAGTCGCGATATGATCGACACGCAGATTGTTAAGAGGACGGCCCTTACCCTGATAGTGCTTCTTGTTGTGCTTCTCTCTTTTTACTTGGGCGTTGATTACGGGGAAGCACAAGCCAGAGCGAACATGTTGATACCCGATTGCATCGCAACAATACCAAACTGCCCTAAATGATTTAATCGCCACTAGAAACCATGCATATGTTTGCGTGAACCGCGACGACGAAAATGCAGGGCCGTCAAAGCACCCATCGTCAGAAGCGTAGCTGAAGGCTCCGGAACAGCCGTTCCGCCGAGATCGAGACTGAAATCACTCGACGCCTCACTAAAAAAGTCGTCACTTGTCGGTACGGCGGGACCTCCCCACAATACTTGACCATCCTCCGGGAAGCCATTTCCCGAGGCGGTCTCAATTCCTGCGAGGGCGGTGCTCACCTCTGAGCTGAAGGTTGGAAAGTCTAACTGGGTGTTAGGACTCATTGCACTAAGAACTTCCTCTAGTGCTGCGGAGAGCTGCGACTGTCCATTATCGGTATAATAGGATTCGTAATTCTCGCTGGCTGCGGCAATGATGGCGCTATGATCCAAACCAGCCAAATACGACGGACCCCCTGGACCGGCCCAAAATCCGCCAGCGTAACAGGAGTCAATGATAAAGAGTTTGTTGACACCTTCCCAATCCGAATTATTAAACAGGTTGGCAAACGTTGGTGCGTCAATTTCGCAATTTGAGGGCACCGCCAAGGAACCGTCTTGTTCAACAACACCCTGTAACGCCAGAGCGCTTGGCACCGAAGTGGTTACATATCCCGTCGGTGTCTGTCGTTGTATAGGCGTCTCTTGATTTGGGTTGCTGACATCGTATGTACCATGAGTGCCAAGATAGATTATGGCGAGGTCGCCCGCGTGCACTTTAGCACCCATTGTTGAAATTGCTGATTCTAATTCGCTTAGGTTATTGGATGCGTTCCACGGAGCATCTACAGCAGTATTGTCCGCTACGCTCCCCAAATATGCACCGAAAGCTTTGGACACTTGCAAAGCATCTACGCCGGCTGACAGGCCAGAATTTGTGCCATTCGATGGCCAGTCCACGCCGAAAGATAATATATGGGTTACCGGCAGTTGCGGTGGTGGCGGCAGGGGCGCAGGAATCGATCCCCAAGTTACGTTGGTGATCGCAGATACGGTCCATGACGGTAATCCTTGAGACGGGAGATTTTGGCTAACCACCGCGACTCGACCAATGCCGCTGGTGTTCTCATATCCAAAAAACACCGGACCGGGGGAAGAATACTCCTCAGGAATCGCGGCAATCTGGGTTCCGCTAGTACCATATACATAAACTGTAGCCGGTCCAGATACTCCAGGCGCCCAAGGAACAAGGTCTAACCCCACGCCTTGCGTTCCTGATTGAAAAGAAATGTCGAGGGTGGTCGGTACATTTGGGTTGCCGTTGATCGCGACATTGGGTGAAAGTAGCACGGGTGATGCATAGCCGTCTCCAGCCGGGTCCCACTGTAACTGGCCCGAGCTTGAATCAAAGGAAACACCAGGCGCAACGAGTCCGGGTCCTTGCCCAAACATTGTTGAAGCTGAATTCAGAGGAGTTAAGACGCCGATGCTCGCCCCACCGAGTAAACTAAAATTGAAGCCCTCGAAAGTTTCCGTGACTGCGGTTGATCCAAGTAACGAGTCGAGCGTCGATCTATCTTGGATTACCTGCGCAATTGAAATCTCATGGACTGCCAGTAGAGCCAGAATTATCCCGCCGATGAAGATCCGCCTCATTTTCGTCTCCTCTGCCCGAATCAAAAGTGACTTGTTTGTGACCGCAAATCACGCAACAATCTAGCAGAGAAGCAAGCTCTGCCAAGGCAATTTTGCAGGGTAGAAAGCAGGCACAGAGCTGGCCCGCATCATTTTGAATGCCAGGAATACTCTGGTCAGTCTTTTATAGTCGGCCCATGTTTCGATGGACTGCCAATACCGCCAAAAGGTTCGGTCGTAGGCGCATGCCGCTTTTGCGACACCAGGCTCTCAAGAAAAGATTTCACTGCCGCGTATTTTCTAACTCCCCTGTTCCATCCACCGCCTGATTTTGTTCTCGACGACCGTTCGCGGTTTGGTGTATCGCTCCCGTGAGCGAGCGATGAGGTTTTCTCTGCGCCCGTATAGCCGGCCGGCTGGCGGTAGCGTCTTTGCGCGAAACGGCTCACGGTATTTCCCCTCATCGAGCAGCTTTACGAACACTTCAAAATTGGCGAGGTCGGTGAATTGCTCAGCGTTGTATGAGTTGCCGAAGGCCCGTTCGAGCACCTGGGCGTCGCTCTCCCCGACTCGGAACGAAATGATCGTCCCGCAGTTGCCAAGAATAGAATCCCGGACATCGAGCCGAAGTTGTCCCAACTGCTGGTTGGAAAGCGTGACCGCCAATCGCCCAAAAAGAAAGCCAGTCCATTGGATTGGACTGGCATAGGGGCAAGGGGAAGCCGCTGGTTCCCTCGCCTACTCGCTTTGCTTGGTCATCTCACGCGAGATGAAGCCATAGCAGGTGCGGAGCAACTCGGCGACGATCAGCAGATCGTCGTACCCGAACGAGTTCGATTCACGCCACTGCTCACCCTCCTTGTAGGAACGGGTGACCGTGACGTTGAAGAACGGACCGTTCTCCGACTCGTTGCGCCACACGGCGGCTTTGAGAGCACGGTGTCGGACACCAAAGACCGGAGCGTTGGCGGGCCGGTCTGACTTACCGGCCGGCTCGGAATGGGACGCGGAGTTGGAATTCGACTTGGCCATATTGGCCTCCTTTCGGTTAAAAGTTTCAACGGGTCAAAGGATATAGAGGCGGGTGGCGGGATCGGCGGAACGGAGCGGAATTCTCACGCGATTTCTTCCGCAACGGCCGATTGGGGTCGGCCAGCCTTCAGAATCTGGTCAGCGGCCTTGAAAATGCGGTGAATTGAACGTTCTTCGATCTTCTGCTTGCCGAGCCAATGCTGGAGGTAGCCGCGGGAGAACTCTTCCCCCGGCAATCCGAGTGACTGGCAGCAGATGAGCGACACCGCTTCGGCCTCCACTTCGCGAACATCGCGTGGCGTGCGTTCATCGCCATCGCTCATTCCCGTCGACTCGGTGGTGTGGCCGAGGGCGATGTGAGCGATTTCATGGAATGCCGTTCGGTGCGGCAGATATGCCAGGGGCGAAACCGCAAATTCCCTGCCCACGGCAAACCCTTGAGCATTGCCGTCGGTGTGGCGGAAGGAAACGCGGTCGATCATGAGAACATGACAGGCCAACCGCTCATTCCATTCCGGGATCGCCAGCGGCGTGTAGGGCTCCCCATCCGTTTGGCTCAGAACAAACCAATTCGGGCGATAGATGAATCGCCGGTGGATCACCACTGACTCGGCATCCGACGCGGCTCTGCCCGGTTCGGCGACTTCTCGCGGATCGCGCTCTTCAGCCCAAGTGACGGGCATGCAGAGTGTGATCGCTTTTTCGCCCTTGCGGACGTGGCGATTGAGGTTGAGCCACCCCTTGAAGGTGTGGATTGGCCCGGGCTCGATGCCGCGCGCCATGCATTCAAAGATGGCCAAGAGCTGGTTCCCGCTCGAATAGTTCCAGAACGCTGAGTACGCGACCGAGATGACGCCAGGCTTGTTCACCGCGTCGATGAGAATTTGCGACCAATCGACCGCGGGCTGACTGGATCGTTTCGGCCGATCGTGTTTGGGCGGCGCGCACGAAGGGCGCGATAGCGTTTTCGGCATGACAGGCTCCTTGCCCCGATATTGCGAGGCAGTTTGAGTTGACAAAAAACTGTGCGAAAGAGGTGGAACGGTTCCGTGCTCTAGCCTGCCATGAAGCTGCCTAGAGCGCAAGGTTTGACAGAGGTGCGCGAATTGTGCCTAGATTAAGGAAGGAACAAATAACCATCCGAACATGAACTCTGCACTTCTTACATCTTGGATTTAACATTTTCCGTTCAAGCGCCCCAATCGAGGTTTTCCGCGTCTCTTCACTGAACCCAAAAAAGGGATTTATCAACCTATCGTTCGTTTGACCGGGCTGTTTCAACCGCGATCGGCTGTCGGTGGTTTCGCCTGCGCTTTCACCGCCTCGAAATCCTGAGCAGCATCGAGCTCCTTGATAATGTCCTTGAACCGGTCGAACGGGACGCGAAACCCGAAAGTCGTGAAGGCTTTGTTCGACGCAACGATGCGCATCGGAATTTTATCGCGAACTTCGGCAACGTACTTCTGCACCACGGTCGCGAAGTCTTGTGGGTACATCATGTAAAGTTTTTTGCGCTCAAAATCGACGTACACGACGGCTGACAAGTCGTCTGGGTTGGAATGCATCACCTTCACCGACCATCCCTCTTGCCAGACTTTTTTCCACGAGGCGTCTCTCTCCCTGTGCCAGACGCGGCCCAGCTCAATGAACGGCCCATCGGTACGTACCTTCTTGTCGCGTTTGCATTGGAGCTTCAATGTTCTTTCGCCTTTTGTCGCAATCAAGTCGTGAAGCAGCTTCTGTGATCCCACGTTTTCAACTGAGAAATTGTCGCGCTTTAGGCTGGCTTCGACCACCTTTTCACCTTTTTGTCCGAACTCCTGCAAATCTCCGCTATAGCTTAGTTCCCCTTCCGGATCCGGTGGACAGCCGAAGTCGAGATCATCCCAGTTCACCGAGGTCATCCTTATTTCCTCACAGGAAATGCTGCGCTATTCTACGTTAGTCCGCCTGCGAAAGACCAGTCGCTGTATCGCTCGTTCGCTATTTCAGAATATTGCAGATTGCCTCCAGGGCACCCATTGACATCATCGCCTCTGCTTCCGTGCATTGATGTTGGGCACGGATCTCCTTTTTGGGATGCACAAAGTTACGATAGTCGCGCAACACTTGGTCAAATGACTTCGCGCGGTCTGGCGGCAGAATCCCCATGTCAACGGCCACGTCGATTAGCTCGATCAGTTTCCAATCACCTGCAGCTAGATCCTTTACGCTTCCTGACTTGTCTTTGGGAGCGCGTTTGCTTGCAACCGCTTTCGCCTTTGTAGTCGGGTCGGTCGTGAGCTGGTCGAATAGCAGTGCTTCAAGAATACTCCCGGCAAGGATGACCGTGCTTTTCCAACCACCACTTGGATATACGTTAAGTTTCAGTTCTCGATAGTCACGCTCGATAATCTGCCTCAGGCCAGCGTCCTTAACAAAGCCAAACGACCTGACCACGGCACGGCTTCCATCGCCTCCGTACTGACTTAGCGCTTCAATCACTCTCTTCGCCATCGCGGAGATCAGCGGCGCATCTGTTCCCCCCATAATCGACTTTCTATTTGCCCAATTTCGGGCCTCGACTTTCGCCAACACAAAATCGTATTGAGCGGCGGGAAGAAAATCCCTCGGATCGAGCCGGTCCAACTCTTCTGCGAGTGCCGGAAGTAGCTTGAATAACTCTCCCAAATTCTGGCGCGAATCGCAACCGTTGAGAATTGTTTGAGCGATTGAGACGATATACTGAACCATGACGTGAACTCCGAAATGCGTATGTGCTTGACGCTGCCCAGTCTCAACCATCGCCGCTCGGGGCGCTTCTCCGACAACGACAGCGCATTGAAATTCTTCCGAAGGACACGAACGCTTCGTCCGCCTGCAACGAATTTCACCACGAAATTACCGGCATGTCGAGGGACTAGATCGAGTCTCATCTGCCGTCCCTTTTTTCCCCACGCCCCAGCAGCCCCGAAAGAATCAACTTTTGCTGACGCTTCCTTGGATTGTACAGGCACCCTGCGGCCGTCAAGCCGCAAGGGCATTGACTGCCGCAAGGCACCCGCCTGTGTTTGCTCCGCGTAAGCGGCAGCAGAAAGTTGTCGCCAGGTCGAAATTAGCAGCCAAAACAAACATTCTTCATGAAGCAACACGAACATTGGTCAATCTTATCGCTCGGCACCGTCTATTCGACGAAGGGAGCGAGCCGGGCCCTGGTGGAAAGCGGGCAAACAGTCGCACCCTTCCTTGATCGCTATCTTCAACGCGATTGGGGTGCCTGCGGCAAGGAGGACTGGGCAATGAACGATGAGGCGATCGAAAAGGGCGAGCGGATACTCGCGGTCTACCTCACGGCCAAGGGCGAGAAGCTCTGGGTCATAACCGAGTGGGACCGCTCGGCAACGACGTTTCTGCTGCCCGACGAGTATTGAGCCAGTCCAGGTCGAATTATTAGCCAACGCAAAAAAATCATGAATACCCAGGAAAAGCCGAAAGTGGAACCGGTGACGGTCGATGAGAAATTGACCGACATCCGGAAGCGGCTTGGCCGAATCGAGATGCACCTCATCGCGATTCGAGGCCCAAGGCCGCCGAAAAAGGAGCAGTAG
>Ga0187867_10004220_pt1 | contig 11198 bp, 5 predicted proteins | sample June2016WEW_13_1_FD_132976 | JGI IMG/M metagenome (GOLD analysis project Ga0187867, IMG submission 132976) | Peatland microbial communities from SPRUCE experiment site at the Marcell Experimental Forest, Minnesota, USA - June2016WEW_13_10 | ecosystem: Environmental > Terrestrial > Soil >... | reverse complement strand
CCGCCGCGCCATCAAGCAAATCGAGTTCCACCGAACTTTGGCTCACGTGGCTCGCCTCTACCACCTGGCTCTGCTCCCCGAATGCCACCATGAGCGCGTTGTCGCAAACCACATTGATCAAGCGCGGAATGCCTTGCGACACCCGGGCCGCCAGTTCCACGGCCTGCGGGGAAAACGGCGCGCGCTCCCTGCCCCCGGCCCGCGCCCACCTGCAAGCGATATACCGGCCTACTTCCGCCGCTGCCAACGGCCGCAGCGACACCCGCAGCGAAACGCGTTGCTTCAATTGCGCGCAATCGTCGCGGTTCATCGTGGCGGCTAACTCATTCTGGCCGGCGAGAATAATCTGCAGCAACTTTTCGGAACGCCTTTCCAGGTTGCCCAGCAGCCGTACTTCCTCCAACGCATCCGTGCTCAACTTGTGGGCCTCATCCACGACCAGCGCCGCGATCTTGCCTTCTGTCTGCGTTTGCAGCAGGTACTTCTCCAACCGCGCCAGCCGCTGCGGCTTGCTCGCCGGAATCTCTCGAATGCCGAAGCCCAGCAGCACTGTCTCCATGAACTCCGCCGAGGTGAACGTGGGGTTGACGATGGATGCAAACTGGACCCGGCTGGGAGGCAGCCCCAGAACCGCGCGGGCCAGCAGCGTCGTTTTTCCGGTGCCCGCGTGCCCCAGCAGCAGGATCAGCCCTTTACGTTCCAACAGACCGTAACAAAGCACGGCCAAAGCTTCGCGGTGCGAATCCGTGAAATACAGCATGGACGGATCCGACGTCAGGCTAAAAGGTTTCTTTTTGAGACCAAACGACTCAAGATACATAGCGGCTTAGACCTGCGGAATCTCGACCATCATCTTCGGTACCCTGCCGACCACGACTGTGCCGGCCGGCAGCTCCCATTCGCCCAGGAAAACGTTCCGTCTGGTTTCCAACAGAAAGGCGATGCCGGCGGCCAGCGCCAGTGACAGCATGACTCCGCCAGTCATGAACACCGGCCGATTCGGGGATGTCGGCTTTTCCGGCACGCGCGCGGCATCCAGCATCACGAAGCGTTCCGCCTTTTGCCAGCGTTCCATGTTTGCCGCCATTTCCGCCGCCAGCTTCTTGTCGAGCAGAGACTTATAGTTCGCCTTACTGGCCTCGTAGTCGCGGGTAAGGCTGGCCAGTTGCTGCTCTCGCATAGGCAGCTTGTCCATCCGGCCCTGGACGGCGCCCACATCGCGCAACACCCTTTCCCGCCTCTTCTCGAGGTCTTGGATTTCGCGGTCGGTCAGAGCGATCTGGGCCTTAAGAGTTGCTACCTTCTCCTTCTCAGTCACAAGTGTAGGATCGCTGTTCGCCAGGGCCGCTGCGCTTGGCGCTCTTTTGTCATTGGATGCCGTGGCATCGCCCGCCCCCTGGGCCGCTTCCTGCCTTACCGCCTTCTCCAGCGCCGCCTGCTCCTGCACCAGCACCTGGACGTCCGGGTAGTTATCGCGGTAACGCAGCCGGAGATCGGCGAGCTTTGCGCGAACGCGTTCCAGGTCCGCGCGCGGCCCCCGCAAAAAAGGCTGCCCTGGTCCGGTCGCCATGCCGGGAGACGAGTCCAGCGCCGCTTGCCGCCGGGCCAGGTCCTGCAGCCGGCTGACGCTGTCCTCGGCCATTGCCAGCGAGCTCGCCAGAATAAGCTTGTTCTGTTGAGCCCTCCCGATGGAGTCCTGAATGCCCACTAACTCCGTCTTGTTCTGCCCGTTCGCCGCCAGCATGCCCACTTCCTGCTCGGGCAGTTCGCCGTTATAAGTCACCTTGAATTCACGGAGCTTGGCTTCCTGCTCCTGTAAATTCGTCTTGGCGGTTTCGAGCTGGCTTTCCAGGAACTGCGAAGTGCCGTTGGCTTCCTGCTCCCGCTCGCGCAGATTCTCGGTGCTGAAGAAGTCGCCGACCTTGTTCGCCACCAGGGCAGCGATCTTAGGCGAAGACGCACGGTACGACACGCGGAAGGCGCCCGGCCGGTTGGCGCTCCATCCCCGCTCCAGGCCGATGGTAATATCGTGGCGCATTACTTCCAGGACTTCTTCCCTGGTCCGCTTCTTCCGCAGCCCGGGATACAGATTCAATTCCTGGATCAGGCTCCACAGACGCTCGCGGCTGAGCACCTGCTGTTTGAGTTGATCCAGCCGCGCTTCCAACCCGGTCTGGACGGTCGGCGCCACGAAGTTCTCGGGAATCTTCTGCGTTTCAACCACGATCAGCGCATCGGCCGTGTAGACCCGCGGCAAACTGAGCAGGAAGGCCGTGCTCAGCGCGATGCCCACCAGCCACAGCACGCCAATGAACGCCTTCCACTTCCATAGCGCCCTGGTCACCGATCGCGCCGACAATGCGGGATGACTAGCTTGCAGTTGAAGAACGCTCACAACGATCTCCTCACAGTCGCATAACTTAGGCCCGCCGGCTGGCATGCCGGCATGTATTCTCCGCTTCTTGAGTAAGCCGGCCTGCTGGGCTCCGCCCAATCGTTCTCGATCTCCACCGTGACGGAGCGCTGCAGCATCTCGACCGATACCACCAGCCGGCTGCGATTCTTGGAGGCGATTACGATACCCTCCACGCCCGCCAACGGTCCGCGATTGATGTAAACGAACTGGCCGGCCTTGAGGAACGGCCAAGGCGCCACTGGCAAACCCGATTCGACAAGTCTTTGGATAGCCGCGATCTCGCAGTCCTCGACCGGAACGGCGCACTTGCCGATACCGACGATAGACGCTACACCCGGCGTGTTCAATAAAGGTACGCGCTGGCGCAAATCCATCCTGCAGAACAAATAGCCCGAAAACAGCGCGCACTCCACAACCTTCGTGCGATCCGACCAGCGGCGCTTCGATAGGTACGACGGCAAGAAAACCTCGTATTCCTTTTGGCGCAGGCTCTGGGCCACGATGCGTTCGAAGTTACTTCGCACCGCGACAGCATACCAAACAGCGTCGAGCATAATCGGTTCCTCTAAGCTCCCTTTTCCAGCGTGGCGTCAAGCTTCTTGTTGCTCACGACCTCGGTAAGGCCTTGGATCGTTCCGGACAACCCCGCAATCAACCCGCTCAAGGCGGTCACTCGCTCGGTCAAACCGGTAAGAGTGTAGCCGCGCTCCTCGGCGACCAGGATCTCCAGTCCGGAGCGCGCCAGGTCCGAAATGCTTCGTACCCCTTGCGACCGGCAGAATGCCATGTACCTTTCAAACTCCGCTTCGCTAACGCGGAAATAGACGACTTTTGTCCGGCTTCGAGTCAGACTCATTACAGCCCCGCAAATACTCCCGATGAAATCTCTGGCCTCGCGCACTCTAGACACGAGATCCGCTCTAGCGATTGTTTATTTCTTATATTCAATTTCGAGTTGGCTCTATTATTTATTTGATCTTCCTGCTGGCATCAAGGCAGCCTTCGGCCCCTTCTGTCACATGGACTGTGTTCTCTGAGTTCCCCGTGCAGACGCGAGGTGGCGGCTGAATCTGTATCATCGCCGACTTTATTACAGTTGTCAATGCGTTACGTTGCATCGCCAAGTACCCTGCATCCTATGCTTTAGAGTCCTAGTACGAGTATGCCCTAGGACCAGAATCCGGGCCTTGTCAACCCATATTAATGGTCAGTTTACGGTTTTTTTGGATTTGTTCCCGCGAGTTGGTAATTAAACACCGATTTCTATTGCTTGTGAGGGTCTTGGAGTACTAATGAGAGCCTTAGAACCAGATCGTAGACTTTCGCCGGCGGCCTGCGCGATCCGCGCGTGGGTAAGGGTCTGGCGGATCTTTCTAAGGTATGCCTGACTCGTTCTAAGGATCGACGCCGACTGTTCCGGAGTTCTGCGCGGCGGTACTGCGAGTTTTGGCGGAGTTTGCCAGGCGTGCGCTTTGGCACTGGCCCTCTGCGGCGGCACCCGGTAAAGAGTGCCAGGAAGCGATTACCCTCTACAAATTTTCGGGGACCGGACGCTCCCACGCAATCCATTTGAATTCAGCGGCATCCGGCGCAGGCCCGAACTGGCATACCGATTGCGTCCTGGCGGCATTAACCCCCGGATACCCGAGAGTTGTCCATGGAGAGGTTGACTGGCCATCTTCCGCTACCAGAATGTAGTACTCGAATGCAATGCCGCGAATGAAAGGAAAGGCGCTCATGCGTGCTCGAACCGGATCTTTGAGGCTCTTTTGTTTTTTTCTGCTGGCGTGCGGAGGACTGCTCGCACAGGCGCCCGTCCTGTTCTTCAGCGACATTGCCAGCGGACCCAACACCGGGGGCGAGAATGGCAACGGCGCCTACGTTACGATTTACGGCAATTATCTGGGCGCGTCCCAAGGTGCTTCCACCGCTACGGCCGGTGGCGGCTCAATGGGCAACTGCCCGGTGTGGGGCGCCGCCTGGCTCTGGTACCAAAAGATCACGTGCCAGCTCGGCCCGAATGCCGCTACCGGCAGCCTCATCGTCACCGTCAATGGGCAGGCCTCCAACCCCCTGCCGTTCACGGTCGCGCCCGGCAACGTCTATTTCGTCGCCACCCGCGGCAGCGACAACAATTCCGGCGCCTTCGCCGCGCCGTGGCGCACTCTGCTCAAGGCCCGCGGCGCGATGCTGCCTGGGGACATCACCTATGCCATGGATGGCGTGACGCAATCCACCGACGATGGCACCGGTTGGGACGCCGCGTTTCTGCTCTCCGGTGGTGGTCAGGGAAACTGGTGTTCGGCGGCGAGTTTGCCGCGGGCGTTGGCGGCCTATCCGGGGGCCACGGTCACCATCGGCAACCCCAGTGGCGGATTGCCGGATTACGGCCTCAGGACCAGCGATTGTCAAGGCAACTGGGTGTTCTCGGGATTCGGCTTTCGAGGACAGACTCCGGCGCTATCCGGCAGCGGAAGCAACTATCGTTTCACCGGCAGCGATATCACCTGTCCCTACACGCAGGGGACCGGCGGAGGCGCGTGTTTCCAGACCTCGCAGGCGAGTTACGTTAATTTCTACGGTAACCACGTCTACAATGCGGGCACGGCCAATGCCTCGGCGCTCTTCCAGGCGGTCTATTTCTCCACCGATAGCAATGATATCGACGTGGGTTGGAACCTGGTCGAGTATGTGCATGGCTGCCGCGGCCTGCAGGTGCATTCCTCCCCGCTGGGCAGCGGCGGCGCGCAAGATCCAACAGGCCACGATCAATACGATATTTCGATACATGACAATACCATCCACGATACGCAGTGCGACGGCATGATCGTAGACACGGTGGATCCTTCCCAAGGGCCTATCACCGTTTACAACAACGTCATCTACAACGCCGGGATGGGGCCCGGCAATCCGGAGGGCACCGGTGGTTGGAACTGTATCAACATTCCCGGCAGCACCGAGAATGGCCCCGCCGGGAGCGGCACGGTGGAAGTCTTCAACAACACCCTGTTCGCCTGCGGCACGTTCGCGAGCCCGCCCTACGGCAGCGACAACAATGCGGTTGCGGAGAATGGCGGCGAGGCTCCCGGCGCCCCGCCTATCTACGTTCACATCCGCAACAACCTGATGGATTCGGTGCCGACAACGCTTTTCCCGGGCGGCGTGCCCTATGTGGTCGTCTGGGATCCAGTTACCGGCGAACCCTGCGCCAACTCGCAGGATTGTCCGTGGCTCTTCGGAACCAACAACCTGATGTACGGCGCGGGCAACCCTGTCACCGACCTCGCCCAAATTACCGGGTCGGTGAGCGCCGACCCATTGGTGGTTAGCACATCACTGCCCGATTTGCACCTCACCGCGGGCAGCCCGGCGATCCAGGCGGGAGCCGTGATCGGTGCGATCGGCGTGTTTGGCGTCGACAATACCGGACGTGACCATGACGGACTGCTGCGCAGCGCGGTGCCCGCGATCGGAGCCTATGAGCTGAACGGAAGTTCCGGTGGGAACCCGTCGGTAAGTATCAACCCGCCGCAAGCGACGCTGACAGCGGGGCAAGCGCAGCAGTTCAGCGCTACGGTCACCGGCAGCGGCAACACCGCCGTCGCCTGGTCCATGAACCCTGTCTTTGGAACGCTTTCTTCCACGGGCCTGTATACCTCGCCGGCCAGCGTTCCGAGTCCGGAGTCCGTCGCCATCACCGCTACCTCCCTGGCCAACCCCGCCGCGTCGGCGGCCGCGATCGCCCTCGTGAATCCGAGTTCGGTTTCGGTGGCCGTCAATCCAGCCGCCGCCACCCTTGGCGCCAGTCAGTCCATGCAGCTCGCCGCGCAGGTGACCGGCGCCGCCAATACCGCGGTGACTTGGTCCATGACTCCGGCCATGGGGAAGCTATCGGCATCGGGGCTGTATACGGCGCCGGCCAGTAGCACGGCCACTCGGGCAGTGACAGTCACGGCCACTTCCGTGGCGGATTCCACCAAGAGCGCGGCGGCTAGTATCACGTTGCTGCCGGCCGGCCAATTCTCCATTTCCTATACCCTGGTGGGCAGTACTGCTGTGCAAGTGAGCTGGACTGCGCCCAGCGGCCGGCCTGCCAACGACTGGATCGGTCTTTCGTCAGTGGGCGCTCCGGGCTACTGGTACACCTGGAGCCAGAATACCGGTGGGGCCGCTGCCGGCAGCGTGGTGGTGAATCTGCCCGCGTCTCCGGGGATCTGGGTGTTCCGCTATTGTATCGGGAGCGGCTGCACAATCGCCGCCGCCAGTGCGCCGCTTGCAGTGGGTGTCTCCGGCTTCACTGTCAGCGCGTCGCCGGGCACGGTCGCCTCAGGCGCCTCGCTCACCGTCGCCTGGACGGCTCCCGCAGGGCGCCCTGCCGGCGATTCCGTCGCGTTGTTCCGCGCCGGAGTGAGTAACACAAATCCGGCCGCGGTCTACGATGTCAGCGGTTCCGGCGGAACATTCACCATGCCGGCCCCGAAGACTGCCGGCCAGTACCGGTTCCGCTATCTGTTGGGCGGAAGCGGTTGGATCACCGCGGCCCTGGGGCCGGTGATTACGGTGCAATAGTCTATTGCGGCGCGTTGATCACAATCGTGGTTGACAGGTACGGATTGTGAATATTCGTCGCGGGATCGCTGACCAAGCCTTGGAAATCCACGAGGATCGGGAATACCGAGGGAGGGAAGCCCGTGGGAGGCTGCCCTGGGTTCTTAGGGACCACCGCGTTGATCTGCCACAAGCCGACGAAACAGGGCGCCAGGCCAGAGTAAGTGACCTGGGCCACGGTTGTGCCGATGACCACCTCCGGCTGCGGCCCGGTCTGAAGCCCTCCGGAACAGTCGGCCTGGCCGTCCGGCGGAAAGTTCGACACCTGCCCCTGCCCCGTCAGAAAGAGTTGGATCGTGGACCCCGGCTGCGCCGGATGGGCTGTGCCGTTCACTGTGTTATCGCACCCGCCATTCACTATGTTGCAGTTCAATGCGGCGACCTGCCCAGGGGATGGTGTCAGCCCACTCGGGTTGCTGCAAGGCGTGGTGCAGGACTCGATGAAGAATCCCGGCGCAGCCACGTTCATGACCAACGTTCCGCTGCCCAGCACTTGGGAAGTCGATGCATTGACCACCTCCAACTGGGCTGTTCCCGACGTGGGAGCTTCGAACGGCACCACGAAATTGATCTGGCCCGGAGCTACGAACGTTAAGGGCGAGTAGGCGAACCCCTGAGTGAACGCGCCCGCGGTGGGCTGACCGTTGGGCGGGCAGGCGACTCCCGTGGCGCAGCTCACCAGCACCTCAATCCCGCCTAACGCGGTGGGTACGGGCGTAGCGGTATTAGTAGTCGCGGTCACCGGAAAGGAAACAGGGCCAAACGGGAACAGGGTTCCGTAGGCTCCTGGCGCGAGGTAGAAAGGCTGATCTGTCAGAGTGCCTAAGTTGCATCCCATGACGCACACGAAACTGGCGCCGTTGGTCCCCGACAGAGCCGGATAGTGGATGGCCACGCGGTTTGAGGAATCGGCCACGTAAAGAGCGCCGTAGCTATCCTGCGTGATGGCTATTGCCGGCAATTCGCAAGGGTTTGTGCCCGTGCAGAACGCGGATTGCCCGCCGGTCAATTCCGCCACCGGCATTCTTAGCGCGGGGCTTTCGCTGGTTGCCCCCACCGGGAGCGGCGTGTAGCGGGAAAGGCCGCTCGAATCGCCGACCCAGATATCGTTGGTGGGGCCTACCACGGGGTTCTGGTTCACCCAGACTGCTTGGGGAGAACTCAGCCCGGTAAAGGACCCGATCGGCTGGTCTGTGGATGTGCCTGTGCCTGTTGGAATGGCAAAAATCGTGATCTGGTTATGGCCCAAATCGGCCACATAGAGTTCGGCGATGGTGTCCTCCGCGATGTGGTGCGGCGAGCTAAGTACGGAGTTGCTTGTGCTCACGAAATTCGATTGTCCAATGACCGTTGTGGCCGGTTCGCCGCTAGTGGGATTGATCATGGAGAAGAGCAGGACGCGGTTTGCGGATGGGTCCGAGACCAGCAATCCCCGCTGCGGGTCGAAAACCAAGCCGTATGGGGACACCATCACGGACTGGCTGGCTTGCGTGTTCGAGACCCCTGTGAATCCGCTTTGGCCGAGAACCAGGTCGGCCTGCTCCATGGCGGTGGGGGCCGCAAATGGCGCTGGAAATCGCAGGACGCGCCCATTGTAGGTGTCGGCTACGAAGAGGTTGCCGGTGCCGGGATCGACCGCCAGCCCCGTGGGATAACAAAGGCTGGCTGCCGTTGGCTGCCGGGCAAGCGGCTCGGTCGGCGGATTCGCTACACCGTTGTAATTGCAGACGGCGGTCTTCAGGTCGGGTTCGCCGATGACGATATCCGCCTGTACACCCGGTCCCACCTTGCGTGCGTCTGCGAAGCCTAGCACGCGATGGTTGTTGGGATCGGAGACATAGAGGTGCGGCGTGCCGCTGCTCGAGTCCACGGCGATTCCCGCGTCATAACCCGACGAGGAACTGGGCCCAAAATGGAATTCCTCGCCTTGGATGCTGTTGGGACTGTTATAGGGGAAGTCGCTTTGGCCCAGCACCACCACGGCTGCGGCAGACTGTCCGGCGTTCGCATAGACCAGCACGCGATTGTTGCCGGCATCCACCACAAACAAATCCGTCCCAGCCACGGCGGCCGCAACCGGGTTGGAAAATGTCGCGAGCTGCGCGCCGCTGTTGCTGAAAGAGGCCTGGGGGTTGCCGGCGTTTGGCTTGGTGCTGGAGAAGTTCGTAAGGCTGGATCCCTGCCCGAGCGCCGCGATGGCCACCGGTGGCGGAGTGGAGGCCGTGATATCTCCGGAAGTAACAGTCCAATCCGCGCTGCTGTACGCATCGAAGATCAGCATCCGGTTATTGCCCGAGTCCAACACCGCGGGGCCGTTGTTGATCGTCACCAGGCCGTTGGGACTAAGCAAGGTGCTGGCGGTAGCGGTGGAAGGCGCCGGGTTCACGATACCCGCCAAACGGCTGGCCGCCATGCCGTTGGAAAACGGTGGCGTGAAAACCAGGAGGCGGCTGGCGTAAGTGTCCGAGACAAAAAGGTGTCCCGCGGAATCGAAAGCCAGTCCTGCGGGCTCATACAGAGTGTTTCGATCCGTAAGACCTGTCGGCCCGTTGGTCAAGGTGAAGGCCGCCTGGCCGATGACCACAGACGCGGCTGGATCCGCGGCGCCGGAAGTGAGCGACGCCGCCGGATACTCCAACACGCGCCGGTTACCGGCATCCGTCACGAATAAATCGCCGGAGCTGTCCAGGGCCAATGCGGAGAAGAATGTCGCATAGCCCGCGGGACAACTGCCGGAGAGGCACAGCGTTTGCGCAGAGATAGCGCCGCCTTGGTTGGCCTTGTTCGCGGCAAACTTGTCAGCCTGCCCGAGCACGATATCCGGACTGGCGTTATTGTTGGCGAAGGGCGCCGGATAGCGCAGCACGCGGTTGTTCCCCGCATCGGCGACGTATAAGTTGCCTTTCGCATCGACCACCAGGCCGCTGGGAAAGTACAGTCCGCCATTGGTCGCCGGGAGAGTGGTGAAGGCGTTGGGCTGGCCAATGATCAAGTCGGGCGGCTGCAGGTTTCTCAAGGTCGCGCTAGTGGCGTTTTTCCAGGCCAGTATCCGGTTATTTAAGGTATCTGCGACATAAAGGATGGGAGTGGAGCCGGTAGTATCTACGGCCACGCCTTCGGGCAAATACATGCCACCGTTGACGCCAAAGTCGGGATTGAGGTTGGTGACCACCAGTTGCTCGGCGGGCGTCGTGGACGGGTGTCCCAGAACGCGTGCCGGGCTGGGATCGAGGACGATTTGCGCGCTGGCAACGGCCGCGAAGGTCAGAGCCAGAAACGAATAGGTATATAGAGAACGCATGGGATTCAGGGGCCTTACCCTCACTGAGGATACCAGATTGGATCTGGCCCCGTGTCCCCGCGGGTACCGGTCTCGCTGGTACCGTTTCCGAGGGCGGGTCGTCTGCTACACTGGGCAGTTGAACGCAACCAATTCCATCCCGCGGCTCAGGGTGTGCGCGGTCAGTTATTTGAATACGGTTCCCCTGGTTTGGGGCATGCTGCATGGGGAACAGAAGGGCCTGTTCGATCTGCGGTTCCGGGTTCCGGCGGAGTGCGCAGATATGGTCGGTTCCGGCGCGGCGGACATGGGCATCATCCCGTCGTTCGAACTGCTAGGGCGGGACTACGGGATTGTCCCGGGGGTGGGCATCGCCTGCCGCGGCGCAGTGCGCAGCATCCTGCTGGTTTCCAGCCGGCCAGCGCACCAGATCCGCACCCTGGCCGCGGATGCGAGTTCCAGAACGTCGGTAGCTCTGGCGCGTATCGTTCTGGCGCGGCGCTATGGCGTCGAACCGGCGGTGGCGACCCGTCCGCCGGATCTGCCCGGAATGCTGGGCGAAGCGGACAGCGCGTTGATCATAGGGGATCCTGCGCTGCATATCAATCCCGCAACGACGCCGCTTCACGTCTACGACCTGGGCCGCGAATGGACGGACATGACGGGTCTGCCAATGGTCTTTGCGGTATGGGCGGGACCGCGCGAATTCGTCACGCCGCAAGTGGTGGCGGCGTTTCAGGACTCCTGCGCGTGCGGGTTGCGCAGCCTGGAGCGCATCGTGGCCCAGGAGGCTGCGGCGCGCGGTTTCGCACCGGAGTTGGTGCGCCGGTATCTGGCTTCCCACATCGTCTATGAGCTGGGAGAGCCGGAACGCCTAGGCATGGAGTTGTTCCT
>Ga0187867_10004219_pt1 | contig 11202 bp, 9 predicted proteins | sample June2016WEW_13_1_FD_132976 | JGI IMG/M metagenome (GOLD analysis project Ga0187867, IMG submission 132976) | Peatland microbial communities from SPRUCE experiment site at the Marcell Experimental Forest, Minnesota, USA - June2016WEW_13_10 | ecosystem: Environmental > Terrestrial > Soil >... | reverse complement strand
GGCATATCGCTGGCCTCTTTAGCGCGCTTGTTTCACCTCGCCGCAATCCGGCCGGACAAATCACGAGGGCCGGCGAACCGGCGGAACGGGACCATAGGGATGCTACCGGGCTCCGTCAATCGACGTTTTTTCGGGCTTGACGGGGCCAATTTATTTTGGCAAGGTCGACCTTGTTATATTGGAGCCCCGGACTCGTCATGCAAACCACAGGCGACGCGATCCTGTTCCAGCTGAAAAGCCTCGGCGAAGCACAGGCGGAGACGCTGGCAGGGCGGCTGCGGATTTCCGTGCAGGCGGTGCGGCAACGGCTGGAACGATTGCTGGCAGAGCAGTTGGTGCAATTTAACGATCGGCCGGGCGGGCGAGGTCGGCCTCGGCGGATCTGGTCCCTGACGCCGCAGGCAGCATCGCTGTTCCCGGACACCCACGCGCAACTGACCGTCGATCTCATTGGCTCGATCCGCGCCGAACTTGGCGACGCCGCGTTTACTCGGCTGCTGGACCGGCGCGCCCAGGACATTACTGCAAGCTATCGGAAAAAGCTGGAGCGGGCGCCGGATGTCGCCGGCAAACTTCGGGCACTGGCGGACCTGCGGGCCGCGGAGGGCTATATGGCCCGCGTCGAAGCACAATCCGACGGCACGTATCTGCTGGTCGAGGACCACTGCCCGATCTGTGCCGCGGCGACCATTTGTCAGGGGTTTTGCAGCGTCGAACTGCGGGTGTTTCAGAACCTGCTGGGACCGGGCTGGCAAATCGACCGGCGGGATCACCTGATGGCGGGTGCTCGGCGCTGCACCTATCAGATCGCTCGTGTATCGGACAACGCAATGAGGCCAATATGATCCACCAACTGCGAATCTACGAAATCTTCGAAGAGAACAAGGCACTGTTCCACGCGCGGTTTCGCGATCACGCGGTCCGCATCATGCGGCGCCACGGCTTTGACATCGCCGCGATGTGGGAAGCTCGGACGGCGCAACGCACAGAATTCATCTATTTGCTGAAATGGCCGGACGAGCAAACCAAAACCATCGCCTGGGCGGCGTTCATGGCCGATCCGGAGTGGGTTGAGATCAAACGCACCACGCGGCCGGAGCACGGCAGCCTGGTCGGAGAGATTTCCGACAGGATGCTGGTGCCGACGGATTATTCTCCTGGCCTCGATTAGTACCCGGCGGCGTTGTAGCGCGACGCATCCGTCCTGTCGTTGCGGATCCGCGTTGGGCTCGGGCCCAGAAAGGACGAATAATGGCGACCATCGGTAGCAGCACACTGACCGCCGAAAAGCTGCCAATGAGCAACGATGCGCCGCCTCGCGCCGACGCCACTCGGGTGGTCCCAGGCTGGGCCGCGCTGTTCACGCGTGACACCGGGCCGCAATCGGCAATGCTCGCCGGTGGCGTCGCGGTCCATGCGCTGTCTGTCTATATCGTCTCGACCATCCTGCCGTCCGCGGTGGCCGAGGTCGGCGGCGTCGCGTATTTCGCCTGGAGCACGACGCTGGCGATGGTCGGAGCCATCATGTCCTCGGTTTGTGCCCCCGCGCTCGCCGGACGGCTTGGCGCGCGCGGCGCATATTGGACGGCGCTGGCATTGTTCGCTTTGGGCAGTTTCACCTGTGGTGCGGCACCGAGCATGGGTGTCCTGCTGTTTGGCCGCTGCTTGCAAGGCATTGGCGGCGGACTGTTGACGTCGTTGGCTTACGCGATCATTCGGCGGACCTTGCCGATGGCATTGCGCACCCGGGCAATCGCCATGCTCTCCGGCGTTTGGGGCGTGGCGGCGTTGAGCGGACCGTGTCTTGGCGGCATCCTTGCTGCCGCGGGAGCCTGGCGGTGGGCGTTCTGGATCGATGTCCCGTTCGCGGCAGTCATTGCGTTACTGGTGCATCTTGTGCTGCCGGGGCGCGCAGCAGGTGAAACGACTGTCGCGCGCATTCCGGTTGCCGGCCAGCTGGCACTTCTGGGCCTGGCCGCGTTGACGATCGCCTGGGGCGGCGCTTCGGCAACCTCGGGTCACGCGGCATTGGGCACCGCACTTGGCCTGGGATTATTCGTTCTGACGCTGTACCGGGAGCGCCTGGCGGCCAGCACCGGTGCGCCGCATTTGCTGCCGACCGGGGCGTTCGATCCACGCACCGAGGTCGGAGCGGTGACCGCGACGATGGCGTTGATGGGCGGCAGCACGGCGGCGGTGCTGTTCCTGCCGCTGGTCACCTCGCGCGCTTATGGATTGCCGGCGATCGCCAGCGGTTATTTTGGTGGCGTGATGGCGATATCCTGGACGCTGTCCGCGCTGACAACGGCGTCAGTCGTCGTGGGACGGTCGCGGCGCCGGCTGGTCGTTGCGGGACCGCTGTTGATGTTGTCCGGGCTGGGGCTGGAAAGTCTCGCTCTCGTAACAGGCGCGCCGGCGTTGATGATCTGCGCCATGGTGCCGCTTGGTGCCGGCATCGGTGGTTGCTGGGCACATCTCGGCTCGTTGCTGATGGAGACTGCGTTACCTGACGAACGCGAATTGGCGAGTGCCTGCATTACGACGACGCAACTGATTGCCGGAGCGCTTGGCTCGGCCGTGGCCGGGACGGTTGCGAACCTGGCCGGCCTCGCCGCAGCGGTGACGGCTGGCGAAACGCTGGATATTGTGCGGGCGGCGCATTGGCTGTTTCTGGTTTTCGCAGCGGTGCCGCTGGTTGGCGTCGCCACCGCGTGGCGCGCGATCCGGCCGGCCTGGCGGGATAGCTGAACATTTGACCAACCAGGCAGGCGCGGATGGCAGCAAGCGCGCCTGCCCGGCGATCGGGGGTTGCCCGTTGGCCAACCGCGGGTTCCGCACCGCCTAACGGTGGCCGTAGGGTTTGGTTCCAATCTGAGCCGGATGGACACCGTGCGACGGCTCCGATACAGCGGCTGGCAACAGTCAACAGGGAACGTCGCTGCCATGCCCACCGTGCTGTACGCCGAGAACAACTATCCCGATGACAGCGTGGAACGGCGCATCTTCGGTCCGGGCGTTACGCTGCTGGTACCGCAACGGCCGACCGGCTCGATCGCCGATCTGACGGATGAGGAATGCGCCCAGGCGGATGGGCTGATGACGTTGCGGTTCAGGGTGACGGAAACGGATTTGGCGCGGTTTCCGAAACTGCGCTTCGTGTGCCGGATGGGGGTTGGTTACGACGGCATCGACCGGGTGGCGTGTGCGAAACGCCAGATCATGGTGCTGAATATCCCGGATTATGGCACGACCGAGGTGGCCGATCACGCCATGGCTCTGGCGTTGACGTTGCGGCGGGGGGTGCTGCTGCATCTGGAGGCGCAGCGGGCGGATCCTCCGGCGCGTTGGGGGTATGTCGACGATCCGTTGCTGGTGCGCTCGGGTGTGCAGACGTTTGGCATTGTCGGCATGGGGCGGATTGCCACGGCGGTGGCGCTGCGGGCCAAGACGTTTGGGTTCCGGGTGATGTTTTACGATCCGTATCTGCCCAATGGGGTTGAGCTTGGTCTGGGCGTGCTGCGTGCAAAGACGTTGGAGGAGTTGCTGCGGCAAACCGATACGCTGTCGGTGCATACTCCGCTGACGGCGGAGACGCGGGGAATGCTGGGTTTTCCGGAATTGTCGATGCTGCCGAAGGGCGCGGTGGTGGTGAATACCGCGCGGGGGCCGATCGTCGATATCGATGCGGTGGCGAAGTTGCTGAAGAGTGGACATTTGGCGGGGGTTGGCTTGGATGTTGTGCCGGTGGAGCCTCCGGTCGAGCCGGTGCCGGAATTGATCCGGGCGTATCGGGCGCGGGAGCCGTGGACGGTTGGGCGGTTGGTGATTACGCCACACAGCGCGTTTTATACGCCGCAGGCGTGGGATGATATTCGGTCGAAGGGAGCTGAGACGATGGCGGCGGCGCTGGCGGGGAAGCCGCAGAATGTGATTGCGCCGGAGAGTTATTGAGATGGCTGGGGCCGACCAGATTGCCTTGGATTACGCCCGGCTCGAAGGGGACAGAGAGCACCTGGCGGCAGTGGTGCGGTTCGGCCAAATTGAATGGTAACGTGACGGACGTTATGTAACGGCAGAGCGCGCTCCGCTCCGTCGCGCGGCGTAACGAACTCATGGATGTGTCATTTTCCAGAATGTGTCATCGACATCCACCTCGCGCTCAAATGGCTCCGGTTGATAAATCGCGAAACACTTATCATCCTGATCGGCTAATACCCAGTAGTGACTTATATACGTCGTCAACGGGAGACGCTGCCCTGGCGCGATAGTCGGGTATGCCTTACGAGTTCCACTCCAATCCAACCAGTACACTCTTATGGTATGAGTGCTGGCATTCACGAATGTGATGGATGTGGGGACAACCGTTCCAAGCGAGCGTAGCGCGTGTTCCTGAACACAACTGATCATCCCTGCTGTCTCGCTCCATCGCACGGCCTGCTCCTTTGCTGCAACGGCCTGCTCCTTCGCTGCAACGGCCTGCTCCTTCGCTGCCTCTGCCACCCTTTTTTGATATAATCCGTACACTGCGCACCCCGCGGCGAGGACCGTGAGGATACCGAGCACAGCCGCTGCGATACGGGTGCGGCGTGCAAGGCGGCGCTCGGCACTTATTTGTGCTTCCGCGATCTGGGCTCGGGCAGTGGCTTGCATCCGTTCTTGCTCGGCACGATCCGCCGCCGCCTGGCGGTCCCGTTCGGTTGTGAGGGCAACTAAACTGTCGTCAAATAGTCGCCGTACTCGATCGATGTGGCCGCCGTATCGTTCGCCCCATGCAGCTGTTCGTGGGCGCTCGTTCCACCAGGCCCAGCGGGACTCAACCTGGTCGAGCGGCAACGTCGCCCCATGCGATGACGTCCCGCCCTCAGTTAACGCAAGAAGCGCCCGGTAAGTGCGACCATCAGCTTCCTCTTGCCATAACCAACCGCCACGATCCTGCCCAGCTTCGACCCCAGTGACGGGATCTCTGCTGATCTTGTCCCAACGGCGTAACAGGGCTTCGTGGCCGACATCGATACGCGTTGTGGCGGCGAGGTCAGGAACGATCGACCGCGGTGGCACCAGAAATGAGCAATCGTCATCTCGGAATCGATCGAGGACACGACTTAAGATTGGTTCACTGCTGCCGGCTTCCGCCCGCAATTGTTGAAGCGACAATGCACGGCGGGTGGCGCGCCCTTCCCTATCAACCTCGGAAAGGGCTCGGAAAGTCTGCTCCACAGCCAATGCGTCCTCTGCGAGGCTTGCCAAGACCTCATCGGCGTGGGCCGACAACGCCTGTTCGAAGCCGCCAATGGCCTGGTAATGCAAGAATGTCAGATGGGGCGGATGCTTTTCCGCAATGCACCGGGATGCTTCCTCCCATAGCCTCTGCAGGCAGTGTTGCAATACGGGCAACTGATCGAAATCGTTTTCGGAGTCGTTGAGCAGACGTTCGACCAGAACCGGCTCAATCGTCGCGCCGGCCTTGTCAATTGGGCCGCGGATCACCTGCTCGCGCTGATAGCGGGTCAAGAACGGCACAAGGAACTGGTTGGCGCTAATCGTCTCCGGCAGACCGTGAAAGCGGGCGCAATCGCCGATGAAGTCGGAGCGCATGGTAAGTAACACATACACAGGATGCGCTGCATTGCGTGTTGCCTGTAGCAAATGCTGCACGAGTTGGATCGCTTCCTCGCGCCAGTCAGCGGCGACTGCGCGATCACGGACGTCTCGACCAGCCGCCGCAGCGTAGCGGAAAATCTCCTCAAACTGATCGACAAGGATGAGTATTCTGCCCGTAATGGTACCGAGCAGATCGAGCACGTCACCGATTCCATGACTCGATTGGCGCAGTTCGAAGATGAAGCGCTCGCGACGCCCCGCGTCAGCGGCGGGATCGTCACTGTCCGGAGCCAACGCAGCCAGCGCCGCGGCGAGATTCACAAGTGGCGTATCGCCCGGACGAAACTCGACCCAAGACCAGCCGCGATTGCCCTCTTCGATTGTTTCCGCTTCCAGCAATGGCCACAGGCCGGCACGCACCAATGATGATTTGCCGCTGCCAGAGCTACCGAGCACGGCCAGAAAACGTCCCCGGTCGAGCCGCCGGTAAAGCTCGAAACTCTGGTCCTCGCGACCAAAAAAGAATTCGTGATCGCCGAAGGCGAATGGCCGCAGCCCTGGAAATGGCCGCGCGGCAGAGAGCGTGGAACTCGCGTCGGAGTTCATGCTTGAATTGGTCAATTGCGGTGGGGCGCGGCAGCTCGAATCAGCGGTTCCAGCGCCTCCGGCGACGGTTTCGCCTGCTCGGTCAGATCAAGGATGAGGTCTATTTCGTTTTGTGGTGGCAACCTGAGGAGGGACCATTTACGGCTGCCTGGCGGCGGTCCGGCTACGAGCCCGCGCACCGCGAATCTCTCGCTCCGTCCTAGTTTTTCCCAGCTACGCCATTCACGGCAGGTCGCGCGCGCCCACACCTCCGGTGATTTAGCCCAGCATAACACGACTGCCTGGCATTCGCGAAGTGTATCGCGATGGTAGTTTTCAATCTCGGCTGGCTCGCCCTCGAACACCGGAACAACCGCGTTGAAATGGCGCTCGCGGAGTGCCAGGGCGAGATTGGTCGCATATTCCTCGTCTTCGGGGCGGTGATAAACATATATCAGCGCACCACCGGGTAACCCCGCCGGAAGCTGCGCCACCGCGGATGTGCGCTCCAAATGCTGAAACAGAAACTCGACAAATGCACTGAGATTATCGCCGATCACCGTGTCGTTATCGAGCTGCCGATCAAGCCGGGCGATAACATTGAGCGGATCGCGCTCGACGGTCGTATCTTCAATCTGTGTGAGGAAGCGAGGCGCCCAGAGCACCCGGTGGAAACGGCCTCCCGCTGCGGCGCGGTCAACGGCGCGGGCGAGTTGCAATTGCACGATGGGAGCTTCGCCGTCGGGTGCATAGCCGAGACGTTCGCCCAGTACATGGACGGAGAACTCGGCAGTGGCGAGCGCTTGGTCGATGAAAGTCGCTGCATCCTCGTACGGAATGTCGACATCAGGCGGGGGTGTCACCATGTAGCCGGCGCTGGTGAGTTCCTTCAACAAACGGTCGTAGGCCAACCGCATGTCGCCGGCCGCCTTCGCCACGTAGACCGTTCGACCGTTGGCGGAGTCCGGGGACGGTTGGGCGACCCGAGCCGAAGCCGGGGTGGCAGATGCCGACGCAGTCCGAGGAAGGGCGCGCCACAGGTAGCGCGCGAGGTCATCCACACGGGTATCATAGCGCGGGTCAGCTACCCGACCGCGAGCAAAGAATTCCTGCTCCTGACCCGCTTCGTCCTCTTGAGCGAGGTCAAAAAAGCGGTATCCTTCCTGACCTTGCAAAGGTGCCGGAATTTGATCGGACGGGACATGGTTGAGCGCAGCGACGACAATATGGCGTCTGGCCTCATCAACAGTCTTCCAACGAGCGCAAAACAGCTCGAGTTCGCGCCGGCACCAAGGTCGCGTCACCCAATTGCGTGATAGTATGACGAGCAGAAGCTGAGACGCCGCGATGGCTTTGGCGATCTCTGGGTCAAATTGCTCAGCCGCGTCAATACGCCGCGTATCACGCCATAGTTTGGGTCCTGAATCGCCGAGACGCATCAGTTGGTAGCGTAACTGTTCGTCGAGGAAGGTGACGAAGCCCTTAAGGTCGTCCCTTCCGGGTGGACGTACGTTATCGTTGCGCGCATACGAGATGAAGATCTGACCCGACATCACGCCCCCGAAAGTGAACCGCGGCTGAGCCCCAGGTTTCATGAATTGTTGTTATAGCATCCCGCGACACCACTATCAAATCAGAAAGGATGCGTTCACGATACGTGCAAGACCGGTCGCAAACCGGCTGAATTGAATCCAGGTGCCCGCCGCTGAAGCAGCTAATACAGGAAAAATGGCCTCAGGGGTTTCTCATTAACCGACCGACCCATGTCTCTATGTCACATCCGATATATATTGTTAAAACGCAAGACTTCCGAGCGCTTATCTGGCCATTCGTCTGGTCTCCGTCAGAGAATTCGGGCCCCTCTCCCCCAGGCTCGAAACGAAGTCGCTGTGAATCCGTGACATAATCCGCTCTGTTGTCGTGCTGAATTCATGGCCTGCGAACGACCGGAACCAACCCCCCTCACTCCACCGTCCCAATCCCCTCCAACGCCACCACATTCCCAACGAACGTATTCCCCTCCAACCTTGCCGGCGTCCGCGTGAAATTGTGCACAAGCCGCACCAGCGCCTCCAGCTAGCTGGTAAACCGGTTGCCTCGTATCAGCAGCACGTGCGTGGGGTTAACCGCATCCTCCGTCCCAACCGAAATCGCCACCTCCCGGTTCTGGCTGTTTGCCCCCTTCTCCAGCACATTATTAACAATCTCCGCATCCCCACCATCCGGCAGCTCAATGAGATAGCTGGACGTCCCGGTCGGCCCGTCCTCGATCCAACTATCCCGCACGATCGTGGCCAGCGCCCGCGACTTGATATCGTGCCCGACATGCGTGTCGAGAAACCGACACCCCACCACCTCCAGCCGAGCGATCCGTTTGCCGACGTAAAGCGCATGTGCACACGCCCCCTCGCAGGAGCCATTGCCGCGGAACACATCCTGCTCGATCCGCACCACACTCCCGGGCGGCCCACCCGCCAGAATGCCATTCTCGTTATCCAGAAACTGACTGTTTTGCACAGTCAGATTGGCGCCCTCCATCAGGATGCCGGCGCCGGTGTGCCAACTGTCCCGCGCGTGTGCAAACGTCAGGCCGCGCGCGGTGATATCGTTGCCGAGGAACACGAACAGCCCCCGGTCCGCGCACGGCGCCCCGGTCACCACTGTCTGCGTCATCACCGTCTGGCCCATCCCCGCCGGCGGAGGCCGCGCTTCGACAACAAGCCGCGACGCCTGCCAGACTGCGCAATGCTGATAAATGCCCGGATCGAACACCACGCGGTCGCCGTCTTTCACCAGCGCCGCCACCTGCTCGGGACTCTCAACGTCTCGGCCAGGCCCGATCTCCCAGGTCCGGGTAGCGTCCGGCGGCTGCAGCAGACCACACCCGGCCAGCAGGCAAACAACGACATGCGACCAGGCTGAGCGAAATTGCCGGCGGAAACCAGCCAGCATCCCCGAACATTCCCGTCGCCACATCCTTACCCCAGGAAACCTGGGCGCCAGACCTGACACGGTATCGCAATCGCCAGCATAAACCCGCATGACCAGATGTCCGGGCTGGCAAGCCGCCACCGGAACATGGGAAGACACGTACGTCATTATCGGGCCATCATAAAGATGCGAAAATGCCCCGGTTATCCATGAGTGACGCCACCCAACCTGCTATGGAAGGAGCATCCGCGCCTCTTGTGCTCCATGTATTCCCGAGCTTCGCCGTCGGCGGCGCCCAGGTGCGGTTCGCCGCGCTGGCGAACCATTTCGGGGCAGAGTTTCGCCATATCGTGGTGGCCCTGGACGGTGACCTCGGCTGCCGGGAGCGGCTCGATCCCACCCTCGACATCGAATTCCCCTCCGTCAAGGCGCCGAAACATGCCATGCTGGCCAACGCCTGGCGGTTCCGCTCGCTGCTGCGGCGTTGGCGACCGGATGTGTTGGTGACCGCCAATTGGGGGGCCATCGAGTTCGCCATGGCCAATCTGCCGCCACTGACCCGGCATTTGCATGTCGTAGACGGGTTCGGACCCGATGAACGCGAGACCCAGATCCGTCGCCGGATCCTGATCCGCCGTCTGGTGCTTGGCCGCAGCAAGGTCATCGTGCCGTCCCGCAACCTGGAGGGGATCACCACCGAAGTCTGGAAACTCCCACAACGCGTGGTGCAGTACCTGCCCAATGGGATCGATCTCGCCCGGTTCGCCGCAAGCCCCCGATCAACTGCACAGGTCCCTCTGGTGATCGGGACGGTCGCCGCGTTGCGGCCCGAGAAGAACATCGGACGCCTGATCCGGGCCTTTGCGGCGATCGTGCGCGACCATCCAGCCGCGCCGCCACGCCTGGTCATCGTCGGCGACGGGCCCGAGCGCGCGTCGCTCACCGCCCTCGCCGCCCAACAAGACATCGCCGACCTGACGACCTTCACCGGCCACCGCAATGACACGCCCGCACTTTACGCCGGCTTCGACCTGTTCGCGCTGACCTCCGATACCGAGCAGATGCCGCTCTCGGTGATCGAGGCGATGGCCAGCGGCCTGCCCGTCGTCGCCACCAATGTCGGCGACATGCCCACGATGCTGGCGGCGGAAAACCTGCCTTATCTGAGCGCTCGTGACGATGCCGCCATCGCGCAGCTGCTGGCGGCATTGCTGGCCAGTCCCGATGCGCGGGCTCGTATTGGCGCCGCCAATCGCACCAAGGCGGAACGGGACTTCGATCAGGCCACCATGTTCAAAGCCTGGCGCAGCTTGTGGATCGGGGCCGCGTGACCGGTTTGACAAGCTTACACCGGACCGCGAAGGAAGGTCCGGGCAGGGGCCCATCGCACGGTCCCACGGACATCATCGTGTCCGACGTCCAGGATTTCGCCGCCTTGGAGTCGAAGTGGCGGGATCTGGAAGCGCGCTCCAATGCCTCGTTCTTTCAAAGCTGGACCTGGACCGGTTGCCTGGCGGAGCAGCGCTTCCCTGACCCGGTCCTGGTGGAAGCTCGCGACCAAGGCCGGACCATTGCACTTGCTCTGTTCAACCGAGTAGGGCGGACGTTGTATCTTGGTGAAAGCGGCGATCAGGTGCTGGACGACATCTTCATCGAATTCAACGGCGTGCTGGCGGAGTCCGGCAGGGAAGCCGAATTGACACAGGCATGCCTGCGAGCCGTTCGCGACGCCTCTGGCGGCCGAGGTTTCGGCCTTCGGCGATGGCGTCTGGTGCTGAGCGGGGTCAACCCCGCCATCCTTGCCGCGGCGCAACAGATCGGCGCGGTGCGTCGCACCCGCGATCGGCCTGCGCATTTTGTGGATTTTGCTGCCGGCCACACTGGCTTTCTGGAACGTCGAAGCGCCAACACACGCCAACAACTGCGTCGCTCTGATCGCGCCTTTGCGGCGGTCGCGCCCATCACGATTGAACGAGCGGCAAACCTGGCGCAGGCGTACGAGTTTCTGGATGGGTTGGCCGCTCTGCATCAGGCGTCCTGGGTGGCGCGGCGGCAGCCGGGTGCATTTGCCAATCCGTTCTTCGC
>Ga0187867_10004213_pt1 | contig 11210 bp, 14 predicted proteins | sample June2016WEW_13_1_FD_132976 | JGI IMG/M metagenome (GOLD analysis project Ga0187867, IMG submission 132976) | Peatland microbial communities from SPRUCE experiment site at the Marcell Experimental Forest, Minnesota, USA - June2016WEW_13_10 | ecosystem: Environmental > Terrestrial > Soil >... | reverse complement strand
GCCAACTTAGTGCGCACTGGATGGGCAGTGGGCATGGTCGACGGCTTGCCGGATGTCGTTGGGCAGAAGGTCGGTGGCGATGCGGGGCCGGCCTGGATCTCGGACTGGCCGTCTGCCCAGGCGGGAATCGAGGCCTCTATTCCGGGCTGGAACCTCTGCCGGGGTCATGTTGCGAGTAGGTCCGGGACGAAGATGTCCTCGCACGTGAACCGCCGCTTCGAGAGGCCTTGCTCGTAGCAAGAGCGAGGACGGTGTCGACGGCGGTTTCGAGGGGACGGGTGTCCCGCTGGACCTGGGCGAGGAGAAGGCCTCCTTGGACAGCGGCGAGGAGGGTGACGGCGAGGTCGTCAGGGTCCAGGTCGGCCCGCAGGTGTCCGGCGGCGTGAAGCGCTCGCAGCCCGTCGCTGATGGCGGCTGACCATTGTTCGAATCCGGCGGCGATCAGGACGCGCGCCTGGGGGTCGCTCTCAGCGAGCTGGCCGCCGAGCGACCCGAGGGGACAGCCGCCGCGGCCGCCGGCGTTCTTTGCCGTGGTGATCACCATGTCGCGCCATGCTTGGAGCGCTCCGGCGTCGCCAAGGTCGGCTTGTCGCTGGTTGCCGACGATCGTGTCGGCCTGGTGGCCGATGACTGCCTGGACGAGTTCGTCCTTGTCGGCGAAGTAGTGCTGGAGCTGCGAGCCGCTGACTTCCGCGCTTGCCCTGATGTCTTCCAGCGTGGTGCCCGCGACGCCGCGCTCGTAGATCAGCCCGGCGGCCGCGTCGATGATCCTGGCCCGGGTCCGCTCGCCCTTCGGGGTGAGCCTTGGCCGCTCACGAGTGTCGGAGGTCATGTCTCGATAGTAATGAGCTTTCTGGGTTTGACAACCCACTCACTGTCCCGGCAGACTGGGCTGCCTAGCCCAATTAACCGAGCGAAGAGAGAAGGGCCATGATCCTGGTGACAACGGCCGGCAAGGTCGGCTCCGAGGCAGCATGTCTTCTCACACAGCGCGAAATCCCCGTCCGGGTGCTGGTGCGGGATCCTGAGAAAGCGAAGGCGCTGGCCGATGCCGGTGCCGAGATCGCCGTAGGTGACCTTGCGGTGCCGGCGAGCATCGACGAGGCGATGGCGGGCGTCACAAGTGTGGTGCTTGTGAGCCCGGCCGTGCCCGCCCAGGAGCTGAACGTGGTCGCCAGCGCCGCCCGCGCTGGCGTCGGGCACGTCGTCAAGGCCACCAGCAAGGCCTCGGCCGGCTCGCCCATCGCCCGGCGCCGCTGGCAGACCGAGATCGAGGCCGGGCTGGCCGCCTCCGGCGTGCCCCACACGCTGCTCCGGTCGAACGCCTATATGCACAACGTCCTGGCGCTGGCGCCAGCTATCGCCAAGACCAGCGGCTTCGGGTCCTCAGCCGGAAAGGGCGGGATCGGCATGATCGACGCCCGCGACGTCGCGACGGTGGCCGCCAGCATCGCCGCCTCGCCCGCCCCGCACGCCGGCAAGACCTACTGGCTCACCGGCCCGGCGCTGATCTCTTACTACGACATCGCCGCCGTCCTGTCGGAACTGCTCGGCCGGACCATCACCTACCGGGAGCTCACCTTCGATCAGGACAAGGACGCGATGATCCGCGCTGGCGTCCCCGAGCAGATCGCCGAGATGAACGCCCAGGCGGCCAGCCTGACCGCTGACGGCGACGCCGCCTGGGTCACCGACGATGTCCCGTCACTCCTCGGCCGCCCCGCCCGCTCCTTCGAGGAGTTCGCGACCGACTACGCCAATGCGTTCTCCTAGATCCGCGGATACCCGCTTCTCGGAAGAGCTTGAGAGTACCAGTGAGGACCAGGCAAGGCCATGACAGACCTGAAGGGCAAGACCGCGCTCGTCACGGGCTCAGCAAGCGGGATCGGCAGGGCCACGGCCGTGGCGCTCGCCGCCCGAGGCGCGCACATCCTGGTAGTGGGACGCAATGAACAACGGGCCGCTGACGTTGTTGCCCAGATCGAACAGGGCGGTGGCTGCGCAGCATTCCGGCTGATAACGCTGGCCGATGTTGCCTCGGCCAGGGACCTGGCCGAGTGGGCCACCCAGACGGGCGATGGCCACGTCGACATCCTCATCAACAACGTCGGTGTCGCCTTGCTCGGGCCGACCGACTCAGCGACCGGAGCAGACTTCGACGAGACCTTCGCGCTCAACGTCAAGGTCCCGTTCTTCCCCGTCGCGACCCTGGCGCCCGCCATGGCCGAACGCGGATGGGGCGCCATCGTCAACGTCAGGACGATGGTCGCCAGCTTCGGACAACCCGGCATGGCCATGTACGGCCCCAGCCGCGCCGCCCTCGAGCTGCTGACCAAGGCCTGGGCCGCCGAGTACGGCCCCAGCGGCGTCCGAGTCAACGCCATCGCCCCCGGCCCGACCAACACCCCGATGAACGAAGGGTTCGGCGACATACCGCACCAGATCGCCGCGCTCGCACCAGCCGGCCGGGTCGCACAGCCCGAAGAGATGGGCGCCGCGATCGCGTTCCTCGCCAGCAACGATGCCAGCTTCGTCCACGGCATCACCATCCCCGTCGACGGCGGCCGCACCGCCACCTGACGGCGAGTGACACCGCAAAGAGCTTGAGGGACCGCAAATGACCTGAGTTGGGCCACGTTAGTACGCAAGTCAGCTGGCGCCGGTGATCGCTTGGAGTGCTTGGCGTAGGTCGAAGCAGGGCAGATGATCACCACGGGGAGCGTCATTCTGGCTCGACGGCCTCGTCATGCCGAGGTTGTCCCTCGTGACGGGAGAGTCGTAGCCTCGTAGTGAGGCGATGACTCATGGCGGAGGATAATGGCGGACGTGCGCTTTTTGGGTGGTCGCCGCCTGCACGACCGCCAAGCACTCGGCTGCAGCACGTCGCCGACCGGATTTTCCCCCGCTCCGGCGTCGGTTGTGCGCTGTACATCGTTGCGGTGATCGCGCTGCTGAGCCTCGCCCCGCACCTGTCCATCCGGGCTGATCTGGCGGCCGATGGGCTGGCCGCGCTGGCGGCCGGGAGCTGGTGTCTGGCCAATTTCTGGCGGTGTCGGCAAGCGCACTGCCTTATTGATGGCTCCGGATGGCTGATCCTTGCAGTCCTGGCCTTCACCGAGGCAGGGCTAGGACGCAGCGTCATTGGCGGAAGTGAACAGGCAGTGTTTCTCGGCTTGCTCGTTGTTGCGCTGGTTTTCGAGTTCGTGTGGCGCCTGACGCATGGAACTAACGCGATCATCCGCCGGGACGAGAGGTCCAGCGGATGGCGCGCATCCAGTTAGACCCTCGCTCGTTATACCAGCCTGGCTGCTGCCCGCGATTCACCGTCCGCGGCTGGATGCGGTGATCTCAGTGGAGAAGCTGCCCGAATATCTGCTGCCCGACTTCCAGCGCCCGGCCCTGGCTCAGGATGCCCCCGGTGATGTCGGGGTGGGCACTGGCCCAGGCCGCAGCGGTGATGTGACTGGTGAAGAAGTTCATGTACCCGCAGCAGATCGCCGCAGAGGGGCCCGCGCACATGCTGGCCGTATACCCGGCGAACACCACGGCAGTATCGGGTTCCCATATTGCGCTGCTTCCGTCAATGGCAACAGAGATCGGCTCGCCGGTTGAAGGATCGGCCGACTTGACCAGCACGCCCGCGCCCAGCATTTCTGCTATGCCCAGGGCATCGATGGCACACATGGAAAAGGCCACGGGGCCCCCGGTGATCTGGGCTGTGTGTGGTGTGGCGGTGGCGGAGAACGGGTAGGCGGCCGTGATCCGCCCGCCCTGATCGAGGCAGAGATAATCGCCTTCGGCCAGCTCCGCCAGGACCTGGCGTAAGCATTCAGATCCCCATGCGATGTGCACATTGGGCGCAGGACCGCCTGGCCTTGCTTGGCGGAGGGCGATGAGTCGCGCCGCGGCCGCACGTCTACCCTGCGAGGGGCGCTCACTGAGGCGCTGATACGGGAGGATGTAGACCGATGCCTGTACTCGCAATTTTTGAACAACCGAACCTCGACGGGGGGACCTATGCCTCGATGGTGGAGCAGCTGATGCCGGTGCTGCGTTCGGCGAAAGGCTTCATGTCCCACGCCGGAGGTCCGAGTCCCGCCGGCGGGACGCGCGTCATCGAGATCTGGGAGTCCGAGGCGGACAGCCAGAAGTTTTTCAACGAGATCCTGAAGCCGAATCTCCCGCCTGGAGTTGTACCTGACAGCACGTACTACGAACTTCACGCCGCATTCACTCGATAGGTGTCCTCGCCGTCGCTCGTGCGTCGTGATCATGCGGGCGGTCTAGACATCCCACGCCTGGAAGGTGTCAAGCGGCTTGGGTGAGTTTGGTGTCGGTGCGGTGCGCCCAGGCGGTGGTTTCGCTGTAAACGGTGTGGTTGGTAAGGCAGCCGTGGAGGATGCCGACCAGGCGGTTGCCGAGGGCGCGCAGTGCGGCGTCGTGGGTGTTGCCGGCGGCGCGGCGGGTGTCGTAGTAGGCACGGGCGCCGGGGCTGGCGGTGATTGAGGCGAAGGCCCAGAGGTAGATCGCGTCGGCGAGACGCTTGTTGCGGACGTGGCGGGCCAGCACCACCCGGCGGGTGCCGGAGGCCCGGGTGATCGGTGATGTTCCGCCGTAGTTCTTGCGACACTTGGCAGTGGCGTAGCGGCCTGGATCGTCGCCGAACTCGCCGAGCACCCGGGCGCCGAGGACGGTCCCTAGTCCTGGCAGGGAACGGACCACCTCCGCGTCCGGGTGCTGCTCAAAATCCGCGGCCAGCTGCCGCTCAAGCACGGTGATCTGGGTGGTCATCTCGGCGATGACCGCCACCGACGCGCTGACCGAGGCACCCATCGCAGCCGCCACCACCGGCGAGCCGGCCAGTTGCGGGCTGCGCAGCGTCGCCTGGATGTCGGTGGCCCGCGCGTCGATACGCCGCTGCCGGCCGCCACGGCACAGCGCCGCGGCGATCTTCGGCCGGGACAGCGCCGCGCCCAGCGCCGGGGCCGGGGCAGCGCGGAGCACTTCGATCGCATCGCCGCTGGTCAGGTCATCGAACGCGGCCAGGGCGGCCGGGTAGAACTCCCGCAACGCCGAGCGGAGCATGTTCGCCTGGCGGCGCCGGGACCAGATCATCGACTGGTGCGCGCGGGCCAGCACCTTGACCGCTTCGGCCAGGTCGCTGTCGCCGGCGACCGGGCGATGGTTGTGCCGGTCGGTCCGGACCAGGTCTGCCAGCACCTTCGCATCGCCGGGATCAGACTTCGCCCCGGAGACTGAGTGCCGGTCCCGGTAACGGGACACCGACATCGGGTTCACCGCGAACACCTGGTAGCCCGCCGCGACGAGCGCAGTCACGAACAGGCCCCGGTCAGTCTCGATCCCGATCACCACATCACCGGGCTCCTGCGCGTGCCGCGCGGCCAGCTCGTGGAACCGGGCGATCCCCTCCACTCCCTCCGGCAGCCGGCCTCCGCCCAGCCGCTTGCCGCTCTCATCCTGGACGTGCACGTCATGGTGGGCTTCCGCCCAGTCCACCCCAGCAAAAATCATCTGGCCCCCTCTCGCCTGACATCGGTCAAACCCCTGAGCCAGAGGACTCCAGCAGCTCCCTAATGGATCAGTGCTCGGGGCACGACATCCCACCAGCTATCCGAGGAGACCTCACCAGCCAGCAGGGGCACGATCTAGACCTAGGACTCAACGGCCCAGGCGCCAGGAGTGCTCACCTGCTGGTGGCTCTAGCCGACCATCCTCACCCACAACTCGGGGCGAGGCGATCGATCCCCATTAGGCGCCCACGAACCCGGCCGGCTGACCTGGGCTTCCCCGGGGGTGATCTGCGCAGGAGCGAGAAGCTGCCCGAGAGCGGCCCTTACGTGCGCACTCCTGTCTGCCCGGCTCATCACCTGCCTGTTTTCGCGGCTCATCAGTTCGGCTCCGGGTGTTCGCCCGCTGTGCTTGCCTCGTGCCGTGGTACGGCGTGGTACGGCGTGGTACGAGTGGATATACTGACGGTATGACACCTCCCAAGGGCCAGCCAGCCGACATCAGCGTCCGGCAGTTCGTCGCCGACTCCGGGTCGGTCACGCGCGGCCTGCGGCAAGGGCATGCGTACACGCTCACCCTGAACGGCGAGCCGCTGGCCAAGATGATCCCCATCAGGCGCCGCCAGGCCGTTCCTAAGGATGAGGTTCTTGCGATCTTCGCCACCGCTCCCGTGATCGACACGGACGAGCTGCGCGCTGACCTAGATGCGTTGGTCGCTCAAGATCTCCGGGACCCGTACGAGGGCATCGGCCTGTGACCGCACATGAGGCTGGCGTGCTGGACACCAGCATCATTGCGGCTCTCTCGCTGTACGACTCGGCGCAACTGCCCGGGACCTTCTTTATAACGGCTATTACGCTGGGGGAATTGTCTTATAGTCCGCATGCCACCGGCGATCCCCTGAAGCGCGCAGCCCGCGTCGCTGTGCTTCAGCATGTGGAGTCGACGTTCGAGCCGCTTCCCTACGATCACCAGGCGGCGCGGTTGTACGGTCAGATCTGCGCGGCGGTTCGTGCAGCCGGTCGTCAGCCGCGCAAGCGCGCTGCTGACCTGATGATCGCGGCAACCGCCGCGAGTAACGCGCTGCCCCTCTATACGGCCAACCCGGATGACTTTCATGGCTCGGAAGCGTTCATCGAGCTAGTCGGGCTCCAGGGACGACCGAACGATCTCTAGGCGTCTGTCCGGAGCCGTGCATGGCAGTTCAGCCGGTGGTGTCGGCGGACTCGCGAGACGTGGTAGCCCGAGCCCAGCTGGGGCCATCTGGGGTGATCGGAGAACGCTTGATAGTGCGCTGGCCTGCGGCTTCGCGGTTGGAGCGGGCGAAGGACTCGAACCCTCATGAGCAGCTTGGAAGGTTGCGGATCGCAGGGCGCTGAGCTGCTGCGGCCCAGGTCGAGGCATGTGCACCAGTTGCCGTGAGCGCCCATGAGACACCGCTGATGACCGCCCTATTGGGCGCGTAGCGGTCACGACACGCTGACCGGGCGGTCGCGCCCGTCGTCGGCCTACACTGATGCTTGTGAGCATGCAGCATGAGGATGCCACTGTGATCGGGTTGGACGCCGTCGGCGCTGCCCTGCTCGCAGATGATCTCCTGCGTGACGGAAGAGACACTTCAGTCTGTCTGGCGCTACGTCATCGTCCAGCTTCTTGACGACCACTCACATGATCTTGCCCGAGCCGGTACCGCGGTCGCATTCCGGCGGTTCAGTCACGAGCCGCCGCCGACGCGTTCCGCCGAGGTGGATGCTGCGCTCGCAGCGCTGGCGGAGTACCTCGCTCGGCGCGACAACTGGCCGTTGCCCTCTTGGGCGCGCAAGCCGGGGCGATACTCCAGCAGGTGGTGGTTCGTGACGCCGCTGCGCGGGATGCACCCGACTGCGCTTCAGGAGTCCCCTCCGTCCCTTCGCACCAGGGGCGTGTTCATCACCGCCGGCGCTCTGAGCCGAGTATGACTCAGGGCCCGCTCTCCGCCGATGACATCGCCGGCTGTTCGGAGAATTTGCGTCTGAGCTCGATGCAGCCGGGCAGCGGGCGGAAATTTTCCTCGTCGGTGGAGCTGCGATCGCGCTCTGCTTCGACGGCCGGCGGGCCACGCGTGATCTAGAGGCGGGTTTCGCGCCAACTGATTCTGTGCGACGGGCGGCGGCGAGTGTAGCCGACCGTGAGGGAGTCGATCCGGATTGGTTGAACGATGCGGTCAAGGGCTTCCTGCCAGGGCCAGATCCCAATGCAGTGCGCTACTTTGAGGCGCCAGGTCTCCTAGTGGATGTGGCGTCAGCCGAATATCTGCTGGCAATGAAGCTCTTCTCATCCCGCGTAGAGACCGACGCGGAGGACATCGCACTGCTGTACCGAGAGGCTGGCTACCATACCGTGGATGAAGGTCTCGCTCTGGTGGAGCGAAGCTATCCGGGGCGACCAATTGCGGCAAAGGTGCAGTTTTTGCTTGAGGGAATCGTCCAATCACTCGATGCCGAGTGATTGGATCCGCAGATACGACGCTCTGACCAGGCGCGCGGTGGCCACACCGGCCACACCCGGCGGAACCCAGCTGAGCTAATCTTAAGAAATTCCTCTGACCTGCGGTGAAGGATGAGAGCGGGCGAAGGGAATCGAACCCTCATGACCAGCTTGGAAGGCTGCGGACCGTGACCGTCTGAGCTGCTGCGGCCTAGGTCAGGGCATGTGTGGTGGTCGCCATGAGTGTCCCTGAGATACCGCCACTTACCGTCCTATCGGGCACGTAACGGGCACGACCGGGACTGCGGTCAGAGTCGCTGGCGTGCGGCGCTCGACCGCGCCTATGCCGTTGCCGGTCCCTGCCTTCCGGAGCCACCGGGTCATCCGATGGCAAGCCGATCCGGACCGCAGGGAGCGTCAGCGACCGACGACTGGCAGCGGCGCGGCAGGCGAATCGTCTGCCGTCCGATGTTCCCGGAATCTGCCGTGTCGGGGTGTCGGGGTGGAGGCCTATGTAGGGCTATTGCCACTCGACCCGTGACGGAGGCAGGCATGTCTCCTGCGATGCGATTCCATTTCCCCCGCTCTGTCATGGTCGCCCCGGGTCGATGCAGGGCCACCCCTGGGGGGCAGTGCGCTACCCACCTGAGCTGGGAGAAGTCTCATAAGGTCGGCGTATCTCGTGCTGCCGTTGGGAAATAACAATGACGTGGGGTAGCAGGCTTAAATGCGGCAGTGCCGATGAGGGCGAATTATGACAGGCGAGGCCGCTCGCCTGGGTTTTGTGACCTTTGGCTCTGGGGCGGGAGGGAAGTAGCGGGAGGATGGGGTTAGTTGCTGGGTCCGGTCAGAATATGGGCGCCTTGTGCGGGGTCCGGGGGAACTGTCTTGAGCCCGACGATCATCGACGTTCGCGCAGACCCTGGCGTTCTCGGTGACTAGCTCCCGGTCCCAGGTCGAGGCGACAGGCGGCGCGCATGAGGCCGCGGAGCCGGCGGCAGCCGTCGCTGGTACCGCCACCAGGGGTGCTAGGCGGCTGGCATCCGTTTACCGTGCGCTCGCGCTCGCATCGGCGCTGCTTTTGATCCTGTTCGCTGGCAGCTCAGCTTTCTCGGTGCGGGCCTATGTGCTCTACGGGAGGGCTAGCTCCACCACCTCGAGTGTGATCGCGGCGAGCAACGACTTGCTGATCGCGTTGCTCAACGCCGAGACTGGCCAGCGCGGCTATCTGCTGACCAACAAGCCCATTTACCTTCAACCCTACGATAGGGCGCTCTCGGAGGTCCCAGCAGACCGGCGGCGTCTCGGCTCGCAAGTCTCAGCGGTCCCTGACGGCCGGCAATACCTCGTAACGCTCAACAAGCTGGTCACGGCGAAGATGGCGGAGCTGAGCAGAACCATCAACCTGGCGCGCGCTGGTGATCACCCCGATGCGGTGCGGATCGTGGGCACCGGCGAGGGCAAGCGGGTCATGGACCACGCACGGAAGGTGATCGCGGACCTCCAGGGCGCCGCCGTCGCGGCAGGCGCCTCGCGACACTCGGATCTACAGACCCAGCTGACCATCTTTGCTGTTCTGGCAACCGTCCTGGGCATCGTTGCTGTGAGTGTTCTGCTTTTCCTTCGTCGCCGCCTGCGTCAGGCAGCCAAGATGATCCGGTCACTGAACGTGACCCTGGAACAGCAGGTGCAGCAGCGCACCCTTCACCTGGAGCGGGCTAACAAGAGCCTGGAGGCCTTCACCTACTCCGTCGCCCACGACCTGCGGACCCCGCTGCGAGGGATAAGCGGGTTCGCCGAAGTCCTGCTGGAGGACTACGGCGACCGGCTCGACGAAGCAGGCCGCGACTACGCCCACCGTATCCAGGCCGGCGGTGCGCAAATAGGCAATCTGATCGATGACCTGCTGCACCTGCTGCGGGTGACCCAAGCCGAGATGAACCTCCAGGACGTCTACCTCAGCGCCGAGGTCACCGCCATCTGCGACCAGCTCCGCGCCCGTGATCCCGGCCGACAGGTCCGGGTGACCGTGGAAGACGGCGTCTGGGTCACCGCGGATCGCGCCCTGATCCGGTCCGCGCTGGAGAACCTGCTCGAGAACGCCTGGAAGTTCACCGCCCGACGCGACGGCGCCGCCATCGAGTTCGCGACCACACCCGTCGACGACGCCCCCATCTGCTGCTACGTGCGCGACAACGGGGCCGGCTTCGACCCCGCCTACGTCAGCAAGCTGTTCCAGCCGTTCCAGCGGCTCCACGACGCCGAGGAGTTCCCCGGCACCGGCATCGGCCTGGCCAGCGTCCGGCGCATCATCGACCGCCACGGCGGCCGGACCTGGGCCGAAGGCGCCGTCGACAGTGGCGCCACCATCTACTTCACCCTTAACACGAAGGACACCTCATGAATGACAAGCAGATCATGCTCATCGAGGACAACGCTGACGACCGGGACCTCACCATCCGTGCGCGCAAGAAAAACAACGTTTTCAACCCGTCGCCGTCGCCAGCAACGGCGCCGAAGCCTTCACAATGCTTCTCGGGGACGAGCACGGCGACCAGGACAGCCCGGCGCTCATCCTGCTCGACCTGAAACTGCCCAAGGTCGGCGCGCTCGAAGTCCTCCGCCGCATCCGCGGCGACCAGCGGACCCGGGTAATTCCCGTCGTCGTCCTCACTTCGTCCAAAGAAGAAGAAGACCTCCGCAGCGCCTACGACCTCGGTGCCAACGGTTACGTCCGCAAGCCCGTCGCGTTCAGCGAATTTGCCGAGGCGATGCGCGCCGTGGGCATGTTCTGGCTCCTCTTCAACCAGCCGCCGCCGGATTCCCAGCCCTGAGCAGACCTCACAGGGAGCGGGCGAAGGGAATCGAACCCTCATGGCCAGCTTGGAAGGCTGGGGCTCTACCATTGAGCTACGCCCGCGAGCCGCGCCGGCGCGGCCGGTTCGGGCTCCGGCCAGCACGTCATCATGGGTAGCGTACCGGCTTATCGCGTCGGCCGGGGCCACCGGATGGGCCGGCGGTCGCCCGGGGATCCGGCTGGGCAGGTAGGCTACTCACGGCTTAGCGGGATGTGGCGCAGCTTGGTTAGCGCGCCTGCTTTGGGAGCAGGAGGCCGCGAGTTCGAATCTCGCCATCCCGACCAAAGGTGCAGGTCAGCGGCCTTGCCGTGAGCTGTCGGGTGACTTCCAAGATCGTTTGGCCGTCATTTGACCGTG
>Ga0187867_10004212_pt1 | contig 11211 bp, 10 predicted proteins | sample June2016WEW_13_1_FD_132976 | JGI IMG/M metagenome (GOLD analysis project Ga0187867, IMG submission 132976) | Peatland microbial communities from SPRUCE experiment site at the Marcell Experimental Forest, Minnesota, USA - June2016WEW_13_10 | ecosystem: Environmental > Terrestrial > Soil >... | reverse complement strand
GGCGACCAGCACGGCCGGCACCGTCAGGGCGCCGAGGCGCATGAACTCGGAGACGGGCAGCTCCTCGCCGCGCTGCCGGAGGACGCGCCGCCAGAGCAGGGTCGCGAGCGAGCCGACGTAGGTCAGGTTGGGCCCGGTGTTCACACCGATGAGGACCGCGAGCACCGCTCCGGGGCCCGCGATCGAGGCCGCCGGGAGGAGCAGGAGCACCGCCGGCAGATTGTTGATGAGATTGGCGAGCACGGCCGCCACCGCCGCGATCAGCAGCAGCGACCCGAGCGATGTCCCCGCCGGCACGAGGTGGGTCACCAGCGAGCCGAGCCCGTGGACCGAGACGGCCTTGACGACGATGCCGAGGGCGAGCACGAAGGCGAGGAACGGGACCTCGAGAGCGAGGCCGATGGCACGGAGGTCGGCGCGCCGGCTGGCCAGGGCGGGCACGCCGAGGGTGACGGCGCCGCCGAGCGCCGCGAACGCCGGGGCGATGTGAACCAGCGAGGTCACGAAGAAGCCGATGAGGGTGAGCCCCACGACCACGCACGCGAAGACGGGGACCGGCTGCCGCTCGGTCGTGAGGGACTCGGCACGTCCGATGAGCTCCCCGCCGAAGAACCGGCGCAGCACCAGCCATTCCACCGTGATCGCGGCCAGCCAGGGCAGCGCCATGACCGCCCCGAAGCGCGCAAATGACAACCCGCTGGCACTGAATGCCAGCAGGTTGGTGAGGTTGGAGACGGGCAGGAGCAGGGACGCCGAGTTCGCCAGATGGGTGCAGGCGTAGACGTGCGGCTTCGAGCGCAACCGAAGCCGCGCCACGGTGGCGAAGACGACCGGGGTCAGGAGCACCACCGTCGCATCGAGACTGAGCACCGCGGTCACCGCGCTCGCCACCGCGAAGACGAGCGCGAGGAGGGTGACCGGTCTGCCCCGGGAGCCGCTCGCCATCCAGGTCCCGGCGGCCTCGAACAGGCCGTACCGATCGCACAGGTTGGCGAGCACGAGGATGGCCGCCAGGAAGCCGATGGTCGGCGCCAGGCTGGTGGCCTCGGTACCGGCCTGGCGCAGCGGCAGCACCCCGAGCACCAGCAGCAGGCCGGCGGCCGGGACCGCGACCAGGGCCTCGGGCAATCCCCACGGCCGGACGACGGCGGACACCAGGGTCGCCACCAGAAGCAGAGCGGCAAGCGTCTCGGCGATTGGGCCCGGCACCGTTCCACCAGCTTACGGGCCGGGCCATTCGGTGGCCGGGGGGTGGCGGTCGACCATCATGGGTCGCGCTCGACCCGTGCCGGCGCAGGCCGGCCTTCGGCGCGCCGCCCGCGTGATGCGAACTGACCTCGCCGACCAGCGCGCTCCCTCTGGGTAAGCTTCTGACGTGGAGGAGCACGGGGAGGGGGGCGGATCCAGGGCGCCGTCCGCCAGGCGGATGCGGGCGCGGTACGCGTTCTCGGGGACGGCTCGCGAGACCGATCGGACGCTGCCGCCCGCGCCCGGTGAGGCGGTCCTCGAGGAGGGCTCGATCTCGCTGCGATGGGGTTTCGTGCTTCAGCGCCGTGGCAGCCTGCGATTGAGCGAGCCTCGGCTGGTCATCCTCGGGCACCACGCGTTCGGACCTGATCGGGTCGTGGAGATACCCGCGGGAGACCTCGAGACCGTCGAGGGCAGCAGTCTGGGATGGACGCGGCTGACGTTTCGGACCGAGACCGGCGTCGGGTCCGTGGACTTCAAGCCGGTGTCGCTCTCCCCGACCTTCGGCCTGTCGCTTCAGGCATGGAGGGCCCGCAGCCGCCACCCCTCCTCCTGAGGCCGGCACCGCCGCGAGAACCTCTTGGCACTCAGTCGGTCGCGGACGCGCCGATCGCGACCGACGCCGCGCCCGCCACCGGGTGAGCGCCTTGCGGATCAGGCACCGGCCGGGCTGACCTGCACGGTCACCGGAGCCCACGTCAGCCCGCCATCGGTGGTCTGGAGGAGGGTGTCCCCGCTGCCCGAGAACGTGTCCGTCCAGCCCAGCGTGGGGGTGATGAAGTCCAGCACCGTTCCGTTGAGCGCGAAGGTCCCCTGGTTGGGCCGGCCGTCATCGATGGCCTGGAGGGTCGTCCAGGTCTGGCCGCCGTCATGGGTGGCATAGAGACCGGCGGGGTAGCCGGCGTCCATCGTGTCCGTGCTCAGCAGCCAGCCGTTCTCGGCGTCGATGAAGTCGACGGCGTGGGGGATCTCTCCCGGCGCCGTGCTGGCTGTCCACGTCTCGCCGCCATCCGCCGTGAGGTAGACGAGCACGGGGCCGCCGCCCCCGGCCGAGAAGGCCGGCATCACACCGACCTGACCGGAGATGAAGACCGGGGCCCCCAGCGAGAGCGCCGGGGTCCCGCTGAGCGGGAGCGTCTGCGGGCCCCAGGTCGCACCGCCGTCGCTGCTCACCTCGAACTCCGCGCTGGAACAGCCTCCGCCGGTCAACCAGCCGGTCATCGGGCTGTCGAACGTTGCGGTCGGCTGGGCGAAGCACGTCTCCGCCCCTGCCGGCGCGGAGGCGATGCGGGTCACCTCCGCCCATCCGGCCCCGCCGTCGACGGTGCGGAAGAGGGTCGTTCCCAGGCCGGCGTCCGTATCGTCCTGGTTCGCCGAGAACCACCCATCCAGGCCGTTGACGTAGTCGAGATCACCCTGCCACGAGAGCCCGGGGTCCTGCACGGCGCTGAAGCTGCCCCCCTCCGTCCATCGCGCACCGCCGTCGTCGGTGGCCCAGGAGATGAAGGTCATCGTGACCGGCGCAGCGTCGGCATCCGTGGAGAGACCGCCGGCGGCGAGCAGGCGGGCGGCGCCGGCGTCGACGTAGCTGAGGGCGACGATCGCCTGGCCTGCCGGGAGGTCGGGAGAACCGACCGTCCAGGCCTGGACGCCCTGGGTGGTGTGCAGGACGGCCCGGTCGGAGGCCTCCTGCGCCCAGCCGTCGGTGGGACTGAACATCCGCAGATTGGAGATCGATGCGGACGGCGGGGGAGCCGGCGTCGGGTAGGGGTCGCCGATGGAGGTGGTCGGCGGTGCCAGCGGGGTGGCCATCGGTGTGGGTTGGGGCGTCGGTCGGGCCGCGGTGCTCGACGCTGAGGGATGCGGGCCGACGGAACCGCAGGCGGCGAGGAGGACCGTGATCAGCGCACCGATCGCAGGGGACCGCCTGCGATTCCGCCCCATTCCGCCGCTCACGGTCTGCCTCCTGATCGAGCCTTCCACCATGTGCTACGCGGCCAGGGCGCGGTCCGTGACGGCGTCACGCCGCGGGCTGCACCGCGAGCCCATGGCGGTGACGCCGCCGGCTGAACGGGTGTCAGGAGATCAGTAGCGGGTGCCCTCGGGGGCCGGCAGGGCCTCGAGGTCGGAGAGGTCTTCTGTGCTCAGCTCGACCCCGGCGGCGGCCGCGTTCTCCGCGAGGTACCGGGGCGTCTTGGTCCCGGGGATGGGTACCACCTGCCGGCCCTGGGCCAGCAACCAGGCCAACGCCACCTGGGCCGGCGTGGCCCCGACTCGCTCGGCGACCTCACGCACCCTGGCGACGATGGCGAGGTTGGTCCGCAGGGCGTCCTGCTGGAAGCGGGGCAGATCCCGCCGGAAGTCGTCCTGGGGCAGATCCTCGAAGGAGGAGAACCGGCCGGCGAGGAAGCCCCGGCCCAGCGGGGAGAAGGGCAGGAGGGCGATGCCCTGCTCCTCGCAGTAGGGGAGCACCTCGGGCAGCACGTCGCGGGTCCAGAGCGAGAGCTCGGATTGCACGGAGGTCACCGGATGCACGGCCTGCGCGCGCCGGATCTCCTCCACCGTCACCTCGGAGAGGCCGATGTACCGCGCCTTGCCGGTCGCCACCGTCTCCGCCATCGCCCCCCACGTCTCCTCGAGCGGCACCTCCGGGTCCACCCGGTGGAGCTGGTAGAGGTCCACGCGATCGGTTCCGAGCCGGCGAAGGCTGGCGTCGATCGACGCCCGGACGTGCTCGGGCCGGCCGTTGCGACCCGAACCCGGGGAGGGCGTCCCGGACCCCGTGGTCGGGGTGGATCCGCCCCTCACCAGGCCGACCTTGGTCGCCAGCACCGCGCGCTCGCGGTGGCCTCCGGCCAGGGCTCGTCCGACCAGCTCCTCGTTGGTGTACGGCCCGTACGCGTCGGCGGTGTCGATCAGGGTCATGCCCAGGTCGAGGGCCTGGTGGATGACCGAGATGGAGGTCGCGTCGACGCGGGGGGTCGCCATGTCGTACGAGGCCGTCATCCCCATGCAACCCAGGCCGATGACGCCGACCTCGGGACCGTCGCTGCCCAGTCTCGTGGTTCTCACTCTCGCCTGCTCCTCGTGGCCATCGAAGCCTCCCGTCGATCCGGTGTTCACCGCGGGTGCCGGCCTGCCGCGGCGCCCTCTGCTCGCGCCAAGGTCAACTCACCCCTCAGCCTTCGCCACCGGCGGCCGAGCGTGGAACCAGCTTGAGGGTGGCGGAGCGCGCCAGGGGGCTGACGATGCTGTCGACGATGCTCCGCGCATAGCTGCGGTACTTGGCCCGGTAGTCGGTGTCGAGCGCGGCGTCCATCTCGGGACCGGTGTCGACCAAACCGACGTCCCTGCTGAGACCGCCCGCGCGGATGCGCCCCTCGTGCCGTTCCTGGGCACCGCGGAACCAGGCTGAGCTCGGCCCCCGGACGGACCTGACGTAGAGGTCGTCACCATGCCGGACCACCCAGATCGTCACCGGCCTGCGAAGCGTGCCGTCGTTGCGGAGCGCCTCGATCTGAAGCTCGTCGGCGGCCCCGATCCGGCTCAGCTCGTCGCCGGTCCACTCGGCCATCGCAGCACCTCCACCGCGCCCACCTGCACCCTACGCGTCCTCGCCCGGAACGGCAGTCAAGCCACCGTACTCGTCGTCGCTGACGTGAGCCCCCCAGGTGGCGCTGTTGCCGTCGTCATCGACCACGACCATGGAGAGGTGGGTCATGAAGCGGGTGGGCGAGGCGCCGTGCCAGTGATCCTCTCCGGGCTCGAAGAAGACGCGATCACCGGGGTGGATGGCCTCGACCGCGCCGCCACGGCGACGGACGCGCCCGGAACCCTCGGTCACGTAGATGGTCTGTCCGAGCGGGTGCGTGTGCCAGGCGGTGCGCGCGCCCGGGGTGAAGTGCACGCTGCTCGCGCTGAGGCGAGAGCCGTCGGACGGCGCGGCCACGGTGTCGATGTAGACGCTCCCGGTGAACCATTCGCCCGGGCCGACCCCGGTCGGCTGGCTGTTCCTGGTGATCCTCATCCGTCCTCTCCTCCTTCCGGCGGGCACCGCGCCACCCGGCCCGGGGGGCGATGGTCCGGCCCGCGCATCCCGCCGCCCACCATGATGAGCCCATGGTGGCGGGGGAGCCGGTGAGCGCGCATCGCCGGGCGACCGCCGGCCCGCCGCCCCGCCGGCGCCGACGGCACGCATCCTACTCGCCACCCACCGGGCGCGACGTGGCACGATCTCGAGGTGCCCACCACCCCCGCCGCGGCTCAGCGCCTGCGCGACCTGGCGCGTCTGCGCCGCGTCCGGGACCGGATCGACCGGGACTACGCGCTGCCACTCGACGTCGAGGCGCTCGCCCGCGGGGCCAGCATGTCGGCCGGGCACCTCAGCCGTGAGTTCAAGCTCGCCTACGGTGAGTCGCCCTACGGCTACCTGATGACGCGGCGCATCGAGCGCGCGATGGCCCTGCTGCGGCGCGGCGACATGAGCGTCACCGATGCCTGCTTCGCGGTGGGCTGCTCGTCGCTGGGCACCTTCAGCACCCGCTTCACCGAGCTGGTCGGCATCCCCCCCAGCGCCTACCGGCGCCATCAGGGGGACGCCACGGCGGGCCTGCCGGCCTGCGTGGCGAAGCAGGTGACCAGACCGATCAGGAATCGAGAAGCGCCGGTGGCCGAGCCCCAGCCACCATGAGCGGCGTGGCCACCATCACCAGCCCGTCGGCGCCGCCCCGGCCCGGCTTCCCAGCCGAGGGAAGCCCGACCCTGGGCCCTCCCGCGCCCTGAGCATGGCGAGCAGGACCGATGCGCAGCGGCCGCTGCCGCAGATGGCCGCCCTTCACGACCTGATCCGAGTCCACGGGGCCCGTGAGAACAACCTCAAGGGGATCAGCGTCGACATCCCCAAGCGCCGGCTCACCGTTTTCACCGGCGTCTCGGGATCGGGCAAGAGCTCCCTGGTTTTCGACACCATCGCCGCGGAGTCGCAGAGGCTGATCAACGAAACCTACAGCGCCTTCGTCCAGGGTTTCATGCCGGCGCTGGCCCGTCCCGAGGTCGACGTCCTGGAGGGGCTGACCACCGCGATCATCGTCGACCAGCAGCGGATGGGCGGCGACGCCCGCTCCACGGTGGGCACCGCCACCGACGCCAACGCCATGCTCCGCATCCTCTTCAGCCGGCTCGGGCAGCCGCACGTGGGTCCACCCAGCGCGCTCTCCTTCAACATCCCCTCGGCCCACGCGATCGGTGCCGTCACGAGCGAGCGCGGTGCCCCGAGGACGGTGACCAGGAGCTTCCGCCGGGCCGGGGGGATGTGCCCCCACTGCGAGGGTCGCGGGTCGGTCACCGACTTCGACCTCGAGCAGCTGTATGACGACAGCAAGTCGCTGAGCGAGGGCGCACTCAAGATCCCCGGCTTCAGCGTCGACGGCTGGTACGGACGCATCTACCGCGGCTGCGGCTTCCTCGATCCGGAGAAGCCGATCCGCCAGTACACCAGGACGGAGCTCGACGACCTGCTCCACAAGGAGGCGATCAGGATCAAGGTCGACGGCATCAACCTGACCTACGAGGGCCTGATCCCGAGAATCGAAAAGTCCTTCCTCGCCAAGGACGCAGACGCCCTGCAGCCCCACGTCCGCGCCTTCGTGGAGCGGGCGGTGACGTTCACCGTCTGCCCGGAGTGCGCCGGCACCCGGCTCAGCGAGGCGGCCCGATCGTCGCGGATCGCCGGGATCAGCATCGCCGACGCGTGCGCGATGCAGATCAACGACCTCGCCGCGTGGGTGCGGGGGTTGGACGCGCCGTCCCTCGCGCCGCTGCAGGCGGCGCTGCATCGGAGCCTCGACTCGTTCGCCGAGATCGGGCTGGGATACCTCTCGCTCGACCGGCCGTCGGGCACGCTCTCGGGCGGCGAGGCGCAGCGCGTCAAGATGGTCAGCCACCTCAGCTCCGCGCTCACGGATGTCACCTACGTGTTCGACGAGCCCACCATCGGCCTGCACCCCCATGACATCCGGCGGATGAACGACCTCCTGCTCCGGTTGCGGGACAAGGGCAACACGGTGCTGGTGGTCGAGCACAAGCCGGAGACGATCGCCATCGCCGACCACGTCGTCGACCTCGGTCCCGGCGCCGGCAGCGCGGGGGGCGCGGTCTGCTTCGAGGGGACCGTCGAGGGGCTCCGGGCGAGCGGCACCATCACCGGCCGCCATCTCGACGATCGGGCCGCCCTCAAGGCGAGGGTGCGAACCCCCACCGGCAGTCTGGAGATCCGGGGAGCGACGGCCCACAACCTGCGCGACGTGGACGTCGACATCCCGCTCGGGGTGCTGGTCGTGGTCACCGGGGTCGCCGGCTCGGGCAAGAGCTCGCTGGTGCACGGGTCGATCCCCGCCGGCGCGGGGGTGGTGTCGATCGACCAGGGCGCGATCCACGGCTCGCGACGCAGCAACCCGGCCACCTACACGGGACTGCTCGATCCGATCCGCACCGCCTTCGCCAGGGCTAACGGCGTGAAGGCCGCGCTGTTCAGCGCCAACTCCGAGGGCGCCTGCCCCAGCTGCAACGGCGCCGGCGTCATCTACACCGACCTGGCGATCATGGCCGGGGTCACCACCATCTGCGAGGAGTGCGAGGGCCGGCGATTCCAGGCATCGGTGCTCGACCACCACCTCGGCGGCCGGGACATCAGCGAGGTGCTGGCGATGTCGGTCACCGAGGCGGAGGGGTTCTTCGGCGCCGGCGAGGCTCGGACGCCGGCGGCGCACGCCGTCCTCCAGCGGCTCGACGAGGTCGGGCTCGGCTACCTCACCCTCGGCCAGCCGCTCACCACGCTCTCCGGCGGAGAGCGGCAGCGGCTCAAGCTGGCCACCCAGATGGCCGAGAAGGGTCGGATCTACCTCCTCGACGAGCCGACCACCGGCCTCCACCTCGCCGACGTCGAGCACCTGCTCGGACTGCTCGACCGGCTCGTCGACTCCGGCAAGTCGGTGATCGTCATCTCGCACCACCAGGCGGTCATGGCGCACGCGGACTGGATCGTCGACCTCGGGCCGGGTGCCGGACACGAGGGCGGGCGGATCGTCTTCGAGGGGCGGCCCGCCGACCTGGTCGCCGCCCGCTCCACCCTCACCGGCGAGCACCTCGCGGCCTACGTCGGCGGCGGAGCGATCAGGAATCGAGAAGCGCCGGTTCCCGGGCGCGGCTAGCATGACCGCCATGGACATCACCATTCACGCGACGTTCCTTCCTCACGAGGACCCGGAGGTATCCCTGGCCTTCTATCGCGACACCCTCGGCTTCGAGGTCCGCAACGACGTCGGGTACGGCGGGATGCGCTGGATCACGGTCGGCCCGGTCAACCAGCCGGGCACGTCCATCGTCCTGCATCCCCCCGGCTCCGGTCCCGGCCCGGTCACCGACGACGAGCGCCGCACCATCGTCGAGATGATGGCCAAGGGGAGCTACGCCTGCCTGATCCTGGCCACCGCCGACCTCGACGGCGCCTTCGAGCGGCTGCAGGCGGGTGGTGCCGAGGTCGTCCAGGAGCCGACGGCGCAACCGTACGGGGTGCGCGACTGCGCCTTCCGCGATCCCGCCGGCAACCTGATCCGGATCAACGAGCAGCACTGAGGCACCCGGACCGAGCCGTCCGGCGATCGCAGCCGCGAGCTGGGCCGGGCACCGCCGGACTGCCTGACGCCTGGGCTCCGCGGATCGAGCTGCGGCATCGCGGGCGCGGCGGCGTTGCCGTCGCCAGCGGGCGCCCCGCGAACTCGAACGGACAGGGGGCGCCGGGCGCGGATATGCTGAGTGGCGATGCGGGCGCGGCTCGGGGCGGGGCTGCGGGGCGCCGACCGGACGGGGGTGGCCCTGAATTGATCGACGGTCTCCTGGCGGTTCTCGGGATAGCGCTCGCGCTCGCCCTGCTGAGCTGGGGATACACCGGGGGCGCCGGCCGGCGGGCGGCGGTGCTGGCGGTGATCGCGGCGGCGGGACTCTTCGCCCTGGGGGCCCTGCTGACCAATGCGCTCTGGGGCGGGGTGGCCCTCGACGTCGCGGGGGCCCTGCTGCTCACGTACACGCTCTGGAGGCGCCGGCGGCGGATCGCGGTCCCCGGCAGAGCGCCCGCCCTCAGGGTGCTGTCGTCGACGCCGGTCGAGGAGACCGACGAGGCCAAGCCCGGACGCTGAGAGGGCCGCGCCGCCTCGACCGCGCCCCCCCCCGGCCGGGAGGCACGGCGGCGGAATCCCGCTACCCGACCACGAAGGCCTGCGCGGTCCAGGTCATCCCACCGTCCGTGGTGGTCCAGATCGTCTGGTCGTCGCCCACCCAGCGACCGGTGGCCGCGTCCTCGAAACCGAGCCAGAGGCTGACACCGAGCGGGGCCGAGCCGAGGTCGATCTGGTCGGTGGCGGCGGTGGACCACTCCTCTCCACCGTCGGTTGACACCAGCAGCGTCGAGGTGACGAGACCGCTGCCGGTGGTCATCGGGCTCCCGACCACCAGGGTGCCGGGTCCCGGTGCCGCGATCAGCTCCAGGTCCAGCGCCGAGCCCGGCACCGTCCGCCGGGGTCCCCAGGAGGAGCCGCTGTCGTCCGAGGTGATGACCGCCCACCCCGGCGGCCCGCCCCGCGGGAAGCAGAGGGCGGTCAGCTGCCCTCCGGACGCGGCCGCGAAGCTGATCGCGACGTTGCCCGGAAGAGTGGTGCCGCCGCAGGGGTCGGCCAGCTCCTGCCAGGTCTGACCACCGTCGAGGGAGCGGAAGAGCGTGGCCGCCGCGTCGCCACCACCCGCCACGTTGCCGTAGATGGGGAGGTAGATGGTCTCGGCGCCCTGGAGGACGAGGCCGGCGGTGTCCAGCTCCGTGCCCAGGCCGGCCCCCTCGGGAATCTGCAGCAGCGTCCGCCATGAGTCGGAGCCGGCGGGGGCCTCCTCCACGGTGCGGTTGCACGGCCCCGGGCAGCCGTCGTGGTCATACACGACGCGGAATACCTCCCCTCCCGCCGCCTCGAGGGACTCGACGGAAGGGCTGGACAGCTGCTGCCAGCTCTCGCCGCCGTCCACGGTCATGAAGAGCGAGGGACCGAAGAGATAGCCGATCTTCGAGGTCGCGAAGCGGATGTGGCTCACGCAGGCCACCTGCTGGCAGTCGGCGAGCTGGGACGGGATGGGCCCATACAGGCCGTAGAAGGCCACGCTCGGGCTGGGGAGAGCCTGCCAGGTGGCACCCCCGTCGGTGGTCTCCGCCACCGCCGGGCAGAGCTGGCCCGCGCAGGGCACCGCGGCGAGGGCCCACCCCATCGAGTCGCTCACCCAGGTCAGGTCGACCACGTACGGCCCCGCCGACGCCGGGAAGGGGGTCGGGGGCACGTAGTCCTTGCCCGGGGGGAGGGAGGCGCTCGGTGTGGCGGAGGGCGATGTCACCGTCGCGGTGGAGGCTGCTCCCCGCGTTGCGGGCGTCGACGGCTGGCCGGCAGTGCCGCATGCGGCCGACAGAAGGGCCACCGCCGCCAGCCACTGAAACCTCACCACCGGTCCTCCGGGTCGAGGGCGCATCCACCTCCCCTCATCCCTGCCTACGTCGGCGGCGTCACCCACGTGACATCGGGGAGCGCGTCCGGCCGGCTCGCCGGCGCCTCGTCGACCCGGAAACTCAGCCGGCTGCGAACGCGCATCAGCCCGGCCAGGACCGGCACCCCGAGCACGACCACGGCGAGGGCATCACCGGCGGCCCGGAAGGTGTCCCACACCGCCGACGTGGCCAGGTAGAAGCGGCCGAACCGCGGCAGCAGCGTGGCGATCCCCGCCCCCGGCAGGAATCCGAACGAGGGGCTCCCCCGGTAGAAGGTGGTCCAATCCCAGACGTCGAGCAGGGCCCCATAGGCGTAGCCGGCGATCACGGCGACCAGAGCCAGCACCGCGATGTCGCGCAGCCCCGGTGTTGACCTGCGGTTGAGCCCG
>Ga0187867_10004210_pt1 | contig 11213 bp, 7 predicted proteins | sample June2016WEW_13_1_FD_132976 | JGI IMG/M metagenome (GOLD analysis project Ga0187867, IMG submission 132976) | Peatland microbial communities from SPRUCE experiment site at the Marcell Experimental Forest, Minnesota, USA - June2016WEW_13_10 | ecosystem: Environmental > Terrestrial > Soil >... | reverse complement strand
TTTCCAGTCGTTTGAGTTCCTCCGGCAGTTCGTCCAGGATGATCATGGAACCATCGAGATTTTCGAAGAACTCATAATCTGAATCGTAGATATTGAATTTGTACCACTGCGGGGAGTAATCCCGGAAGCTTACTCCTGCGAGATCTTCATCTGCTTCCCGCAAAGCATGGACCAGAGGGATCTTCTTTCTGAGAAATTCCAGATGTTCCAGGTCCACAACGACGATAACGGGCGGGATGCCGCTGAATTCGTCGTCCACAAATCCATCGTAAAGAATGTGGGGCATAATATTTCCTACTCCCCTCCCTCACAAAGCAGATCCCTGCCGGGGTTGAACGGGGAAGGTATGATTTGGCGAACCTGTTCGAGGAATGTCGAATCAATCGCAAACATTGCCCCACTTTCCGGGTCCTTGTAGACTTCGAGTTCGACTTCAGCACCGGTATCGGGGTCCGTGACTTCGATAGACTTCACATATCTTGCCTTGAACGGGTCCATTGTTGGTTCCCTTGCGGTCAAATCATTTTTTGGTTTTCTCGTGTTTCCATTCATCACCTTCAGGCTTTAACCAGGTACTTTCCTCTCTTCGTTTCCGCCTTGAAGAGATGGGTGCCAGGAAAGGCAAGCATCTCGCCAGTAGGTCGCACTTTCCAAGGCGTTTTTGAGACCGATCAAGAGTTCTTCTTTGGAGACCGTTGCGAGATTTTTATGAAAATATGAGTAAATCGTGTCGTCCACGGCTGTTCGCCTTTCCGATAATGGCGACCCAGCATAAGCGCCGCCTCCAAAATGGACTTACGCCAAGGCTCTCTACCTGTTGCGTTTCAGGTAAGCCGTCGTTCCGCTTTCCGTCTGAGTTGTTTCGTTACGATTGTCGTTGGACTTTTCAAGTTCCCGCCGCCTGGAAGCTTCAAGTTCGGCTTGGACGGCGAAGGCAGACCCAAATACTATGCCCGTAAAGAGCACGCGATTATCGAGACAACCAAAATGATGATAATGTGGCATAAACATATTGTTCCCCTTTCTTTTGGTTGTGTTAAGTTCCCCTTATAGAACGGCGGCCCCGAAGCAGCATCGCCCAGACCCGGGTTATTCTGCTGGTTGCTGCGGTTGCTCGGGTTGTGCTTCGGCAGTTTGTAAGTCAGAAGTAGGTTCTTCGATCCGGTCCGCGAAAATCAGCTTGCCGTCTACCGTCTTGCTTACGACACGGTCTTTCCAATGCGAATAACGGGGATTAAGCGCGTCAGTGAGAAAAGTGCTTGCTCCGTTCTTATTCACCTCCGGATACTTTTCCATAATCAGCGCCAGCAATTCTTTCTTGTTCAAATTGCCAAGCTCAAGATGCTGTTCTACAAGAGCGATAAAGGGGCGCTTGCTGACTCGTTCTTTCTTGGCAGGTGCAGGCTGCTCCACAGGTTGTTCAGCCTGTGTGCTCGATTCCACTGGTTGCGCTTCCTGTCCTTCAGTTCCAGCTTCCGGAGTCTCAACTACCGGGCTTTCAGCTTCAGTGGTTCCCTCAGTTTCCTGGCCGGTTTGAGCCGCAAAAACCTGCTCTTCAGAAGCTTCGACTATTGTTGACGGAACGGCTTCATCTGTTACGTTGTTCGTAACTTCCATTTGATTTTGCTCCTCTGATCCTGCATTACTGACTTCGTGATTTTCTGTTATCTGTGCCTTCTTCTTTTTCGACATGATGTATTCTCCTTATTGTCCAGTCGAATCTAACACTTGTAGTAATTGTTATAAGTGGCAGCCGCAGATATCACAAGCAAAAAATTGGTGTAGATACCAATAAAATCAAAAAATGTTGAATACTTATAAATGAGATAGGGAATTATATCAGTCAGAACTAATCAATAAAGTAATGTATATGAGAATTATTCGACGCTCTCCCATGAACTGATTCCTGGAAGGAAATAAATACCGTGAAATGTGAAAACAAATTTAAGGGGTGAAAATGGTGTAAACTTACGAGCAGTAAGGCTCAATAATCATGCTTTTTCTCTTAGTATATATTATGAGAAAAAGCATGATTATTCACGGTAACATTTTGGTGGTTAACCACGCTTTATTCTAATTCATGACTTGAAAATGAAGTTCTTATTACAGGAATATGAGTGTATGGAGGAGAGCTGAACAGTTCAGCGAAACCTTCTGTTGAGAGCCATATATCAAGTTCACCTCAATCAACTGAAATAGGTGAGCGTTCCAAAGTTGATTCCAGGGGGTCCCAGGAGAATCGCCTGTCAGTCCTTGGTACGATGCGAAATACCTATGAGGTCAGAACCATGGCGAGAAGCCCGGTCTCGCTGGTGTGAATTCCTGTTTGAACAGTTTACAGTGTTCAGATATTGGATAATCAGCCCACTGGCGGGTCTTGTCACCAGAATATCATGGTTCACCGGGTCAGAGTGGAAGAGATTGCCTGCTGTCCCGGAGGACATCGGTAATTAAGGCGGATGGAGGAGTATCGCGGAAATCGACTTGGCAGGCGCCGACTCTCCCTGAATGTTGTGAGCTCAGCACATTTGGTTCATTTTCGTTCACACTGCTCGCTTGTCTGACCGGGGTTTTCACCTGTGGCAAGCAGAGTGGACTCGCGCTAGGCTCGAACTTTGGGCTGCTTCCCCAATCCTGGAAGCCATGGCAAGCAAGGGAAAGCATGACAGAATAGGTTCTTTGAGGCACGATAAGGGAATTATGGTGTTTCCCTGAACTTCCCAGACCATCTCTTCTGGGCAGGGATTGTTTCAGGCGAGACAGTGGGACTTAGCTGACGTGATAACGCCTACCCATTCACTAATCTCAACCGGTTTGGTTTTGAACTCACACGCACCGGCATTGAGGCAGAAGTTAACGTCCTTTTCGTTTCTTGACGTGGTGAGGATTACTACTGGAATGTCTCTTAGTCCCTGATCGGATTTGATCTCCCGGAGCGCTTTACGTCCGTCCATTCGAGGCATGTTGAGGTCGAGCAGGATGAGGTCAGGACGGGGGGCTTGCTCTTGAACCGAATATCTGCCCCCGTTTTGCAGATAATCCATTAACTCTTTTCCGTCCTCCACAAAACGGATTTCACCCTCAATGGCCGCCTCGTCAAACGCAATACGCGCAAGCAAACAATCTTCCTGATCGTCATCAGCCATGAGAATAATGCATGGAACGGAATGGTTCTCCACTACTCAGCCTCTCTCTCTGTAGGACGGGCAGCCGCACGATAAAAGTCGAACCCTTCCCCGGCGTGCTCCTGGCGGTTATGCTTCCATCGTGGCGTTCAACTATTTTCCTGCACAGAGCAAGTCCCATGCCGATTCCTTCGTATTTACCCCGGCTATGGAGTTGTTGAAAAGGCCTAAATATCAAATCAAGATACTGTTCCTCAAACCCGATCCCGTTATCCTCGACAAAGATTGAGCACATACCGGAGTTCGTTTCCCCATGTATTTTGACCAGCGGGTTCTCAGCTTCCCTGCGGAATTTTATCGAATGGTCGATTAAGTGTTGGAGAACTCGCCGAATCTGTCCTGCATCGGCTTCTATCATCGGCAAGTTTTGAATTTCAATCGTTCCGCTGGCCAAGCTGATTAACGGTTCCATGTCTGCGACGATATTCCCGGCTATTGCCCCGAGATCGACATGCTCGAAACTTAGAGGTTCAGAAGTCATTTTCGAGTAGTCTAAAAGTGAATGGATTGAGTCAGACATCCGTTTTGCCGATCCGGTAATCCGCGCCAGATACTCGTGGGCATGCTCGGCAAGACATCCGTCGTGGTTTTGCATGAGCATGCTTCCGAAAGTCTGAATTTTCCTGAGCGGTTCCTGTAGGTCATGGGAGGCCACAAAAGCAAATTCCTCCAGTTCTTGATTCAGTCTCTCCAGTTTTAAGGCATGCTCCATGAGGGCCTTATTCGATATACGAAGCTCAGCCGTTCTTTCCTGAACTCGGGATTCAAGATCGTCTTTGGACTTGCGAAGTTCTTCTTCCATCTTCTTGAACGAGGAAATATCGAGATTGATCCCTGCCCAGCAGACAATCTCTCCACTTTCATTCCTTACCGGCACACCCCGCGCAAGTATGGGATGCCATTGCCCGTCAATGCCGCGAAATCGATGTTCAATATCCCATATACCTCCAGTGCGCACACATTCCTTCCATGCCGCAATAGTGTGCTCAATATCCTCGGGATGAAGCACATCGCCCCAGCCAAAATCCGAGCACTCTTTCTGGGTAATACCGACGAGTTTAAGAAATGACTCGCTAGCATAGGTGTTCCTTCCGTCAGAATCGCATGTCCATATACCGTAGTCGATGGATTCGCCAATTGCGCGGTAAAGGCGCTCGCTTTCTCGTAACGCTTTCTCCATCTGCTTGCGCTCGGTGATGTCAGTCAAGAAGGAATAATAATACTGCGGTCTTCCATCTGAATCCTTCACGAGGTGGACCAGCAGTTCAATCGGCACCCGGCTGCCGTCTTTCCTGATATATTCCTTCTCATACCGGATAGGCTTTCCTGTGAGAATCTGTTCCTCCATCTTTTGTCGCTCTAATGGCAGCCATTCGGAAGGAGTTAGGTCAATTGCCCAATCAGTTGATTGAAGTTCGTCGCTACTGTATCCGGTTAGGTGCTCGAACGCGCTGTTGACCAATCCTAGACGGCCATCAGGATATCCCACCACAAACGGCTGAGAACTTATTCTAATAATGTCGGCCAGGAACTCGTTTTTCTGTTGGCTCTCCAACAATGCCTCCTGGGCACGCCGTTTCTCGGTCACATTATGAAAAACGAGCACTACACCGGTCAGCTCACCATCTTTATCCCTGATCGGGGCCGCGCTGTCCTCTATCGGAATTTCTCGACCGTCACGGGTCATCAGTGCTGTATGGTTGGCGAGGTTGACTATATTGCCTTCGCGCAGAACGCGTTCAACAACATTCTCGGAAGCCTTACGGGTTTGCTCGTTTATAATCCGGAAGACGCTCTGGATGGGCTGTCCGTTAGCCTCTTCCGACTGCCAGCCTGTCAGTTCCCCGGCGACAGGATTGAGAAAAGTGACTAAACCGAAAGTGTCGGTCGCAATGACGGCATCGCCGATGCTAGTGAGCGTAACCCGCAGCCATTCACGTTGCTCCAGTAACGCCTCCTCCGCCAGCTTGCGCTCCTCTACCTCCCTGCTCAGCTCATCCCTTGAAACCGTAATATATCCAAGCTGTTCAGTCATAACGTCGAAGGCGCGAGAGAGTTCCCCGATCTCATCACGCGCTGCGATACCGATGCGGTGGGTCAGATTGCCGGAGGCAACGACTTCAGTACCTCTGCGAAAAGTTGTCAGTGACGACGTGATGCTTTTCCTCGTTCGGGACAGTACGAAAGTGAGAGGCAGCGCAGATATGACAATAACAAAAATGATGAGGGTATTCGTTCTCGTTTGAGTGGCGGTTATTTCGTCATGGGTCAACATTTGAAGACGTGATGCGTCCGCACCAACTTGCCTCAACCTTAATATAAGTTGACCCGCCAGCCGTTGCTCCGCCTCCCTAAGGCGCGTATCGCTTTTATCCGGAGGAAAGAGATCGTAATTCGAAACGAGTTTTTGAAATAAGCCTTTCATTGATTCCGAATTACCGACAATTGTATCAAGAAGCTGCTGCTGCTCTGGGTTCCGGAACCGGATGGCGGTGAGACGCATGATTGAATCATGTACCTCCAGGAACTGTTGCTTCGGCCGGTTCTCGCGATAGAGAATGTACTCGGTAGTCAGGCTGCTAAGCTCATTCGTGTTGCTCACGATGTTTCCGACTGTTTTGCTGTTTGCCTGAGTTTTTCTCACACTACTATAAGAGAAGAGTAATGCGGAACCGATAACGACCGCCATCATGGTTGGCGCCAATGCAGCAATCTTCAGTCTTGTACTGATTTTCATAGCTGTTCCTATTTACCTGGTATCGTCACTGCTATGGGCTTGACCGCTTTCAGAGCGTCGATATAGATGAAATCAAGGTAATTTGGCACCTTTGCCACATCTGTCAGCCTGTTACTTATTGCCCATCTGGCGCTATCTTCCAAGTTTATTATCGTAGACTCGTCGAGCACTAACTTAAATTCAAAGTCATCCCAACACTTATCTATAAATTTTCTAGCAGTTTTAAGTCGTCCGGCAACAATATCAATAGATACTTCTCTATTCGTCCGAATGAATTCTTCACTTCTTTCAATTGCTCTTAATAATCTTTCTATTGCGTTAGGATGATTTTTCATAAAATCTCTGTTTGCGACAAGATACCAATCTTCCCGGAAAATATCTTTAGTTTCAAATAGTATAGCTCTTGTCCCTAGTAGCTCTCTGGCGTCCAAGATGTGCGGCTCCCAAGTCGATACTGCATCTATCTTTCCTTCTGCCAGCCCTTTTGCCAGCTCTGTTGCTTTCATATCGACAATTCTGACATCGGAAAGAGCCAAGCCATTATTACTCAAAAATACGCTTAAGAAAGAATGCCCTGTTGAACCTATAGTAACTCCAATAGTCTTGCCCTTCAAGTCTAATACATTTGCTATTCCATGATCCTTGCAGCCAACTACCTTAACATCTTTATCAGAATAGGTCATTATCGCAACAATAGCGTAATCATTCCTGCTAAAGCTAGTAAACGTGATTGGTGTCTGTGCGACGGTAACCATATCCAAACTGCCTTCTTCTAACATTGTTCTGAGGGCCATTTTACCGGAACCAAATTCTTTGATTTCAACGTCAAGACCTTCGACCTGGAAATAACCCTTATTTTCAGCTATCCAAACTGGCGACGAGAGGACGCTGGTTTCTACGCCTAATCTAATCTTATCAACTGGCTCCGGCGCCTTCTGGCTGCATCCAGCCAAGAATACTATTAACACTGCCGGCAATGCGACGAGCCTGGCCCTCTTTCCGATCTTCATACTTTGCTCCTATGAGTCTCAACAATCCCCCAAAGTGCTCGTCAACAGATGTCGGCTGAACCTCACGTGGATTGTCTCAACGGGAACCGGACAATAAAGCGTGTCCCCGCCCCGGGGGCGCTTGTTGCGGTTATGCTCCCTCCGTGCCGCTCGACAATCTTTTTACATATGGCGAGACCCATACCGGTCCCTTCATATTGGCTGCTTTTCCCGTGAAGTCTTTGGAAGGGAGCGAAAATCTTTTCTAAATACTGCTCTTCGAAGCCGATGCCGTTGTCCTCGACAATGATTTGCAGATAACCGTTATCAGCGCCGGAACTTACCTTAACTACAGGCCTCTCACTGTCTTTGTGGAACTTGAGAGCATTTCCGATAAGATTTTGAAAAAGCCGCCTCATCTGTGTGGGGTCGGCTGAAATGACCGGAAGGGTCCCAACCTGTACTTTGCCGCCTGTCTTTACGATTCTTACTTCCAGGTCGGAAAGAACTTCGCTGATGAGATCGGAAAGATCAATCTCCTTGAATGGCTCCGATGTTGTCGCAACTTTTGAGTAATCGAGAAGTCCCGCAAGTAAGGATTGCATCCGCTCCGTTGCGTGGAGCATTCTGTTCAGATAATCATTCCCGGATTGTCCCAGTGAGTCACCAGACTTCTGTCTGAGCATATTGCCAAAAGAGATGACTTTGCGAAGAGGTTCTTTCATGTCGTGGGCGGCAATGTGAGCAAAATCTTGAAGCGCCTGGTTGCTTTGTTCAAGCTTTGCCATATAGCTTTTAAGTTCGACAGTACGTTCCAACACACGCAATTCAAGTTCATCACGTGATTTGAGCAGCGCGTCCTCCGATTTCGAATGCTCTATCAGATCTGCGGCCTGACGCGCCAGCAGATCAATCCTCCAAAGGTCGTGCTCATTAGGGGTATAAGGGACGCCCCATTGAGTTGTGAGGATACCAAGCAGCGCTCCATTGCGGCTCATCATGGGCGTGGATTGCACTGCCCTGACGCCGGCCTCCCGCAAGACCGCCAGAGAGGGCGTTCCGATAAATAGTGAACTCGTTTCAACATCTGAAACGACTACGCGCTCTCCGCACCTCGTCGCTTCACCGCACACCGAAGCCGTATTTTCAGCGGACGCAAAGAACTCAATAAATGATCGCTGATGGCCATAAGCGGCTACAATCCGCAGCGAATCGCCTTCAAGGAGTTGCAGCGTACCCTTTTCCGCCCCCACAATGGAAACCGCAGCATCCATAATTTCCTGCAGAAGCGATTGTATTCCCCCTGTTTCCAGAAGCCTTCCGCTCAGCGCATGCATTCTTGTGAGTCCAGCTAGATCGGCTGTCACGTGGGCCTCAGCCCTCTTGCGTAAAAGCGTCTGAACTATCGCCGGAGCAATCGCCTCCACGGCCTGTTGGTGCTCCAACTTATACCCGCCCTCCCGGTTTCCAAGACCCAGCATCCCGATGGTCTTTCCTTCTTGCATGAGTGGCACACCCAGGAAGGATGTCAAAGGCGGATGTCCTTCAGGCGTACCAATGCTGTCGGGGTGTGAGGAAGGATCATTGGTCAGCATGCTCTTACCGTCCAGCAGGACACGGCCGTAGAGTCCATGAAGCTTGAAATCTCCAGGCGGTCTTCGATGCCCGCTCTTATCGTACATCGTACAAAGCTCCCATCCGGGATTGGTGAGCGCGATGTCGTGAAGCAAGCCGTCTGAGCCGATCCGGCCAATAAAGCCAAACATGCTTTCCGTAAGAGTTTCTGCCGCTGTCAGGCAGGCAACGCCCAGTTCTTCTTCGGTTGCGCAGGTCAGGGCCTTGTAGAAGATCTGATTGATTGTCTCAAGGATCGCGTTCTGATACTGGATCTTTTCATCCGAAAGCGACTTGGCCAGCGCCACAGCTAGATAACCTGCAAGTCTTTCCCAAACGGCGATGGTCTCGGCGGAAAAAATCCCCTTGCGTCGGTCATTCAACTGAATGAGGCCCAACCGTTCCGCGCCAAGGTGCAGCGGAATCAGCGCAACCGACTCGTATCCCTCACCGTTGCAGCGGTTGCGTGTCCCGGTCTGTCTTTCCTCGTCACTGGTCGTGGCCAGAAGCCGCGTGGTGCTGTTGGCCCAGAAGCTGCCCCCAGACGAAAAGAAAGGCTTTGATGGATCGACTCGTTCTAAGATGACATTTCCGCACATGCATTCGATACACGGATCGCCAAGGCTGTCACGAATGATGTCGCCCATGGCGTCCCTGGCACAAAGACTGTTTTCCAGTCGAACAAACTCCTCGGGGAAGCCACGCGCCTCGAAATAGGGAAAATCTTCCCCTTCCTTTAACCGTATGCCGACCGCCTCGCAATCCGACTCGCGTTGGAAGAATGTGGTGGCCGCTTTGACCATGTCGGCAATACTTGAGCTTTGGTTGACAATCTTAAGGAGTTCAACAGTGACCTCACGCTCCATTACAATCCGCTTTTGCTCGGTGATGTCGCGGTTTGTCTCCAGAACCCGTTCCACGCCGTCCGAGCCGCGAACAAGCTGAAGGCGGGCCGAAACGATGATTTCCTGCTCTTCGCTGGTCTGGTGCTTTAATTCCCCTTCCCAGAATTTTTGCTCGCGCAATGTGGCCTCGATCTGAGGCCACGGCTCTGGAAAGATCGTTTTCAGCAAATCGTGGGTGACCTGGCCCACGGCTTCTTCCGGCGAATAGCCGTAAAGCTTTTCCGCCCCCCTGTTCCAGCTCTCGACAGTTCCTCTGAACCGCCAGACAATAATGGATTCATCGGACATATGCAGCAGTTCGGCTTGGCGTTGCAGCAATATCTCAGCCCGCTTTCGCTCGGTGATGTCCTGAACTGTACCGCGTAGCCCTACAATCTGGCCATTATTGCCCTTCACAACTTCGCCGCGAGTAGTAATCCATACCGGGTTCCTCTCACGAAGCGCACGGACTTCAAGTTCATAGCCGATTCCGGTCTCGACAGATTTTTGGACGGCTACATTCAGCCGTTCCCATTCCTCCTCCGGATAGCAAAGACCTCTTTGTTCCATGAAATTGGGCATGCGCTGAGTTGCAGGATCAAAACCGTAGATGCGAAGGAGTTCGTCTGACCCCGTGGTGATATCGGTTTTGGCATCCCAATACCAGTTCCCGATATTTGCAATGCGCTGAGCTTCACTCAGTTCAGCTTCCTTTTGCCGTAAGACTTTCTCGGCCTGCTTGCGTTCGGTGATGTCAGTCAGGAATGAATAATAGCATTCTGGTTTTCCATCCGAATCTGTGACAAGCTGCACCAACAGTTCGATTGGCACTCGGGTGCCATCCTTCCTGATATATTCTTTTTCGTATCGTATCGGATTGCCAGTCCGATTCAATTCTTCCAGTCTTTGCTGCTCAAAGATTCGCCATTCGGGAGGGGTTAGGGCATTTGCCCAATCAATTAACTGAAGCTCATCTACGGTATACCCGGTAAGATGTTCGAAAGCACTATTTACCAGCCCGATTCGCCCATCCGGATAGCCTACAGCAAATGGCTGAGAGCTTAATTTTAAAATACCAGCGAGGAATCGGTTCTTCTGTTCGCTCTCTCTCAATGCTTCAAGGGAACGCCGTTTTTCGGTCACATCATGAAAAACGAGCACCACGCCAAGTATATTCCCTTCCTGGTCCTTAATTGGCGCGGCGCTGTCCTCGATGGGTATTTCCCGCCCCTCGCGGTTTAATAATGCAGTATGGTTTGCCAGACCGATTATGCATCCCTCGCGCAGGACCCGGACGACTATATTTTCGGCCGGTTCTCGCGTTCTTTCGTCGATGATCCGGAAGATATCCTGAAAAGGCCGCCCGGTTGCTTCCTCCGCCCCCCATCCGGTCAGAGCCTCGGCTACGGGGTTAAAGAAAATAATGTTCCCCTCCATGTCGGTCGCAAGGACAGCGTCCCCTATACTGGAGATTGTTATTTTGAGCCATTCGTGTTGATTGCGTAGGCTTGTCTCGCGCGCCTTGATGCTTTCTGCCATCGCGCTGAATGCTGCCGCGAGTTCCCTGATCTCTGTCGGCCCGGAAGCAATGACTGTTTCCGCGGTATTTCCGGCCCCGAGTGCAATAGCATTATTTCGAAGCCTCCTGACCGTGTTCACCATAAACCTGGAACAGAAAAGGGCCGTGGCAAACGCCGCCAGTGTAGTTATAAAAAGGAGTACTGCCTGGGGGATTAGCTGAGAAACCACCCCCGCCATGGCAATATCTTCCGTTCGGCCGGCAGACGCTGCCCAACTTGTCGAT
>Ga0187867_10004208_pt1 | contig 11216 bp, 7 predicted proteins | sample June2016WEW_13_1_FD_132976 | JGI IMG/M metagenome (GOLD analysis project Ga0187867, IMG submission 132976) | Peatland microbial communities from SPRUCE experiment site at the Marcell Experimental Forest, Minnesota, USA - June2016WEW_13_10 | ecosystem: Environmental > Terrestrial > Soil >... | reverse complement strand
TTTCCGCTTGCGCTTGTCCATGAAATTATTCAGGGCAGATTCCGGAAACTGCATGAATCCGTCGAAAAACTCCTGCGAATAGTCTTTAACGAATTCTTCCCCCTCCCCGCTTATTGCCGTGTACGTGTAGGATACTTCGGCGTCGGTGTTTCCGGATTCATTTTCCGCAAGGGAGATGGTTATCCTGGAGACGGTCATGCCGGGCGTGAATTTCACTATCTCCAGGCTGTGGCGTCCAGGGTCAAAATCGGTGATCACCCAGTACGATTCCGGATTTTCTTCCCCCGTCGTAAAGATACAGCCGTTTTCGGCAAAACCGGAGGTCGAATAAACGGTCAGAGGGTCCCAGCCTTCAGCCCATTCTCTTTCTCGAACCGGGCACAGCAGCGGGAAGACGTCTGCGGGCTTGCCGCGCAACTTCTGAGTGTAGCTTCTTCTTACCCGGATGGGAGCGATGATCTGCATTCCGTTTTGAACTCCTGCGATTGATTAGGGTCAGCGGATTGGCAATGGGAAAATGGAATTAACCGTTCACTTATTGTATTTTATGGGGGCGAACTCAAGCAAATTATTTCACAAACAGCAAAGGAGGGCGGACTCCAGCGACACGGCATCAAATTCGCTGAGAGAGCCGGGGCTGGGCGCGAACGCTGAAACCGGGTATCATTGATCCGGCCACCTTAAGGGAGTTCCTCAGGGTTGAAATAAAATGTCAAAAGCACCTTTTGTCTTGCTGATAAATCCCTGGATCACCGATTTTGCGGCTCACGACCTTTGGTCAAAGCCGATGGGCCTTCTTGTGCTTGCATCCCTGTTGCGAGAGGGCGGCTGCGGGGTGGGCCTGATCGACTGCCTGGACCGCCGGGACCCCTTCACGAACTCTCATCCGGAAATACTGCCCGGCATGGACAAGAAATTCGGGACCGGCAAGTACCCCAGGATGCGACTCGAAAAACCGGCCCCGTACTCTGACTTTCCGCGATATTTCTACCGCCACGGAATTCACCCGGAGAGTTTTCGCCGGAAGCTTCTGGAAATCGAAACGCCGGACCTGATCTGGATCACGTCGATCATGACCTACTGGTATCCCGGAGTTTGGGAAGCGGTCCGCATCGCGCGCGAAATTTTTCCAGGCGCGCCGGTGTGGCTTGGCGGCATATACGCCAGTCTATGTGCCGGCCATGCAGAAAAGCATAGCGGGGCTGACCTGGTAATCAAGACGGACATATCGAATTTGCCGAAAATGATTTCGGAGGCGACAGGCTTCCAGGTTCGAAACACGAGTGCGTGGGGCGACTTCAAGGCGTGGCCGTTTCCGGCCCTCGACCTGTTGAAAGGTGGACTCGATTACGCCCCGGTTCTCACCGGAATCGGCTGCCCCTTCCGGTGCCCTTTCTGTGCCTCGGCACGCCTCCAGCCGGAGCGCGCACGACTCGGAGCCGAGCGCATATATGACGAAATCGCAAGGGACCATTATCATTTCGGGGTAAGCGATTTGGCGTTCTACGATGACGCGCTGCTGCTCGATGCTGAATATACGCTCAGGCCCGCGCTTGAGAGAATCGTTAGAGACGGCCCTGCGGCCCGGTTCCACGTGCCGAACGCTCTTCATATCCGGGCGCTCTCCAGGGACTGGTGCGGCTTGCTGCATGCGGCCGGGTTCAAAACGATCAGGCTCGGGCTCGAGACAACGGTGGACAGCAAGAGCAGGCAATGGGGCGGCAAGGTAAATACCGAGATGTATCTACAGGCGGTGGAGAACCTTTTCGAAGCGGGCTTTTCGGGCGATGATATCGGGGTTTACCTGCTTTGCGGGCTGCCCGGCCAGACCACCGAAGAAGTCGCAGAAGCCATCCGGACTGTATGGCAAAGCGGCGTGCGGCCACATATCGCAGAATACTCGCCCATCCCCGCCACCCCCATGTGGAACTGGGCCGCCTCGATCTCACCGTTCGATATCAGCACGGAGCCGCTCTACCACAACAACACATTTTTCGCCTGCCGCCGGCCCGATTTCACGTATGAGGACATGGTTTCCCTGAAAATTATGGCAAGGCGGCAATGATGGGGCAGCAGGGCTGCCAGCCGGTTTCGCCGCTGCCTCCGGCGGCGGTCCCACCGCCCGGCAACCTGGATCACGCCATTTCCGGAGCAAAAGCCACGACATCGTCGATGCTGTCGGCGCCTGAGAGGAGCATCACGAACCGGTCCACCCCGAAGGCGATTCCGGCACAGGGGCCGAGATGGTGCAGGCTTGCCAGGAAAGCGGTTGGCAGGGGATACCTGATTCCCTCCATTTGTTCCTTCTTTGCGATTGCTGCTTCGAAGCGTGTCCTTTGTTCCACGGGGTCGGTCAGTTCGCTGAATCCGTTGGCAAGTTCGACTCCCGCCCAGAAAAGCTCGAACCTTTCCGCGACCTCAGGATCGCCCGATTTTATACGAGCGAGGGCAGCCTGGCTTCTCGGGTAATCTTCCAGTATGCAGGGGGCGGGGAAACCCAGGTTAGGCTCAACTTTTTGCACCATTTCCAAGTCGAAGCGGTCCTGGTCCGGGTTGGAACCGGGGTCCCATCCGGCAAACTTTCTGAACGCCTCCCGAACGGCATAGCGCTCCCACTGACCGTCGAAATCGAGTCCGGAGCCTCTGAAATGAAAGCCGGACTCCGGCGCAATCGCTCTGCACACGCTTCGCACCAGCTTTTGACAGTCTTGCTGCAAGTCCTTATAAGTTGCCCCGGAGCGGTACCACTCCAGGATCGTGAACTCGGGGTGATGGAGCCTGCCGCGCTCGTCCCCCCGGAATGCTTGTGTTATCTGGCAGATTTTTTCGAATCCTGCGGCGAGCAGCCGTTTCATGTGAAGTTCGGGGCTGGTCGACAAAAAGCGCCCGGAGTCAGCCGGGATTGCCCTGATGTGGACCTCGGGGGCCGGGGCGCCTGTGAGTAAGGGTGTCTGGACTTCCAGGAAGCCTTCGCCTTCGAAGAAGTCTCGAATCAGCCGTACGACCAGGCAGCGAAACTCGAGAAAGCGCCTCCTGCCGGAAAGGACCTCTCTTTCATCGCTTTCCATCAGCCCTTGACGCGCTCCACGTACTGGCCGGTCCTCGTGTCGATCCTGACGATTTCGCCTTCTTCCACGAAAAGAGGGACCTGGATGATATGACCGGTTTCGAGGGTGGCCGGTTTGGTTGCCCCGGATGCCGTGTCGCCCTTGATTCCCGGGTCGGATTTAACGATTTTGAGTTCCACGAAATTGGGAAGGGTCAGCCCGATCGGCCGGCCCTGGAACAGAAGCACGTTCACGACCAGGTTTTCGGTAAGAAAGCTCGAGGCGTCCCCGACGGCCTCGGCCGACATTTCGAGCTGCTCGTAGCTGGACATGTTCATGAGATGATAGTTTTCGCCATCGTTGTAAAGATACTGCATCCCCTGCTCTTCGAGGTCGGCGGCGTTGAATTTATCGCCCGAGCGGTATGTGCGGTCCAACTGCACGCCGGTGATCATGTTTTTGAGCCGACAGCGGTAGAGGGCCTGGCCCTTTCCGGGCTTTGAGAACTCAAAGTCCACAATGAGGTAAGGCTCTCCGTCTATTTCGAGCTTAGAGCCCTTTCGCAATTCGCCGGCGGTAAGAACGGCTGCCATTCGCTGGTCCTTTCTGTTGAGAATTTTATGCAAACTTTATATTGTACTAGTAATTAGACAACATGGTCAATATAGTTTTGAATCGTTCAGTGCCAAACAAAGGCATCGACATTGTGGCGTCGCTTTTTGTCCGGTGTCTTCACCAACGGACTGGATCGGCGAAGATGAAAAAATGAAACCGCTAACCTTAATGTCAAACGGCCGTTGGAAGAGCGTACGCAGGCGGCATCTTGTCCTCGGTTCAATTTCAGTGCAGGAAAGAGTCCAGGGAAAGACGTTTTTTCGCTGATTTCCAATTATATACTCGACATTGGACACCCTGCTGCTATTTATAGGGATAGGTAGCGCACACTGTGCTGCGTACAATCTTTAATATCAGTCTTTCTTAGGAGGAAGAATATGAGCGAGATTCTTTCCGTTAAGGCCAGAGAGATTCTGGATTCGCGCGGAAATCCCACCATTGAAGCTGAAGTGCTCCTGGACAGCGGCTATCTGGGGACGGCTGCCGTTCCTTCGGGCGCCTCGACCGGCTCCAGGGAGGCCATCGAACTGCGCGATGGCGATCCGGACCGCTACTTGGGAAAGGGCGTCCTTAAAGCAGTGCAGAACGTAAACGAGGAGATAGGACCGAAGATCGTCGGCTTTGAGGCAATCGATCAGAGCGGGATCGACCAGTTCATGATAGATTTGGACGGGACTGAGAACAAGAGCCGCCTCGGAGCAAACTCCATCCTCGCTGTCAGCATGGCGGTTGCCAAGGCGGCGGCTGCTGAATCCGAACTGCCGCTCTATCGCTACCTGGGCGGCGTTTCCGCTTTTCTTTTGCCGGTACCCATGATGAATGTGCTCAACGGGGGCGCTCACGCGGATAACAACCTCGATATCCAGGAGTTCATGATTGTGCCCGTCGGAGCGCCCAGCTTTCGCGAGGCTTTGCGGATGGGAGCGGAGACTTTTCACCATCTCAAGAAGGTGCTCAAGTCCAAGGGCCTGAATACGTCTGTGGGGGACGAAGGCGGGTTCGCCCCGCACCTGCGCTCGAACGAAGAGGCGATGGAAGTCATCATGCAGGCGATCGAGGCCGCCGGATACCGGCCGGGTGAGGATATTTATATCGCTCTGGACCCCGCTGCGAGCGAGTTTTATGAAAACGGCGCCTATGAGCTCAAGGCCGAGGCAAAGCCCACGAAAAGCGCGCTGGAGATGGTTGAATTCTACAGTGTATGGGCAGACCGCTACCCGATAATTTCCATTGAAGATGGACTGGCTGAAAGCGACTGGGAGGGCTGGAAGGCGCTCACCCAAAAGCTCGGATCAAATCTCCAACTGGTCGGAGACGATATTTTCGTGACCAACACTAAAATACTGTCCAGAGGCATTGCGGAAGGAATCGCCAACTCCGTCCTGATAAAGCTCAACCAGATCGGCACGATTACCGAGACCATGCAGGCGATAAACATGGCCCACCGGGCGGGCTACACGACAGTAATTTCACACCGGTCCGGTGAGACCGAGGATACCACGATTGCCGACCTTGCCGTAGCCGTTGGAAGCGGCCAAATAAAGTCAGGATCGCTCTCCAGGTCCGACCGGCTTTCGAAGTACAATCAACTGCTTCGAATCGAGGAGGAACTGGACAGCTCCGGCTGCTACGCGGGCCTTTCGGCATTTAGGCCGGCTCGGGGCTGACGGGGCGAGGACCGACCAAGGTTACCTCCAACATCTCAATTACGTGCGTTTGAATCTGTACGGTAGCGCCGCCTTCCACGGCGGCGCATCAATTGGTAAGTGATGAAAAAGAACCTTGGCGATGGTGGTTCGTACATAAAGACCCTGTTGCGCGATACGAAGAACGCCGCCGTGGAAGACGGCGCTACCACGGGTAGATGATTTATTTTTGGGACTTCGCCAGGACAGATTCACGGCGCCGCCGCAACATTGCGGCTTGACTTGATTTCTTTTTTTAAGTAGATTGTAAGACTTCCTAACGGCGGCATACCCAAGTGGCAAGGGAGCGGTCTGCAAAACCGTTATACAGCGGTTCAAATCCGCTTGCCGCCTCCAGAAAATTAAAGGGGTTAGCTCAGTTTGGGGTAACCCCTTTTTGTGTCGGTGTCCATATAGGTGTCTATCGAGCGGGACTTTCCCCCACTAAAGCCTTCAGTTCTTCCTTGCTGACCGTGTTGTATCTCTTGAATACGTTCATTGTTTTATGGCCGCTTGCCGCCATGATCCGGAAGAAGTCATGTCCTTGGAGCCGCCAGTTATTGATTGCGGTGTGCCTCAGGTCGTGGAAAATGAAGTTCTCGATACCGGTTTTTTCCCTCGCCTCTTCAAATGCCCGCTGATAGGTGCTGCCCCATGACTTTCCCCTGCCTGGAAATACTTGGACACCCGGCAGACCACGCGGCATTTCCTTGAACATCGTCACCAGTTCCCGATTGAGAGGTACAAGCCGCCCCTCCTTTGTCTTGGTGTCTTCCGGACGGAGTTTTATGAACCCTTCCTTCAGGTCAATTCGGTCCCATGTCAGATGGAGTATTTCCCCCTGCCTCATGCCGCTGTGATATGCCAGCATTATAATCGGCTTGAGGCCAGCAGAGGCATGGACAAGAAAGCGGTCGTACTCTTCAGGGGTTAGTATCCGATCTCGTTCATTATTCTCTTTCAACAATTTTACCCCTTGGGATGGGTTCTTTTCTGCCTTGCCGTTCTTAACCGCCCGGTTAAATATCACTTTCAGGCAGGCTATTTCACGGTTCACGGTAGCTGGCGCTGTCAGCTTCGTCGGGGTCTGTTCCGCTTTATCGGATTCCTCTGCTTTCCTCTTCTTGCATCGGCCAGATACTTCACGAAGCCGCTTTTGCTTGTACGCTTCCACCGTAGCTGGGGTGATATCTTTTAGCAGCTTATCGCCAAAGTGCGGGAGAAGGTGGGCGATTAACTGCTTGTCTCTGACATAACTTCTTTTGGCCTGCACTTCCGGAAGATTCAGATACCAAGCCGCCAAGTCTTTGAAGAGGGTCCGAGTGTCGGGATTTTTTTTGATGTAGCGTCCCTCAGTCCTGGCGCTCAAAATCTCTCTGAGCCTCTGTTCCGCCGCTGATTTGTTAGGGCCGATGCGCTCTCTTTTTCGCTGGCCGTCCTGATACCAATCAACCCACCATACCCGGCCAGAGAACTTGGCGAGAGCAAAGCCGCATTTACAGTTTTTCGCCTTGCTGCTGTTACGGAACTTGCATTCAGGGCATTCTACCAAGAAACCCATAATATCCCTTTCCTCTATTTGTGTTTGTACGGCCGCCGTGCCGGTTTACCGGTTTTTACCTTTGACGCATACGACTTGTGCGCCCGCTCTGCGCCAGCCCGCAATTCCGCCTCGTATTCCTTCGGCTTGCTGCTTTTCAATTCCTTGCGAATTTCCCGGACCCCGTACCGGGCGGCGCATCTGTTCGAGCAGAACAGCTTCTTTCGTTCACTAAAATGAGCGAACCACCTATTACACTCAGGGCACCTGTGAAAAACGCTTAACTGCACATCTTCCATAAGGTGGGCGATGCCAAACGATAGGGCCTCTTCCAGCGAGGCAGATTGGAACTGCACCTTCATTGACACTGTTAGGGCCGTCTTATCCCGGTTCAGAGAGTATTCTCCGCTCAGATTTATTTTCGTCTTTTGAACATGGAAACTCTGGAAGAGCGGCATAGGTACTGTGTAACGTCCGTTGGCTTTCAGCGAATTGAACCGCTCTATTTCGAGCAGCGCGGGTCCAAGGATTTTCCTCATGCACTCTTGAGAGAATTGCAAGAAATGGGACACTGAAGGGCTGTCAAGGGAATCGACTGGCCCGGCAGGGAAGAGGTGCTCGGGCAGGGTAAACAGCCGGAACCTGCGCTTGCCTCCCAAGTCGAAGTACGTCGGCCCATTGAAGTCAAGCGGATTCAGCGCTTCCTTTTTCAGAGATTCGACCGCCGGGTCAAGGTAGTCGCTCAAAAGCTCCATGAGTACGACTCCCATTTTTAGCAATTCGCCGGCGGGGAGGCCATCCAAGTCCGCCTGGAGGAAATCCAGGACCCAGGTGAGGGAATCTTCCTTGCTCTGTTTCGGCCTGTAAGGCCGCCCGTATGCGAAGTTGACCCCTTCCGGGGTAGTTGCCCATTGGAATTCCTTCAGTTCGCCCGGTTTGCTGTCTTGCTCTCGATCATTCCCCATTTTTCCTCTCCCTGCAACGTTAACGATAACCGCATAATGTCGGTATTGAATCATAATGAAGAGAAAAGGTCAATGTTAATTTACATTACTATTGACTATTAACGAAGAATTTCATAGAATGCTGGTGTGCCTAATGAGGCGCGTGGCGAAGACGATAAGGAAGGATATCGAGATGCCCGAAAAACTTTACACGGTGGACGAAGCGGCGGAGGCCACGCGCCTGAGCGTGGCATGGTGGAGGCAAGCTATTTTTCAGAGGAAAATCAAATATCTTAAGCTGAGTCGTCGAGTTTTGATCCCTGAATCGACGATACAGACCCTGCTGGAAACGAGCGTTGTCCCACCCCGAAGAGCTTAGGAGGAAGGGAAGATTAAAAAAGGCAAGGCCACCTTGCGAAAAACCCGCGAAAGTCTGGCCGCGCACTTTCGACGACATGAATCCAAACCAGCGGGAACGCATCCAAGAAAGGGCGTAAAAATTATAATGTGCTCGCCTGATTTTTTCAAAATCGAAACGATCACGGTCACCTGCCCGCACTGCGGAAAGCCCTTCAGGAAGCGCTCTCACAGTCTCCAGGTATTCTGCCAGTTGTGCTTTGCAAAGCTCGCAAGCGGCGAAGCGGCCCGCGAGCTGGCCAAGCTACGCAAAGAAAACAATTACTTGCACTACCGGTGCAGAACACGATCCTGCCTGCGTAATAAATGCCCGGATCGGACCGGGGATACCCTATGACGGACACTCCCCAAGAGCGCGAGCGGTTCAGGAAAGCTATCGAAATCGTCAAGTCCCGCACCGATTGCCGCGACCTTTTTCAGCAACTCTACCCTGACCTTTACCGTGAGCAAGGAAACTCCTTGTGTCCCTTTCACCAGGACCGGAACCCGTCGCTCGAGATAACCAAAGGACTCGCCTATTGCCACAGCGAAGGCAAGTCATGGGACTGCCTCGCACTTGTGAAGGATGCGAAGGGCCTCAAGTTCCGGGAGGCAGTGGAACACTTGGCCGACGTTTTGAACATAGAGATATCGCTTAATCCCCGGAAATCGGGTGCAATCGCGCAATCTGATGCTAAAAAGCCTGTAAATTCTGATACTTCACGATTGCATACCCCAATGCAATCCGATGCAAACGGGCAATCGGTCGGCTGCACGCTGGAAGATTATGCCGAAGCAAAGAAAATCCCAATCCCCTTTCTCAAGGGCCTTGGACTCGGCGATTGGAAGCGTGGTGCAGTCCCAAGCGTGCGAATCCCCTATTATGGGTTGAATGGCGAGCAGATAGGGACCCGCGTCCGTACCGCGCTCAGCGGGCCTGACAAATTCCGATGGAGAGCAGGCGACAAAGCCAATTTATATGGCCTTTCGCGCCTGCAGAGCTACCCTTCCGACTTCGTGGTGCTGGTCGAGGGGGAATCCGATTGCCACACCCTATGGCACAACGACATCCCGGCAATCGGAATCCCCGGTGCGGGCACCTGGCGCGAGGACCGCGACGCAAAGCATTTCAAGGTCTTCCAGAAGATATTCGTTGTAATCGAGCCGGACCAAGGCGGCAGGACCGTGCAAAAATGGCTTTCACGGTCATCCATTCGAGAGCGCGCACACTTTGTAACCTTCGACGGCTTCAAGGACCCGAGCGGGCTATACCTAGATGACCCGGATCAGTTCCGGGAACGGTTCGAGTCAGCGCTGAATGCGGCAGTCCCCTGGACCACAATCGAGGGCGAAATCAAGAAAACGACAGTCGATGGGGCGTGGGCAGCTTGCCGGGAGCTTGCGGAAAGTGGCGACATTCTCGCCAAGTATTCCCGCGCCTTATCCGGTTGCGGCGTTGCGGGTGAGGAGCGCACAGGAAAACTAATTTACTTGGCTTTGGTTTCCCGCTTCCTGGACCGCCCGATTTCCATCGCCATCAAAGGTCCGTCAGCAGGGGGCAAGTCATTTCTTTGCGAGCAGGTCTTAAAATTCTTCCCGAATTCTGCATACCACGCACTCACTGGGATGTCAGAACGTGCCCTTGTCTATTCTGAAGAGTCACTGAAACACCGCTTTCTTGTTCTTTTCGAGGCCGCTGGTTCGTCTGGCGATTTTGCATCATATTTGATGAGATCCTTACTCTCAGAGGGCCGTATTCGCTATGAAGTTGTGGAAAAGACTCAGGAAGGCATGAGACCGCGCCTGATCGAGCGCGAAGGCCCGACTGGGCTGCTCGTGACCACCACTGCGGCGGCTCTGCACCCCGAGAATGAGACCCGGCTGCTTTCCCTCACAGTAACGGACACCCCAGACCAAACAAAACGAGTTCTCCATGAGTTGGCTAACGGGAGCAACGGCAATGGGGTTGACCTGGAGCCGTGGCATTCCCTGCAGGTTTGGCTGGAAAGCGCAGAGCATCGCGTGACCATTCCTTTTGCCGGAACCCTGGCGGACCTAATACCGCCCATTGCCGTGAGACTTCGGCGCGATTTCAAGCTGTTGCTCAACCTTATCAAAGCACATGCAATCCTGCACCAGACGAGCCGGGAGCGAGCCCCTGACGGCTCCATTGTCGCTACCCTGGACGATTACAGGGTTGTCGCGGACCTTGTTCGGGACTTCATAGGGGAATGCCTTGAAACCACCGTTTCACAGGCTGTCAGGGAGACCGTGGAGGCCGTCAATACCATCTGCGACACGAAAGATCACGCTTCGGTAAAAGAGCTTGCCGCCGCGTTAAGCATTGACATGTCCGCCGCGTGGCGAAGGGCCAGGGTTGCAGTTGCAAAAGGCTTTCTGCAGAACCTCGAAGAGAAGAAGGGGCGACCGGCCCGGCTCACTCCCGGCGACCCACTCCCGGAAAACATGGAAATCCTTCCGACGATTGCGCGATTGCAGGCGGTTGCAAACGGCGATGTAATCGGAGAAACGACACAAACTGACTTAAATTCAGGCACTTATAAAATGGATTGCACGATTGCATTTGATTCAGGGGGGATAAGAGGAGATGTCCGTCTTGATGACGACACCCGGACGAACAAAAGGGATGTGGCGGCGCTGGCGCGAGAGGCCAGGCTGCGCGCGAGGGAAAGCTTGCGTTCGCACGGATTCCAACCTAATGATGGGAAGAGGGAGAACCGAATTGAAGCGACAAAGGAATGACAGGTCCCCAACTTTACGAATTCTGACAAATTCTGATGGACTCACCGACCGGCAACGGAGGGCTATCCCAATAATCTTGGCCGCGCGGACCATCGAGGAGGGTTGCCTGAGCGCCAAGATCACCACCCAAACATGGTACTCATGGTTGAAAGCCCCGGTCTTCAAGGCTGAGGTTGACCGCCAAAGGGACGTGGTCATAGCAGAAACCCTGGACAGGTTGAAAGCC
>Ga0187867_10004207_pt1 | contig 11218 bp, 7 predicted proteins | sample June2016WEW_13_1_FD_132976 | JGI IMG/M metagenome (GOLD analysis project Ga0187867, IMG submission 132976) | Peatland microbial communities from SPRUCE experiment site at the Marcell Experimental Forest, Minnesota, USA - June2016WEW_13_10 | ecosystem: Environmental > Terrestrial > Soil >... | reverse complement strand
TTGCGTGTCGAACCCGCCTCCTGGATCGGCGCCGAACTTGCCGCCGGGGGGTTCGCCACGGCGTTCGCGCTCCGCAATCGGCAGGCTCTCCGGGCCATCGGTTTTGTCGTGGGCTTTACCGCACTTGGCTTCGCCTCGGCGCAATACGCGACCCTGCGGCTGCCGCCGATCGAAGCCAATCTGCCCGCCAAGGCGGTGCTGGCGACCGGCACGGTGCGCTCGGTCGAGACGCTGTCCTATGCCCGCCGGATCACTCTGAGCGGCGTGGCCCTGAGCGAGGATGAACGACCACCGGCCGCCGGGTCGAAACGCCGCGCGCAGTCGACCCAAACCCCGGACGACCAGGCTCCGAGCCTCCGACTGACGCGTCTGGTCCGGATCCGGCTCATGACTGGAGACGACCAACCGATCGAGACCGGCGACACGATCGGTGTCCGAGCCATCGCGCGACCGCCCTTGCCGCCTGCGCTTCCCGGCGGTTGGGACACCCAACGCGACGCATTCTTCGCCGGACTTGGCGCGTCGGGCTACGCCCTCGGCCGGGTTGAGGTTACCGCGCATGGGACCCCCCACGGTCTTGCGTCCCGGGTCCAACGGCTGCGCGAAACAATCGCGGCGCGTATCACTGCTGCGATCCCCGGTGCGGCCGGCGAAGTCTCGGTGACGCTGTTGACCGGGGCATCGCGCGGCATCCCGGAGGCGGATCATGCCGCATTCCGTGCCTCCGGCCTTGCGCATTTGCTTGCAGTGGCCGGCCTTCATATTGGCATCGTGATGGCATTCGCGCTTGGCTCGGCCCGCACCGTACTGGCACTGTCGGAACGCGCGAGCCTGTTCTGGCCGGCGAAGAAACTTGCCGTGGTGTTCGCTTTGTGTGTGGGCGGCGGCTACATGGTGCTGACCGGTGCGCATGTGCCGATCGTGCGCAGCTTCGCGATGGCATGCCTGCTGACTTTGGCGATCCTCGCCGGGAGGCAGCCCATCTCGGTTCGCGGCCTTGGCCTTGCCGGCATCGCGCTGATGCTGATCGCGCCGTACGAGGTGCCAGGCGTCTCGTTCCAAATGAGCTTTTCCGCCGTGCTGGCGCTGATCGCCGGCTATGAAACGTTACGGCCATGGTTGCGGCGGCTGTATGGCAAAAGTCTGGCGAAACGGCTGCTGTCGTATGCCATCGCGCTGGCCCTGACCAGTACGCTCGCCGGCACCGCGTCGTTGCCGTACGGGGCCTGGCATTTCGGCCACGTGCAAATCTATTACATTCTGTCCAACATCGTCGCCGTCCCGGTCGCCGCGCTCTGGGTCATGCCGGCTGGCATGATCGCGCTGTTGCTGATGCCGTTTGGCCTGGACTGGTTGGCGTTGATCCCGATGGGGTGGGGCGCGGGGTTACTCATCGATATCGCCCGGTTCACCGCTGCATTGCCGGATGCGACGGTGGCAGTGCCGCATATGCCGGAGTGGGGACTGGTTGTGTTGTCGATCGGCATCGCCTGGCTCGGACTTTGGCAATCCTGGATCAGGCTGTTGGGGATTGGCGCGGTCGTTGTCGGGATTGCGTCTCCGGCGTTCGACCACCCGCCGGACATTTTGCTTTCGGCGGATGCCGGATTGATCGGGTTCCGCACCGAACACGGCGTGTTTTTGCAGCAGACGCGCAGTGGCTCGGACTTCACCCGCGATGCCTGGTTCGCGCGTTGGGATGTCAGCGCCGCTGCACCGCTGCCCGCCGAGGGCACCGCGGCGGCGGGTGCGCTGTCCTGTGAGAAGGACGCCTGTTTGTTTCGCCCCCGCGATGGGGTGAGACCGGCGCTGCTGGTGCGCGGTCCGGCGAGGCCCGCCGGTTGCGCGGCAGCATCGGTCGTGGTGTCGGCCGAGCCGGCGCGCTCGGTGTGCGCCTGGCCATCGCCGCGTCCGGTCGATCGTTTCACGGTGTGGAAAGACGGTGCGGCCGCGATCTGGCTCGAACCGCATGGCGCGCGCGTGCTGACCGATCGCGAGGACCGCGGCGAACGTCCCTGGGTTGTGCCGCCACCCAAACCTCGGCCGCGGCCAGTGTCGAATTTGCCGACCGCGCCAGTGGATCAATAGCGTCGGCGGCTGCGCGCCGCAGTGCTCCTCCCGCAACGCCGACGACATCGCGCATGACATCTGCCCTGTCGCCAGGTATGAGTTGCGCCAGGCATGAGTTGCGCCAGGCATGAGTTGGCGAAACGGGCGTGCGGTGGATACCACGGACTGTCGGTGCGGTCATGCAACCAGCGCCAGCATTGATCGTTACAATTGAGTACCCATAGCGGCCGGCCCAACGCTTCGCCAGGCGCATGCCGGAAACATCGACGCGCCCTTCACCAGATCCAGTGCCGGTATCAACGCCAGGGTATCAACGCCAGGGTATCAACGCCAGGGTATCGGCGAAATCGTCGAGTTCTACTGTGCCGTCATGCAGCAGCCGAAACCGGCGACATGACGGCTGCCGCCAGGGCTTACCGATACCGGTCAATAGCGCCGTAACAATCCTACCAGGCGCCCCTGCACCTTCACTTTATCGGCGGGCAGGATTTGCGGCTTGTACGCGGGATTGCAAGGTTCCAGCGCGGTGGAATTGCCGCGCCGGCGCAGCCGTTTCAGCGTCACCTCCAGATCGTCGACCAGGGCGACGACGATCTGGCCATTCTCCGCCACCTCGCCCTTGCGGATCAGCACCGTGTCGCCGTCGAGGATCCCTGCGTCCACCATGGAATCCCCCGACACTTCCAGCGCGTAATGATCGCCGGGACCAAGCAGCGAGGCGGGAACGTCGATCATCTCGGCGGAGTCGTGCAGTGCCTCGATCGGCAACCCGGCGGCGATCCGTCCATACAGCGGCAGCTTTACCGCAGCGGCATCGCTCGCGGCACGCACTGCCTGCAGCCGCCCGGTGAAATCGCCGCGAATGACATTGGGCGTGAACCGCGGCGAATCCTCGTCGTCGTCTTCTTCCAGTTCCAGAACGGTGTCCTGCCGCGGCATCATGTTGTCCGGCAAACGCAGCACTTCCAGAGCCCTGGCGCGATGATGCCGCCGCCCGAGATAGTTGCGTTCCTCCAACGCTGAAATCAGCCGGTGAATGCCCGACTTCGACTTCAACGCCAACGCCTCCTTCATCTCCTCGAAACTGGGCGAGTAGCCCGTTCGTTTCAGATAGGAGTCGATGTAGATCAGCAACTCGTACTGTTTACGGGTCAGCATGGTGTCATTTTCCCCGCTCGGGATTTTCCTGGGTGGGACCTTCCCGAACGGGGATTTCCTCCCGCTTCGGAACAAATCAGCAACCTGAATCGCGTTCTATGTTGGTTCCTTTGATTCGGTCAAGACAGTTGTGGATAAATCGGGGACATAACCAGAATCAAGGCGAGGTTCAATGAAAATATGACTATTAATGAGATGTTAATCCTTACAACGATCGATTGTCCCATCCGAATCCTCCTGATATCGCCAGGGAATCGGCACCCCCTTGCCAGCGCCGCACAGGGGCGGGAAACCCAACCGAAGATTTACAAGGCACTGCGATCGCCCGCCGCCTGGCGATCCTTTGGCGGGAGGCATGGATGAACATCAGCATTCTCGGTGGCGGCGGTTTCCTGGGCCGCAAGATCGCCAGCCAGTTGGCGCAGACCGCGACCCTTGGCGGCAGACCGATCACCGCGCTGACGCTGTTCGACCTGCATGAGCCACCTGCGCTCGATACAGCATTCCCGGTCGCCAGGCTGGCCGGCGACATCCTTACCATGCCTGAGGCAGCGATCCCGCCAGGGACCGACGTCGTCTTCCATCTTGCCGCCGTGGTCAGCGCCCAGGCGGAGGCCGATTACGAACTGGGGCGCCGGGTCAATTTGCGCGGCACCGACGCAGTGGTCGACGCCTGCCGTCGTCTGGTTGCGGCAGGTGGGAAGCCGCCGCGTGTGGTGTTCACCAGTTCGGTCGCCAGTTTCAGCGGCGGGCAGACTGCCAACCTGGCCGACGACGCGCGCCAGTTGCCTGCCAACTCCTACGGCGCGCAGAAAGCGGCGGCAGAACTGATCCTGGCGGATGCGACCAGGCGTGGCTTCATGGATGCAGTCTCGCTCCGGCTTCCCACGGTCATCGTTCGGCCCGGCCGGCCTAACAAGGCAGCGAGTTCATTCTTCTCGGCGATCATTCGCGAGCCGCTTCTGGGCCTCCCCACCGAATTGCCAGTCGGGGAGAACTTTGCCGCCTGGGTTTGCAGCCCGCGTACTGCCACCAGCTGGTTGCTGCATGCGGGAGCCGTGGACAGCAGCCCTTTGGGTCTGGACCGAGGCATCAATCCTCCGGGGATCAGCGTGACGATCGCGCAACTGCTCGATGCGCTGGAAACGGTCAGGCCGGGTGCGGCGGCGTTGGTGCGACGCGTGCCCGACGCCGAGATCGCGGCCATCGTCGGCAGCTGGCCGGCGCGGTTCTCCCCGGTGCGTTCGGTCGAACTTGGCTTTTCCCGTCATGAATCAGTCATCGACCTGATTCGCGCCTTCGTCGAGGACGATCTGGCCGCAACGCGTGCTGACCGAGGAATTGCCATTTAGCAACAATCGTCCGGCGGTGCCTGGACTGACACCATTTTTTTACCATGATTTGCGATAAATCTGCGTCCGGCCGGTTGATCGGACCGGAGCCTCGTTCCATTAAGGGGCGTTGCTTTTTCCTCGCTCCACGGGACGTCGCTTATGCCGACCACGCCTGGAGAATCCGTCGTCGCGGGCGCGGCTCGTCACCGGCGAGGCTTGTTCAGATCGCGCGATGGTCGCGATCACGCAACGGTCAGGCGGCCGCGTCGAGCGCTTGGCTCAGCCGTGGCACATGCGCCTCAGGTACTGCGGGCGCTGGTCCGCGCCGATGAGATCTGGTTGCTTGTGGTGGCGGCAGGGATCGGCGTAGGGGCGGGCATCGCGGTCTGGCTGATCAACGAAGCAGCCCAACTGCTCCACCAGACGTTGTTCCACGTCAAGCCGTGGCAACGGCTCAGCGCCATGGACCGTCTTAGCCCATACACTACCGTCGTAGTGCCCTGCGTCGGCGGCCTGGTGCTGGGTCTGGTTACGCTGGCCATCTCGCGCATTTACACCCGCCGCTCCGTCGATCCCATCGAAGCGAACGCGCTGTTCGGTGGCCGCATGTCGCTGACCGGCAGCCTCGTCGTCGTGTTGCAGACCATCATCTCGAACGGCGTCGGCGCATCGATCGGGCTGGAGGCGGCGTATACTCAGATCGGCTCCGCCATCGCCTCGAAGGTTGGCCATGCCTTTCGGGTCCGCCGCAATGACCTGCGGTTGCTGGTGGGATGTGGCGCCGCCGCGGCGATTGCCGGAGCGTTCAACGCGCCGCTGACCGGATCGTTTTATGCGTTCGAGCTGGTGATTGGCACTTATTCGATCGGCACCTTCGGGCCTGTCGCGGTTGCTGCGCTGGTATCGGTCGGGGTGGTGCGCGGTTTGGGCGGTTCGTTGTTCGAACTGAGTTTGTTGCCGGCCGAAATCGACCCGCTCGACTACATCCCGATCCTCGCTTTGGGCATGGTGTGTGCGCTGTTGGGGATCGCCATCATGCGCGGCGTAACGCTGACCGAGTCGGTGTTTCGCCGGCTTGGTTTTCCGGCCTGGTCGCGGCCGGCGATCGGCGGCCTCGCGGTTGGCGTGTTGGCGCTTTATACGCCCGCAGTGCTGTCCTCTGGCCATGGTGCCATCGGTGTGGTGGTCGGCGCCGAGTATACGCTGACGCATCTGCTGCTGCTCGTCGGGCTCAAGGCGATGGCCTCGGCGATCTCGATCGGCTCCGGGTTTCGTGGCGGGCTGTTCTTCGCCTCGCTGTTTCTGGGCGCGGTACTGGGCAAGGCATTCGCCGCAATCGTTGGCGGGGTGAGCCCGGAGCACGTGATTTCACCGACCATCTGCGCGCTCGTGGGCATGAGCGGGCTGGCGGTGGCGATCATCGGCGGACCGCTGACCATGGGCTTCCTGGCACTGGAATCGACCGGCAGCCTGCCGTTGGCGGTGGCCGTGCTGGCGGCCTGCGTGGTCTCCGCGGTGACGGTGCGGCGGACCTTCGGCTACTCGTTTGCCACCTGGCGGTTCCATTTGCGCGGCGAGTCGATCCGCAGTGCGGTCGATATCGGCTGGATGCGTAATTTGACGGTGGAACGCATGATGCGGCGCGAGCTGCGGACTATCCATGCCGATATGCCGCTCGCCGATTTCAAGCACGATTTCTCGTTGGGTTCCGAGCATCGGGTGGTGGTGCTGGACGACGAGGACCGTTACGTCGGCATCGTGCAGGTCGCCGAGGTGTATGCCGACGCCGATGATGAGCATGTGGTGGGCGACCTGCTACACCACGCTGACTCGGTGTTGCTGCCGAAGATGACGATCAAGGAAGCGGTGGCAATGTTCGAAAACGCCGAGAGCGACGCTCTGGTAGTGGTCGACGGCACGGAAACCCGGCACGTCATCGGCCTGCTGACCGAGCAGCATGCACTGCGGCGCTACAGCGAGGAACTCGACCGGAGAAGGCGGGAATTGTCCGGGGAGTAGGGCGGGTCGTCGCCCGGCATGCGCGATCCGGTCAAACTGCGCTCGCCCTTGGCCGGTTCCACGCGGGTCGCAGCAGGTGCTCCGGGAGGTTCCCACAAAGCGGCATACGCCCGCAGTCGTCTGGCCTCCGCACCCTCGTTCCGTCACAGCATTCCCGACTGGCGAGCGCGCGGGAACGCTTTGTTAAACTTCCAGAAACCCGGCCAGCGCGCCGCGGACCCGGCGCTGGGACACTGACCATCCGCGGACGAGGCGTCCGCGCAAGCCATCCCGAAAGTCCCAAACACATGGTTTTACCTATCGCGAGGATCGGCAGCGGGCGGGCGCTGACTGACATCGAACCGGTTGCAAAGGTGAAAGACTGCACTCGACGGTAGAATTAACTCGGGCAGGATATCCAAAAATGATTGACACAGGTCATGATTGGTCTGTATGGAGGGCCATTACCTTCGGTCTTAAGGCAACCTTTACGATGTGTCTGATTAAAGTTGCGGAACACTTTGCTGAGCTTATTGCCAGCGCCAGCCTTGCCGACCGGCCGGTGAACCCAACTCTGGCCTGGTTGGCCGAATCTCCCAACCCGAGGCAGGCGCCCGCGACTCTGCGCCCATCGGGCGGGGCAGGTTTTCCGAGCGCAATTACAGCACAATACCAACCCTGGGCCGCCTCCCTGGACCAGGGCTAAGCAGAGCAGGTTTTTCAGACCAACACATCGAGAATTAACCTATGGCGTGCGTATTCCAACCCAGCATTCCCGCCGCCCAGAGGCGTTCGCCGCCGACCGCCCGCCTTGGAAATAGCAGCGGCACACCAGCCCAAAATCGGCCACTGGTTGCACACGGCCGCGATGCCGATCCTGCCTCGCTGTCTTTGAGCCTGCCGGGGCGCTTTGCCGCCGACCAACCCCAATTCTGACCTTAAGGAAGCATTTGCGATGTCAGGAACGACAACGATTAATGGTACGATAGGGTCAGGGATTACACTGATCACCCCCTACACGACGATCACCGAGACCGGCAAAGTCACCAGTTCCGGCACAGCGGTCACGGGTTCTTCATCCAGCAGCCTCACCGTCGATAGCGCCGGCATGATCTCCGGCCTCCACGTGGGCGTGCACATCCAGGGCGCTCCTGGTCAGGTGATCAATTCCGGCAGCATTGACGGCTATGGTTCGGGTTCATTCGACGGCGGCGTGGTGCTGACCAGCGGCGGCTCGGTCACCAATGTTTCCTCCGGCGCAGCAATCGCTGGCGCAGAATATGGTGTCCAGATCCGCAACGGCGCCGGGAGCGTGGCGAATGCCGGCTCGATCGGGGCCACGCTTGGCGATGCTGTCTTCCTGACCGACGGCGGCACGGTCAGCAATGCGACCACCGGCGTGCTCTACGGCGGGCAGACCGCGATTTATATCGAGGGTGGCACCGGAACCGTCATTAACGACGGACGCATCACCGGTCACACCTCCTATGGTGTCGATCTGAAAAATGGCGGCACGATCATCAACGCCGGCACGCTGGCGGGCGCCGTGTATGCCGCGAAGTTCGCTGCCGGCTATGCCAACCGGCTGATCCTCGATCCGGGCGCGGTGGTTTCCGGTTGGGTGGACGGCGGAAACACGATCGGCGCGGCCCAGCAGAGCACGTTGGAACTGGCCTCGGGGTCCAGCACCGGAATCCTGTCAGGCGGATATGTCCACTTCGAGCAGATCACGGTCGATGCCGGCGCAGTCTGGGACATCACCGGTACGCATACCCTTTCGGCGGGTTACACGCTGACCAACAACGGAACGCTATACGACGGCGGCGCGCTGACCAACGCCTCGTACCTGGCCGGCAGCGGTGAGATCCTGGTGCAGGACGGCAATACCTTTGTCGACACCGGCACCATCGGCGCCCAGCAAACCATCGGCTTCTCTGGCAGTCAGGCCGAGATTGACCTGAACGTCAGCGGCTTCTCGGGTGTCGTTGGGCAATTTCAGACCGGCGATACGATTTCACTGACAGGCATCGATAACGTTGTCACATATGATGTGCTCAATTGCGACACGCTGGATCTGCTGCGCAGCGACAACAGTCATATCGATCTGACGTTTGACCGCGACTATTCCGCCGCCGAATTCAACGTCACAACCTCTGGCGCCAACACGGTCATCACGCGGAATACCGTCACTTGCTTTGCTGGCGGCACCCGACTGGACACACGGGAGGGCCAGGTCGCGGTCGAGAACCTGCAAATCGGCGACAACGTGCTGACCGCGTCGGGTCAGCTCCGCCCGGTACGCTGGATTGGCCGGCGGCATCTGGATCTGACGCGGCATGCTGATCCAAAGAAGGTCCAGCCCGTCCGCATCATGGCCGGTGCGCTGGCTGCTGGCCTGCCGCGCCGCGATCTGCTGGTCTCACCGGACCACGCGATGCTGCTGGACGGATTGCTGATCCCGGCTCGCCTGCTACTCAACGATGTCACCATTCGGCGGGAAGAGCGTTGGCGCAGCGTCACTTACTATCACGTCGAGTTGGACTCGCACGACGTGCTGTTGGCGGAAGGTGCGGCGGCCGAGAGTTACCTCGATACCGGCAATCGCCATACGTTCGAGAACGCAGATGGGCCGATGCTGCTGCATCCCGATCTGAGCGATGGCCAACGCCGGCGTGAAGCGGGGTCCTGCGCGCCGTTTGCCGCCGATGCCGAACGGGTCAGGCCGGTCTGGCAACATCTGCTGCAGCGTGCCTCCCAACTTGGCCTTGCGATGCAAGCGCCTGGCGAGACCACCGCCGATCCTGAGTTGCGAGTGGAGATCGGCGGCACCTCGTTTGCTCCCGTCGCGGTCGAGGGTCGCCGGCATATCTTCGTGCTGCCAAAATTTAATGGTTCTTTGAGCCTGCGGTCGCGTCACGCAGTACCGAGCGATCGCCGGCCCTGGGTTGACGATCAGCGGCAACTGGGCGTGAAGGTGCAACGGATGACGCTGGCCACAGCGGCAGGTACCCGGACGATCCCGATTGATCACCCGGATCTGGGCGTTGGCTGGTGGGACGCGGAACACGATGGCAGCAGCATAGCGCGCTGGACGAACGGCGACGCGGCGATCGCCATCACTTCCGATGTGCCCTGCCGGTTCGAGGTCGAGGTCGGTGCCACGATGGACTACACCGTGGCAGCGGAATTGCCGGAGCTCCTGACCCTCTGCGCCTGACTTCCGGCCCGGCGGCAATCGATCGGCTGCGGTTTGTGGCGAGACACGCTCGGACAAATGGGCCGCGGTCTCGCCACATTCCCGTCGTTCCTGAGACGCAGGCTTGACGCCTTGGCGAATTCGCCAATGTGTAGCGCCTGATCCAAGGTAACGACGGAGCGACCTCGTTGAATCGCCTTCTCCTTTTGCTGACGATGCTTGCTCCTTTGGGCCTCGCGCTCACAGGGTGTGGGCCGAGCTATTCGCCCAATACCTATGCCACCAATGCGGCACAACAGGCGAACAAGGTGGAGTCCGGGGTCATCGCCGGGGTGCGGAAGGTGCAGATCAGCGCCTCGGGCACGGTGGGCGGTGTCGCAGGTGCGGCGGCCGGTGGCGTCGCGGGCTCCCAGGTCGGCGTCGGCACCACGAGCACCTTTGCGGCGATTGGTGGCTCATTGCTCGGCGGCATCGCGGGCGTGACGACCGAGCACATCATCGGCGATACCAATGGCTTCGAATACATCGTCCGTAAGGCAAACGGCGAGATGATCAGCGTGGCGCAGAAGGACGAGAAGCCGCTGTGGGTGGGGGAGAAGGTGCTGGTTATCGCCGGCCCTCAGGCGCGGATCGTGCCAGACTATACGGTGCCGTTCGACGCGCCCGAGAAGACCGCGGCGAAGCCAACGGTCCCGGCGCAACCGCCGGCAACGGATGGAGCGACACCGCATTCGGCGGCCGCGGCAACGCCGCTGGCGCCGCCGCCGGTGGCAACGCCGCCGGTGTCTCCGGTTCCGCCACAACTGCCTGCCGCGTTTGGCTCGACGTCTGTCACGCCGCCACCGATCATTACGCCACCGGACGTGCCCTTGACGCCCGCCCCGTCGGCATCAGCTGCCCCGGCGGGCGCCGCCGCAAAGCCTTAGCAGCGCACTGACCATTTCGCGATCTGATTGGTGCTCTGGCGACCGGCGTGACCTCAGCCTGGCGCCCCCGCCGGCCAGGGCGGGCCCTTCAGTTCCACCGTATTGCCCTCCGGGTCCTGCGCGTAGATCGACGGACCCTGGCCCTCGGCGCCATAGCGAGAGGCGACCGGTCCGGTTGCAACGCCGTGACGTTTCAGATGTGCGATGATCTCGTCCGCATCGTATGGCTCCAGCCGCAGACAGAAATGATCCAGGTTGCGCGCCTCGACACCAGGAGCGGCGCCGCCCCGACGGCCGAGTTCACCGTCAACCGGCACCAGATCGATCAATGCAGTGCCGGCGCGGAGCTGATACAGGCCGAGCTCCGCCTGGATCTTCTCAACCGAGCAGCCGAGAACATCGATATAGAAGGCCATCGTTGCCTTGAGGTCGGTGACGCGCAGGACGATGTGATCCAGGTGCTTGATCTGAAACATGGCGGTGCCTCCTTGGACACCATAGTCTGATCACTGACGTGGTAAAAGGAAAGGGTGGGG
>Ga0187867_10004204_pt1 | contig 11221 bp, 10 predicted proteins | sample June2016WEW_13_1_FD_132976 | JGI IMG/M metagenome (GOLD analysis project Ga0187867, IMG submission 132976) | Peatland microbial communities from SPRUCE experiment site at the Marcell Experimental Forest, Minnesota, USA - June2016WEW_13_10 | ecosystem: Environmental > Terrestrial > Soil >... | reverse complement strand
TGGCGATCGACGGGGAGGCCAGCGTGGCCAGCATCCCGGCGTGCGCCTGGAGCAGGTACGACCCGTAGACCGCGGCGTTGTCGGAGGTCCCCCGGGCGATGAACAGCACCTGGCGGCAGTCCCGGGCCAGCGCGGCCGCCTCACCGCCGCGGGGCATCAGCGTGTCCAGCGTGGCCCGCAACGCGGCGGGCTGCTGCCCGATCTCGGTCCGCATCGCGGTCGGGTCAGTCATCGGCACGCACCAGACATGCTCACGGGTACACCCTTTCACCATTGATCCAGGTCCCAGCGGCCCGCAGATCCTCGTCGAGCCACACCAGGTCGGCCGCAGCGCCCGGGGCGAGGCGGCCCAGGTCCGGCCGCCCGATCAGGTCGGCGGGGACCCGGGACGCGGCGGCCACCGCTGCGGCGAGCTCAGCGCCGGCCCCGGCCGCCAGGCCAACCGCTGGCGAGGCGGGGCGCGCCGGAGGCGTGTCCCCTCCAAGCCCGCGGCTTGCGGGGCCCGGGGGGTCCGGGGGGCCGTCCCCCCGGGCTAGCAGAGCCACCATGTTCGCGACCGCCCGGTCGATCCGCAACGCCGACCCGGCCAGCCCGCCGTCCGGCCGGTGCGGCGGCACGCCGTCACCAGGTGGCAGCGTGATCGGCTCGCCGCCCAGCAGGTACTCCCCCGGCGGCATGCCCGCGCACGGCGCCGCGTCGGTGACCAGGCAGATCCGGCCGGGCGCGGCGGCGAACGCCAGCGCGCAGTTAGCCGGCGCCACGTGATAGGTGTCCATGATCAGGCCGCTGGTCAGCCGGGGGTCGGCCAGCGCCTGGCCGGCCACGCCAGGCTCGCGGGACTTGATCGACGGCTGGCCGTTGAACAGGTGCGTGACCATCCGCGCCCCGGCCCCGGCGGCCGCCGCGACCTGCGCCGCGGTCGCGTTACTGTGACCCACGCTGACCAGGACGCCCGCCTCGGCCAGCTGGCGGACCGCGGCCAGCCCGCCATCCACCTCGGGAGCCAGCGTGACCAGCCGGACCAGGCCCGCCCCGGCCTCCAGCAGCTCCGCGACCGCACCGGGCGCGGGCGGCACGATCCAGTCCGGGTTGTGCGCGCCGCGCCGGGCCGGCGAGATGAACGGCCCTTCCACATGCACGCCGAGCACCCGCGCGCCCCGCCACCTCCGCCCCGCCGCATTCTCCGCAACGAGGCCCAGCGCCGTGGCCAGTCGCCTGACCGGCGCCGTGATGAACGTGGGGAGGAAGGCCGTGCACCCCATCCCGGGCAGCCGCTCCGCCACGATGGCCCATGCCGCCGGCTCGGCGGCCCCCATCTCGACGCCGAAGTAGCCGTTGAGCTGAAGGTCGACCAGCCCCGGGACGAGCACGCCCTCGCCCAGCTCGACGTCGGGGGTCCCGGGTGGCGGGCCCTGCCCGGCATCGGTGATCCGGTTCCCGGACGTGACGACGTATCCCGGTTCCAGCACCGGGGCGCCGGGCAGCGCGGTCACCACCCGCGGGGCAGTAATGATCACAGGGGCTCCCTGGTCGCCGTCACAGTGCTGGCCGTCACCGTGCTGGCCGTCACCGTGCTGGCCGTCACAGTGCTGGCCGTTACAGGCCGACGTGGGCCATGAACGAGGCCGGGTAGCGTTCCCCGGCGACCGCGTCCCGCGGCACCGCCTTGCCCAGCTCGATCAGGTCCGCAGGGGTGAGCACGATGTCGACGGCAGCCACGTTCTGCTCCAGGTAGGTGCGCCGCTTGGTGCCCGGGATCGTCACGATTTCGTTGGCCTGGGCCAGCACCCAGGCGATGGCCAGCTGCGCCGGGGTGACGCCCCTACCCTGCGCGATCTCGGCCACCCGTGCCGCGACGGCCAGGTTGTGGTCGTAGTTCTCGCCCGCGAAGCGCGGGTGACCGTTCCGGAAGTCGGTCTTGCCGAACCCGCCCGAGGCGTCCAGCGACCCGGTCAGCAGCCCGCGGCCGAGCGGGCTGTAGGACACCAGGCCGATGACCAGTTCGTGGAGCACGGGCAGCAGCTCATCCTCCGGTTCGCGGCTGAACAGCGAGTACTCGTACTGGGCCGCCGCGATCGGGTGCACCGCGTGGGCCCGCCGCACGGTGGCCGGCGCAGCCTCGGAGATGCCCAGGTAACGGACCTTGCCCGCCTGGACCAGCTCGCTCATCGCACCCCAGGTGTCCTCCACGGGAACGGTAGCGTCCACCCGGTGCTGGTAGTACAGGTCGATGTGATCGGTGCCGAGCCGCTTCAGCGACGCGTCGCACGCCGCGCGCACGTACTCGGGCCGGCCGTTGACGGTCCGGCTGCCGTCCGGCAGCCGCTGGTTGCCGAACTTGGTGGCCAGCACGGCCTCGTCCCGGCGCCCCTTGAGGGCCCTGCCGACCAGGCGCTCGTTGGTGAACGGGCCGTAGGCGTCCGCGGTGTCCAGGAAGGTCACGCCGAGGTCGAGCGCCCGGTGGATGGTCGCCACCGACTCCTTGTCATCCGGAGCGCCGTAGGACTGGCTCATGCCCATGCAGCCGAGACCCAGTTCGGCGACGGAAAGGCCCTGGCCCAGCATGCGTTGTCTCATCAGCTCCCAATCGTGGATTCCTGGCGCAGTCAGGGTACTGGGACGGTTTTCGTTGCGGAGAATTTGGGGTTTCAGGCACTTGCCTTTCAAGCACTGGCCTTGCGGCCGGCGCGGCGCTTGGCCGGAGCCGGCGGGCGGTCCAGGGTCGCCGCGGCCAGGCTGGCCTGAAGCGCGTCCAGCAGGCTGGCCGGCTCCTCCGATGCGGCCGGCTCGGAGGCCGGGATCACCTCGCGGCCCTCAACCTTCGCCTCGACCAGTTCCTGCAGCGCCTCCCGGTACTCGTCGTGGTACTGGTCCGGGTGGAAATCCTCGGTCATCGAGTCGATGAGCGACGTCGCCATCCGCAGTTCCTGGGTGCGGACCTCGATGTCCTGGTCGAGGAAGGGGAAGTCCGCGGCGCGCACCTCGTCGGGCCACAGCATCGTCTCCAGCACCAGCACCCCGTCGTGGCCGCGCAGGACAGCGAGCGACTCGCGCTGGCGCAGCGCGATCTTGGTCACGGCCACCTTGCCGGTGCGTTCCAGGGCGTCCCGGAGCAGCACGTAGGCCCGGATCCCCGCCGCCTCGGGCTCCACGTAATAGCTGCGGTTCCACAGGATCGGGTCCACCTGGTCGGCCGGGCTGAAGTTCAGCACCTCGATGCTGCGGGCCGTGGGCAGCGGCAGCTGGGCGAGATCCTCGTCGGTGAGCACGATCATCTCGTCGTCCGGCAGCTCGTATCCCTTGGCCACGTCGGCGAACGGGACCTCCTCGCCATCCACCGAGCAGACCCGGCGGAAGTGGATCCGCCCGCCGTCCTCCGCGTGGACCTGGCGGAACGTCACATCCTTTTGCTCGGTGGCGGTGTAAAGCTTCACGGGGATCGTGACGAGCCCGAACGAGATGGACCCCTTCCACATGCTGCGCATGCTGTCTCCCTACCCAGATGCGAGGAATGTGCCCCTCGGGGGACCGGCTTTGGGTACGGCTGTCATGATGAACGGACCGCGTACGCCCAGCGAGTCGGGGGAGGATCAGCACATGCCTGACTTCGACGTCGTCGTGCTTGGCGGGGGGACTTCCGGCAGCCTGATCGCTGTCGAGGTATCGCGCGCCGGGCGGTCCACAGCCCTGGTGGAGGCGGGCCTCGTCGGTGGCGAGGCGCCGTACCTGGCCGATATGGCCTCCAAGTCACTGCTCCAGTCCGCCCGCCGCGGCGAGACCTGGGAGCACGCGGTCGCCCGCCGGGACGAGGTCGCCGGCCACCTCGACGACACGGCGGCTGCCGCTCAGCTCGCCGAGGCCGGTGTGACCCTGATCCGCGGCACCGGACGGATCACCGGGCCCGGCACGGTCGTGGTCCAGCCCAACCCGGGCAAGGACAGCCGCAGCGGGCCGGCCGCGGCGGCCCCGCTGGCCCTGCGCTACCAGGACCTGGTCGTGTGCACCGGGAGCGAGCCGGTCGCGCCGCCGGTCGAGGGGCTGGCCGACGTGCCCGCCTGGACCAGCGCGGAGGCGCTCACCTGCCCGGACCTCCCCCGGCGGCTGGTGGTGCTGGGCGCGGGCCCGGTGGGCTGCGAACTGGCCCAGATCTACGCCGCGTTCGGCTCGCAGGTCACGCTGATCGAGGCGGAACCGCACGTGCTGCCCGGTGAGGCGCAGTTCACCGGCGAGATCCTCGGCGACGCCCTGCGGCGGACCGGGGTGGACCTGCGGCTCGGGTCGGCGGTGGTCAAGGCGGAGACCACCGATGAGGGGCTGGCGCTCACGCTGGCCGACGGGACCAGGATCGAGGCCGACCGGGTGCTGCTGGCCAGCGGCCGGCGGCCCCGGCTGTCCGGGCTCGGGCTGGAGGAGCTCGGCATCACGGCCGGCCCCGGCGAGATGCTGCCGCTGGACGAGCACTGCCGGGTCGTTCCCAATGCTCCCGGGAAGGCCGTTCCCAACGCTCCCGGGAAAACTGTGCCCAACGCTCCCGGGAAGGCGGCGCCCAGCGCTCAGGCGAAAGGCGCCGCGGCGGGGACGAAGGCCACCGGGCGGGTCTGGGCCGCGGGCGACGTGACCGCGGTCGCCCCGTACACGCACACCGCCCGCTACCAGGCGCGGATCATCGCGGCCAACCTGCTGGGCAGCACCCGGGCCGCCGACTACCGTGCCATCCCGCGCACCGTGTACACCTCGCCGTCGGTCTACACGGTGGGCATGTCCCCTTCACTGGCCGCGGCCACCGGGGTCGACCTGATCACGGTCAGCTACGACCTGGCCGAGACGGCCCGGGCCCAGGTGGAAGACGACGACCGCGGCCGGGTCGAGCTGTACGCGGACGCCGGCTCGGGCGACATCCTGGTCGGCGCGGCGGCCATCGGGCCGGACGCTGAGGAATGGATGGGCGAGGTGACGCTGGCCATCCGGGCCCGGATCCCGCTGGCCGTCCTGACCGACGTGGTGCACGCGTTCCCGACCTACGGCGAAGCGGTGGGAACCCCGTTGCGGGGCCTGGCGCAGCGTTCCGCGGGCGGCAGGGTCGCGGCCGGCGGCGGCAGGGTCGCGGCCGGCGGCGGCGGGCCGGAGGACGCGAGCCCGGAGGCGGCCGGAGTCGCGGGGCCGGGCACGGCCGCAGGCGCGGACGGGAGCCCGGGGCCAGGAGCAAACGGGAGCGTCGGTGCGGACGCCGAGGCGGGCACGGGCGGTGACGCCGGGTCCGCAGCGGGCCAGGCGTCGGGGGCACTACCCTCAAGGAAACCGGCCGCACCGCCCACCGCGGGCCCCGGCCGGGTGACCACCCAACCGTCACACAACCCCTGAGGGGCGCTGATGAGTGACATCAGCCCGGAATCCATAGAAGACCCCGAAGTACCGATCGAAGACGCCATCGAGCAGCACGAGCCGCTGCCGGGCGAGAATGACGAGGACGGCAGCGAGGAGCTCCAGGACTTCGAGCTGCCCGACGAGGCGAACCCGGCCGACGCGGTCGAGCAGCACCAGGAGGTCGGGGGCGGGGACGAGGACACGTACCGCTGACCGGCCCGGCCGATCTGACTGACATGACACCCGGGGTCACCCTCCGTTACCCCCTTTCCGGGGACGAGCGGTCGTAGGATGGCGTGCATCGGGTGGAATTGCCGCCCGACTGACGCAACGGAGAGTCTCGTGACAGCAACACCGCAGGCCCGTACGGCCAGTACGCGGCTGCCGAGGCAAGCCCGGCGTCGGCAGCTACTGGGTGCCGCCCAGGAAGTCTTCGTCGCGCAGGGCTACCACGCGGCCGCGATGGACGAGATCGCCGAGCGGGCCGGGGTCAGTAAGCCCGTGCTCTACCAGCACTTCCCGGGCAAGCTGGACCTCTATATGGCGTTGCTGGACGAGAGCGTCGACGCGCTGACCGGCACCATCCGCAGCGCGCTCGCCTCGACCACCGACAACAAGCAGCGGGTCAGCGCCACCTTCCAGGCTTTCTTCGACTTCGTCGCCAGCACCGGCGAGGCGTTCCGTCTTGTCTTCGAGTCCGACCTGCGCAACGAGCCCGCCGTGCGGGACCGGCTCGACGCCACCATGCGCGTGCACGCGGACATGATCAGCGAGTTCATCCGCGTGGACGCGGGGCTGGGGGACGACGAGGCCCACCTGCTCGGCATCGGCCTGGTCGGGATGGCCCAGATCAGCGCGACCTACTGGCTGGGCACCGACCGCGCCATCCCCAAGGACGCTGCGGAGCAGATGATGGCCCGGCTAGCCTGGCGCGGCATCAGCGGCTGGCCGCGCACCGGCTGAACCCCTCTCCCGCGACGGCCTGCCGCCGCTGTCCCCCTAACAGTCCGAGTACAGGAGCGCCGTGGAAGTCAAGATCGGGATTCAGTCCATCCCGCGTGAGCTCGTCGTGGAGACCAACGTCTCGGCCGAGGATCTGGAGCGCGCCCTCACCCAGGCCATGACCTCCGAGGACGGCGGGCTATTCGTGCTGCCCGATGACAAGGGCGGCAAGCTCCTCCTCCCGGCCAGCAAGATCGCCTATGTCGAGCTGGCCGACGTCGAGCAGCGCCGGGTCGGTTTCCACTAGTTAGCGCCGGGTCGGCTTCGGCTAGTTGCGCCGGGTCGGCTTCCGCTAGTTCAGGCGGACAGCCCCAGTGAGGACATCCTCTGGGCGTGCGCGTCGGTGATGTGGGCCAGCATGCGCCCGATGTCGCCGAGCTGGGCTGGGGGTGCGGAGCTCGGCTCCGCGGTGACGGCCCCGGGGGTGGCTGTCCCCGGGCTGCCGGCCTGGGCGGTGCTGGCTCCGGCCAGCAGGCCGGCCAGCGAACGACGGTCCGCGACGACCCGGTAGGCCTGGGCCAGCGCCTCCCCGACCAGCCGCCGGGCCCACAGCGCGAGCCGCCCGCCCAGGTGCGGGTCCGTTGCGATGGCCCCGCGGACCCGGGCGATCACGAACTCCGCGTGGCCGGTGTCGGCCAGCACCCGCAGCACGAGCTCGCGGGTCTGCGGGTCGACCAGTTCCGCCACCGCCCGGTAGAAATCCGCCGCGATCCCGTCCCCCACATAGGCCTTCACCAGGCCCTCCAGCCAGTCGGCCGGGGCGGTGCGGGCGTGGAAGGCATCGAGCGCCGGGGCGAACGGCAGCATCGCCTGGTCCGGCTGGGCGCCCAGCGCCGCCAGCTGCTCGCACAGCAGCCGGAAGTGGCCGAACTCGGCGACCGCCATCCCGCCCAGGGCGGCCTTGTCGGCGAGCGAGGGAGCGAGCGCCGCGTCCTCGGTCAGCCGGAAGTACGCGTCCAGTTCCGCGTAGGCCAGCAGGCCGAGCAGGTCGATGATCCCGTCACGGGAAAGATCACCCTGTTCGCCTGGCCCGCTGCGCTGGCCCGGCTCGCTGCGCTCACGGGGCTCGCCCGGCGCATCGTCGCGCCGCTGTGCTTCGGTCACCCGCGAAGCGTAACAACCGCGGTACTGCGAGTCGGTCCGCCTGCAGGCCAGGACACATTGGTACACTGCAGGTCAGAACTTGGGATTGGAATGCGGCAACCCTCTGCTGTGTTTCCCTATCAGTAAGGCTCGTGGCCAGCCGAGCGCGCGAGTGCCGGCGATGGCAGGACACCGCGTTGGCAGGACCCAGCGGCGAGACCGCCAGCGCCTAGCTGGCCGGATGCCTTACTGCGCCGGCGGGCGACGTCCGCCGGTGGAGCCGATAGCCAGGTCCGCAGTGGCAAGGACACGCGTATAGGGCGTGCCCAGACAGCGGGCCACTGATGGAAGCTGATTCAACTGACAACCACACTGACATCGTCCGTAGCAGAACCGCCGGCCGAGGATAACCCGGCCGCTGGTTCTCCGGACGTAACACAAACGTTCCGTGACCTTGGCGTGGATGAGCAGATCTGTGCGGCCCTGGAGGTCGCCGGCATCACCTCACCCTTCCCCATTCAGAGCCTGGCCCTGCCCATCGGGCTGAGCGGGCACGACATCATCGGCCAGGCCCGCACCGGCACCGGCAAGACGCTCGCGTTCGGCATCCCGCTGCTGCAGCATGTGGCGGAGGCGCCGGCCAGCCGGCCTTCCGCGCCGGTGGCCCTGGTCGTGGTACCGACCCGCGAGCTCGCCGGCCAGGTCGCCGAGGACCTGCGCGTGGCAGGCAGGCTCGGGGGCGCACGGGTGGCGACCGTCTACGGCGGGCGCGCTTACGAGCCCCAGATCGACGCCCTGCGCGCCACGGTGGACATCGTGGTCGGCACCCCCGGCCGGCTGCTCGACCTGGCCGGGCAGCGGCACCTGGACCTGTCCTCGCTGCGCGCCCTCGTCCTGGACGAGGCGGACAAGATGCTGGACCTCGGGTTCCTGCCCGACGTCGAGCGGATCCTGGAACTCACCCCGACGTCCAGGCAGACCATGCTGTTCTCGGCCACCATGCCGGGTGACGTGGTCCAGCTGGCCCGCCGGCACCTGCGCCAGCCGCTGAACGTCCGGGCCGAGCAGAACGACGAGCCTGACCTGGTCCCGCTGACCGTGCAGCACGTGTTCCGCGCGCACCAGATGGACAAGATCGAGATGCTGGCCCGCATCCTGCAGGCCAACGGCCGCGGCCTGAGCATGGTCTTCTGCCGGACCAAGCGGTCCGCGGACCAGGTGGCCGAGGCGCTGACCACCCGTGGCTTCGCGGCCGCGGCGGTGCACGGTGACCTGGGCCAGGGCCAGCGCGAACGGGCCATGCGCGCGTTCCGCAACGGCAAGATCGACGTGCTGGTCGCTACCGACGTCGCGTCCCGCGGCCTGGACGTGGACGACGTCACGCACGTGATCAACTACGAGTGCCCGGAAGACGACAAGGCCTACCTGCACCGCACCGGGCGCACCGGCCGGGCCGGCCGGGACGGCATCGCGGTCACGTTCGTGGACTGGCGGGACATGCCCCGCTGGAAGCTCATCAACGAAGCCCTCAGCATGGGCCAGCCGGAGCCACCCGAGACCTACTCCACCTCTGAGCACTTGTTCGCCGCGCTGGACATCCCGGCGGGCGTGAAGGGCAGCCTGCCCCGTGCCGAACGGGGACGGGCCGGCCTCGAGGCGGAAGAGCTCGAGGACGTGGGCGAGACTGGGAAGGCCCGCACTCCGCGGCGGCCCGCACGCCGCAGCGACCAGGGCCCGCGCACGGATCAGGGCACGCGCACGGAACAGCCGCGCAAGACCCGCGTCCGCAAGCGCACCCGGTCCGGGGTGACGGTGCTGGGCACCGACGCGATCCAGCGGGACCTGGCGGCCCCGGCTAAGGCCGAGGGGTCCGTGGAGCAGAGCCAGCCACGCCGCCGTCGGCGCCGGCCGGGCCGCGGCCGGAAGGGCACCACGGCTGGCTAGCGGATCCGATGGGAACTTCCAGGACTCGTCAAGGCTCGCAAAGGCGTAGCCGGAGCATCCCTGGGTAGGCTGGCCGCCTGTGAGTACACCAAAAGCCCTGCAATTGCCCTCCGGGGTGCGGCGGCTGACCATCGAGACTAGCCGTGGCAAGTTCGCGGCGCTTGAAGCGCTGCCGCCCAGCGGGATACACGAGAGGCAGCCTGCGCTCCTGGTTCCGGGATACACCGGGAGCAAAGAGGACTTCCTGCTGATCCTCCAGGCCCTGGCGGCCGCCGGCCGCCAGGTGGTCGCGATCGACATGCGGGGCCAGTTCGAGACCCCGGGCGCGGCCGACGAGGCCGTCTACCGGCTGGCCGCGCTGGCCGCCGATGTGGCAATGGTCGCCGACTGGCTCAGTGAGGGACACGACAGCCCGCCCGGCGCGGGCGACGGCCCGGGTGTTCACCTGCTCGGCCACTCCCTCGGCGGGCTGGTGACCCGGGAGGTGCTGCTGGCCCGGGCCGCGCGGGTCAGCTCACTCACCCTGATGAGTTCCGGCCCGGGGGCGCTGACCGGCCCGCGGGCCCAGATCCTCCAGGAGCTGCTGGCCGAGCTGGACGGGGCCGCCCCGGACGGGCTGGGCGCGGAGATCAAGCGCATCTGGCAGACCCGGCTGGAGCCGGAGGCCGTGGCGGGTGGCGTCCCGGTGGCGATCATCGAATTCCTTCGCATGCGGCTGCTGAGCAGTTCCCCCACCGGCCTGCGGGCGATGGCCGAGGCCCTGCTCACCTGCCCGGACCGGACCCGGGCCCTGGCCCGGCTGAACGCGGTCCCGGTCATGGTCCTCTACGGCGAGAACGACGACGCGTGGGAACCAGCCGCCCAGGAAGACATGGCGGCCCGGCTGCGCGCCCAGCGGGTCTGCATCCCGGCCGCCGCGCACTCCCCTGCCGTGGAGGCGCCGGAGACCACGGCGAGCACGCTGACCAGCTTCTGGAACGCGACCGAGTGCCGCAGGGCCCGCCCGTCCCGCCCGGCGTAGATCCGGCGTAGATCGGGCCTGGATCCGGCCTGGATCCGGCCTGGATCCGGCAGCCGTCAGTCCCCGGTGAGTTCGCCCAGGCCGTCCCAGGGCCGGCGGGCGGGGGTGGCGGCGGCACCTTCCGGGCACACCGCGCGGAAGTCGCACCAGCCGCAGCCCGGGCCGGGGCTGGGCGGGAACGCCTCGTCCTGGCCCCCGGGCGGCTGCCCTTCCGGATAACGCAGGCCGTCCTGGTAGCGCTGGTCAGCCGCCGCGCACTCAGCCGCGATGTCCTCGGCCCGGCCCAGGTGCCGGTCCAGCGTGGCCTGCGTGTGCTCCCAGGCGTGCACCGTGCCCGTGGGCAGGTGATGCAGCTCGACCCGGTGGCAGGGCCGGCGCAGCACCCGCCCGGCGGCGACTGCGTACAGCGCCAGCGGCAGCGACGCCCTGGTGTCGTCGGTGCTCAGCGGGCGGCGGCCGGTCTTGTAGTCCACGACGGCCAGTTCGCGGTCGCCGGCCGCGGACCGCCGGTCGTCCAGCCGGTCGATCCGGCCGGACACGGCGATCAGGTCAGTCCTGGTGGCCACGGTGCGCTCGACGCCAGCTGGGGGCGAGGCCGGATCCAGCCGGGCCACGTAACCCTCGACCATGGCCCGGCAGCGCCGCCGGTGTGCCCCTGACTGAGTGTCGTCGGCGAAGCCATCCGCCAGCCAGCCCTGCTCCAGCAGATCACCCGCAGCTGGCACCGTCCGCGCGCTGACTGGCAGCCGCCACCAGCCCGCCAGCGCGTTATGCACGCTCGCGCCCAGGCTGTTGTGCGCCCATGGT
>Ga0187867_10004203_pt1 | contig 11222 bp, 8 predicted proteins | sample June2016WEW_13_1_FD_132976 | JGI IMG/M metagenome (GOLD analysis project Ga0187867, IMG submission 132976) | Peatland microbial communities from SPRUCE experiment site at the Marcell Experimental Forest, Minnesota, USA - June2016WEW_13_10 | ecosystem: Environmental > Terrestrial > Soil >... | reverse complement strand
TCAAAGATGGTCATAAGGGGCTGTCCGCTTTTTTTTGCCAATTTCCTGCATTCTTCGTATTCGGGCATAACCTTGCGTATCGAATTTCCGAAATCGCTGACCTTCATGCTGACCTTCCCGTATTTTGTATCTGCTTTTTCAATCCGTCTGTCCATCGTCACACGCGCCGTTTCATAATACCGCACGCCGATGCTCGTCGTCTCTCTCAGAATCAACTGTATCAAATTATCCCTTTTCTCCGGGTCGCAGAGCACACTTAATTTTATTCCTGGTCTCATTTTTTTCATCATGATATGGCTCATAAAGACATCCCGTGCGCCCTTTTTGAAGAGTTCTTCGATTACATATCCGTAAAGTTGAGGGTTCATGTCATCGATATTCGTTTCTATCACGGTCACAGTTTCATCCGCAGGAGCCGTCCGACGGGTTCCTATAAAAACTCTTAAAATGTTCGCCCTTTCCTCTATTTCCCTGCTGCCGGCTCCTACCCCTATCTTTTCCGGGATGAAGACCGGCATTTCACCGAACCCCTTTGACAGCGATTTTACGATCGCCGCCCCCGTTGGCGTAGTCATCTCAAAAGGGGTTCCAGCTGAATAGACAGGAACATCCCGTAAGATTTCCGCAGTTGCGGGGGCAGGTATCGGCAGGGTTCCATGCTCTGTCCGCACCGCACCTCCACCCAGATTGACATATGATGCATATACCTCTTTGACCCCAAGCAGTTCAAGCCCTATTAGTGTTCCGAAAACGTCTACAAGACAATCGACCGCACCAAGTTCATGGAGGTGAACCTTATGAAACGCCTCACCGTGAACCTTCGCCTCGGCAAGAAACAGTCTTTTGAAGATTCCCAGTCCTTTCTTCCCCACTTCATCTGGCAGAGAAGAAGACTTGATTATCCCTTCGATGTCCCTCCATCTTCTGCCCCTTTCACCCCCATGCGCAAGATCTCGATTCTTGATCTGTGGGATGATAACATTCACCTTTGTTGCAGAAAAATGGGAACGACTGACTTTTTCTGCAGAGAGGCGATAACCCTTTATCGGCATTTTTTTTAATTTTTTTATAATTTCTTCTAGCGGAGCGCCTGCATCAACTACCGCACCGAGACACATATCACCGCTTATCCCCGAAAAACAATCGAAATACGCTATCTTCTCCATCATTACAGGTCCTCTCTCTCCAATAACTTATCCTTGATTTCAAGGCAAACAAATTTTATTCATTTCCCGCATTCTCTCATCTTTAGTTCTTTCCTGATTAATGTCTATATACAAATTATAACACCCCAGAAGAAAAGGAAAATGGTAAAATTGCAGTGAAATCAAAAAAGGTTGGCGCGGACATTGAAACTACTAAACGATTTAAAACTGTAATTAGAGAAAGAAGCTGTGTGGCTTAAATCCTGCACTGGCGGTGATGGACACGATTCTTAAGCACCATACCCTTTAAGGAAAGCTGCCCTTAGAGCACAGGAACAATGGGATGCTATATGATAAACATACCTTTTAATTATTTAGCGAATGGCATGAGTTTCACGGATCTTCTAAGGTATCTCCTGTGCATCAATTTTAACTATTCGCCGATGCTACAAAATCATTATATATTACCAAAACGCACTATCTCCGTAACATAACCAACTTCTCAAATTCGCCACTAGGGAGTGGACCACCCAACAGATATCCCTGCATCTCATCGCATCCACTGGAATGCAGAAATGTTATCTGCTCATCAGTTTCAACTCCCTCCGCAACCACTTCCAAATTCATTGTGTGTGCCACTTCAATCATAGCATTTACTATGGCTTGGGCAGTAAGATCCTCCTTAAGCCCCCCGATGAAAGACTTGTCAATCTTAAGCTTCCGAACAGGTAACCTCTTGAGAGAACTCACACATGAAAATCTCGAACCGAAGTCATCCACGGAAATACCAATACCAATATCAGCCAGCCTGGTGAGGTTAGCTGTGGTAAATTCAATATCTTGCATAAGAGCTCTTTCGGTGATATCGAGTTCGAGCAGTTCAGGGGCCAAACCCGTCTCCTCTAATATCAGAGAAATCACTTTCACAAGATTCGACTTTTGGAATTGTCGAGTAGAGAGGTTTACAGTCACACGAATAGGCTTATATCCTGTTTCCTGCCACGCCCTGACTTGGGCACAGGCAGTGCGCAGTACCCACTCATCGATGAAAGTAATGACCCCTATCTCTTCCGCTATGGGAAGGAATCTTGACGGACTAAGCAATCCCAATTCCGGATGTCGCCACCGCACCAGTGCCTCCGCACAGAGTATCTGCCGGGAATCTATGTTTAATTGTGGCTGATAATGAAGAACCAGTTCTCCTCTCTCTATCATTTGGCGCAAATCGTTTTCAAGTAGCATTTTCCCGAGGATTCTGAGGTTTACTGCCGAACTGTGGAACTGATAGTTGTTCCTGCCCTGTTCCTTTGCATGATACATTGCAATATCGGCATTTTTGAGCAGTGTTTCGGCGCTTTCACCATCATTCGGACAGATACTGATGCCAATACTGGCAGTAATATAGAGCTCCCGGTCATCAATCTTGAAGGGATCCTTAAAAAGTGACATAATTTTTTTTGCAATTGGAACCGCATCATCTGCATGAGAAATATCCGCCAGCAGTATATTGAACTCATCTCCTCCGATACGGGCAATGGTATCAGTTTCACGCATACATGTTTTCAGTCTACTTGCAACTTCCTTGAGCAATTTGTCGCCTATCGAATGTCCAAGTGTGTCATTAATATTCTTAAAATTGTCGAGATCCAAAAACATCACCGCAAGCATCTTGCGATTTCGGCGTGTCTCGGCCAGTTCAAGATTGAGATGGTCCATAAAGAGCATTCTGTTTGGCAAATCGGTGAGGGAATCGTGCAATGCCTGAAATCTCATTGTCTCTTCGACTCTTCTCCGTTCCGTAATTTCCTGGACAACGACATTAACGCCGAGCATCACTCCAGCCTCATCTCTGACAGGGTAAAAACTTGCCAGCCAATCACCCTCGATGTTCGGCTGAGCGCTCGTCGTGCCATGAATTTCCAGCCCTTCCATCGGCTCCCCAGTTTCTATTACACGTCGCAAATACGGCTCCGAAGAGTTTACTAATAGGGGCACCGCTTTGCATACTGTCCGACCAATATGCTCTTCGACTGATAAACCGTTCATCGTTGCGAGTTTCTCGTTAACGCTTACGTATCGAAGGGTGGTATCCACAAAACACAGGCCGACTGGAGCCGTCCTATAAATTACTTGGAGTTCGGTCAGACGGTTGCGCGACAGCTCTTCACTTTTGCGCAATGCTTCCTCTGTGCGTTTATGCTCCGTTATATCGCGAAAGTAGGTTTCCAGGACGTCACGTCTGGGGTAGATGTGCATCTCAAGCCATCGTTCCCCGATATGGAAGTGGACTTCAGTGTGTACGGGTTTCCTCTCCGCGGCTGCTATTTGGTACTGCTCATAAAATTCAGTATCAATAGCCTCAGGATATTTCTCCCATAGGACCTTTCCCATAAGTTCTTTTGCTGGACTGTTAAATATCTCTTCGGCGACGAGATTAATTTCCAGAAATCGCCACTGGTAGTCCACCGCAAAATATGCACCCGTGATGCTGTTTTGTATTTCGCGCAGTCGCTCGTCCCTGCTCCGTAAAGCAGTCTCTATTCGTCTGCGATCGGTGACATCGCGGGCAATCCACGAAACTCTGATAATTTTGCCGTTTGTGTCCCTAATTGGAAACGCACCGAGGGATGTTATGAATGGCTTCCCATCTCTTCTCATCCCTACGGTTTCATATTGTTCTATGCGCTCTCCCTTCGCAATTTTCGAAAGTATAGCGGGTATCTCATCGCGACGACTAGGAGAAACAAGGAGGGAGATGGGGCGACCGAATACTTCTTCTTCTGAATAACCATAGATTTTTTCACCGCCTAGATTCCAGGTGGTCATGGTGCCATCTAAAGCCGAACTGATTATTGCATCATCCAGTGATGTTACAACTGCCTCTAAACGGGCTTGTGCTTCCTCCGCCCGCTCGCACCTTACTTTTAATACTTCATAATCCTTGAGCTGCTGTAGCAATTCTTTTAGTTCTTTCATTAATTATTGCTGTATTATTTTTTAACTAGCACCAGAGCTCTTGCCTTATTATTGCTCAACCTTATACTCAGTAAGAAGGGCGAACTAACCTTTTGCTCTTCCTTCGCCCATCTCCAATAATATCCATGGTTTTCCGTTATTTTTGTAGAGGGTTTGGCCTTGTCGATAAAATTCAACAAAATTGATATATTTATTTTAGATAAGAATTATTTTTTAAGATAGGAGATATTATTAAATTCCTCCACAACTTTCACTTAATAGATCTGCGATTGTTTTTTCAGTTGAGGGCCTTTGTTCATTTGCGTATTGTCGAGGATCGTGGATGCCTCAATTAGTAGATGCATCGTATCAAGGGTAACGTTGACATCATTGGTGGTCTGACCATGTAGAATGAAGAAGATTCCCCTCTCCCACTTGATAAGTTCGAAAAAGGCCTCGGGGCCCCTCAGGTTACCGGCCGAGGCATGGACGATCTTTCCCTTCAGAATAAAAAGCATGCCTTTTTCATTGTCCCGCGTTATCTCCACTCTTGCGGTCTTTAGCCCGAGGCTCAATATCTGTATTATGTTTGTGAGACTGAAATCTTCTATCTTCCCGGTGAGTCCCCTCATCTCTCCCTGTTGAGCGGGTTGATGCGTTTCGAAAAGGAGGCCCTTGATTTTCGCTGTTATCTGCTCCATATTTATCGGTTTGATAACATAGTCCACATCGTCGCTGAAACGCTTGAGATACTCTTTGTCAGGCAAGATAAGGAGAAAACGGCGGTCTGCCGCGACCGTTTGACGGGAGGTGTTGTAGAAACGCATAAAGGTTTCAGCTTCGAGCGCATCGGCATCTGCGACAATAACCTGCGGGTTCTTCTGCCTCATGCGGCTGAGCGCCTCGATGCCGCTTGTCGCGTGCACCACTTCGATATCGTCTGATAAGATACCCAATTTTATTATCGCTGCAACATTGAGTTCACGTTCGAAAATTAGGATGCGCTTTTTGGTCGTCTCGGACGCCTCCTGCGTTGTGATCGAGAGGAACACCTCTACGACTTCAGGATCGAATTGGCTTCCCGCACTTTTCTTTATCTCGACGATGGCCTTGTCTTTCGGCATTGCCCTCCTGTATGGCCTATCGGTAGTCATGGCATAATATGCGTCCGCGACATTGATGATCCTGGCCCCGATTGATATCTCTCTCCCTTTAAGTCCCATGGGATAGCCGCTTCCATCATAGTGCTCGTGATGCTGGCTTATAATCGTATCCAAGTTCCAGGGGAATCTGACATGACGTAAAATCTGCATTGTATGGATCGGGTGGGACTTAATGGGGGTCAGTTCGGTCCGATCGAGTCTCTTCGTTTCTTCGAGTAGCTGCTGGTGTATCGCGACCCTTCCTAGATCCCTGAGGAGTGCCGCCATCTGGATGGCCTCGACGATATTTTCTTCCAGTCCCATCTTCTGTGCGATCTTGCCGGAGAGTTCAGACACGAGATGGTCGTTATTAAAGAAATACTTGTCATTGACGGCAAATATCTGAAGTAGCCGGTCGGCGATCGCGTAGGCAAATTGCTTTATATCGGATACTTCACGGCAAAGCATGCTTTCATTCTTAAGGTAATCGTTGACGAGATTGAAGAATTCCTCAATATTGATGGAGAACTCTTTGTCTGTGGAGTTAAAAGGAGAAGTGAAGATGACACTCACTCCCGGTTTTATTTTTTCCACAAGGATTTTGAACTCCTTTTTGTCGAGCCCAGCAATCTCTTTCGCGGCCAGGATGACACCAATGTTTTGCTTCTGGAGCAGATGGAGCGCTTCGAGCGCATCGGAAGTATCGAAGACCCTGTTTTCCTCGGTCTTCATGAGGATGCTGAGGGAGCGTCTTTCCTGATCGTCTTTGTTGAATATAAGTATGCCTATGGATTCTGTCATTTTCCCTTTAATTCCATGGATCCTACCGCTGAATATCCCATCTTTTTTGTGACAAATCTATACAAATTTATACATATTCTCAATATTAGTCAAGATGAAATTTACCCCGAAATTTACCCCGACATCATTATCATTGTGGTCAAAGGATAATCCAGAAAAATTGCGATCGAAATTCCTTACTAAATGTAGGACGCCAGATGGCAAAGACCAAAAAAATTTTTGTTGTAAGCTTATTTGTATTGCGGAAATGCAAGAAATTATTTGCATGATATAATACTCGGTAAGCGAACAGAGAGTTACCTTGTGATAAAAGCATTCATAGAAAAGAACAGAGGGAAAAGAATTTTTCTCGAACACGAAGTAAAGATGCTCCTGAAAAATATGGGGCTGACCGTGCCGCATAGCATATTTATTCGGAAAGATGAACCCATTTCCGCACATGGACTGAACTATCCCCTTGTCGTAAAAGTTTCGTCCACAGCTATAGCCTCAAAGAGCGATGTCCATGGAATACGAATCGGGATAAACAGCGCAAACGACCTGAAAAAGTCTGTCGAAGATCTCCGGCAGATCGAAAATGCCGAAGGTGTGCTTATAGAAGAGACCGCTCCTGCCGGCGTAGAGGTCATCGTTGGAGGGGTCACGGACAAACAGTTCGGCCCAATTGTCATGTTCGGTCTCGGCGGCATTTTTGTGGAATTATTTAAAGATATTGCATTCGGACTTGCTCCCATGACAGAGGGAGAAGCGCAACGTCTCATCAGACAGGTAAAGGGATACAGACTCCTAGAGGAATATAGGGGAAGGCCGCCTATTGATATTCAAGCGCTGCTGCGTGTGATCTTAGCTGTTGCAGATATCATGTCATCGGGGCTCATCAGTGAAATAGATCTCAATCCCGTAATTCTTTACGCAACGGGGGCCGTTGTTCTTGATGCTAAAATGTCCCTGTGACATTCTTCCCCAACTGGAAGTTAGAGGCATCCTCTGCCGTAAACTCAGACAGAATCCGCTCTTTTGACATCTTTCGATGCGTGCCTGCGACGATAATAAGGGCCGTAGCGAACGGCTTTTGGCTCACCCGGCAACGCTAGTGTTTTGCGATGCACCGGAGTCTTACCTCCCACAGTAGCTTCTGCACCTGTGGTGTTTCGTTCTTGCACTGGAGGTTGACGCTTCATCGGGGACGAATTCCCTCTCCCGTTCTTAAACCGGACTCACCAATGCAGCCGGAAATCGTTTTTTAAATCAACTTCATTAAGACCAATATCTAGTAGCCCCGCAAAATTAAAACACAACATATTGACAACATTATCTTATATCATTTTCCCCTTGACAATAGGTGTAATCTACTTTATATTGAAGTGGAAGAAAGTGGAAGGAAGTGGAGGATAAATGCCAGCTTTCTCAGGAAAGTATTACTATACGATAGACCCGAAGGGCAGAATCATCATACCGGCCCCTTTCAGGGAGATTATTTCTTCCACGTATAATCCAAAACTCTATATCGTCAATGCAGCTTTCGATCAATGCCTCCATCTGTACCCCCAGGAGGAGTGGATCAGACTCGAAGAAAAAGTCCGTCAGCTTCCGAGAATGCAGGAAGAAGTGCGGTTTTTTATGAGGAGGGTCATAGCATCCGCGCAGGAGGTCGAACTGGACAAACAGGGGAGAGTATTGATTCCTGCTGCGCACAGAGAAGATGCGGGACTGCATTCGGACATCGTTATTGTAGGGCAGATAGAAAAGATGGAACTGTGGGATAGGAAAGAGTGGGACATTGTCGTTGACCCTGCAAGGATAGACAGGAAAGCAGCTGAAGAAAAACTTGCGTCGTTTGGCCTATAAATGACGGTCAGGCATCTCCCGGTTCTTGTGAGGGAGGTGACTACCCTGCTCTCACCGCAAGAGAGCGGGACGTATATAGATGCAACGGTAGGTCTTGGGGGACATTCTGAGGAGATTTTGAAGATGATCGGTCAGAATGGAAGAGTTGTCGGTATAGACAGGGACGCTGAAGCACTAAAGATCACCTCTGAGAAGTTGAGAGACAACCGACTGCTCTTAAAACAAGGACGGTTTTCCGAGATAGAAGATCTGCTCCGTTCAGAGGGTATTAGAGAAGCAGACGGTATCCTTTTCGATCTCGGTGTCTCTATGATGCATCTTAAGGAACCGAGCCGGGGGTTCAGTTTTCATTCCGATGCAAGGCTCGATATGAGGATGGACAGGACCCAGGAATTCTCGGCCTGGGACGTTATTAGGACATACCCTGAAAAAGACCTTATACGAATCTTAAAAGAATACGGGGAGGAATACAGAGCGGTGAGGATAGCAAGGGCTATCGTCAATTATAGGAGCACAAAGAGCGTCGACACATGCTCGGAACTCGCTGATATCATATCGCGCGCAATAGCAAGAAGGGGAAAAACTCACCCTGCGACAAAGACTTTCCAGGCGCTCAGGATAGAAGTTAACCGGGAGATGGAAGAACTCAGGGAGGGACTAACCGCGTCATTGAAGATCTTAAAAAAGGGCGGCAGACTCTGTGTGATTTCATATCACTCGCTTGAAGACAGGATCGTAAAAAATTTCATACGCGACAACGCAAAATACGGCGTACTGAGAGCTCTGGTGAAGAAACCGCTGTCCCCGGATATCCGGGAAATCCGGGAGAACCCTTCTTCTCGGAGCGCCAAACTGAGAGGAGCGGAAAGACTATGATGCATACGAAAACAAACGCTAATATGTTATCATTCTTTTATAAACCGCTGTGCATAGCATTCCTGCTTTTCGGCCTGTTCGGGCTGATATGGCTTAGGTCCAGCATCGTGAAGGTTGCCTATGATCTCCGGAATCTCGAGGAAAAAAAGATAGCAGCCCTCACAGACCGGAAAGCGCTTCTTGCTGACAGGGCAGAACTCATGTCCCTTGGAAAGATTGATGCATCATTTCGGAAGACCGATCAGACCGGAGACAAATATGCGGGTGGCTATATATTCCCTGACAGGGTCAGGGTAATTCACATTAAAAGGAACCAAGGACCTAAACCTTACCGGGCTGCCCTTGAGATGGAAGGCAGCAAATGAGGTTGGTGAGACTGCTTGAATAAGAAACGGACCATCATCTTAAATACCGCCATAATATTTTGTTTTTTTGCGATATTCCTGCGCCTCACCGACCTGATGATCTTCAATCACAAGATCCTTGCCGACAAGGCTAAATCGCAGCAGATCAAGTCCGAGGATATTCAGGTCAGGAGAGGAAACATCTATGACCGGAGGGGCAGAGAGTTTGCGGTCAATATAGAACTGGAATCTCTCTACTGCGATTCTAAAGAAGTTGTCATCGATGACGCGAGAATAAAAAAACTTTCTTCGGCACTCGGGGAGGACGCTAAAATCATCAGGGCAAAATTTGAGCCTGATAAAAGGTTTACTTGGATCGACAGAAAGCTTGCTCCCGATGACGCAAAAAAAATCAAGACGATACTCAGCATGGACGCAAAAACCAAGGAACGCTGTGCAGTGAAAGGCTTCGGCTTTGTGCCCGAACCAAAAAGGTTTTACCCGAAAGGTATGCTCGCCTCGCATATTATCGGAGTGGTCGGTCTTGACAACCAACCACTCGAGGGGGTCGAACTCAAATATGATAGATATCTCAAAACATCCGGGGGAAAGCTCTATTTTGAGAGGGATGCCAGCGGCAAGATGCTCTCCTCGGGAGTCGACACCGAGGCAAAGGGCAACAATATCCGTCTCACGATAGATGAGGGACTCCAGTATATCGTTGAGAAAGAACTAGGCAAGGCAATGGCGAAATGGAGAACAGTGGCTGCCTCCGCAATCATGATGGATCCCTATACGGGCGAAATACTCGCGATGGCCAACAGGCCGGCCTACGATCTGAACGAAATCGGCAGGGCAAGCAAGGGTGAGATAAGGGACAGGGCAATCACCGACGTCTACGAGCCTGGCTCGACTTTCAAGATCATCATCGGGACGGCTGCGCTGGAAGAAAAGGCAGTCAATCTCGATTCGACATTCGATTGCAGCAGGGGGAGTATAGAAGTCGGAAGGAAGATCATACATGATGCTCACAGACATGGACTGCTAACCTTTAAGGAAGTGATACAAAAATCTTCGAATGTGGGTTCTATCATGGTCGGGATGAAGCTCGGCAAGGAGAAGATATATAAATATGCAAAGCTTTACGGCTTTGGCGATAGCACGGGAATCGATCTTCCCGGCGAGGTATCAGGATGGATAAGAAAACCTGATAAATGGTCTGCAACATCTATTGGAGCGATACCAATAGGACAAGAGGTCGCCGTGACACCTCTTCAGATCGTGAGGGCCTATTCCGCAATCGCAAACGGCGGCTACCTTGTCCAGCCCCATATCGTATCGGATATCAGCACCCCTGAAGGGCAGTCGGTCTTTTCTTTCAAAGAGACCTCGCGTAGAAAGATTATCTCTGAAAAAACCGCAGTAATATTCAGGGATATACTCAAGACGGTCGTTCAGGAAGGAGGGACAGCAACGGAAGCGGCGGTGGACGGCAACCAGGTTGCCGGCAAAACTGGGACCGCACAGTTGATGGATCACAGGACAAAAAGATATTCTAAAGATAGATACGTTAGTTCATTTGTGGGGTTTGTGCCTGCGGACAACCCAAAGTTTGTATTGATTGTTGTGATGTATGAACCGAAAGGACAGACATACGGAGGTCTGGTGGCAGGACCTGTTTTTAAGAGCATTACTGATCAGTCTCTTTCATATTTGAACGTACCGAGAGACGACGGCGCCGAGAAAAATTTTCTGTTGGTGTCCAAATGATACTGAAAGAAATAATGAAAGATATCAAGACCATTCAGGTTTCGGGCGACGTGGAGACCGAAGTCACTGGTATCTCCTATGATTCACGAAAAGTAAAACCGGGGCATCTCTTTATTGCGATACGCGGAGAACATGCTGACGGTCATGTCTTCGTGAACGACGCGATCAAAAGGGGCGCTGCCGCAGTAATATATGAAGACGCTCTTTCACAGGCGTCTACCTGCGGACCGGACATGGCGAATCCATCGCTTGTCCGCGTCAGTGACAGCAGAGAGGCCCTTGCCTCTGTTGCGAACACTTTTTTTGAGAGGCCCTCAGAAAAGCTGAATGTAATCGGTGTG